>ENA-OQBD01000046-OQBD01000046.1-human-gut-metagenome-genome-assembly--contig:-NODE-46-length-69599-cov-5.133248_pt1 | contig 69599 bp, 56 predicted proteins | sample MGYA00242742_ERZ504543 | MGnify/ENA primary metagenome ERZ504543 (study PRJEB26092, sample SAMD00036239) | human gut metagenome | host: Homo sapiens | study: EMG produced TPA metagenomics assembly of...
ACGCGTGCCAACAATACGTCCAATCCGCTTTTGGTTGCTGCGATGGCAAGTATGAACCCACCAATAAATAACATAATGATAGGATCGGCAAAGCAGTGCATAATGGACTTATATTTAACTGTCTGTCCTAATTCTTCTGTTGAGATCCCTTGAGTAAGGAACCATAAACTGCTGTCGGAAACGGTGAGTAACAATAAAACGACAATCAATACGGAAGTGGTCCATGCAGGGACAGCCTCGAATACCCACATAAGTGTGGCAAAAATAAAGATAGAAATAAGTCTTTGTTCTATAACGGTTAACCCTTCTATACCAAATGTGTCAATTGGGAGGAGCCATAAAATAAGTGAAAGGGTAATAGCTACGGTTAACTTTATACATCTGGCCACTGTCTGATTTTTTGCCAACCGTTTGGCTTTCTTTAAATCCTGATAAGCTTCCACTAGATGAAAGCCGTGAAAAATCTTGTACATAATACTAGTTTTAAGATAAAATTTAAAAAAGCGGTGCAAAAATAACTTTTTATTCTATATTTCGTAAATCAGTGAGAGAAGTTTTTTTATATTTTTTTGGGGTTGTGATGTCCTTGAAGATATTAATATGGATATTAGGTAGTCTGCTGCAATTTCTCTAAATTTGTGCCGTTAACTTGACTAATACATTCATGGAGCATACTGAAACTTTAATCGTGGAGCAGTTGAAGACAGGCAATGAAGATGCCTATCAATACATCTATGACCGTCACTATGCCCTGTTGTGTCATGTCGCGAATGGCTATGTAAAAGATCAATTCCTCGCGGAAACCATCGTCGGAGATACTATTTTTCATTTATGGGAGATTCGTGAAACGCTGGAGATTTCCGTTTCCATCCGTAGCTATTTGTTGAGAGCCGTCCGTAATCGTTGTATCAACTATCTTAATTCAGAATGGGAAAAGCGCGAGATTGCGTTTTCATCTCTGATGCCCGATGAGATAACAGACGATAAAATGACGATATCCGATTCGCATCCGTTGGGGACATTGCTGGAGCGTGAACTGGAAGAGGAAATATATAAAGCCATTGATAAATTGCCGAACGAATGTCGTCGCGTGTTCGATAAAAGCCGTTTTGAAGGAAAATCATACGAAGAAATTTCTCAAGAGTTAGGCATCTCTGTCAATACGGTTAAGTATCATATAAAGAATGCATTATCTTTCCTTCAGACTGAATTGAGCAAATATTTAATTGCTTTGATTTTATTTTTTCGTGTTAAAACAGAAAAAAGTTCTTTTAGGACTACCCTGTATTTAAAATAAATCGTCTTCACTTTAGAAACAACAAAGATGAAAGCAGAAAAAGAACATATTGATGAATTAATAGTATCCTATTTAAGTAATGAGTTGGATGGAAATGCTGTGCATGAACTGAAGGAGTGGATAGCTGCGTCTGTGGAAAATGAAAAGTATTTTATGCAGCGGCAAGAAATTTGGTTTTCTGCCATAAGTGTGAAAGAGGATGTTAAATATGATAAGAGCAAAGCATTTGAACAATTTAAAAATAGAATTGCTAATCAGAGGTTGAATGATAAAAGAGAACGTGAAAATTTCTGTTTGTCTAAATTTTGGCGTTATGCAGCTGTTATTGTTGTATTGTTCTCAGTTTCTTATTTTTCTTATTGGAGGGGTGGAATAAGTATAAAAGAGGTATTTTCGGATATCATTGTGGAGGCTCCTCTTGGTTCCAGAACAAAATTGACCTTGCCGGATGGGACATTAGTGTGGTTGAATGCCGGATCGCGTATAACATATTCACAAGGATTCGGAGTAGGGAATAGAAAAATTAGAATTGATAGGAGAAGGGTATTTTGAAGTTAAACGAAATGAAGAAGTTCCATTTCTTGTGAAAACGAATAGTTTGCTGGTAAAGGTATTGGGAACGAAATTTAATTTTCGGGATTATCCGGATGATGCAGAAGCCATTGTTTCTTTGTCCGAAGGAAAAGTGGCATTGAATAATTTATTGAAAAAAGAAAAGAAGCTTTTTGTTACCCAATGAAAGGGTGGTTTTGAATAAAAAGAATGGCAGAATGCATGTGGAGTATTCTACTGTTTCCAATGCATTACAATGGACTAATGGATATTTATTTTTTGATGAGGAATTGTTGCCGGATGTTGTGAAGGAGTTAGAACGTAGTTATAATGTGAAAATACAAATAGCTAGTGATACTTTGAATACTTTCAGGTTCTATGGAAATTTCGTTCATCGTGAGCAAAAATATTCAGGAAGTTTTGGAAGCATTATCTGCGACCCGTAAGATTCATTATATTATTGAAGGACACAATATAACTTTATATTAAGTAGGGAGTGGATTAAAATTGTTTAACCTTAAAATTAAAAGTATGAATAGAATTAGAGCTGTAATACTGTAATAGGGGTACGAAAGGGATGAAAAAGAAAAGGTGGGAAGATATAGGGATTTTCCCACCTTGATGAAATCTCTTTTTCGACTTACGATTGTGAGTGCGCTTTTAGAGAATGCAAAGTTAATGATTTTTCTCTTTAAAAGCTAAGTTCATTTAATTTTTTAATTAATAAATTACTAATTTATGAAAAACAAGAGAAAGGCCATATTATTGGTCGGGGCTTTGCTTTGCCTTAATTTGAATATCTTCTCACAGAATATACCATTGAAAATGAATAAAGTATCGGTGAAAAAAGCTATGACTGAGCTAAAAGAAAAAAGTGGATATTCATTTGTGTATATAGCTGGGGATTTAGATACGAAAAAGATTGTTGATATAGACGCTGAGCAACTGCAAGAAGTTATTGAGCAAATCTTGGAAGGACAAAATGTTTCTTATGAGATAAAAGATAAAAATATCATTATTCGGAAGAAGGAAGTAGAACAGTCCATGTTGAACGAGAAAAAATTACAAGATATTTCAGGGCTTGTGATGGATGTTATGGGAGAACCTATCGTAGGAGTTAATGTGATGGAAAAGGGGACTACTAATGGTACTATTACTGATATGGATGGTAAGTTTTTACTTAAAGCTCCTGCGAATGCAACTCTTATTATTAGTTTTATCGGTTATAAGACTCTTGCTGTTAATTTGGAAGGGGAAAAGAATGTGAATATAACTCTGAAAGAGGATTTGGAACAATTAGATGAAGTGGTGGTGGTTGGTTATGGAACTCAAAAAAAAATCTAGTTTGACAGCATCCGTGGCGACAGTGCCTGCAAAAGAACTGAGTAAACAGATGGGGCATTCTGTTGCAGCTGCTTTGCAGGGGAGGGCTCCAGGAGTAGAAATATTGCAAAAGGGGGGAGAAGCTGGGGCAGATATCAAGATACTTGTTCGGGGAGCAGGTACATTTGGTGCTACTGAACCTTTATATGTTATTGATGGTGCATTTTCTAATAATGGGCTAAATTCGTTGAATCCTTCAGATATTGAATCAATAGAAATCCTGAAGGATGGTTCGGCGGCTGCCATTTATGGCTCTCGCGCTGCAAATGGGGTTGTGCTGATAACTACCAAGCATGGTCAAAAAGGTAAAGCAAAAGTTGAAATTTCTGCAAACTATTCTTTGCAGACTCCTTCTAAATATCTTGATTTTCTAGATGCAAATGAGCATCGCGAATATACTAAGCAAATTGTTGCAAATTCAACAAACCAGACTCAAGCTCCAGAAAATATTCATCCTACTAATCCTGATATTAATACTGACTGGCAAGATGCATATCTAAGAAATGCTCCTATGTATAATTTGAATGCTTCAATTTCTGGTGGTGGTGAATATTCAACTTTTAATACAAGTTTGGGGTATTTTGATCAGCAAGGTATTATGGAATTTTCTGGTTTTAAGAAATATAATGCACGTGTCAATGGAACGTTTAAGAAAGGACGTTTGACTGTTAGTGAAACTCTTTCTGCTGCTTTTACAAATAAGGAGCCTCAAGTAAGGATGGTGATGGGGATTCCTACTGTTCCAATGACTGATGTAGAGGGAAGGTATGTATCTGCAGGTAAAGATTATTATGTAAATGAAGGAAAAGTTACTAATCCGTTTGCATCTTATTCCAATACTGTTCGAAGAAATAAAACAGTTAATGTTACTGGTAGTTTGAATATAGGACTGAATTTATATAAAGGATTGGATTATAAGCTACTACTTGGAGGTGACTATATATCAACAAATAATATATCTCGGTCCATTGCTTTTGACTCCAATTGGGATGAGAATGGTAATGCAGATCCTGATTATAGCAGAACGATTAATTCACTATCTGAAAGTCGTGGACAGCGATTTAGTTATACAATTGATAACATTTTGACTTATAAGAATATGTTTGCTGGTCATACTATTGACGCAATGGTAGGTACAAGTTGGATGAGAGAATACTATAGAACTATGGGGGATTGGTTCTGGTTCTACAGATTTGGGTGGTCCTAATATTACTATTTTTAATGGGAAAGGAGATATAACAAGTTGAAGAATACAATTCAGCTTTACTCTCCCTTTTTTGCTCGCTTGAACTATGACTATAAGGAGCGTTATCTTGTTTCTGCAAGTATTCGTAGTGATAAATCTTCCAAATTTGCTAAAGGAAATAGGGTCGGTTACTTTCCTTCGGTTTCAGTGGGTTGGAATATACATGAAGAGAATTTTTTTAATATAGAATGGATAAGTAAAATGAAGATTAGAGCTAGTTATGGTGAATTAGGAGCTAATTTTATAGATTCATATTCTTTCCTTTCTACGGCTTATGGTCCAATACCTTCTGTATTCGGTGAAAATCAGATTGGTCAAAGTAGTGTGATGAATGGTTATGTAACCAAATTTGCTCAGGAAAATTTGACTTGGGAAAAATCAATATCTAAAAACGTAGCATTGGAAATGGCTTTTCTGAATAATAAAATTTCTTTTACAGCTGAATATTTTTGGAAAGATAATAATGACTTACTGCTCCATACTTCCATTAGCATCGTCAGGGCAAACCATTATGACTAATGGGGGGATTTGCCAGTCTTTAATTCTGCATCTGTTGAAAATAAAGGTTTTGAATTTACGGTAGGTTATCGTAATAATTGGAAGGATTGGAGTTTGGATGTTACTGCCAATATTTCGGCATTAAGAAATAAAGTAAAGAGTTTGGGTGAGGGAGTACAACCCATTAAGGCAGAGGTGATGATGAGTGGTTCTTTTAATGACCGTCCTACTATTACTAAACCGGGCTTGCCTATTGGTACCTTTTGGGGATATGTGGTGGAGGTTTTGATAATGATGGTAATTTTATTTTTCAGGATAATAATGGTAGTGTGAATGGTGTATTGACAGGAAAACCGGATGGGAAGATTGATGAGAATGATAAAACGGATATTGGTAATCCTCATCCGGATTTTACTTATGGTTTAAATATAAATGTAGGTTATAAGAATTGGGATTTGACTGCTTTTTTTCCAAGGAACGCAAGGTAACGATATTTTTGCTTTAATGAAATATGATTGGTATTTTGGAGGAGCTAATAGTGCTACCCTAAAGGATGCTTTCTATAATTCATGGACTCCGCAAAATCCTAATGCAGAAGCTCCTAAACTGAATAGTAAAAACAGTTCTGGCATAAACTCGCTTCCAAGTACATTCTATGTGGAGGATGGTTCTTATTTCAGATGCAAGAATCTACAAATCGGTTATTCCTTTAATAAGAAATTATTGCAAAAATTCCATATAGAATCATTTAGAATATATGCGGGGGTACAAAATTTATTCACTATCACAAAATATCCCTTGTATGATCCCGAAGTTAGTTCAAACGTGTTGTTTGACAGAGGTGTGGATGGTTTCTGGCAAGCACAGGAAAGTCCTCATGAAGCAACAATGAATTCTAGAGTATATAATCTTGGTGTCAATTTAACTTTCTAAAAACAGAATAAGTATGAAAATAATGTTGCGTAAAATTATAGTTATCATTATCAGTTTTGTAACTATTGGAATGATGGGCTCATGTGAAGATATTTTTAATGATTTGGCGGTGAATCCTAATCAATCAGACGTTAATTCATTTTATACTACACTAGAAAATTGTAATAAGGGAATTCTTGGTATCTATGGGTATATTTCGACTCCTCGTAATTTGGGAGCTTGTGGATTTGGTTTGATGTTGACTCGTAGTGATGAGGGGTGTTCGGTAGCTGATTATGGAGTACCAGGTGCTTATAATGAAGAGTTTACCCCTTCTTATTATTCATTGGTTCAACCTTTTCAGTTAATGTATACAGCTGCTTCCCAAGCTAACCAAATGATTGAAAGTCTTACTGAAATAGAATTCAGCAATAAAGAATTACAGGATGCATATTTGGGGGAGGCTTATTTTCTTCGATGCATTTACACATTTCTTTTTATTCATCAATTATAGGAATATTCCTTTGATTAAAGAATTGCCTAAGGCTCCTAATGAATATAAGCTCAGGCAACACCTGAAGAGGCTTGGGATTTTATTATAGATGATCTGATCAAAGCTAAAGATTTACTTCCTGACAAGAATTTTTGGGATGCTAAAAATAAAGGACGTGTGACGAAAGCTTCTGCTTATGCACTTTTGGGTAAGTCATATCTTTATAGATCCGGTATTGAACCCAAATATGGAACTTCACAAACAACTTATTATAATGAGGCTGCTGCGGCTTTTGCAGAAATCATTAATGGTAATTGTGGAAACTACAGATTGGTAGATGACTATTCATGGAACTTTGATGTGGCACATGAAAATAATGATGAATCTATTTTTGAAGTACAATTTGTCGGAGTGTTGAATACAGGATTTAACCCAGGATTTGTGGACAGTGGGTTGTTCAATGATGTCCGGTGTAAAATGTGTATAATGAATAGAAGTAGAAATTCGAATAGTTCTGCACAGGTTATGCACAATTGGTTATATGATAAATTTGTAGCGTCAAAAACAGTGACAGGAGAAACTGATCCACGTATGTTTGGTTCGTTTGTTTTTAATGATAATGTATCGGAGATTATACGTCCGAAAGGTATGAAGGTTACTTTTCTTGAAGGGAAGGATTGGGAAGCAGAAATGGGTTCAAAGGAAGGAACATTTGGTGAACAATATGAGTTGGCAATGGGATATAAAATGTGTAGTAGGAAATGGTTGGATTGGACCTTACCTCCGACAGATGATGCTGGTGGGCATTTTTTTAATGGACGTGCACAAGGAGTAAACTGGAGAATGATTCGTTATTCGGATGTTTTGCTGATGTATGCTGAAGCTGTAGTAATGGGAGGGAAAGCCACTGCAAACATAACCCCGTTAGAAGCAATAAACAAAGTACGCGATAGGGTAGGAGTACCTCATGTAACAGAAGCTAATATGAGAACTATTGAAGATGAACGTATTCTAGAACTTACCTATGAAGGCTTCCGATTCTTTGACTTGCTTCGTTGGGGTAAAGTAGTAGAGCGTTTTCGCGAATTGGAAAATACTGATCCTTTGTTTAAAAGGTTTAGCAGGGCTCAATATATGGGGTTTAAGGAAAATAAGAATGAATGGGTTCCATTGCCAATTGATGAAGTAGAGGGTAATCCATATATCACTAAAAATAATCCAGGATGGTAATTAAAAATAGAATAATTATGAAAGTATTTTATTATATTATATGTGCAGCTTGCTTTGCCGGCTGTGTGTCATCTTCCAATGATAAAACGGTGAAAGAGAATGGTAGAACATTGCATAATGGCATTGTGCTGCCCGAGCAATGGCCTCCTAGTATGATTGATGATGGAGTACGTTGCGAAATGTCTTTACCTTATATTTCAAACAAACCGACTGTTATTTCTGTAAATCTAGGACGCCAATTATTCGTTGATGATTTTTTAATTGCAGAAACAGATATGGAGCGTGTTTCCCATAAGGCTATGTTCTATGAGAATAATCCGGTACTTGCTCCGGATAAGGAGTGGGAATACACTTTTGAACGTGCTCCTTATGCTGCTCCTTTCAGTGATGGAATATGGTATGATGAAAGCGAACAAAAATTTAAAATGTGGTATTTGGCTGGTGCCGGATCTATGCACAAACATCGTCAAAGCTTTTATACTTGTTATGCGGAGTCAAAAGATGGGAAGCATTGGGAAAAAGTGAATATGGATATAGTGCCGGGTACGAATATTGTAGATACTTGTGATCGGGATGCGGCTACAGTTTGGCTCGATAAAATGTGTCCAGAACCAGAAAAACGTTTCAAATTCTTCAATGTGGAAAAACATAGTGGAGGATGGAAAATAATTTTAAAATATTCAAAAGATGGTATTCATTGGTCGGAAGGAGTTGCGCAATCAGGACCGGTGGGGGATCGTACCACTGCTTTCTATAATCCGTTTACTCAAAAATGGGCTATTAGTCTACGGCAGGGGAGTAAAGCAGACGGACGCTCTAGAGGCTATTTGGAAAATGAAGATCCAGAGATGGCAGTTAGCGTGGCGCATTCATTGGCTAAAGGAATAAAGGATAAAAATATAGTTTTGTGGTTTACTCCTTCCGATAAGGAACTGCCACATCCTGAATTTCCTGATGTGCGTCCAGCCATTTATAATTTTGATGCTATGCCTTATGAAAGTGTTATGCTAGGGTTCTATGCTATGTGGAAAGGACCAGAGAATGATCTCTGTGGTAAGTTAGGTATTCAGAAAAGAAATGAAATAGGGATGGGATATAGTCGGGATGGTTTTCATTTTTATCGTCCCAGTTATGAACCTGTTATGGGAGTAAATGAAACGGAAGGGGCATGGAACTGGGGAAATATGCAGTCTATTATTGGCGTACCTCTCATTGTTGGTGATTCTTTGTATTTGTATTCTAGTGGAAGAATGAAGAATAAAGTGATGTGGGATGGATTTACTTCTACTGGGTTGGCAACTTTACGTCGTGATGGGTTCGTTTCCATGCATACAGACACAGAAGGGGTACTTGTTACCGAGAAAATAAAGTTTGATGGTAATCATTTTTTTGTGAATGCACAAGCAAAGGATTTGCAGGTGGAGATAATGGATGAAAATGGTAATGTGATTACGGGATTTTCCAGAGAGGATTGTAAGGAAATGAATGATTTGAACAGTACTAAACAATTGGTAACTTGGAAATCAGGTAAAAAACTTGCTGCTCTTTCAGGCAAGATAGTTAAAGTGAAGTTTTATGTTACTTGTGGAGATTTATATGCTTTTTGGATTTCTCCATGGGACACAGGAGAAAGTAGGGGATATACAGGTGGTGGTGGTCCGGGACTCAATCCTTGTGGAATCGATATTAAATAACTGATATGTATAAAACATAGTTGTGTTACATCGTGTATTTTGTTGGTGGCTGCTTCATGAGAATGAAGCAGTCATTTTTTGTATTACAGATAAATTTTGCTTGGTTGAGCTAAGTCAATATTTAAGTATGAGGAAAATGTAGACATAAAAAAATGGAGCAACGCCTTAGCTCCAACCTTTGTTAACCTTAAATCTAATACTATGAAAAACACGTTGCAAAGGTACGTGTTTTAGTGAATTTTGCAAATAAAACACTAAAAAAATATGTTTTCTAACACGTTTTAATACTTTTGTCCTATTTGTTAAGGATGAGGACTTTTTTATTTACTTGTATTTTGTCTTTTTTACATATAAAACCGTATATTTGTTGCCACTTTTGCAAAAGGATAAAAACGAATGGTTTCAGTAGATAATTTGAAAGTAGAGTTTGGAGTAACGCCTCTGTTTGAGGATGTGTCATACGTTATCAATAAGAGAGATCGTATTGCGCTGGTCGGGAAGAATGGGGCCGGTAAGTCTACTATGCTTAAGATATTGGCAGGAATACAGGCGCCTACTTCAGGTAGTGTTTCTGTTCCGCGTGATGTGACGATAGGCTATCTGCCTCAAGTCATGATTCTGAGTGATAAACATACTGTGATGGAAGAGGCGGAGATGGCTTTTGAACATATCTTTGAGTTGCAGGCTAGTATTGAGAGAATGAATCAGGAGTTGGCGGATAGAACAGATTATGATTCAGAAAACTATCGTAAACTGATTGAGAAATTCACCCATGACAATGAACGCTTTTTGATGATGGGAGGTACCAATTATACAGCTGAGATAGAACGTACATTGATGGGGTTGGGATTTAGCCGGGAGGATTTTAACCGTCCTACATCTGAGTTCAGTGGTGGATGGCGTATGCGTATAGAGTTGGCCAAGTTGCTGTTGCGACGGCCCGATGTGTTGCTGTTGGACGAGCCTACCAATCATCTGGATATAGAAAGCATTCAATGGTTGGAAAACTTTTTGAAGACAAGTGCGGGAGCCGTTGTATTGGTGAGCCACGACCGTGCATTTATTAATAATGTGACCAATCGTACGATTGAAATATCTTGCGGGCATATCTATGATTATAAAGTGGCTTACGATGAGTTTGTGGTATTGCGCAAAGAACGTCGTGAGCAGCAATTGCGTGCATACGAGAACCAGCAGAAGCAAATTCAGGATACAGAAGATTTCATAGAGCGTTTCCGTTATAAGGCTACCAAGGCTGTACAGGTGCAGAGCCGTATCAAGCAATTGGAAAAAATAGTTCCTATTGAAATTGATGATGAAGATAATTCAGCCTTGCGGTTGAAGTTTCCGCCTGCCATGCGTTCCGGCAATTATCCGGTCATTTGTGACGGGGTGAAGAAAGCATATGGCAGTCATATCGTTTTTCACGATGTGACTTTGACTATTAATCGAGGTGAGAAGGTAGCTTTTGTCGGAAAGAATGGGGAAGGTAAGTCCACTTTGGTGAAATGTATAATGGACGAAATCCCATACGAAGGTAAACTGACCATCGGGCACAACGTACAGATTGGTTATTTTGCTCAGAATCAGGCTCAGATGTTGGATGAAAATCTGAGTGTCTTTGATACGATTGATTATGTGGCAAAAGGGGATATTCGTTTGAAGATTCGTGATATTCTGGGAGCATTCATGTTTGGAGGTGAGGCTTCTGATAAAAAAGTAAAGGTACTGTCGGGTGGGGAGCGGAGTCGTCTTGCCATGATAAAACTTTTGTTAGAACCGGTGAATTTCCTTATTTTGGACGAACCTACCAATCATCTGGATATGCGTTCAAAGGATGTATTGAAAGAAGCTATCAAGGAATTTGATGGAACGGTGATTGTTGTTTCTCATGACCGTGAGTTCTTGGATGGACTGGTGACCAAAGTTTATGAATTCGGAGGTGGAGTAGTAAAAGAACACATTGGCGGCATTTATGATTTTTTACAGAAAAAGAAAATAGAGAGTCTGAATGAGTTGCAGCTTTCGGCTTCTCCTACTATGTCTGCCACTAAAAAGGAAGAACTCGAAACGGTTAGTGAGAACAAATTATCTTATGAGGCGCAAAAGGAATTGAATAAGAAAATTCGCAAATTGGAGAAACGAATTGCGGATTGTGAACAGAAAATAGAAAAGCTGGAAACTGAGATTGGCGAGGTGGAAGCTGATATGGCTACTCCCGAAGGTGCATCGGATATGGCTTTGTATGAAAAGCATCAGAAACTGAAAAAGGACTTGGATCAGACGGTAGAAGAATGGGAAACCGTTTCTATGGAATTAGAAGAGATGCAGGGAAGTTAAAGTATGTATCATATATATAGAACAAATGAAAGCAAAACATTATTTACCAATGGCTGTATTGGCTCTGGCAGTAGCTGCCGGATGTGACAGTAAAAAGGAAGCCGTCATGACTTCGGGTATAGACTTGACAAATTTGGACACTACGGCTGTTCAAGGAGCTGATTTTTATCAGTATGCTTGTGGCGGATGGATGAAGAAACACCCTCTGACCAATGAATATTCCCGTTTTGGCTCATTCGATATGCTTGCTGAAAATAATCGGGAACAACTGAAAGGATTGATTGTGGAAATTGCTGCCGGGCAGAATGCGCAAGGTACAATAGGTCAGAAAATAGGGGATATCTATAAATTGGCTATGGATAGTGTGAAACTGAATGCGGATGGAGTAACTCCTATTCAAGCTGATTTGGAAAAGATTGCTTCAGTGAAGGATAAATCGGAAATAGTTCCTTTGATGGCGGAACTGGCTCATAGCGGTGTATTCCCTTATTTCAGTTTCTATGTGGGTGCCGATATCATGGACAGCAAGAGCAATTTGTTTCAATTGTATCAAGGGGGTATCAGTCTGGGTGAAAAAGAATATTATCTGGACAATGATGATGTGACTGTCAATATCCGTAATAAGTATAAGGAACATATTGTAAAGATGTTCCAATTGGCTGGTTTTGATGAGGCTGCCGCTAAAAAGAAAATGGAGGCTGTAATGGATATCGAAACCCGTATTGCAAAAGCTTCTTTCAGTGCGGTGGAACAGCGTAACCCTGCGGCCAATTATCATAAAATGTCTTTGGATGAATTAAAGAAAGAGATTCCGGGCATTGACTGGGATGCTTTCTTGAATGGTATAGGCGTGAAAGGGGTGACTGAACTGAGTGTTTCTCAAGTGGATCCGATTAAAGAGGTTGAGAAAATTATCAATAGCTTGCCGGTTGAAAATCAGATCGCTTATATGCAATGGAGTCTGATAGACAGGGCTGCCGGTTACTTGAGTGATGATTTGGTGGCACAAAATTTTGATTTTTATGGAAAAACACTATCCGGAAAACAGACTAACCAACCTCGTTGGAAGCGTGCTGTAAGTACTGTAAATGGAGTACTGGGTGAAGCGGTAGGTCAGATGTATGTGGAGAAATATTTTCCGGCAGCCGCAAAAGAACGTATGGTGCAGTTGGTAAAGAATCTGCAGACCGCATTGGGAGAACGTATTCGGAATTTGGAATGGATGGGTGACAGCACAAAGATTAAAGCTATTGAGAAGTTGAATTCTTTTTATGTAAAGGTTGGCTATCCTGATAAGTGGAGGGATTATACCGGTTTGAATATTGAAAAAGATTCTTATTGGGCCAATGTGAAGCGTGCTACAGAATTCGAACTGGATTATATGTTATCCAAGGCAGGAAAGCCGGTTGACAGAGATGAATGGGGAATGACTCCGCAGACTGTCAATGCATATTATAATCCGACCACGAATGAGATTTGTTTTCCGGCGGGTATTCTTCAATATCCGTTTTTTGATATGAATGCTGATGATGCATTTAATTATGGAGCTATTGGCGTGGTTATCGGTCATGAAATGACTCATGGATTCGATGATCAGGGACGTCAGTTTGATAAGGATGGTAATTTGAAAGATTGGTGGACAGCCGAAGATGCCAAACGTTTTGAAGAACGTGCTCAGGTAATGGTGAATTTCTTTGATAGCATCCAGGTTTTGCCGGGACTCAATGCCAACGGTTCTTTGACTTTAGGTGAGAATATAGCCGATCATGGTGGTTTGCAGGTTTCTTTCCAGGCGTTCAAGAATGCGACAAAAGATGCTCCCCTGCTGGTAAAAGACGGATTTACTCCGGAACAGCGCTTCTTCTTGTCATACGCCGGAGTGTGGGCTGGCAATATCCGCGACGAGCAGATTCGTTTGCAAACCAAGTCTGATCCACATTCATTGGGCAGATGGCGTGTGAACGGAGCACTCCCTCAAATAGGTGCATGGTATGATGCTTTTGGCATTAAAGAGGGGGATCCTATGTATTTGGCTCCTGAAAAACGTGTTTCTATTTGGTAAGCTTTGTATGTAAAAGATAATAAGAAAGCATGTAATTGCTGAGAATTCGGCATTTACCATGCTTTCTTTTTGGAATTTACATGATAAACACCTATTTTTGTGCCCGATGAAACGGAGACGATACATAGCATGGGTATTGATGTTGGTCAGCATTATCATGTTGACAGCATCTGTTCTGCCTCATCATCATCACCGGGAAATTCTTTGTTTGCAGCATGATATGACTTTGTGCGGCTGTCAATGTTCCGTGCAGCATCAGCAGCATAATAATAGTTCTGATGAGAATCATACATGTAATGCCGGATGTGTGACCAAGTTTAAAAGTGTAACTCCGGATCGGGCCCAAGACAGTGTTTCTCCTGATTATTCGTTTTGTTTGCTGTTATATACGGTGACGGATGTATTGGCGCTTTCATTGCGGTTGACAGAACACAACACATTACCTTATAATTACTATTTAGAAAAACTGCATTCTACGTGTCTTCCCCACGTAAAGGGGTTGCGTGCTCCTCCTTGCGATGTTCTTGCTTAACAGATAGAAAGTTTATCTTTTTATCCGCAACTTTGTTGCATTTTCTTTACACTAATTTTGCATTTAGTAAAAAGTAAGAACAAATAATATCATCATGAAGAAACTTATCTTTATGGGAGTCTTAGGCTTGTTCCTCTTAGGCTCTTGCAACAGTAAATCGGGTCATGATCACGAAGGACACGATCATGGAACGGAGGAAGCACATAATCACGACCACGAAGGGCATGACCATAATCACGAAGGGCATGACCATGAAAAAGAAAACCACGACCATGAGAATGAAGGTCACGAAGGGCATAATCATGAAGCGGAAGCTTCTGCAGCCGGACATTCCGATGAGATAATTCTGGCTCCAGAAAAAGCAAAAGCAGCCGGGGTAGAATCGGAAATAATCCGGCCTGAATCATTCCGTCAGGTGATAACGACCAGCGGTCAGGTGCAGGCAGCACAAGGCGATGAAAGCGTAGTAGTCGCCAATGTAGCCGGTGTGGTTTCTTTCCGCCATCCGGTAACGGACGGTATGAGTGTGAGCAAGGGGGCTCCCATTCTGAATATCTCTGCTGAGAATATGCCGGACGGAGACCCTGTAAAACGTACCCGTATCGCATATGAAACCGCCAAAAAAGAATATGAACGTGCCGCCAAGTTGGTAAAAAGTCAGATAATATCGCAGAAAGATTTCAATGCCATTAAGGAGAGTTATGAAAATGCATTATTGGCATACGAGGCTATTTCAAAGAACCAGACCAAGACAGGTGTGTCCGTCACAGCTCCTTTAGGTGGTTATATCAAGAATTGTCTGGTGCAGGAAGGTGACTATGTGTCGGTAGGCCAGCCTTTGGTGAGTATCACTCAGAACCGTCGTCTGTTCCTTCGTGCAGATGTTTCCGAGAAATATTATGGTTATCTGCATAGCATCCAGTCGGCAAACTTCAAGACTCCATACGATAATAAGGTATATGAGCTGGGTGAGTTGAAAGGGCGTCTGCTTTCTTATGGTAAAGCATCCGGTGGTACTTCTTTTTATGTGCCTGTAACTTTCGAATTTGATAATCGGGGAGATGTGATTCCCGGTTCGTATGTGGAGGTGTATCTGCTCTCGTCGGAAATGCCCGATGTGCTGGCCTTGCCTGTTACGGCACTGACCGAAGAACAAGGCTTGTACTTTGTTTATCTGCAACTGGATGAGGAAGGATATAAGAAACAGGAGGTAACTTTGGGAGCGAGCAACGGAAAGAAAGTGCAGATTCTGACCGGTTTGAAAGCCGGTGACCGTGTGGTAACAAAGGGAGCTTATCAGGTGAAATTAGCGTCGGCCAGCAATGCGATTCCGGCTCATAGTCATGAACATTAATCAGCCGTCCTATGCTAAATAAGATTATACATTTTTCCCTTCAGAACCGTATATTGGTTCTGGTGGCGTCGGTTTTGCTGCTTATCGGCGGTACTTACACGGCTTTTCATACGGAAGTCGATGTGTTCCCCGATTTGAATGCGCCGACTGTAGTGATTATGACCGAAGCGAATGGTATGGCCGCCGAAGAGGTGGAACAATTGGTAACCTTTCCTGTAGAAACTGCCGTGAACGGTGCGACCCATGTGCGCCGGGTGCGTTCATCTTCCACCAATGGCTTTTCCGTTGTGTGGGTGGAATTTGAATGGGATACCGATATCTATCTGGCCCGTCAGATTGTCAGTGAGAAATTGTCCTTGGTCAGCGAGGAGCTGCCCGAGAATGTAGGTAAACCTACCATGGGACCTCAGTCTTCTATTTTAGGTGAGTTGCTGATTATCGGTCTGACTTCGGATACTACTTCCATGCTCGATCTCCGTACACTGGCAGACTGGACTATCCGTCCGCGCCTGCTCTCTACGGGAGGTGTGGCACAGGTTGCCGTGCTGGGAGGTGATATCAAGGAATATCAGGTGTTGCTTGACCCTGCCCGCATGAAACATTACAATGTTACGTTGGCAGAGGTGATGAACGTTACCCGTAACATGAATCAGAATGCCAATGGCGGAGTGATTTATGAATATGGAAACGAATATATTGTTCGCGGGGTGCTTTCCAGCCATGATGTGGCTCAGTTGTCACGTTCCGTCATCAAGACGGTGGAAGGGGTGCCCGTTACATTGGAGGATATTGCCGATGTGAAGATTGGTTCGCAGGAACCCAAACTGGGTACTGCTTCGGAGAGAGGAAAACCTGCCGTACTGCTGACCGTTACCAAACAACCCAAGACCGGGACTATTGAACTGACAGAGCAGTTGGAAGCCGCATTGAAGGATTTGCAGAAGAATCTTCCGGCTGATGTACACGTTTCTACAGATATTTTCCGTCAGAGCCGTTTTATTGAAAGCTCTATCGGTAATGTGAAGGATTCGTTGTATGAAGGTGCTGTTTTTGTGGTGATTGTTCTCTTCCTGTTCCTTGCCAATGTACGTACCACGGTTATTTCATTGGTAACCCTTCCGTTGTCATTGATTGTTTCTATATTGACTCTTCACTATATGGGACTCACCATCAATACCATGAGTTTGGGTGGTATGGCCATTGCCATTGGTTCGTTGGTGGATGATGCCATTGTGGATGTGGAAAATGTATGGAAGCACTTGCGTGAGAATCGCTTGTTGCCCGAAGGGGAACGTAAGAGCGTGATTGAAGTCGTGTTCAATGCTTCGAAGGAAGTGCGTATGCCTATCTTGAACTCTACCTTGATTATTGTAGTCAGCTTTGTTCCTTTGTTTTTCCTGACAGGAATGGAAGGGCGTATGCTGGTTCCGTTGGGCATTGCCTTTATTGTGGCGTTGTTTGCTTCTACGGTAGTGGCTTTGACACTGACTCCGGTACTGTGCAGCTATCTGTTAGGTAATAATAAAAGCAAAGGATTGCCCAAAGAGGCATTTGTGGCCGTATGGATGAAAAAGCATTACCGCAATGCCTTGTTATGGTCCTTGAATCATAAATCCGCAGTATTGGGTTTTACGGGTGGACTGTTTGCGGTGGCATTGGTTATGTTTTTTACATTAGGACGCAGTTTCCTGCCATCTTTCAATGAAGGTTCGTTCACCATTAATATCAGTTCATTGCCGGGAATTTCTTTGGCAGAATCGGATAAAATGGGACACCGTGCAGAAGAGTTGCTGATGTCTATTCCCGAAATACAGACTGTAGCCCGTAAAACGGGACGTGCCGAACTGGATGAGCATGCATTAGGGGTTAACGTGAGTGAAATTGAGGCCCCGTTTGAATTGAAAGACCGTTCCCGCCAGGAACTGGTAGCCGATGTGCGTGCCAAGTTATCTACCATTACCGGTGCGAATATCGAAATAGGCCAACCTATCAGCCACCGTATCGATGCCATGCTTTCGGGTACCAAGGCCAACATTGCCATCAAACTGTTTGGTAATGATTTGAACAAGATGTTTGCCATCGGTAATCAGATAAAGGATGCCATCAGCAGTGTGGAGGGTATTGCCGACTTGAATGTGGAACAACAAATCGAACGTCCGCAGCTCAAGATTGTTCCCAAACGCGAGATGCTTGCCAAATTCGGTATTTCTTTACCGGAGTTTGCCGAGTTTGTATCAGTGAACATGGCGGGTGAAGTTGTTTCACAGGTATATGAAGAAGGCAAAGCGTTTAATCTTATTGTCCGTACCAAGGATGAGGTGCGTGATGAGATGGAGAAGGTGCGCAACCTGATGATTGATACCGGTGACGGTCAGAAAATCCCTGTCAACTATGTAGCCGATGTGGTTTCTGCCATGGGACCGAATACCATCAGCCGTGAGAACGTGAAGCGTAAGATTGTGATTTCGGCCAATACCAGCGGTCGTGATTTGTGCAGCGTGGTGAATGATATACAGGAACGGATTGATGCGCAAATCAAGCTTCCCGAAGGATATCATGTGGAATATGGCGGTCAGTTTGAAAGCGAGCAGGCGGCCAGCCGTACGCTGATGCTCACTTCGTTTATGAGTATCGTGGTTATCTTCCTGTTGCTTTATACCCAGTTTAAGAATGCAGCCCAAAGTGGAGTCATTTTGTTGAATTTGCCTTTGGCGTTGATTGGTGGGGTATTTGCATTGATGATAACAACGGGTGAGATAAGCATTCCGGCTATTATCGGCTTTATCTCGTTGTTTGGCATTGCTACCCGTAATGGTATGTTGTTGATAAGTCATTACAATATGTTGCGCGAAGAAGGTATGGATTTGAAAGAAAGCATTCTTCACGGTTCGTTAGACCGTTTGAACCCTATCCTGATGACTGCGTTGTCTTCCGCGCTGGCTTTGATACCTTTGGCATTCCGTGGCGATTTGCCGGGTAATGAAATACAAAGCCCGATGGCGAAAGTTATTCTTGGAGGTCTTTTGACATCGACTTTCCTGAACGCTTTCATTATTCCGATTGTTTATGAACTGATGAACCGAAAGAAGAAATAATAGAAATAATATGAAACGAATCTTAGTTATAATAGCCCTCTGCTCTCCCTTGCTGATGCAGGCCCAGAGTATTGAGCACATTTTGAAAAGCATCGAGCAGAACAATAAAGAGCTCAAGGCACAGAAACATGCCGCCGATGCGACCAAGATGGAAAACCGGACAAACAACAACTTGCCTGATCCTACGGTGAGCTACAGCTCTTTTTACAGTAATGGTGCCGAAGGTGGTCACGGTACGGAATTCGTTGCTTCGCAAGGTTTTGATTTTCCTACTCAGTATATTGCCCGCAACCGGCAGGCTACTTTGCAGAACGAAGCGGTGGACAAGCAACAACAGGCTGCCCGCCGGGATATTCTGCTGAATGCGAAGAATCTCTGTCTGGACCTTATTCTGTTGAATCAGGAAAAGACATTGATGGATATCCGTATGAAAAATGCGGATGAATTACAGGCACTTTACGAGAAACGTCTGACTGCCGGTGATGCGAATATACTGGAAGTCAACAAAATCAAGATGGAGCGTATGAACGTGCAGACGGAAGTTGCCCAAAACAGCGCAGCCCACCGCACTGCCTTGCAATCTCTGCTTGCCATGAACGGCAACATGCCTTTAGAATTTGCTGAAACCACATACCCTGCCATACAGGAAATCAATGATTACAATGTCATGCGGGATGAAGTGATGGCATCAGACCTTGACTTGCAGGCCGCCGTCGCCACTGCCCGTGCCGCCGAGAAGCAGGTTTCGGTAGACCGCCAAGGATGGTTGCCGAAGCTGGAAGCCGGCTTTCGCCGTAACACGGATGATGCGGTTTCGATGAATGGTTTTGTGGTAGGGGGCTCCTTGCCTTTGTTTCAGAATCGTAAAAAGGTAAAGATAGCCAAGGCACAGGCTATCAGCGCTCAGCTTATGCAAGAAAGTGCTAAAGACCGGGTCGAGGCTTCCCTGATGTCTCTTTTCAATGAGATGCAGCAGTTGAAGGATGCCATGAATGCGTATGATGTCCCTTTGATGTACCGTTCGCTGGATTTATTGAAGCAGGCATTGACCGAAGGACAAATTTCATTGATTGAATATTTTGTGGAAACGGAAAGTATTTATAAGAATCTTCAGGCGTATATGCAGATTGAGAATCAATACCAGAAGGTGATGGCGAATATCTATAAGAACAACCTGTAGGATGTTAATATCCGCTGAGATATAGTAGTGTAGGGGGGATGTTATAGTTGACATCGCCCCTAAAACTTATCTTGTCGGTTCAGTAAGTAAAATATAAAAAATGAATAGGAAATGAATTTAGAAGAGGTATTGAACTTCCGCCGGTCTGTGCGGAGGTATGATAAAAATAAACCGATAGACCCGGAAAAGGTGAAACATTGTCTTGAACTGGCTACGCTGGCTCCCAATAGTTCCAATATGCAATTGTGGGAATTTTATCAAATAACGAATCCCGGACTGATGGCGAAAGTTTCAGAAGCTTGTTTAGGGCAGTCGGCTGCTTCTACGGCTTCGGAAATTGTTGTTTTTGTTACTCGTCAGGATTTGTATAAAAAGCGTGCTAAATTTGTGCTTGACTTTGAAGAAGGAAATATCAGGCGCAATAGTCCGAAAGAGCGTCAGGAAAAACGTATTAGGGACAGGAAGCTGTATTATGGTAAACTGATGCCTTTCATTTATGCAAGGTTCTTCGGGCTTCTAGGGCTTTTCAGGGTGATATTGGCGAGAACCATCAGCCTGTTCCGCCCTATGATGCTGGAAGTTTCGGAATGCGATATGCGTGTGACGGTAAATAAATCCTGTGCCCTTGCTGCCCAAACCTTTATGATTGCCATGGCAAACGAAGGCTATGACACTTGTCCGCTGGAAGGTTTTGACAGCAGGCGGATGAAGAAACTATTGAAGCTGCCCCATGGGGCAGGCATCAATATGGTTATACCTTGCGGCATACGGGATGGGAACAAAGGCATTTGGGGAGAACGGGGCAGGGTTCCTTTCGATGAAATCTATCATAGGATATAAGAGAACAGGGTATTCCTAGCGGGTGATGAAGGTGTATTCCCTTAGATATTCCATCAGCATGCCGAATCGCTCTTCCTGAGTGTGCTTGGAAGAAGACGTCTTGAAACCGTATGTGGGGTCTGCGTGTTCCAGTTCCTTTTCACCCTTTCTGTATACTTCTTTGACAAAATGGCGTGTCGGATTGAATTTGACACTGTCGAAGTGCTTTGGCCGGAAATTATAAGAATGCCGGTTATGCCCTTTTTTTGATTCTCGATAAAATCCGGAAAACGGTTGTTGTTCGGACGGCATAAAAAAACTGTGCCTGAAGAATTGGGCTGCCTTTTATGACAGAGTGACTTCCGGCACATTTTTTCTTGTTTATTTCTATTTATTTCTTTTTTTTCTTGGCTTCTTTCGCCCATTCTTTCGCTCCCTGCTCTTTCAGTTTCGCGGTGAAAGCCTTTGCTTTTTCCATGCTTGCGTTTTCGTCTTCGGGTGAAGCGTATGCATGTTTGTAACCTTTGGTCACGTTCCATTCACCTCGTGTGAAGTCCGGGAAGGCTACTGCCGCACAGCCGTTATCCATAGAGATAGCTCCCAGTTCAGCCAAACAGCACCATTCGGCCAGGTCATATACATCCATGTCCAAAGGCAGTCCGTTTTGCAGGCAATATACCAGACGGCTATCCATGATGAAGTCCATACCGCCATGGCCGCCGACTTCTTTTGCCATTTCACCATATTTCTTTAAAATAGGATGCTGGTATTTCTCAACAAGTGCTTCCATTTCTGCCTGGGGTAAGAATCCGTGAGAGTTCAAATCGTCTACTTTGGGTTGCACACCCGATGCGGTCAGTTGTGCTGCATCCAAAGCATATCCTTCAACGGGATATTTATTGGCAAACCCTTTGCTTCCTGTCAGTTGGTACAGGCGGTTGTAAGGTTGGGGAGTCATTACATTATGTTGGATTTCAATAACTTTTCCATTTGCTGTGCGAAGCAGGGTGGTGGTATGGTCTCCGTTACGGAATTCTTTACATTCTTCGCCGGTTCTCTTCTCCACTAAATCTTTACCAACAACAGATTTGGTGTCCATAGCTACTAAAGTGGTTATACGGTCACCACGATGGATATCCAATGCTTGTGCTACAGGACCCAGGCCGTGAGTGGCATATACATCACCCCGGTGTTTCATGTTATAATCCAAACGCCATCCCAGTTTGTCTTCTTTGCCGTTTTTCCAATAATGATCCCAGAACGGGCTTAAATTGTGAATGTAGGCTCCTTGGGCACGGATTACTTCGCCAAATACACCTTGTTGTGCCATATTCAGTGTATTCATTTCAAACCAGTCATAGCAACAGTTCTCAAGAATCATGCAATGCTTGCGGGTTTTTTCACTCAGGTTGATTAAGTCCCAGCATTCTTGCAGGTTCATGGCCGAGGGAACTTCAATAGCTACATTTTTACCGTTTTCCAATGCGCATTTTGCTACCGGGAAATGATGCAACCAGTCTGCGGCGATATAAACTAAATCTATGTCTGTACGTTTACATAATTCTTCATATCCCTTTTCTCCGGAATAAATGGCAGCTTTCGGCATAGATGCTTTCTTTAGGATATCCTGACATTTTTCTGCACGGGATGCTTCATAATCACAAAGGGCCACAATTTGTGTACCGGGAATATAAGTGAAGCGCTCTACGGCTCCGGGGCCTCGCATTCCCAATCCGACAAATCCTACGCGGACTACCTCCATTTTAGGGGTGGTTAAGCCTAATACGCTTTTCTGGCCGGCCGGACGTTCAGGAGTATCAATCACAATGGTTCCTTTGTCCCATGTCCAGGAATCTCCTGAACTTACGGTTTGTGCTGTCGTGGTTTGTGGTAAGCACATGCATAGGGTTGTACCCATACATAAGCTTATCATCAATGATTTAAAGGTTCTCATACTTTTTGAATTTAAAGATTAAAATTTAAAAATATAGGTTGTTTCTTGAGTCAACCACTTGAAACTTAATTATATTTCATGTTAATAATAAGAATATTTTTTATTTTTGCGCTCAAAGATAATTAATCTTTTTTGATTATGGATATAAGTTCGTCCTCTTTTTTCTAAGAAAAAGGTGAGTTAATAAATAATATGAAAGAAGGGAAAAAGTGGAATCAAGACAGAAGTTGTGAAGGTATGAGTGAAAATCTAAAAATAATCAAGGTTTGTTGATCGAAAACGATCAGGGAAAGGAAATAATTTAGTTCAAAAGATCGTTTAATAAGGAGATTTGGCGGGATTTTTTTAATTTTGCACTTACAACTAATTAACAGATAAGAAAATGCCGTTAAATTTACCCGATAAATTACCTGCTATTGAATTGCTGAAGGAGGAAAATATCTTCGTCATAGACAATTCACGTGCCAGTGCACAGGATATTCGTCCGTTAAAAATCGTGATATTGAATTTGATGCCGTTGAAGATAACGACAGAAACGGATTTGGTACGTTTGCTTTCCAACACTCCCTTGCAGTTGGAAATATCATTTATGAAGTTGAAAAGCCATACATCGAAAAATACGCCGGTAGAACATATGAAAGCATTCTATCATGACTTTGATTTGATGCGCGACGAGAAATATGACGGGATGATTATTACGGGAGCTCCGGTAGAGCAGATGCCGTATGAGGATGTGAATTATTGGGATGAGATTACTACTATTTTTGATTGGGCGCGTACTCATGTTACCTCAACTCTTTATATTTGTTGGGCGGCTCAAGCCGGGCTTTATCATTTCTATGGAGTTCCCAAATATCCGCTGAAACAAAAATGTTTGGTATTTTCCGTCATCATATCAATGTACAGGGATTGCCCATATTCCGTGGTTTTGATGATGAGTTTTTTCGTACCACATAGCCGTCATACCGAAATACACCGTGAGGATATTCTGAAAGTAAAAGAGTTGGCTTTAATAGCTGAGTCTGATGAGTCTGGGGTTTATATGGCTATGGCTCGTAATGGGCGTGAATTTTTTTATTACCGGGCATTCGGAGTATTCTCCTTATACGCTTGATACGGAATATAAGCGTGATTTGGGGAAAGGGTTGCCTATTGAAATGCCTGTAAATTATTATAAGGACGATAATCCGGACAATGCCCCGGTGGTGCGTTGGCGCGGACATGCCAATTTGTTGTTTTCTAATTGGTTGAACTATTATGTATATCAGGAAACCCCGTTTGATATAAATCAGATACGATGATCAGACAACGAAAAATAGAATTATTAGCTCCTGCTAAAAATCTGGAGTGCGGTATTGCAGCTGTTGATCACGGTGCTGATGCCATTTATATTGGTGCTCCCCGTTTCGGAGCACGTGCGGCTGCGGGGAATTCATTGGAGGATATCGCTGAGTTGGTGCGGTACGCTCATGTGTATAATGTCCGTATCTATGTGACGGTGAATACGATTCTGAAGGATGAGGAACTGAAGGATACGGAAAAAATGATTTGGGATTTATACCGTGCCGGAGTGGATGCTTTGATCGTGCAGGATATGGGATTGTTGGAATTGAATCTGCCACCTATACCGTTACATGCCAGCACACAGATGGATAATCGTACTCCTCAAAAAGTAAGATTCCTGGCTGAGGCAGGTTTCCGTCAGGTGGTATTGGCTCGTGAACTTTCTCTTGTTGAAATAGGAAATATCCATCATGCTTGTCCTGATGTGCCTTTGGAGGTATTTGTACATGGTGCTTTGTGTGTAAGCTATAGTGGACAATGTTATGTTAGTCAGGCTTGTTTCGGACGTAGTGCTAATCGGGGAGAATGTGCCCAGTTCTGTCGCCTTGCTTTTGATATGGTAGATGCGGACGGTAAATCTATAGTAAGGAATAAGCATTTATTGTCTCTGAAAGATTTGAATCAGAGCGAAGAGTTGGAGCAATTGCTGGATGCCGGAGCTTCTTCCCTGAAAATAGAGGGACGTTTGAAGGATGTATCTTACGTTAAAAATGTAACAGCTTATTATCGCCAGAAGCTGGATAGTGTTTTCAAACGTCGTAAAGAGTATATCCGTGCTTCATCGGGGAAAGTGAAATTAGAGTTCAAACCTCAATTGGATAAGAGTTTCAGTCGTGGTTTACTAATTATTTTCTTTTTGACAGGAATAAGGATATTTTTTCTTTTGATACTCCCAAGTCTTTAGGGGAGGAGATGGGGACAGTGAAGGAAATTCGTGGTAATTATCTTACCGTAGCCGGAATCAAGTCTTTTAATAATGGAGATGGCGTCTGTTTTTTGGATGAGACTGGTAAGTTGCAGGGATTTCGCATAAACCGGGTGGAGAATAATAAGTTATTTCCTCAAGAGATGCCTCGGATAAAGCCCCGTACGATACTTTATCGTAATTTTGATCAGGAATTTGAGAGGTTGATGTCGCGTAAATCAGCTGAAAGGAAAATTGCTGTCATTTTAAAATTGGCTGAAAATAATCGGGGCTTTACTCTGTCTCTGACCGATGAAGATGATCACAGTGCCAGTGTGGTGCTGGAAAGGGAGAAGGAACGTGCCCGTACTCCGCAGGAAGATAACTTGCGTACACAACTTGGAAAGTTAGGAAATACTCCATTTGAAGCGTCAGATATAGTGATTGACTGGTCGGACAATTGGTTTATTCCAGCTTCTATGCTTGCCGAACTTCGCCGTAAGGGAATAGAGAAACTGCTGGAAGTGCGCCGTATTAACTATCGGCAGGAAATTTACAAGTTGCCTCGAACGCATCATGCTTTTCCTGTGAATGAATTGACTTATTTGGGAAATGTGATGAATGCTGATGCTGTTTCCTTCTATAGGAATCATGGCGTGCAGCGTATTGCTCCGGCTTATGAAAAGGCTCCGGCAGAAGAAGCGGTATTGATGTTTTGCAAGCATTGTTTGCGTTATAGTATGGGATGGTGTCCCTCTTGGCATAAAGTGCGTTCTCCTTATAGGGAACCTTATTATTTGGTTAGCTCGGATAACAGACGTTTCCGCTTAGAGTTTGATTGTAAAAATTGTCAGATGAAAGTCTATGCTGAAAAGTAAGTACATCGGATTACTGTTTTTGGTGTTGGCTATTTTAATGGCTTGCCAATATCCTTCACCTGTTACTCTGAGTGGGGATATGCCGCAAAAGAAAAGGGATTCTGTCAATTATTTGATGGAACGGCATTATACATTAAACAGTAATTTTGAGGTTACTTCAGATTCGCTTATGTTACAGCAACTGCCATTGGTTGATGTGCTTCCTGTTTTTAAAGGAGAACGGCTGGTGGTAGCGGAGTTTATGATACAAGCTGCTGATAGTGTGGATTCTGTATGGGTAAAGGTAGCACGGGACCAGGAAACAATGGGATGGATACATGAAAAGGAATTGTTGGAGAAAGTAGTTCCTGTGGATTCAGTGTCACAGTTTATTCATTTTTTCAGTAATTCTCATACCATCGCTTTCTTTGTCATATTAGGCTTTTTCGGTATTTGGTATATTCATAGGGCTATTCGTCGCCAGAAGCTGCAATTAATCTGGTTGAATGATATTGATAGCGTTTTTCCTACAGTTCTTTCTTGGTTGGTAGCTACAGCAGCTACGCTTTATGCCAGTATTCAGCATTTTGTTCCGGGAACTTGGGAGCAGTTTTATTATAATCCTTCTTTGAATCCTTTTAGCTTACCTTTTATTCTTTCTCTTTTCATGTTTAATATTTGGGGGATTATTCTTGTGGGGTTGGCTACTTTGGATGATTTGTTTCATCAGACACATATTGAAGCTGCATGTTTTTATTTGTTGGGATTGATGTCCTGCTGTATCTTTTTATATTTGTTTTTTACATTTACTACGTATTACTATTTGGGTTATCCATGTTTATTGGTATATGCTGTATGGTCATTTAATCGTATAAAGCATGCTTCCCGGTATAAATTCAGTTGTGGAAATTGTGGGGCGAAGATAAAGAATAAAGGAGTGTGTCCTCATTGCGGCGCTGTCAATGAATAATTTTATTGTTTGTTTCTTTTAACAAAGGCTCAAGCAGTTTTCTATTGTAAACAGCATTTTCTCTATGTACATACACTAAAACAAATAGGTTTGTTCTAGAAGCTATGGGTATCATTTACAGCAATAATAAAGTTCTTGCTTTTCTTGGTGTGACAGAATAAAAAATAAATTTGATTTGGTAAATGTGGAAACAGAAAGGGAGTTCGTGATGAACCCCCTTTCTGTTTTTGCAAGAATGGTTAGAAGTGATAACGTATATCCACTCCCAGTTGTAAAGGCCTGCATTTTTTGTTCGAATCCTCTATGCATGGTTTCAAAATAGAAGGTTGTATAATCCTTGTTGGTTAAATTACGTCCCCATACATCTATCTGTAAAGCTTTTGTCTGCAAAGAAATGCGCCCGTTCAGTGTTCCGTAAAAACTTTGTGAGACATTGTTTTTTTCAGTCCAATAAATTTTTCCTGCTCCGGTATAGCTCATGCCTAAAGTCAGGCTTTGCATCCAATTGCTTTTATCGAAAAAGAAACTATAATTTGCGCCTGCATTCATGGTATGGCGGGGAACAAATGGTACATAATTGCCGCTATAATCAATTTGCTCTTCTGATGATGTAGTACCTCCGTCATATTTTTTGAATGTGGAATGAGTATATCCATAACTTACATTCATATTCAGGTTTTTGTTGATGGATGCCAGAAAGCTGGCCTCTACTCCATAACTTTCGCTACTACCGGCATTGACCATCATTCGTCCCAAGCCACTATTGACAAATTTGGCGATTTGTTGGTCGTGGGTATCCATGTAGAATGCGGCAAGGTCGGTCTTCAGTTTGCCGTTGAACAAACTGAGATGTGATCCCACTTCGTAATTCCAGCTGTACTCGGGCTTGTAGACAGTTGTTTCTTGTACGTTCAATTCTTTTCCGTAGTTGGGCATGTGTTGCTTGATCATTCCTTCTATCATACCTGCCATAGATTCTGGTGCCTTGTCTAGTATGGCTTCAATCATTTTTTGTTGCATGTCACTTTGTATCAGTTCTGAAAACATCTGTACGTTATAACCTCCGGAACGATATCCTCTGGTTATGCTTACATACATATTGTTTGCAGGGCTGAAATCGTATTTAAAAGCTAGCTTGGGAAGTAGCTGTACATAGTCGTTTTTTTCTTTTCCTTCCAATAGCGGTGCAGCATTCAAATTCCTGAATGGAATATTAAGGGGAGGCATTGCCATTTTAAGAAAGAAATCGAAATCAATATTACTATCCGAGAAATAATTCATAGACATTTTTTCATATTCCAAGCGCAAACCTGCTGTTACTGAAAGGCCTTTCACAAACAGGTCGTTGAATGTAGATTGGTGGTACAGTGCGGTGCTGAATACCGGTGTGTCAAAACTTCCACTTACGCGGATACGGTTGTTCAAAACGTCCAGACTCATTTCAGGGGTACGGCGGGGATCGTCTAAATGAATTTTCTTGAAAGTATTGTTGATGTTTCCTTCGATCATATCGGTCACTCCGTCCTCCATGAAGTTTACCGGACCGGTGGTATGTAGCCATTGATAAAAACCACTAACCCCTGTAACCCATTGCCAGCGCTTGTTGTTTTTGCTTTTAAAAGTAATCTCTTCACTGATGGTATTCAGACGCTGCTTCTGCTCAATGGTATAAATGCTGACAGGCAGGAAATCCTGGTCCATAAACATACGGTCGTTTAAATTCTGGAATCCTGTAACAGCGCTTAAGATAAACTTTTGCGCCTGGTATTCAATATTCAAACCGGTATTGAACAGTCCACGGCGATAAGTACAATCCTGATCGTATGAAATCTTCCCTATGTAGTTTTTATATTTTTCATTCTCTTTGTCGTATCCGTCTATAGCTCCTGTATAGTAATAAGGGTATCCTCCTTCGTCACTATAATCATAGCCTATGGTAAAGTCTAGTTTTAGGTTTTCTGAAGGCAGCCAGATAGCATGTATTCGTCCGCCTCCCGCTTCCATATTATCTACTTTTTTCCCATTGAGCGAATTGCGGAAGAATCCGTCTGATCCCTCATAATAACCACCGGCGGAGAAAGCGAAACAGTCACTCCAACGGTGGTAATGGGTTAATGAAGCACTGCGGTAGTTACTTTTTGTTCCATAACTCAGTTTTACGTCTGTTCCCTGATAGGAGAATGGAGAGCGGGTATGTACCTTGATTAGTCCCCCCATGGTATTGCGTCCGTACAAGGTTCCTTGTGGACCGCGAAGAATATCAATACGTTCTATATCATAAAAATTGAAATCAAATGCAGATTTGTCAATGTAAGGGATATTGTCCACATACAAACCTACCGCAGGAGTATTGATACGCGATCCGATTCCCCGGATGTAAATGGCTGAGGTGAGTCTTGAACCATAGTCGGGCATAAAGAAATTGGGTACCAGTGAACTCACGTTCTTTAAAGTGGTGATTTGGTTTGCTTGCATATCTTTTTGGGAGAGTAAAGATACGGCTGTAGGAAGTTCCCTTAATTTTCCGGTTTCTTTAGGTGAAGCGATAACTACCACCTCTTCTATATCAATGACTTTTGTAGTGTCCTTAGGCAGCGTGTTGATATCTTCAGCAAAAGTTGTTGCAGCCAGCAGGCAGGATGTAATGAATAAAATGTTTTTTCTCATATTTATTGTTTGGTTTTATTTGATACATCACGGATAACCAGAGTTGCTACAAGTTTCTACCAGGCGGAAAATTTATATATTCCACTCTGTATAATCCATGATGGAGAATGATTCCGGCTGCAAAGTAACGGTAAACCTGATATGTGTGCAATCCTAATAAATGAGGATTTTATATTCTGTCTGCTTCAATGTAGCCATTCATCACAGCATAAACGGTAAGACCGGAAACAGACTTGATGCCCAGTTTTTCAGTAATGTTCTTGCGGTGGGAGATAACGGTGGTCAGGCTGATATTAAGTTTGTCGGCTATCTCTTTGTTGATAAGTCCTTTGGTGATAAGTATCAATACTTCTATTTCCCGGACAGACAATTCATGTTCCGTTTTTTCTATGTGCATTGCTTTATCTGCTGCTTGTTTTCTTGCCTGATGTCCATATTGGCGCAATTGATGGATGTCTTTTATCAAAGAACCTTCATCTTGGTAGATATTCAGTTTGGGAACACCGGATAATTGAGGCTGGTTGTCACCTCCTGCTAATACAATTGTTTTTGGTTTACGAAGTAAAAAGAAGGAAGTATGTTCAAAATAGATTTGGGCAGAGATAAAATAATGGGCATACATGTCCGGTGTGTCATCCGTCAGCTCACCAAAGGAATGGAATACACGGATAGTAGCCATTGGAATGATATCTTCCAAAATGTTTTTTAACCCCAGGCAAGTGAGGGTATTTGGGTCTACTATGGCTATTTCGGGATGATGCATGATGTTTTCTTTGGTGCAAAGATACATATCTTTTATAAAAAACAGATTCATAAAGACAAAGAAATCTTCTTTTAGGCAACATCACCAATCATTTATTTGTAGGGGCGCATTTGAATGCGCCCGCATATGTGCTGTAAATCATTTTCGGATAGGTTCAATCTGTCATTACTCCTAAATAAGTGGCTGCTGCTTCAGCACATTTTTCTCCATCGATACCTGCTGAAACAATTCCTCCGGCGTAACCTGCTCCTTCTCCACAAGGAAATAACCCATTGACAGTGACATGTTGCAGTGTCTCATTATCTCGCAGGATCCGTACCGGAGCCGACGTGCGTGTTTCTACACCAATCATCACTGCTTCATTGGTCAGGAAGCCATGGCTGCTCTTTCCGAATTGTTGGAAACCTTTGCTCAAACGGTCGGTAATGAATGCAGGCATCCAAAAATGCAGGGGAGAGGAAACTAATCCCGGACTATACGAACTGTCGGGTAAATCATAGCTTAGTTTTTTGCGGGTGAAGTCCACCATTCGTTGTGAAGGTGCGGTTTGGCGCATATTGCCTTGCTGCCAGCAGGAGGCCTCCAATGCTTCTTGGAAATACATCATGGTTAATGGACAATGGTCGGTAGTCCATTGACCATGATTTTTATTAGTGGCTTTTAATTCTTCACTTTTCGTTTTTAATTCTTCTGTAAAAAGATTATTTTCCGCCAGATCTTCCGGCCTGATTTCTACCACCATGCCGGAGTTGCTCCATTTGGAGCCGCGGTTGCTGGGACTCATGCCGTTTACTACAATCTGATGCGGACCGCTTGCGGCAGGAACAACAAATCCTCCCGGACACATACAAAAACTATAGACACCACGTCCTTCTACTTGTGTCACAAAGCTATATTCAGCGGCAGGCAGATACTTTCCACGTCCGTTTTTATTATGATATTGTATTTGGTCAATCAGCATGGACGGGTGTTCCAAACGTACTCCTACTGCAATTCCTTTGGTTTCCATCTCTATACCATTGTCATACAACCACCGATACACATCCCGTGCGGAATGTCCGGTAGCCAGAATAACAGGTCCTTTGAAAGTCTTTCCGGTATTTGTTTCTATACCTGTGATTTTGTTTTTTTCTATAATAAGGGAATCCATTCGTGTTTCGAAATGCACTTCACCACCACATTCTATGATGGTATTCCGCATATTTTCAATCACACGCGGCAACTTGTCTGTACCGATGTGGGGATGGGCATCTGCCAGGATGGAGGTACTGGCGCCATGTTGGCAGAATACATTCAGAATTTTGTTCACATTCCCTCGCTTTTTGCTTCGGGTATAGAGTTTGCCGTCTGAATAGGCTCCTGCTCCTCCTTCTCCGAAACTGTAGTTGCTTTCAGGGGCAACTTTGTGCTCACGGCTGATACGGGCGATATCTATTTTTCTATCGCGTACATTCTTACCTCGTTCCACTACGACAGGCCGGAGTCCTAACTCTATTAATCGCAAGGCAGCAAAAAGTCCGCCCGGTCCTGCTCCCACGACAATGACTTGTGGTTTCCCATCTACCTTATTATATATAGTACGGGTGAACTCCTCATCTTGTGGCATTTCATTAATATATAGGCGTACTTTCAAATTTACATAGATGGTGCGTTGACGTGCGTCTATGCTCCTTTTTAAGATGCGAAGGGCATGGATGGTACGTATATCCAATCCCTTGTCATGTCCGATGAACTGTTTCAGTGACTGTTCGTTGGCTGCTTGTTCAGGCAAGACTCTTATTTGAAATTCCTGTATCATGGTTCTTATTTGGATTGTTCGCCTTCCGGCATTAATTTTTTACGGTAATAAGAATTGGCGGTATATAGTGCGGCGGCAGGGTTGTGTCCTGTCACACGGTCTTTGGTCACTAAAGTTGTAGTATAGGCATTAGAGTACTTGTAGAATAAACTGTCATGTCCCACACATAGTCCGATAACCACGTTCAACTCTGTATGTGCTTGGTTGAGAAGGCGTGCTTGTAGGATAGGGTTACACATTGCCGCACCGATTTTTTCACATTCTTTGGGGATTCCGATAGAGGATTTGGCTATTCCGGCTACTTTGCAGATTACTGAATATACCTCAAAGCCGTTAGCACGGAGGATGCGGGCAAAAATACGGGCTTCATTCACCAGTCCGATACAATAGGCAATTCCTAGTTTTTTATATCCCATCTTGCGTGCGAAAGTCATGATTTCTTCCACACGGGTTAATCGGCAGTAACCTTCATATTCCACTTCGGCACTGGCTGCCATTATCTTGTTGTTGTCGTTATATTGTTTCAACGCCCATTCCAAATCTTCTTGTTCCAAATGGGTAGTCAGACAAAATTCAGGGTAAGTGCGCTCTTTGAACTTGCAGTTCTGTGTGCCGCAGTCTATGCAGGTCGGGGGGTATGATTGTTCTTTTGTCATTTTATATCATTATTCAAATTAAGTTTTCTCTTATTTATCTCATCCAAACAAAGCCCGGAACGCTTCTTCTACCTTCCTTACCGGAATGATTTCTATCTTTAATTTTGATGTATCCATTCCTTGCAAATTATGTTTCGGTATAAGAATTTGTTTGAAACCTAATTTCTCTGCTTCTCCGATGCGTTGCTCAATACGGTTTACAGGTCGGATCTCACCACTCAGTCCTACTTCACCCGCCATGCAGGTGTCACGTTCTATTTCCGTATCCATATTGCTGGATAGAATGGCACTGATGACAGACAGGTCGATGGCCGGATCATTCACTTTCAATCCACCTGCGATATTCAAAAAGACATCTTTTTGTGCCAGTTTGAATCCTACCCGTTTTTCAAGTACTGCCAGAAGCATGTTCATACGTCGTAAATCAAATCCGGTGGCAGAACGTTGCGGATTCCCATATACTGCCGAACTGACTAAAGCCTGTGTTTCAATCAAGAAAGGGCGGACTCCTTCTATGGCAGAGGCGATAGCAACCCCGCTCATCCCGTCATGGTCTTGGCTAAGCAACAGTTCGGACGGGTTGCTCACTTGGCGCAAACCGTTTTGGCGCATTTCATAAATGCCCAGTTCGGCGGTGCTTCCGAAACGGTTCTTGATGCTGCGGAGAATGCGGTACATATAATGTTGGTCACCTTCAAATTGCAATACGGTGTCTACAATATGTTCCAGTACCTTGGGGCCGGCAATGCTTCCTTCTTTATTGATATGGCCGATCAGAATGACCGGCGTATTTGTTTCTTTGGCAAATTTTAAAATAGAAGCGGAACATTCACGTACCTGTACCAAACTGCCGGGAGAAGAGTCTATCGTTTCGGTTGAGATGGTTTGAATAGAGTCGATGATCACTAAATCGGGTCGTGTATTCTTGATATGGACGTAAATCTGCTCCAACGAAGTTTCACAGACTATCAGGCAGTCGGAAGAATTATGCGGGATACGGTCTGCACGCAGTTTTAATTGCCGGGCACTCTCTTCTCCCGATATATACAATACTTTTTTGTCAGGCAGATGAAGTACGGTTTGCAGCACCAAAGTGGATTTGCCTATCCCCGGTTCACCGCCCAGTAGAACGAGTGATCCCGGTACTAAACCGCCTCCCAATACCCGGTTCAGTTCTTCGTCGTGCATATCAATTCGAGGTTCGTCCCCTCCGGTAATGTCATTCAGTGTGACAGGCTTGCTTTTTACGGATTCCAGGCCGGATACCGGTCTTTTGTTTGCAGGTTCCTTGCGTATAATTTCTTCTACGTATGTGTTCCATGCACCGCAAGACGGACATTTCCCTACCCATTTGGGTGAATCCTGCCCACAGTTGGTGCATACATATACAGTCTTTTCCTTTGCCATATTCTTACGGGATAATTAAAACAGCGCAACTTGAGGCTGAATTTGTACAAAGGTAAGGAAATAGTTCTGCATATCAACATGGGCAGGATAAAAAAGTTTTGTCTTATTTCTGCTTTAATAAAAAGCATTCTTATATTTTATCGCAAAAAAATGGGAAATTGTGATAGATTGTAGGAAATTGTTTTTATATTTGCATCGTTCAAATAAAAAACAGAAGAAGAACAATAATAAAATGACGATATACTATCTCCATACAACCACCACATTAGGGATGGGGCACATGACAACTACAATGTCCACATCCACAACAATGACCCTCGGGGTTAAGGATAGTATATGTGTTTCTACGTGATACACGCTTACGGTACGTAAGCAAAACAAGCATTTTAATTTTAGTTTTTTTAGTGTAAACAGATACAGTTTCTTTTCGTTGTCATGCTGGGTGAAACAAAAGTAGATTCTTTACCGGACTTGAAATGGCTCGGAGGACAGAATGGCAAAAGAAGCTGGAATAAAAATAGATAATTGCATGAAAGTAATGAAATTCGGCGGAACATCCGTAGGTTCCGTGAACAGCAATTTTAAGCGTCAAACAGATAGTAGAGGCAGTTGAAGAGCCCGTAATTGTAGTTGTGTCGGCATTGGGCGGTATAACTGACAAGTTAATCAATACTTCGCAGATGGCTGCCAATGGGGATTCCGCATACGAGAAAGAATACCGTGAAATTGTGAATCGTCACATTGAAATGGTATATACCGTAATTCCGGCAGGTAATGAGCGTACTGTTTTATTGGATAAGGTCAATGAATTGTTGAGTGAACTGAAGGATATTTTTCAGGGAATTTATCTGATAAAGGACTTGTCGTCTAAAACGTCGGCTACTATTGTAAGTTATGGTGAGCGCTTGTCGTCTATTATTGTAGCTTCGTTGATAAAGGGGGCTGTATGGTATGACTCCCGCAACTTCATTAAGACTGAAAAAAAACATGCCAAACATATTCTGGATTCCGAACTGACCACTCGCTTGGTTAAAGAAACTTTCCAGAAATTACCGGAAGTGGCATTGGTTCCCGGATTTATCTCTACTGATAAGAACAGTGGTGAAGTGACCAATTTGGGACGTGGCGGTTCAGATTATACCGCTTCTGTCATAGCTGCGGCACTGAATGCGGATAGCTTGGAAATATGGACGGATGTGGATGGTTTCATGACGGCAGACCCGCGTGTAATCAGTACGGCCTATACCATTAATGAGTTGAGCTATGTGGAAGCAATGGAGCTTTGTAACTTTGGAGCGAAGGTGGTTTATCCGCCGACTATTTATCCGGTATGTCATAAGAATATTCCTATTCTGATTAAGAATACATTCAATCCTCAAGGCGAGGGAACTATCATAAAGCAGGAAGTGAATTCCGGTTCTAAAGCCATTAAAGGTATCTCATCCATCAATGATACGAGTTTGATTACGGTTACCGGTCTGGGAATGGTGGGAGTGATCGGAGTGAATTTCCGGATTTTTAAAGCATTGGCACAAAACGGCATCAGCGTGTTTATGGTATCGCAGGCATCTTCCGAGAACAGTACTTCTATCGGTGTGCGTAATCAAGATGCGGCACTGGCTTGTGAAGTGCTGAATGAGGAATTCTCCAAAGAAATAGAAATGGGGGAAATCAGTCCGGTTGTTGCCGAAATGAATTTGGCTACCATTGCCATTGTCGGTGAGAACATGAAACATACACCGGGCATCGCCGGTAAGCTGTTCGGGACTTTAGGCCGTAACGGCATTAGTGTGATTGCTTGTGCTCAAGGTGCTTCGGAAACCAATATCTCTTTCGTGGTAGAATCCAAGTCACTGCGCAAATCATTGAATGTGATTCATGATTCGTTCTTCCTGTCCGAATATCAGGTGCTGAACCTTTTTATCTGCGGTACAGGTACGGTAGGAGGCAGTTTGATAGAGCAAATCCGTTGTCAGCAACAAAAGTTGATGCAGGAACGCGGTTTGAAGCTGAAAGTGGTAGGTATAGCCGATGGACATCATGCGTTGTTTACCCGTGCAGGCGTAGACTTGTCACATTATAAGGAAGAGTTGGCAGAGAAAGGAATGCCTTCGTCCACTCAGGTGTTGCATGACGAGATTATAGGTATGAATATATTCAACTCTGTGTTTGTGGATTGTACAGCCAGTGCAGAAGTTGCATCCTTATATAAAGATTTTCTGATGAATAATATTTCGGTGGTAGCGGCCAACAAAATTGCCGCTTCTTCCGAATACTCCGTTTATAGCGAACTGAAACAAATAGCCCGCCGTCGCGGTGTGAAATTCTTGTTTGAAACCAATGTAGGTGCAGGGCTACCCATTATCAACACAATCAATGACTTGATAAACAGCGGAGACAAGATCTTGAAAATAGAGGCGGTATTGAGCGGTACGCTGAATTACATCTTTAACAAAATCAGCGCGGACATTCCTTTCAGCAAGACCATCAAAATGGCACAGGAAGAGCGCTACTCGGAACCCGATCCGCGTATTGACCTGAGTGGCAAGGATGTGATTCGTAAACTGGTTATTCTGGCTCGTGAAGCCGGATATAAATTGGAACAGGAAGATGTGGAAAAACATCTTTTTGTACCGAATGATTTCTTTGAAGGCCCGTTGGAGGAGTTCTGGAAGAAAGTACCTTCCCTGGATGCGGATTTTGAATCACGCCGTCAAAAGCTGGAGGATGAAAACAAACGCTGGCGTTTTGTAGCCAAACTGGAAGATGGGAAAGGCAGTGTGTCTTTGCAGGAAGTGGACAGCAAACATCCATTCTATGGTCTGGAAGGCAGCAACAACATTATTCTGCTTACAACCGAGCGATATAAAGAGTATCCGATGATGATACAAGGATATGGGGCCGGTGCCAGTGTGACTGCCGCCGGAGTATTTGCCGATATCATGAGCATCGCTAATATTTAGGCTTATGAAACATATTATTATTTTAGGCGACGGTATGGCCGACTGGCCTGCCGAATCACTGGGAAACAAAACATTGCTGCAATACTCCAGTACACCTTATATGGATAAGTTGGCCGCTATGGGACGTACCGGGAGGTTGGTTACAGTTGCTCCCGGATTTCATCCGGGTAGTGAAGTGGCGAATATGTCTGTTATGGGCTATAATTTACCGAAGGTGTACGAAGGCCGTGGGCCGTTGGAAGCAGCAAGCATCGGGGTGGAGTTGCAACCGGGCGATATGGCTATGCGTTGTAACATTATCTGCATCGAAGATGAGAAGATAAAAAATCACTCCGCCGGACATATTACTACCGAAGAAGCTGATGTGCTGGTTAGATATTTGGAAGAAAAATTGGGTTCTGACCGGATTCATTTCTATACCGGTGTACAATATCGCCATTTGTTGGTGATAAAAGGGGGAAATAAACAATTGGACTGCACCCCGCCCCATGATGTGCCTTTGCAGCCTTTCCGTCCGCTCATGGTGAAGGCGGAAGTACCGGAGGCGCAGGAAACAGCCGGATTGATAAATAATCTTATCCTGGCTTCTCAGGAATTGTTGGCAGATCATCCGGTTAATCAAAAACGTATAGCCGAAGGCAAAGATCCTGCTAATAGTATCTGGCCTTGGAGTCCGGGGTATCGCCCGCAGATGGAACCTCTTTCCGGGAAGTATCCGGCCATAAAGAAAGGGGCTGTTATTTCAGCGGTGGACTTAATCAATGGCATAGGACATTATGCAGGATTACGCCGTATTGCTGTAGAGGGGGCTACCGGTTTATATAATACGAATTATGAGAATAAGGTGGCTGCAGCATTGGAAGCATTGAAGACGGACGACTTTGTGTATCTGCATATTGAGGCCAGTGATGAGGCCGGTCACGAAGGAGATTTTAAGTTGAAGCAGTTTACTATTGAAAATCTGGACAAACGTGTTGTAGGACCTGTTTATGAAGCAGTGAAGGATTGGGATGAGCCTGTGGCTATCGCCGTGCTTCCGGATCATCCTACGCCTTGCGAACTCCGTACCCATACAGCCGAACCTGTGCCTTTCCTTATCTATTATCCCGGTATAGAACCGGACTGTGTGCAGACCTTTGATGAAGTGGCATGTGTGGAAGGCAGTTATGGAATATTGAAAGAAGATGAGTTTATGAATGAATTTATGAAAAAATAATGTGGCAGTTTGCTAATTTGCCCCAATGGCAACCCTCCATGCAAAGCCCTTGGCACATTAGCACATTGACGCATTGAAAAATTGTTTACTATGAAATATTACAGTACGAATCACCAGGCTTCCGATGCTTCTCTGGAAGAAGCTGTAGTGAAGGGGCTGGCTTCTGACAAAGGTTTGTATATGCCCAAGGCCATCAAGCCATTGCCGCAAGAGTTTTATGATCAGATTGAGAATCTGTCGTTTCAGGAAATTGCTTATCGCGTGGCCGATGCTTTTTTCGGTGAGGATGTTCCTGCTGAAACACTGAAGCAGATCGTTTATGATACATTGAGTTTTGATGTTCCTGCCGTAAAGGTAAAGGATAATATTTACTCTTTGGAACTGTTTCATGGTCCTACATTGGCATTTAAAGATGTAGGTGGACGTTTCATGGCCCGTTTGTTGGGCTACTTCATTAAAAAAGAAGGGCAAAAGCAGGTGAATGTACTGGTTGCGACTTCGGGGGATACCGGTAGTGCTGTAGCCAATGGCTTCCTCGGAGTGGAAGGTATTCATGTGTATGTGCTTTATCCGAAAGGAAAAGTCAGTGAAATTCAGGAAAAGCAGTTCACTACTCTGGGGCGGAATATCACAGCGTTAGAAGTGGACGGTACTTTTGATGACTGTCAGGCATTGGTTAAGAATGCATTTATGGATGCTGATTTGAATGCGCACATGAAGTTGACTTCTGCCAACTCCATCAATGTGGCTCGTTTCCTGCCACAGGCATTTTATTACTTCTATGCCTACGCACAGTTAAAGAAAGAAGGAAAAGCGGATCATCTGGTAGTGTGCGTACCTAGCGGAAACTTTGGTAATATCACCGCCGGACTATTTGGTAAACGCATGGGCTTGCCTGTCAAGCGTTTTATTGCAGCCAATAACCGGAATGATATTTTCTACCAATACTTACAGACCGGAAAATACAATCCTCGTCCTTCCATAGCTACTATTGCCAATGCAATGGATGTGGGAGATCCAAGTAATTTTGCCCGTGTACTGGCATTGTACGGTAACAGTCATGCTGCCATAACAGCGGATATCTCTGGTGCGACTTATACGGATGAACAGATTCGTGAAACGGTGGGTGAGGTATATCGGGAAACCGGTTACTTGCTCGATCCGCATGGAGCCTGCGGTTATCGTGCTTTATCCGAAGGATTGTCCCCCAGCGAAACGGGTATTTTCCTGGAAACGGCACATCCGGCTAAATTCCTGGAAACTGTGGAAGGCATCATTGGAGACAAAGTGGAGATTCCCGCCAAACTGCAAGCGTTTATGAAAGGAACCAAACAAAGTGTTCCGATGGAAAAAGACTTTGAAAGTTTCAAAGGCTATTTGATGAAAGAATAGCTTTTAGAAATAGATATCTGATACGAAAAGAGGGAGGCAAAAGTCCAAAGTAACTATCCAATGGTTCACCGTAGGGGCGGATTGAATAGTTATTTTGGGCTTGTTTACATAAAGAACAAAAAAGTTCCGTCACAGCAACGTGCTCATTACTAGTTACTTTCTGTGTAAAAGAATCTCAAACCTCCTTCAATCGGTATGCTTCCGGCTATCGAATCCTGTTACGTATGTAACAAAGTTTGTTCCTACCGTATCTTTCACTCCGTTTCATTTGATATTTCACTTGGGTGAAGCAACTGTTTCACTTAGGCGAAAACGGCTGTTCATCTAAGTGAAATCGCCTCTTCACTTGGGTGAAGCAACAAATGCAGATGGGCAAAAATAAGCCTTATGACGCTCTCCTGCAAGGAAGTAACCGCAACTATGGCACAGGAATTAGAACAACCGATATACGTCAAGCCGAATTTGATAGCGGAGAATGGAAAACCGTTTTAGGGGAATTTAGAATGTTTTTTCACATTATATTGTTGATTTACAGAGAGATACTGCGCGTAATCCGGAATGGTTGATGCGTGTCTTTATTTTATTTCTTCCAGCAACTTCCCGAACGAAGGGAATGTCCGTTGTTTCCCGCCCCAGGTGAGGTACAAGGCATCGGGAGCGATGACTTGTAGATGGGGCAGACCGGCAGGAGCGTTTTGGGTTTGCAGACAAGTATATCCGTGACGGTTCAGTGCGTTGATAGTCCAGTGCAATAAGGTTTCGTCTGTCGCTTCCACCGTTATTTCCTGCTTTCCATTCACGGTTGGATAGTAGATGCCATGATCATAATCGAACCGGATATTACTGTGTGAGAACAGCGTGTCCATCCGATGGTTCAGAATCATATCTTCCGTCACTCCGCATTGCAGTCCTGTTTCTTTGGACAGCAGCCAAAGCTTGTCCGACAGTACCAGGGCTTGTTCTATGTCATGGGTGGATAGCAGGATGGCCTTGTTTTGCTCCACCGCCAGCTGATGCAGCAAAGTCATGATTTCTATGCGGCTCACCACGTCCAGAAAAGCGGTCGGCTCATCCAAGATGATAAGCGGACATTCCTGAACCAATGCTTTGGCTATCATTACCTTTTGCCGTTCTCCGTCCGAAAGTTCGGCGGTGTAGCTTTCGGCTTTGTGGGCAATGCCTACGGCATCCAATGCCTCTTTGATAATGAGATGGTCTTTGGGATGGAGCCGTCCGAAGAAGCCTGTATGCGGCTGGCGTCCCAAAGCTACCAGTTCATACACGGTCAGCCCTCCGGCTTGTGTCTTGTCTGTCAGGACTACACCGATGGTGCGCGAACGTTCCTTTTCCGAATACTGCTGCAAAGGCTTGCCCAGTAATTGCAAATCTCCTGCCAGTGAAGGTTGCGAAGCGGACAGGGTGCGGAGCAAAGTCGACTTTCCGGCCCCGTTTGCTCCAAGCAGACTGGTCAGTTCTCCCGGATAGAGTCCGAAAGAAAGGTGTTCGTGCACTTTCTTTTCTCCTTTGTGGGTACGATAACCTATGCACAGGTCTGTGGCGGTGATGACAGCTTGCTTTTCCATCAGTTGAAGTACTGGATTTTACGTTGGTTCACAATGACATAAATAATAATGGGCGCACCAATGACCGGAGTGACGGCATTCAGCGGAATGATACCTGCTTCGCCCGGCAGAATGCAGATGAAGTTGCAGAGCAGGGCAATGGCTCCTCCCGTCAGCATGGTGACAGGTAGCAGAGAATTATGGTTGGAGGTTCCCAGCATGAGGCGGGCAATGTGCGGCACGGCCAGTCCGATAAAGGAAATCGGGCCGCAGAAAGCGGTGGTCGTCGCTGTCAGTAATCCGGTGGCGACAAGCAGCAGGTTACGTGTACGGCGGATGTTGATTCCCAGGTTTTCGGCATAGCGTGTTCCCAGCAGCAGGGCATTCAGAGGCTTTATCAGCAGTATGGTAATCAGCAGTCCCGCCGCTGTGACCAAGGAGAAAAAGGGAAGCTGCTGCAAAGATACTCCTCCAAAGTTTCCCATTCCCCAAATCATGTAGGAATGCACCCCTTCTGCCGTGGAGAAAAAGTTGAGCAGGGAGATGGCAGATGAAGTGATATACCCTATCATGATACCTATAATGAGCAGCATGATGCTGTTTTTTATCAAAGTGGAGAAGAACAGGATGATTCCCATCACCAGCATGGAGCCTATGAATGCTCCGATAATGACGGACAGGAATCCGGATAAAGTGAATACTCCGGCAGTAATCGTACCTGCGCCTGCCAGCATGACCAAGGCAACTCCCAAACTGGCTCCCGAACTGATGCCCAGTATGGAAGGGTCGGCCAAAGGATTATTGAATGTGGTTTGCAACATCAGTCCCGATGCTGCGAGTGCCATTCCGCAAAGGAGGGCGGTAATGGCTTGCGGCAGGCGGGATTCCCAGACTATGAAACTCCAACTCGCCTTTTCTACTTCATTGCCTGTAAGGATATGCCACACCGCCTCGGCAGGGATGTTTACCGAGCCGAACAACAGGTTGGCTCCTGTCAATGCAAGGATGAGGAGGAGCAGTATGATACCGTATTTTGTTCCTTTGTTATTCATTGATACTGTTTGGGGTTACGCCCACTGTAGGGAGTGTGTCAAAACTAACCCGGCCTATCCCATCGTCAGCTGTAGGGGCAGCATTATCCACGTTTTGACATAACCCTACGGTGATTTACTCCGCTAATTTAGTGAAATATTTTAATTCATACCCTTCTAAAAGCGTAGGATGGAATATTTTTATCAAATCTTTCAGTAATCGGTCGGGATGGAAAGGGGAATCTTCGTAAAAGTCTACCTTCCCTGTGTTGCATCCATAAATGTTGCGTTCCTTGAATGCACGGAAACCGGTGTATGGAGCATAGTCCTGCTCCAATTCCTTATAAGTCTTGTCAATGGCCTGATTATATTTGATGAGCCAGAAGTCTGCATTCTGACCTTTGTCAAACACGGTTTCGAAGGCTAGGGGAACAGAACCGCTATGCTCGTCATCGGCAAACACATAATTGGCCCCGGCATCCGCATAAATCCGCGCGGAGGTGCTTTTCCCTCCCGGAACATACCAAGCCGAACCGTTTTTCAGTTCGCTGATAACGCTCGGTGCAGATGAAAGGGGAGCAACCAATGCTTTCAGCTCATTATAGTTTTTTTCCACCTCGGCAAACAAGCTGTCCGCTTTTTGTGCCTCACCGAACAGAAGGCCGTAGAAACGCATCCATTCGGCACGTCCCAATGCCGAAGTTTCCATGTAGTCTGCACATTCGATAATGGGGATGTTGAGTTTCTCCACCCGTCCGTATCCGCCACTGTTCTCGAAAGGGGAGAGCATAATGGCATCGGGGTGCAGGTCGATTATCTTTTCTATATCCGGGTTCATTCCATTCCCTACATCGGCGATGCTTCCTGTGCGGCAGCCATCCTGCACTTCTTGCAGTTTGATATACTTCAAATCGCAGACTCCTCCAATACTTTTCAAAGCACCAATCTGGTTGAGCAATCCGCAATGTACGGATGAGTAAACAACGGCCTTGCTCAATGGCGTGCGGACAAGTGTCCCTTCCGGCAAGTCGGCAGGCAGGGACTTTTCTTTGTCAACCAAGACGTAGGTATGCAGTATCCGGGTCGTATCCCAAGGATTGCGCAGGCGGGCAATGGTATAGTCTTCGGTTGCAGACAGATTGAGGTTTTCTGCATAACGCAAAGGGATTGCTTTTTCTGCTTCTATTACAGAAGCAGTCTTGCTCCTTCCGCCGCAGGCGGAAAAAAGCAAGACTGAAAGCATCAGGTGAATAAAGAGAGAAAATTGTTTCATTGGTTAGTCAATAAATACGGCTGCTTTAGGATCTATGCCACATTCGAACTTTTCAATGAAAGTACCATCTTTCTTGAAACGGTAGATGTCTCCGTTGGTGGTATAATCTCCTGCGCCAATGTAGAAATCTCCATTTTCAGGATTAATGCTCAACATGGTAATGATGCTTGTCTTTAGCTTTTCGGGCATTTGCACGAATGCTTTTTCTACTTTCTCGTTGGTCTTGGCATTGTAAGAGTATAATGTGTGTGTGGAAGTGTTGTCTGCATAGTTCGTTTCGGAATAGATGACATATACTATATCGTCATGTTCTGCCATATAGACGCCTTTGCCTATTTCTTTATACGTCTTGGTTGTCGGGTCGAAGAGAACTACAGGATAAGGATAGTTGTTATAGTCATTGCTGCCGTAACCTTGAATAAACAGTTTGTCTCCTGCTTCCAGAATCTTTTCCGGATTTTGGAATATTTCAATGTTTTCTGCTTTATCAAATGTGTTGATATCAATAATAGACAAACGGTTATCGTAGCCGAATCCTGAATTTACCAAATACAGTTTTCCATCTTCTTCGATAATGCCTTCCGGATTTTTACCGACAGCAACCATCTTTTCGAAGGCTAATGTATTGGCATCCAAACGCGCTACATTGCCGCTAGTCAGGGTTACATAGATTTTTCCATTCTCGGCAACCATGCAACGTGGCTGTCCTTGTTCATCTGTAAATTCATAGCGTTTCAATTCTACACAAGCCTCATTCAGTTTGGTGATGTATTTTGAACCATACACAGCCACGTAGATATGGTTATTGTAGCTTATCATATCTTGTCCTGCATCGCCCAATTTGGCATTGTTTTGTTTGAAGAAAATGTCATCAATGACATCTAGGGATTTGTTCGGAGCATAGAAGGTGATGCCGGCATTGTTTTTTTGATAAGATCCCATATTCAAAATGTAGACACGGTTTTCAGGTAATTCCACCTTCGAACCTTCATCGTTTTTTTTGCTGTCATCGTCATCATCACTACATGAGGTGAATGAAACACCCAGCATTAACATACACAGTGTTCCAAAAAATAAGCTTCTTAGTTTCATAATTAATCTTTAAAAGTTAGACATTTATATTGTTTAAAATCTTAATACTCCCGTTATGCGCCAGGAACGTCCGGGCATGGGGTAATATTTGATAACATCATATTGCTTGTCAGTGAGGTTGATAACTTCTGCCTGAAGGCGGAGGTGACAGCCTTTCATTGTAAATTCCCGCCATAAAGTGGCTGTATGTTCTACATAACCGTCTATCTTATTCACCGGTATATTCTGTGCCATATAGTAGCGTTCGCTGACCCCTGTCAGGCTGTAACCCACATTAATCCAAGGAGTTTCGATGGTGGTCGAAGCATTGCCGCTATGCTGAGGCGTATAGGGCAGCTGGTCTTTATAATTCTTGGCATCGGGATTTGTCATATCTATGGCTTTTTGCCAGGAATAGTTGCCGCTTAATCCTACGTTTATGTTAGGGCAGACCGGTATGGAAGTAGCCATTGTCGCATCAAGGCCGGTGATATGTACCGTGCCGTAATTCTGCATTTTCCATACATAAGTACTGGGAAAGGCGACTATTTTATCGGTTACTTCATTATAATATCCGTCAAGAGTGACAGAAAGGAAATCGGTGAACGAAAACGGCTTGCCGTTCCAAGTGACACCTATATTGTATTCGCGTGCCTTTTCCGGGCGTAAGGAGGTATTTCCTATGCGTAGATAATAAAGGTCATTGAAGGTAGGTACGCGGAACGTATTCTTATACATTGCGCGGACGTATAATTGTTCTTCTTTCCATGGCTGAATGGAAACGGACAGGGTGGGCGACAGGCGTTTCCGGTCGTCGGGAGTATTCCCTGCTTTTACTTCTTCCGTAATGAAAGTCCCCACCAATGTGCCCGATAGCTTGATACGTCCCCATTGGTAACGTGCATTGAGGGCTGTGAGCGAGGAATATCTCACCGGGTTGGGGCTGTCGTTGATATTGGTGTGAAGGGTGTTGATGAATCCATCCTGCGCGAGCGATAATTCCAGACCTTTGACGGGCTGATAAAGCATGGCGGCGGACAGATAATATTCGTCCTGACGGTTGATGTCGGTCTGCTTTCCGTTTTCATACTTCACGTCTGTATCTTCGTATTTGTTCCAAGAATGGTTGAACTTGGCTTGCGCCTGCAAAGTCCATTTGGGGGAGAAGGTTTTCTTATAACGGGCTTGGGTGAAGAAATTCTCGTCCCACAAACGTTCTTCTGCCTTCGGGTTGTATAGAATGACAGCACCGGGCAGTCCGCGTTCGGAATAAAAATAATAGGCTTTCACATCCAGTGTACTTTCGTCATGGAAAGTATGAAACAGATTCGCCTCTCCCTGCCATGTATGAATATCCGAATTGTTTCTTTTCTCTTGAGTGATGTATTTTCCGTTTTCCAATGTGAAGGGATAATTACCGTCGGCACGCATAAAGGAAGCATCGACTGACAGACCGGTGTGTTCTCCCAGCTTCTGCCATCTGCGTATGGATGGGGCTATGTAGCCGAAGGCTCCTCCCCGGATTTGTATTTGTGACAGGGAGGATTTACCATTTTCGAAGACGGGTTTCTCCGTTTCAATGCTGAGTACTCCTGCCGAAGCATACAGACGGGCCGGTTGCAGCAGATTCTCATCTTGTCCGATTGCCAATGAAAGAGAGGATACATTGTCGAGGGAGAAACGCCCGATATCGATTTGTCCTGCCTGACTGTTGCTGACGACTACTCCATCATAGCTGACTGCTGTGTGTGCAGCTCCTAAATTGCGGACGGAAACGGTCTTCAGACCGCCTATGCCTCCATAATCGCGGACGTTGGTTCCGGCAAAACGCCTTACGGCATCTGCCATATTCTGTAACCCCAAGTTCTTTATATCTTCCTTGTTGATAAGTTGTACAGGGCTGCCGGTTGTTATTTTGGCAGGCGGGCGTCTTGCTGTAACCGTAACTTCATCTATTTTATGCACTTTTCCGGTGATGGAATCTCCTTTCTTCTGTGCCTGTATTTCAAGCGGCAATAGGAGAAAGCTGCAAAGCAGACAAAGCCATAGCTTATAAGCCTGGTTATTTCCTTTCATTTAAAAAAAATCATATTAATGAATAAATACCGCATTCTTACCGCTGCTCTTTCCTCGAAAGCGACGGTCGATGACTTTACGTTTTGCAGGTCTTCTGACTTACTCCTGTTTACTTGCCTTCCCACCTTATTATATATACAGGCAGTGGCGTGAGTGGATAAGTAAACCTATCCCCTTATAGGGGTAGATGGAGCTTACAGCAGCGGGACTGTTCAGGACTTGCACCTGATTCCCTTTTCATCCGCTTCCTCGCATCTGTCGGAGGTGTGCGGAACAAAACGTGACAAAGATAGTTTGTTTGGATGAATAAGAAAAGGAAAATGATGAAAATTTACTTTCTCTTATGAATTAATCCGTTGCAGGTTTATTTCTCTCCCAGCAAGAGCAGTCGGGTGTAGCGGTGCTTTTTCAGCAGCAAAACTACTTGATAACAAAGAATCAGTTCTATTGTCGCCACCACGGGACCTACAATAAAGCTTCCGGCGGTGCCGACGTAGAAGCCCAGTCCGTGCAGCGTGCACTCCAACAGGAAGGTTTGTGTCCAGTAGATTCCCAAAGTGCATTTTCCCAAGTTGTTTAATGTAGGGGTGAGGCGCCCGTGTTCTATCTTACCATACACCCACGGCGCTGATAAAAATGAAGACCATGCTACCCACTATGCCGATAACCATGCGGTAGACGGTGATATTTAAGTTCGTCCAGTCCACGGTGCCGTTGGTCCAGTCCACCACTTGGATGGGGACCATATACACGGTGAGCCTGCCTGACCAGAAAGGAAGCAGGGCGGCAAAGGCGACGAGGCTTGCAATCAGTAGCCGGCAACGATGCCGGTCAATCACCTTTTGTTCTTTCTGACAGAAGTAGCCGAGCCAGAACATGGGCAACATGAAGTTGATATTATCCACATTGCCGATGGGCAGGATGGTGAAGAGGACAATGGAAACCAAGGCTGCTGCCCAAAAACTACGCAAGGATTTGAGAGCGATGTATCCGATGAGGTAGCAGAAGAAGACGCACTTCAGGAACCATACCGCATTGAAGAACCCGAACCAACTGAAGTCCATCAGCTCGGGACAAGGATTGTATCCGGTGAGCGTGACAAACGCATACATAATGGCGAAAGCGGAAAGGGAGGGGATGACCAGTTGGACAAACTTTTTCTTCACCAGCTCACCGAAAGATAGGTTGAGCGAGGAGCCGAAGAAGTACCCGCACAGCAGCATGAACAAGGGCATGTGATAGGTGTAAATGAAACTCCAGATGGGGTTGTCCCAAAAATCATTTCCGGTGGTTTGTTCCACGGAGTGCCCCAGCAATACACTGGCGATGGCGAAGAATTTCAAGAAATCCAAATAGGGTATGCGAGTCTTTCGGGGTGTAATCATAGTTTTATCGAGTTCTTTTGCGGTTGCAATATTCGCAATAAAATGGGATATATACAAATTTTGGTCAGTCTAATAATAAGTCCTTGTTCGGTATATTAAAATATCTTCGTTGTTTTAATCCGGCTGAAATGCTAAGAATACTTGTCGTGACAGGTTGTCCGAGCAGATTTTACTTTCTGTTTATGCCGAAGATAAATCAGATTATTTGAATATAATTAAAGTAGTACTAAATAATATTCAAAGAATGATTTGTTTTATTCAATATAATCACTATATTTGTCAAGTGAATAATCTTAAAATATGTAATAGATGAAACATTTGAATTTTATTTTAGCCGGTTTATTTTTCCTGTGCGGTCTTTGTTGTCGGGCACAAGTGCTTCCTTTGGAAGAAAATGTGGTGCTGAACACCAAGGAAGGACAAATCAAAGGAAAACTGCTTTTGCCCGGTGGGGGGAAAACCTGTCCGGTGGTGCTTATTATAGCCGGCTCCGGACCTACGGATATGGATGGTAATTCAGCCATTGGCAATTTGAGGAATAATTCGTTGAAGTTTCTGGCGGAAGGCTTGGCGGCAAACGGCATCGCTTCCTTGCGCTTTGACAAGCGGGGGATAGGAACCAGTGCGTCGGCAGGTAAGGAGGAAGCGAAACTTCGTTTTGAAGATTATGTGAATGATGTGACGGGCTGGATTGATTACCTGGCGAAAGAGAAACGTTTTACGACAATCACGGTGGCAGGACATAGCGAAGGGGCACTGATTGGAATGCTGGCCTGTCAGAACCAGCCGAAGGTGAAAGGCTATATCTCGGTTGCCGGTGCGGGGCGTCCTGCCTACGAGATTATAGAGGCGCAAGTGGCTGCTCAACAGAATCCGGAAGCGGTGCGGAAGGAGGTGGCATCCATTAACGGGTCCTTGAAAAACGGCAAGGAAGTGAGTGACGTGCCGGCTTATCTGCAATCATTGTATCGGGCTTCTGTCCAGCCTTATTTGATTTCCTGGTTCAAGTATAATCCCCGGACGGTGATTGCTTCCGTCAAAGTGCCGGTCCTCATTGTTCAGGGTAAAAATGATATTCAGGTATCGGTGGAGGATGCCGAACTTCTGAAAAAGGGTTGCCCGGCTGCCGAACTGCTTTTGATTGATAAGATGAACCATGTGCTGAAAGATTGTGAATCAAAGGCCGTACAGCAGCAGATGCTTACTTACGGGAATCCTTCTCTGCCGGTGAACAGTACTTTGATAGCTTCTGTCAGTACATTTGTGAAAAAACTGAAATGATATGGGAGAAATAAAGAAACGTTTGCCGTTGAAATGCCCTGCGTGTGATGCACCGTTGAGGGAGATTCATTTCGGTCCGGCACCCAATCCTGTCTGGTTGGTGTTATGCGGCAGAGCATCTGATGGTGTGGCTGTTGTGTCGTATGTTGATAAGCCATCTTTATGGATAAAATAAAAAAGAGGATGCCAAAAGTCTTGTTGAAGCTTTGACATCCTCTTCTATGTTATACTGATGCGTTATTTAATCTTTTCTCGAATCTTGCTAAGATAGGCACGCATCCCCGCAGCATCTTTCTTGTTGATGATATCCAACAGCTCATTTAATTCTGTACGGATACCTTCTACCTGTGCAGGGGTGCGGGGATTGAATAAAATTTCCTGCAACAGGTAGTCGTCTTCGTTCAATACTCCTTTGGCTATCTTCATGTGGCGTTTGAAAGTAGTACCGGGAGCGTCCTGATGCTTCATCACTGCCGCAAAAACGAAAGTGGAAACAAAAGGGATGGACAGCGAATAGGCCACTGTCTCATCGTGCTCTTCAAAGGTATATTCAAAGATGTTCAGACCAAGGTTTTGGTATAAGTCCTTGAAGAATATTTTACCCAGATGGTCGCCTTCGCTGATGATGATGGCATTTTCGGTGCTCAGTTTGTCAAGGTTGGCAAATGTGGGACCGAACATGGGGTGGGTAGATACATAACGGAATCCGCATTGGTCATAAAACTCTTTCAGTCCGGTCTTTACCGAGGCAATATCGCTGATGATGCAATCCTTGGGGAGAGCGGGCAATACTTGGTGAAAAGCATCCAGCGTATATTTCACGGTTGCCGCATTGATAACCAGTTCGGGTTTGAATTCTTCAATCTCTTCGAGTGTGGTATATCGGTAGGTATTGTAAACGAAACGAAGGCGTTTCGGGTCTACATCAAATACAGCGGTTTCGTGCTGGAAGCTCAATACATCGGTAAAGAAGGAGCCCATTTTACCGGCTCCTAAAATTAATATTCTCATCGGTTTACTTATTTATGATTTCCATTTGTTGCCTTACGCTTTCTTCGTGAATGGCTTCGAATACTTTTTTAATGAATTCTGAATCCATGCCGCACAATGAACCTTGTGCACCACGCTTGTCCAGAATCTCATTGTAACGACCTGTCTGTAGAATGGTCATATCATGTTCTTTCTTGAATGTACCGATTTCACGGCAGACACGCATACGTTTTGCCAATACTTCGATAATCTCATTGTCGCAATCATCGATTTGGTTACGCAGTTCACCCAGGTTTTCAGTTGTTTGGGTTTCTTTGCGGATGACCAGCAGATTCAGGATGTAGTCCAGCACATCGGGAGTGACTTGTTGGGCGGCATCGCTCCATGCACAGTCGGGATTGCAGTGTGATTCTACGATTAAGCCGTCAAAACCTAAGTCCATCGCCTGCTGGCAGAGGGGAGCTACCAACTCGCGCTTGCCACCGATATGGCTGGGGTCACAGAAAATAGGCAGTTCAGGAATGCGGCGGCGCAATTCGATAGGGATATGCCATTGGGGTAGGTTACGGTAAATCTTTTTATCATAAGAAGAGAATCCGCGATGGATAGCACCCAGTTGCTTCAAACCTGCATTGTTGATGCGCTCGAAAGCTCCAATCCACAATTCAAGGTCAGGGTTGACAGGGTTTTTAATCAATATAGGAATATCCACACCTTTCAGTGCATCGGCAATTTCCTGCACGGCAAACGGATTGGCAGTGGTGCGTGCGCCAATCCAAAGCACATCAATACCTGCCTTTAAACATTCGTAAACGTGTTTGGCAGTAGCTACTTCGGTGGCAACATACATACCGGTTTCCTGTTTCACACGTTTCAGCCATGCCAGGCCATCTACACCGATGCCTTCGAAACCTCCCGGTTTGGTACGCGGTTTCCAGATGCCGGCACGGAAAATCTTAATGCCTTTATTGGCCAGCATAGTGGCGGTATCCATTACTTGTTCTTCGGTTTCGGCACTACATGGGCCGGCGATAATCATCGGGCGTTTCTTTTCAATTCCCGGAAGTTCGATGGGTTTTAAATCTAATTCCATAATCTGATATTTTGTTTTGTTACATTATCTTTTTAATTCTTTCCAGTGCTTCTGCCAGCTTTTCTTCTTTGGCACAGAGGGAAATACGGATATAGCGTTTGCCGTTGCTGCCGAAGATAAAGCCCGGAGTAATGAACACACGTGCTTCGTGCAAAACTTTTTCGGTCAGTTCTTCTACATCATTGTAAGAGTCGGGAATGCGTCCCCAAAGGAACATACCTACCTGATTGGGATCAAAGCTACAACCGAGTACTTTCATAATCTCTTCTGCCAGTTGGCGGCGACGGCTATATACATTGACGTTCGCTTCTTCGTGCCATTCCACACTGTTGTTGTAAGCTTGTGCGGCAGCCAGTTGCATGGGGCGGAAAGTTCCTGAGTCAATATTACTCTTTATTTTCAATATCCATTGTACAAACTGCGCATTAGTGGCGAGCATTCCCAACACGCCAGCCGGGCATATTGTGGCTCTTGCTCATAGAGTTGAACTCGATGCAGCATTCTTTGGCTCCGGGCACATTGAGAATACTCAGTGGTTTCTTGTTCAGGATAAAGCTGTATGGGTTGTCGTTTACAATCACAATATTGATGGCGGCGTGCAAAGTTTACTAGCTTTTCATACAGTTCCATCGTGGCGTTCGCTCCGGTCGGCATATTGGGATAGTTGGTCCACATAATCTTGACGCGGCTCAAGTCCATCTTCTCTAGTTCATCAAAATCGGGTTGCCAATGGTTGTCTTCGCGCAGGTTGTAGTTCACAATCTCACTGCCTAATATTTTATTTAAAGAGGTGTAGGTAGGATACCCCGGATTGGGAACCAATACCTGATCACCCGGATTGACCAATGCCAGCGTCACATGCAGGATACCTTCTTTGGAACCGATGAGCGGCTGGATTTCGGTTGCCGGATCAAGCTCTACATGATACCAACGCTTGTACCAGTCGGCCATGGCTTTGCGTAATTCAGGAATGCCGACAGTAGGTTGGTATCCGTGCGCATCAGGACGCTTTGCCTGTTCGCACAACACATTGACGGTTTCTTCCGAAGGGGGCATGTCAGGGCTTCCGATACCCAAACTGATTACATTCTTACCTTCGGCATTCATTTGTGCCACTTCTTTCAGTTTACGGCTGAAGTAGTATTCGCTAACATTCGCCAGACGGTCTGCCGGCTGAATATTATATGGTTGATGTTCCTTCTGCATATTCTCCTAATATTTTAAGTTCTTTTGTCAATGGTGAAACGGCGTCGATAGACTGCTTGTATCTTAAATAATCATTGAAAATTACGTCTACATAGAACAGATATTCCCATTCGCGGCCTATAATCGGTAATGATTGAATCTTGGTCAGATTTATTTTATAGAAAGAAAAGATAGAGAGCACTTGCGACAGGCTTCCTTCGTTGTGGGGGAGGGAGAAGACGATGTTGGCCTTGTTTACTTTCGAACGTTCACGTAAGTCATCGGCTTTCCATGGGTCGGCCACTACAAGGAAACGCGTGAAGTTGTGTTTGTTTGTTTCGATGCCTTCTTCCAATACTTTCATTCCGTACAAATCGGCGGCGTATCTGGAGCAGATAGCGGCGTGTCCTTTCAGATTTTCCCGTTTGATGGCTTCCGCACTTCCTGCCGTATCTTCCGTTTCTACTATTTTCAGTTTGGGATGTTGTATCAGGAATTCACGGCATTGTGCCAAGGCAACGGGGTGGGAGTTGACTTCTGTCAGTGTTTCCCAATTGTCGTCCGGCAAGCACATGAAGCTGTGTTTGATGCGTAGTTTGTGTTCGCCGACAATGGTCATGCCGCTTTCGCGCAGTAACTCATAGTTGTGCAGCAAACTGCCTGCAATGGTGTTCTCGATAGCGAGCATACCAATTACATTGCTATCCTGCTTTATGTTCGCAAAGACTTCTTCGAACGTGGAACAGCAGATTAGTTCGATCTCTTCTCCGGGGAAGAACTTGTGGGCGGCAATGTCGTGATACGAGCCCGGTACACCTTGTATTGCTATCTTTTTCATTCGTATATATATTATAAAAAAATCCCGCTTCTGCCGGAAGCGGGATTTCGTTGTTATTATCGCATTGTTTTAATCATTGTTTAACGTACACATACAAACTCCCGCTTCACTTTGTTGCTAAAGTAAAAGTAATAAAAGAAGAAAAAGTATGTATTGTATAATGCTTTCATTTTGTTCTTATTGTTATTGAATACGCTGCAAAAGTAATATATTTCTAGTAAAAACAAATAAATAAGAAGCTTTTTTTCAATTTTTTTTTAGGCAGTGCCTGTTTGGCTCCTGCTTTCCATAATTCCCGGCATCTGTTGTAAAGCCCAATCTACTAATCCTTCTATATGTGGTATTAAGCTTTTCCCTCTTTCTGTCAGTTCATATTCTACTCGCGGCGGAACTTCGGCATACACCTTCCGGCTCACTAGTCCGTCAGTTTCCAGTGTGCGCAGAGTTACAGTCAGCATACGTTGTGAGATATCGGCTATTGTTTTATGAATGTCGCAGAATCGCATGGTTCCGTTAGCATTTAATGTGATAAGAACCAGCATAGACCATTTATCACCAAGCCTGCACAATACATTCCGTACAGGGCAATTATTATCCGGATGAAAATTTTTCATTTTTTAATATTCTCTATTTGCTTGCCGTTCAACAATGGTTACCTCTATGTAAGTTCCTTATCTACAGGTGCCTTCTTGTTTTTGGGAAGAAGGATACTTACATTTGCATTACAAAAGTAATAAACTTACTAAAGATAACTATTGTTCTACTAGATAAATTTATTGTTTCACTTATAATAAGTTAAGATTATGGCAAAGAAAGTAGCTGTTTTAGCGGTAAATCCGGTGAACGGATTCGGTTTGTTCCAGTATTTGGAAGCGTTTTTTGAAAATGGTATATCCTATAAGGTGTATGCAGTGGCGGAAACAAAGGAAATTAAAACAAACTCGGGCATTGAATTGGTGGCCGATGATGTGATTGCAAATCTTATAGGGCATGAAGATGATTTTGATGCTTTGGTTTTTGCCTGTGGGGATGCGGTTCCCGTATTTGCTCAAAATGCGGATAAACCTTATAATGTGGACTTGATGTCGGTCTTGAAGGCATTTGCCGGGAAGGGAAAGATCCTGATAGGTCATTGTGCTGCAGGCCTGCTGTTTGATTTTGCTGGAATTACAGAGGGAAAGAGATTAGCTGTGCATCCTTTGGCGAAACCGGCTGTAAGTAAAGGAATGGCTACTGATGAAAAATCGGTTGTTGATGGTAATTTTTATACAGCACAAAGTGAAAACTTTGTTTGGACAATGATGCCTCAGGTAATTGAAGCCTTGAAAAAATAAGGGAATATTAATGTCGCCCAATGTAGAAATTTCCTATATTTGGGCGACAATTCCTAAAAATAGAAACAATGAAATACAATTTTGATAAAGTGATAGATCGCAGCGGTACGTCTGCTGAGAAAGTAGAAGGGCTGAAACATATTTGGGGACGTACGGATTTGATTCCTTTATGGGTGGCTGATATGGATTTTGCCACAGCTCCTTTTGTAACAGATGCTATTCGTAAACGTTGCGAAAATGAAGTTTTAGGGTATACCGGCAAACCAGATAGCTATTATAATGCGATTATAAACTGGGTAAAACAGCGTTATGATTTGATCGTGACCAAGGAAGTGATAAATTTTGTTCCCGGCATTGTACCGGGCATCGGTATGGCTATGAATTGTTTTACTCAGAAAGGGGATAAGGTAATGATTCAACCTCCTGTTTATCATCCTTTTGCATGGGTTACTACTCGTAATGAGCGTACTTTGGTCATAAATCCGTTGAAATGGGAGAACGGGATGTACCGTATGGATTTGGATGCTTTTCGTGAACAAATTAAAGGTTGTAAGCTCTTTATTTTATGTAATCCTCATAATCCGGGTGGCGTTGTGTGGACTGAAGCAGAGTTACGAGCGATAGCTGATATCTGTTATGATGAGAAAGTATTGGTCTTCTCGGATGAAATTCATGCGGATTTGACTTTACCTCCTCATACGCATCGTCCTTTTGCTACTGTCAGTGAAAAGGCTCGAATGAACTCTGTTACTTTTATGTCTCCTAGCAAGGCTTTTAATATGCCGGGACTATCTGCCTCACATGCTCTTATTTTTAATGAAGATTTGCGTAAACGCTTCCGTATCTATATGGATGCCGGTGAGTTGGATATGGGACATGTCTTTGCTTTTCTTTCTGTTGAGGCTGCTTATAGTCATGGTACGGAATGGCTTGACCAATGTTTGGCGTATATACAAGGAAATATAGATTTTGTCGACGAATTTTTGAAAAAACATGCACCTAAAATCAAGGCCATTCGTCCGGAGGCTTCTTATTTAGTTTGGTTGGATTGCCGTGAACTGGAGTTGAGCCAGAAAGATTTGAATGAATTCTTTGTAGATAAAGCGCATTTGGCATTGAATGACGGGGAAATGTTTGGTAAGGAAGGCATTGGCTTTATGCGTTTAAACGTGGCAAGTCCGCGTTGTATCATTGAAAAGGCGATGAAACAACTGGCGGATGCTTATCAACTATATATAAAGTGATTATTTTAAGTATTGTGTCTTAAAGATATTCACGCATAAAATGAAGATGGATAATAATAACGGTCCGAATATGACACCCATGAATCCGAATAAGGAAAGTCCGATGACCACTCCAAAAATGGTGATGAGTGGATGGGTGTCTGCCATCTTCTTTTGCAGAATAAAACGAATTAGATTGTCAATGTTTGTTACAATTAATCCACAATAAAGAAGTAGTCCGGCGGCATGTGTCCAATCTCCTGAAAGAGCAAGATAGGCGGCTAGCGGGGAAACCATACCAATGCTGTTCCTACAATAGGAATGACGGTGGCAAAGCAGGTCAGGAAGCCAAACAATAGCGCGCTGGGTACATCAAACAAATAGTAGCCTAATGTAGCTATTCCTCCTTGAATGACTGCCAGTAAGGGAATACCTATTGCATTACTTCTGACAATCATATTAATTTCTTTCAGTACATTTTTTTGTTTGTATCGCTGAAAGGAAGTAACTCATAGATGTATTTTTCCATTTGAATTCCGCCAATCAGCATGAAGTAGAGAATAAAGACCAATACGAAAGCATTAACGGCAAAGCTACTGATACTTCCCATCAGAAACTGTCCGATGGCAGGAAGAATGGAGGCTATGGATGAAATGTTTTCTGCGCTTAGTAAGTCATATCCCGTCTTGGTATGAAGCCAATCGGCAAGATTGGTTACCGTATGGATAAAACCTGTCGTATCTACGTTTACCGTCTGTAATTTATTGATCAGTAACCATACAGCCAATGATAAAGGTACAAGAAAGCACATGATGGCTTCTATCAAGAGTAAAATGGCTGTAATACTTTTTTTGAAATGTTTTTCTTGGGTAAGATAAAACATTTGTTTTCTTACCATGATGTAAATGGTGCATGCTCCTAAAATACCTCCCATGAAAGGAGACATTTTTATAAATAAAATAAGTCCTAATCCCAGTATAATGGTGATAAGGGAATATTTCCAATACTGTTCTTTTACGCTCATGTGTTTTTTGCTTATTTTGTATATAAATAAACAATAAAACGAATTGAAATGTTCCGCTTTTAAAACGGAACATTCTTAGTCATGTTTTCATAATTATTGTATTGACCGCTAATATTCATTTCATTTTCAGGAGCCAGTTCTATTGCTTTCTTCATATCTTCCACAGATCCGTCTTTGTCTCCTTTAAGTAATTTGATACGTCCTCGTTCATGATATGCTTTGGCAAAGTTGGGATTGATTTCAATGGCTTCATCATATACAGCCAATGCTTTGTCAAAATCTTTGTTTACCAGATATAGTTCGCCTGACAGGATATAGGCCTTTTCATTGAACGGATTGAGTGACAATACTTGATTAAAACATTCTTGTGCTTGTTCCGGTTCATTGGTGGCGGCTAGAATTTCTCCTTTCAAAAGCAAGGCTTGTTCGTCGTCGGGATTGAGGCTGAGCAACTTTTGTATATCTTCGGCAGCATCTTTTGCTTGTTTCATTTTCCAAAGTACTTCAGCGCGTAGCTGGTATGCTTCGGTATAATCTTCTTTCAATACGATAGCTTTAGTCAGCATAGCGATGGCGGTGATATCATCTTTCATGCCGATAGCTGCTTTTGCTGTCAAATAGAAAGATAGGGGGTTCTTATTATCTAAAACCAAAGCTTTTTGGCAGGCATCCTTCATATTTTCGTAATCTTCCTGCATATAGCAGATGCCAGCTAGTGAAAGGAAGGTGTTTACTTGTTCAGGATCTTTTGTAGCCATGCGGTCTAGTGTGATACGGGCATCATCTAGTCGGTTTGCCTGTGTATAAGCAGTGGCTAGCAGGCTGAGTGTTTCCAATTCATCGTTGATGGCAACTGCTTCTTCAAAACATTTAATGGCATAAGGTAGTTTACCCATACGTTGGGCGCGGATGCCGTCGTATTTTAAAATCTCGAAGTTCTTTTTATCATTTTTCTCTTTTTCGGTTTCGGGGGTGTTGTTTCCGCCGAATAAGGATTTAAATAAGCCCATAATTTATAGTTGTTTTATTTGTCTATTGTTATAATAAATCGTCTGAGGTAAATTTCTTGTTCCTGATGCTGCATGTTGGTAAAACGTACTGCCTTTATTGGTTTCTGTTGTAAACTGGCAGTCAGTCGGTTGTTTTTTTGTGTAAAGTTTACTTTACTCCAGTCTTTTCCATTTGCAGATATCTCAAGACTTCCCCAAGTTGCGATTTCCGGTTTCCCGAAATCTATCTCTATATTTTCTCCGGGATAAACTTGATCCAGTTCGATAGTCAATGAACCATTACCGGGCCATCTGATAACTTCCAGCGCCGGAGAAATCTGAATACGGTTTATCTTTACCTGTAAAGGTAAGTTCTTTATCTGACTGATATCGCTTATTAGTTTATGCGGCATATAGTCGGTTTCAGCATTCAGCAGTGTGCTATATTTTTGGTTATAGCATTGCGTGACGGTGGCGAAAGTTTGATCAATCAATGGCTTGATTACTCTTCCTGCTGTCTTTATACCCGGTTGGTAAGGGTTTTGGTTGTATGTCTGGTCAATTTGAAACATTTGTTGTTGCAAGGCTTTCACGTGCTTGTATTTACGCATAAATAAAGATTGGTCATTTTTGTCGTATGCTTTGACCATTGCCAGTACTTCATTTCCGGTTTCACCCAATAGTTTGAACTGATAAAGCCAAGGCATGATTTCTACTATAATCGGATTTTTATCAGCATGGGCGACTAAAATATCACTTGATTCAACCATCTGGCTGAAGGTTTCTTGTAGAATAGAGAAGTCTTTTTCAGTGTAAGTTTTATTTTTTATGTAACTTTCAGTAAAGCTCTGCGCTGTGGGTTGGAGATTTACAGATTCCTCTCGGCGATATTTATGTCCGTTGGGGCCCAAGTCCGAATTATGGGCGGCAAAGAATTCCAGTTCAGTGGCAGCATCGGGCAAAATGTTCATAATAGCGTCTTTCCAAGTTTTTTCACTGTTATATTTTGTTGGATTCCAAGCGTATGAGGCTACACTATAAATGGCTATTTTAGAAGCCTCGGCATGTTCCATCGGATTAGTTACAAAGCCAGACATCTGATTGGCTATTTGAGTATCGTTTCCATATACTGGTCCCATGAGCAGATGATCTCTAACGTAATCGGAAACAGGAAAGTTCCACCATATATATGCCGGACGTTTAATCCGTTCGTTTATCCATTGAATACCATCTTGGGTAATATCGGAAATAACCCGGTCTCCTGTCCACATAATTTGTATGGATGGATTCAGTTTGTCTCCTAAAGTAGTAAGATATCCTTTAGCAGGGTCGGACCAACTTTTATTGTATTCTGTAGGACACATGATAAGGGGAGTTACATCCGGTTTTACTTTTACAAAATGTTCATCTATGTAATTCAGCAGTTCTGCTTGTTTCACAGGGTTGGTACCTTCTCCTGAAATATCATCAAAGAAGACGGCAAAAGAACGGACACCGAGATGATACATCTTTTCAAATTTTGCCAATAATAATTCACGGTCTTCCTTATTCCATTTGATGTCTTGTCCCGGATGGATAGCCCAAACAAAATCGACTTCGTTTTCTTGAGCTACTTTTACTAATTCCTGTAATTGTTTTGCTTCTTTTTCGGGGTAAGGCAGACGCCAGTTGGGAGAACTATGGTAAGGGTCATCTTTAGGACCGTATATATAGGTGTTCATTTTGTTTTCACCATAAAATTGAAGTTGGCGAAGACGGGCATTATGGCTCCAGGGGGTCCCGTAAAATCCTTCTACGACACCACGGTAGCGTATGGCCGGATAGTCTTGTATCTCTATTACCGGTAATTGGTTATCTTTGAGCAATTGTTTTAAGGTTTGCAAGGCATAGTAGGTTCCACGTTCATCGTTTCCTGCCAGAATTATTTCCTTATTATTGATGGATAGATAATAACCTTCCTTTTGGTTGGGGATCTGACGAGTAAACTTGCGGATGGACTTGTCTCCTTTTTCTCCTATATAAATGCGCAAACCGGTATTGGCCGGGTGTTTTCCACCTAATAAATCTTTTAATTCTTGTACGGCATATGGATTGGCTTCAGTTTCTCCCAAGAGTTGGTAAGTTTCAGGTAAATTGATTTGTCCGTCTTGTTTGGAAACTTGTTGAGGGATGGGCTGTACATCTATGTTTTGGGCAAAGATAGTACAACCGGTAAAAAGACAAATGATTGCCAAATGCATTTTTTTCATGTTCTGTTGGGGTAAAAGGTTAATAAATCAATGGCAAAGATACGATTTATACAGAAAGAATTCCATCTTTTAATTGTATTATTTCTTCGGAAAGTAGGTAGGAGAGTACCTTTTCCGCTTTTTCACGATTGCTATTCAATTGGTTCAGTAGTTCTGAAGCAGGCATGGCGCCTGCCTGCAATAGCTGTTTGATTTGTTGTTCCAATTCTTGAAATTCTCCCTGTTTTATTCCTGAATGATGTTTGTTAAGACATACATCACATTGTCCGCAGTTGTGTTCGTTCTTTTCTCCGAAATATCTGAGTAGCATTCGGCTACGACATTTATCATCGGCTGTGGCATATTCTATCATAGCCTTGATTCGGGTGGTATAGCTTTTTTTCCGGTCTTCGTATATTTCCCGGGTTAGGGCAAGGCGATTCTTTTCTTGCCGTTCACGGGTATATATAATATAAGGTGTCTTTTTCCGTGGAATGTAATGTATGATATGTCTACGGGTCAGCGCCAGTAGAATTTCATAGATTCGTTGGCGGGTTAATCCGGAGCGGATTACTAAGGAATCTTCGTTAATATAGGCATAATCAGTAAATAGTCCTGTATAAGAACGCAAGATGATGTTTATCAGTTTCTCTGTATCTGTATCATTCTCGTGTAGTTTATAGAGTTCGTCGCGTTTCATCGTGAAAAGAATACGTGAAGCATTATCTTGCTCGTCTGTATATTCTAAATATCCGGCACGGGTCAGAATCTTTAAAGCGCTGTCGGCTTGTACGGGGAAATGTTTGAAGTTACGACAGAATTCATCCAAGTTAAAAGCAAAGGTGCAACCCATACCGTCTCCCATGGCCATTTGAAAATAGTAGTTGATATCTTCGTACACTTTTCGGATATAATCCTTGTCGGGAAATGTATCACTGATACGTTTGTTGAGGGTGGTTTTATCACTTTGGGCGTATAGCAGGACAGCATATGCTTTCTGCCCGTCGCGCCCTGCTCGTCCGGCTTCTTGAAAATAGGCTTCAGGAGAATCAGGCATATCTATGTGGATAACGATACGTACATCTGGTTTGTCGATACCCATTCCGAAGGCGTTGGTTGCTACCATAGTACGGCTTTCTCCGGTGAGCCAGCTTTTTTGACGTTGATCTTTTACATCATTATTCAAACCGGCATGATAGAAAGTGGCAGTTATGCCGTTATTGACCAGTAGTTCGGCAATTTCACGTGTACGTTTCCGGTTGCGGGTATAGACAATGGCGCAGCCGGGCACACTATTTAAAATATGCAATAGCTCTTCCTGTTTATTTTCTGTAGGACGTACAATGTAAGCCAAGTTTTTTCTTTCGAAACTCATTCGGAAAACCTGACTGTCTTTTTTAAAGTTTAGCTTTGTTTGAATATCTGTTACTACTTCCGGAGTGGCAGTTGCTGTCAGTGCTAATACAGGTATGTCGGGAAGGAGTTCGCGAATTTCTGCAATTTTCAGATAAGCAGGGCGGAAATCATATCCCCATTGAGAGATACAGTGTGACTCATCTACCGTGATCATGCTTACCTTCATGTTCCGTAGTTTGCTACGGAATATTTCAGTATCCAGCCTTTCCGGAGAAATATAAAGGAATTTATAGTCGCCGAAGATACAGTTTTCCAATGCAACAATGATCTCTTCGCGTGTCATGCCTGAATAAACTGCCAAAGCTTTGATACCTCGGTCGCGTAAATTGCGTACTTGGTCCTTCATCAGGGCAATAAGAGGTGTAATAACCAAACATAATCCGGGTTGTGCTAAAGCTGGTACTTGGAAGGTAATGGATTTGCCGCCACCGGTAGGCATCAATCCTAGCGTGTCGTGACCGTTGTCTATACTTTCAATGATTTCTTTCTGTATGCCCCGAAAGTCATCATATCCCCAATATTGTTTTAGAATTTCTTTATAGGTCATTGGAAGGGAAATAAGAAAATTATGTCAAAACTCCAATGACTTATCATCTTATTATTCTGATAAGTGTCTGATAACGTCATTAAAGTTTTGACATATTTCAAAGATAAATCTTTATCATTATTCCTCACTGGGTTTTATATCTTCTATTTGCAATTGTACTTCACCACGTTTGTGCGTATTCTCCTCAATGGTATAACAAATATCAAAAGAACGTTTGGTCTTGATATAGCGTGCTTGTGAACTTTGTCCGAAAGCGATGCCATTCATCACATTGTTTGATTTATTGTCTACCAATTCCAACTTGATGTGTTCCTGATCACGCCCTACTACTTTGCTGGTTCCATAATCATATACATTATGTGTACAAAAGATTGGTTTGTGGTTGTCCGGTCCGAAGGGATTGAACTTTTTCAGGTCGGCATGGAACTTCGGAGTGATATCCCGGAAGTCAATTTCTGCATCAATATCAATTACAGCACTGGTCTGTTCCGGCAAAATATGTTCTGTGACATAGGTTTCAAAACGACGGGTGAATTCTTCCACATTTTCCACTTTCATGGATAGTCCTGCAGCATAAGTGTGTCCTCCAAAGTTTTCCAACAAGTCACGACAATGTTCGATAGCTTTGTAGACATCGAAACCTGATACGGAACGGGCGGAACCAGTTGCCAGATTATCTGTACGGGTTAATACAACTGCCGGGCGGTAATAAATCTCTGTAAGGCGTGAGGCTACGATACCGATAACACCTTTATGCCACGCTTCATTATAGATGACAATGGAACGCCGGTCTGCTAGTCCTTCCAAGTGGTCTACAATTTGGTTGGCCTCTTCGGTCATGGTCTTATCCAGATCTTTACGGGTTTCATTGTATTGGTTGATTTGGTTGGCTTTCTCCAATGCTGCCGAGAAGTCCTTTTCTATGAGCAGTTCCACCGCCTCTTTTCCGTTCTGTATACGTCCGGATGCGTTGATGCGCGGACCTATCTTGAATACGATATCACCTACGGTTAATTTCTTTTTCTGATAATCCGCATACATCGATAATAGCTTTCAGACCTACACTGGGATTGGAATTCAACTGTTTTAAGCCGTGGTGTGTCAGCACTCGGTTTTCTCCCATGATAGGTACGATGTCTGATGCTACACTGACAGCAACCAAATCTAATAAAGGAGTTAGTTGATGAAATTCAATGCCATTATTCAAAGCGAAAGCCTGCATGAACTTGAAGCCTACACCACATCCCGAAAGATGATCGTAAGGATATGTATTGTCAGCCCGTTTGGCATTCAGAATAGCTACGGCTGGTGGCAATATATCATCAGGCACATGGTGGTCACAGATGATGAAATCGATACCTTTTTCTTTTGCATAAGCAATTTCCTCTACGGCTTTAATACCGCAATCTAACACAATAATGAGTTTTACACCTGTTTCACAGGCATAATCCACTCCTTTTACTGATACTCCGTAGCCCTCATTATATCGGTCGGGAATATAGTAGTCAATGTTCGAATAGAACTGCTGGAGAAATTTGTATACCAATGCTACAGCTGTTGTACCGTCTACATCATAATCTCCATAAACCATGATACGTTCTTTCCTGCCCATAGCTTGATTAAGCCGTTCTACAGCAATGCTCATATCCTTCATCAGGAATGGGTCGTGTAGCTCGTTAAGCTGGGGGCGGAAAAAATCTTTTAGCCTCTGCTGCTGAGGTTATACCTCTTTCCAGCAACAACTTACAAAGAATCGGGCTGATCCCTGTTTCTTTGGCTAATGCTTTAGCTGCTTCTGTCTGTTCTTGGCTTGGAGGTTGATAATTCCATTTGTGATTCATTTTATATATTGTTTTTTCTTTTTCTGCTCTCGGAGACGGGATAATACCATTTCTGGTTATACTTACCCAATCAATCCGTAAAGTTAGGAAAAAACAAATAAAAAAACCGCTAATTCCATATATATTTTATGGAATTAGCGGTAAAGTATTGTATAGTAGCGGATTATTTGATACCTAACTTTTTTAGCAATTTCTTTAGGCAGTGCATTTTATTGACTACGATATTCATGGTTTTGTAACGGACGAATGCTTTAGAGGCATACCATAAGCCATCGTATTTTCCGGCTTTTCCCCAAGAATTCTTTACCATATAATAGTCGTTTCCTTCTTGATCCTTAGCTATACCGTAAATCAACATACCATGATCATCGGTTGTTTCCCAATTGTCATAAGCTTCCTGGCGTTCTTCTTGTGTACACCATTTCTGAGGTTGTGGTTTGGTGTTCAGTTTCTTTTCTTCCGGTTTCATTTTCAACCAATGAGCCATGTCTGATCCACTTAGTTCTTGTACTTTTTCCGTATCGGGCATAACAGCTACGCCGTCACGTGTAAAGCCTTGTTCACTGACATCAGATCCCCATGCGATTGGATAGCCGTTATTAATGGCATTATCAAAAACCTGCATGAATTCATCAATGGGAAGGTTGTATGATTGTCCCCAACGCCAGTTGTCTTGAATTTCAAGAACAAATGGTTCGTAGAACGGATGGTGGGTGTACGAGGTCAATGAAATGTAATCATTTGGATTCAATCCTGTTGATTCGAAGAATGAATGGGGAGTGTATTCTTTTCCTTTATAAGTGAATTTTTCAGGGCATTTACCTAAATAGATATCATGAATAGCGGCAATGGCCTTTTTCCATAATGGATTATGGTTATTATCTGTCTGGAGTTTGCGTAATTTTCCTTTGGCTATTGCTGCTACTACAGCATCCGATACGGCTGTAAGTTCTGTATGGTTACTTAATGTATCACCATACATGACTCCCGGACGCATAACTTCTTCGGGTACCAGACCAAATTTTTTCATTCCATAGATAACGTCATAGAATGATCCTCCTTGGGAAAAAGATACATCTCCGTGAGTACGTACGGCGGCATCGGCTCGATCCAAATAAGTTTGGTGTACGATGTACATTTCAGAAAAGTCGTATTCTCCTTTTCCCATACGAAGTAATTCTGATTCTAGAAAAGCCATACTGGAATAGCACCAGCAAGTACCGGCACGGCTTTGGTTCTTGACAGAAGTAATAGGCAGTTCTTTTACTGTAGTGAATACAAACCCTTCTTCCTTTGGCTCTTCTTTTTGTGCATCTTGTGCAAAGAGGCTTATACTGCATAAACCTAATGCTGCTAATAATGTAAATCTTTTCATTTTAGAAATAATAGTTTTGTTTGTTATGTTACTCATTCATGATAGTTTCTACTTCTTCGATAGTGATAGGGATGCGTTTCTCGCCAGTGAAACGGGAGCCTTCCGAAGTAATCAGAATATCGTCTTCCAGGCGGATGCCTCCAAAATCTTTGAATTTTTCAATGGCATCAAAGTTCAGGAAGTCTGTATGCATTTTCTCAGCTTTCCATTTGTCAATCAATGCTGGAATAAAATAGCAGCCCGGTTCATCGGTAATCACAAAGCCTTCCTGTAAGCGACGTCCCATGCGCAAGGAGGCTAGCCCGAACTGGGAAGAAGGACGGATTTCATCGTCATATCCTACGTAAATTTGTCCCAGGTCTTCCATGTCATGTACATCCAATCCCATCATATGACCTAATCCATGGGGCAGGAATAAAGCGTGTGCACCAGCGGCAACAGCTTCTTCCACATTGCCCTTCATGAGCCCCAGGTCTTTTAATCCTTGAACCAGCACTTTGCAGACTTCTAAGTGTACAGACATATAGGTTATACCTGGACGAGTAATTTCCAATGCTTTATCATGGCAAGCCAATACAATATTATACACATCTTTTTGCCGTCCTTCAAATTTGCCTCCCACAGGTACGGTACGGGTATGGTCAGAACAATAATTTGTCACTCTTTCAGCTCCGGCATCTGTCAGCATCATGCGTCTTGGTTCTAATATATGGCTATGGTCATGATTATGTAATGTTTCCCCATGTTGGGTCAGGATAGTGGCAAATGAAGTCATGCTTCCATAAGAAGCGGCGATGCCATCCAGTACTCCGGCGATATATTGTTCCTTTATTCCAGGTTTACATAGACGCATAGCGGCTGTGTGCATTTCATAACCGATATTACATGCCAAATCGATTTCTGCTATTTCGCAAGCTTCTTTTACAGAACGTAAATCAACTACAGCTTTTATCAATTCTACAGAAGCGTATTTCTTTACTATAGCGGCACGGATACCGGTTAAGTCTTCCAAGAGCATCATATTATCGAATCGGTAGGGAGGAAGGAAATGTACTTTTCTACCTTGCGCGATAGCTTTTCCTACCACCTCTTTTAGCTGGGAGAAGGGAAAACTTTTCTGAATACCTACTTGTGCAGCCAACTCTTTCACACTGGGTTGGGGCCCCATCCAGATAATGTCGTCCATATCTACATCATTTCCGAAGAAATAATCCTCTCCTGCTTCTATATCTATTACACCTGCATATCCGGGGTGAGAATGACCGAAGAAGTAGAGGAATGAACTGTCCTGACGGAATTTATATGTGTTATCCGGATAGTTTGCCGGAGCTTCATTATTACCTAGTATAAGGATAATACCGTTTTGCACTTTGTTTCTAAGTGCCTGACGGCGTCTTTGATAAGTTGCGGAATCAAACATGGCTAACTTTATTTTAATTGAAAATTTATTGAACTGTGTTGCAAATGTAATAATTATAATCTTAAAAGTACTATTTGCTTATTTGATTTTTTAATCGATTTCGGCTTTATTTTTATCATTTGTCAATCTTGCTTTTCTAATTTCACAGGTTTCTCTTATTTTTCCTTGATAAGTTGCCATTCAGTAATTTATACTGCTAGGAGAATTTGATTGATATTTATGATGGAATGCAATTATTTAATAAATATAAAAGATACGGCTAAATACTTTGAAAAGGTTAACTTTGCAGTGAACTCTTTCAAGGATAGATTTGTTCCTCAACATTGATTATGAAAATAGATGATAAAACAGGGCTGGTACTGGAAGGCGGAGGTATGCGCGGAGTTTTTACCTGCGGGGTATTAGACTATATGATGGATAAGAAGGTTTGGTTTCCGTATGGGGTAGGAGTTTCTGCCGGAGCGTGCAATGGTCTTTCATATATGTCTCGCCAGCGTGGTAGAGCTAAGTTTAGTAATATTGATTTATTGGAGAAATATCATTATATCGGCATAAAGCATTTATGGCGTAAGCACAGTATTCTTGATCAGGAATTGCTTTATGAACATTTTCCTAAGGAAATTCTTCCTTATGATTATAAAACATATGCTGAAAATCCTGCTCGTTTTGAAATGGTGACTACTAATTGCATTACAGGTAGGGCGTGTTATTTGGAAGAGAAACATGATCCTCGACGTATTATTGCCATAGCTAAGGCGTCCAGCAGTCTTCCTTATGTTTGTCCTATAGCTTATGTAGATGGTGAGCCGATGCTTGATGGGGGAATTGTGGATTCTATTCCTGTGTTGCGTGCTATTGAACAAGGATATGATAAAAATGTAGTGGTACTTACCCGTAATCGGGGATATCGCAAAAAAGGAAAGGATATGAAAATTCCTCATTTTATCTATAAAAAATACCCTCGTTTGCGCGTGGTTTTAAGTAAACGTTGTCGTATTTACAACGAACAGCTTGATTTGGTAGAGCAATTGGAAGACAAGGGCAGGATTGTGGTAATTCGTCCTGAAAAGCCGATGGAAGTGGACCGTATTGAAACAGATATAAAGAAACTGACCGATTTATATGAGGAAGGGTATGCCTGTGCAAAAAAAATGTTCGAAGAAAAACGAATACTTCAAAAATAAACTTTGGCCAAAAGAATGTTTTTTATACATGGGGATATTGGAGGAATGGGGGATCATTCTTGTTATATGGGGTAGATGAGGTTCTACCGCATATAACAAGAATGAATGCTCTTTCCTTTTGGAAAGAAAGATAATATATTAATAATATAAATGTGACGGTACAGTTAATACTTGCTCGGTATAAACTTGCTCGACGGTCGGATAATCTATAGTGAATGTCTTTTTTAAATCCTCAAAAAAAGCCATGAGAACTATGGGGGAAGTCCTGGAAGAAGGTATATATTCAGAGATTATAAATGTTCTTTTGGGTTGTTCTGGAAGAGTTAGATCAAATGAGATGATATGTCTTGTACCCCATTGCTACGGTGCGCTTCTCCGTCGCCATCTTTTTGAAGCCCATCGCGCGGTGGAAATCGTTGCTCTGGCGGTTATTCCCGGCCACAAGGGCAAAGGCGTTGTAATAGCCCTGCGCCTTCAAAAGTGCCAGCAGCGCGCGGTACAGCCGCCCGCCGACGCCCTGACCGACGCAGTCGGGCGCACAGTAGACCGTCGTCTCGACATCCCACGAGTACGCCTCGCGCTCATGCCACAGGTGCGCACAGGCAAAGCCCTGCAGCCGCCCGTCGGCGCTCTCGGCCAGGATAAACGGCGCGTTCTCCCGCACATGGGCAATGTTCGCGCGGTATTCCTCCACGGTGGACGGCGCGTACTGGAAGGTCTGCGTGCCGTGGCGCACGTACCAATTGTACAGCGCACAGACCGCGGCGGCATCGTCCGGCGTGGCCATCCGCAGGGTAATTTTGTTGTCGGCGGCCCACCGGGCGGCCAGGGCCTCCTTGTCGGCCTTCGGCAGCTTTTTCAGCGCTGCTTCGCGTTTTAATGCCGCACTTTTATCGGCGCATTTCTCTGCGTAGGCCAGGCGCACGGCGTCCCTGCCATGGCTTTTTGTGTACCTGGCCCCGCCCTTGCCGCTGCGGTGGGCTTTTACGCGGCGGGCCAGATCGTTCGTCCAGCCGCCGTACAGGCTGCCGTCCGGGCAGCGCAGCAGGTAGGCCCAGGCGGGCGCGGGGGTCGGCTCCTGCGCCTCGGCGGGGCTGGGGGACGGGCCAAAGCGAATCGGTTCGGCTTCGCTCATTCCTCGCTGACCTTCTTCCCCGCGGCGCGCAGCGTGCGGCGGCATGCCTCGATGGCCGTCGCCTTGTCATCGGCGGTGATCAGGAACCGGCTGGGGTGGCAGAACCGCAGGCCCAGGCCGCTGACCTCGCGCAGCTTGTCCTCGGGCTTGCCGGCCCAGGCCACCGGGAACGGCTGCTTGCTGCGCTTGGTGCGGTGGTCGTTGACGCACTGCGCACTGTAGCCGCCGCGCTGGCTGGGGTAGACGACAAAGACCGCGTCGGTCTTGTACAGGCCGTTTTTCCACGGCATGTAGGCGGGCAGCACGACGATGCCGTCCTTCATGCTGGCGTAAGCGCGGCGGACCGTGTCGTCGGCGCGGTTCACGGCGTTGGCGCTGGCGATCTGGTTTTCCAAGATCTGCTTTTGCCACGGGCACGGCACGCCAGAAGCACACGTCGGGGGCTCATCCTTGCGAGTCCCACAGCGGGTTGAAGCTGCCGATGGCGTCGGCCAGCGAGTTCTGCTCGCCGGTGTTGTCG
>ENA-OQBD01000047-OQBD01000047.1-human-gut-metagenome-genome-assembly--contig:-NODE-47-length-69497-cov-6.094248_pt1 | contig 69497 bp, 61 predicted proteins | sample MGYA00242742_ERZ504543 | MGnify/ENA primary metagenome ERZ504543 (study PRJEB26092, sample SAMD00036239) | human gut metagenome | host: Homo sapiens | study: EMG produced TPA metagenomics assembly of...
AGTACCACTGGAGGCGACGTGGTTGCCCACGTCCAATATTGATGATTGTTTTGTGTATGTGTGCTTTTTGGGAGTTCAAACGCGGCCGGGCGGTACCCCGACCATCGCCGTCACTTCGTAAAGTCGACGTCCTTGGTCTCCTTGCAGGTCGCCAACGCAATCAGGCAGCAGACGGCCATCACGGCAAGATACAGACCCACCGAATGCACGCCGAAGTTCTTCGACAGCCACGTGGCGATGGTCGGCACGAAAGCAGCGCCGACGATGGCGGCGAGGTTGTAGCCGATGCCGGAGCCGGAGTAACGCACGTTCGCGTCGAACAGCTCGGGCAGGAAGGCGCCGATCGGGCCGAAGGCGATGCCCATCAGGGCGAAGCCGAGGCACAGGAACACCATGGTGGCAGCGAAGTTCTTCTGACCGACCAGGCCGCTGTCCAGCAGGAACGGGAACAGCACGGCGAACACGACCAGCGCGCAGGACGAGAACATCAGCACGCGACGACGGCCGATCCGGTCGGCATACAGGCAGGAAAGCACGATGAACAGCGCGAACACGCAGATGGAGATCATCAGCATGAGCAGGTACTCCTGGTTGGTGAAGCCGAGGCCGCCGCCGCCTTCACGCTTGGTCTTGGTGCCCCATGCGAGCGACCAGGTGGCGAGCGTGTAGAACAGCGTGTAGGTCACGGCCACGAGGAACGTCGCCTGCAGCACCTGCTTCCAGGACTTGCGGAACACCTCGGTCAGCGGGGACTTGACGACTTTCTTCTGCTCCTGGGCCATGCGGAAGATCGGGGTCTCCTCCATGTGGGCTCGCACGACGAGGCCGATGATCACCAGCACGGCGGACAGCAGGAACGGCACACGCCAACCCCAGGCGCACATCGCATCGGTGTCATTGAACGACTCCAGCACGAAGTAGGTGCCGTTCGACAGGAAGAAGCCGATCGGGGCGCCGAGCTCCGGGAAGGAGCCGTACAGCGCACGCTTGTCTTCGGGCGCGTTCTCGGTGGCGACCAGCGCAGCACCGGACCATTCGCCGCCAAGGCCGATGCCTTGGATGAAACGCAGCAGACACAGTACCGCGACCGCGCCGACACCGACCTGACTGTAGGTCGGCAGGCAGCCGATGAGGAACGTGCCGACGCCCATGGTCATCAGCGAGACGACCAGCGTGGTCTTGCGGCCCATGCGGTCACCGAAGTGGCCGAAGATCAGGGATCCCAGCGGACGAGCGATGAACGCGATGGCGAAGGTCAGCAGGCTCATCAGCAGCGCGACGGTGGGGTTGTCCTTCGCGGAGAAGAAGATGTGCGGGAAGTAGTTCGCTGCGGCGGTGCCGTAGGCGTAGAAGTCGTAGAATTCGATGGCGGTTCCGACCATCGAGGCGGCGATCACGGTCTTGACCGAGTCACGGACCATCGCCTTTGCTTTTCCACCCACCGAAGTGGTGCCGTCAGCTGTCAGTGTGACTGCTGTCATTGTTAGCTCCTGTTACTGCACGCGGACGAGCCCGCGATTTTTTACTCTGTTCTCTCTCGTTTGCCGCTTTGCTGATCCGGTGACCTTGTGGGACGCATCAAAAAAAAGCCCCGCGACTCGTGCAGGGCTATACGATTGGTTGCTCGCTGAGCCCTGCCTTCGTTGGCGGGGTTCCAAGCAGTGATGCCGAATCAGTCCGCCAGCGAAGACGGAATAATAATTCGTGCAGACAGCAGAACAACGTTAACGGTGGTTGCGCTAGCGGCGTTATCAGCAGCATATCCAGTCATCGCGGCGAACCTCCTTTCGGTATCGAACGTGTCTTTCGAGCTCTTTCGCGCTCGACTGTCTGACAACATAGGCGCGGGATTCCACGGCAGCCATCAAAAGTTCACTATGTGGACGGCCGCGGCATAACAACATCGGCGGCGTCGGCACAACCTGTCTGCGTTCCGCCTGCATTACAGACAGACACATCGACGCCCCATCCCGCGAAAGTCCCATTTCAGCAGCAACGGATGGGACTAATCGCGGATAGGATGATGCCTCAATCCCAAACGAGGCGCAACAGCGGCCAATCCGGCCGGATTGCTAGCGCTTCATCGAAATCGTGACGACCGCGGACGCGAGCACACAGACGATGGCCGCCGGGAACAGCACCGAGAAACCGCCGGTGACGGCCACACCGACCGCGCCGATTATCGCGGCGAGCGCCAGACCGACGGAATTCGACAGGTTGAAGAACGCCAAATCATGGCCGGCCGAACGCGCATCCGGCAACGCGCCCATCGCAAGCAACTGGCCGAACGTATCGATCAGGCCGAACGCGAACCCTCCGATCAGGGCGAACAGCACCATGCTGACGGCGCTCGGCATGGTCATGGGCAAAGCCAACGCCACCGTGTACAGCACGCAGGAAATGACCGACAGATACCGCGGATCCTCAATGTACTCACCCACCGGACCGGCGATGAACGCGGCCCCCACGGAACCGACGAGCGTCGCCAAGGCCATCGAGGCGATCAACGAGCACACCGGTACCGCGATCGGAGAGGAGTTGCCTTGCGTGAACCAATCCCGGAAGATCAGCGCCGATGCGATGAACCACAGGAACATGGTCGTCAGTCCGACACCAGCCGACACCAAGGAGCGCGAAGCGAACGCCTTCCAGAATTCGACGGCGTGCCGCGGCGCGCGGAACCGCTCCATCAGCATGTGCGCACTCATCGCCGTATGCGGCTGCTCCTCGCTCGACGGTTCCTTCGGCCACACCAGCACCCGGCACGATGCCGGCCAGCAGGAACACCGCGGCGGCCGCGGCGAACGGCGTATACAGCCCGCCGAACACGACGCAGGCGACGCCGATCCACACGCCCAGCGCCTGGCCGACCATCTGGCCGATGCCACGCGCGCGCACGATGCGCGGACGGAACTTGTCGGGCACTCGCTCGCTGAACGCGGCCGCCATCGGCACGGTCAGCATCACATAACCGACCTGCACCAGACCCCACAGCAACGCGATGCCCACCACGTTCGAGCACAGTCCCAGCGCCAGCGTCATCACCGCGGAGACGACGCCTCCCGCGATGATCCACGGCGTGCGCCGGCCAGCGGCCACGCGCGTGCGATCGGACAGCGCGGAGACGACGGCCTCGGCAATCAGCGACACGACGACGCCCACGACAACAACCACGGCCAGATCAATGGCCCATGCCGACGCCACCCCGCCGTCGCCGACCGTGCCAATGCGACTGACCAGGCTCTCGGAGAGTTCCTGGCCGCCACCGGAGAACGCCGCGCGGGAGGCAACCGCGCTGGAGACCCGCTGCCAGCTGACTTTCGCTATGACCGCAGGCAGCGCGAGCAGGTTCAATGCGGCCCATGGCACGATCGACATGGTCGCGCCCACCGCGAAGCCCCACGACAGGCGGGTCACCTGACCGGGGTTCGGGCGCTGGCCGTCGGCGCTGACCACCGGGTCGCGCATGTCCACGTACGCCGAGCCCATGTCCGGGACCGCCGTGTCGACGGAGGCCGCGGCCGCCGCGGGAGATCCCTCCGAAGTCATCTGCGCAACCTGGGTCTCGGCTTGCGTCACGGACGCCTCGACCTTGCGCCGCGGCTGATGCACGGCCAAGCGGGCGACCGCGGACTTGTCTTCGGGGCTGAGCACCTTGTCGTAATCAGGCCGATCATCGATGCCGGGGCGAATGTACACGCTGCCCGGCAACGGCTTCGGAGCGGGGAATTCGTTCGGTTGCTGCTGATCATCGGTCATGATATCGGTTTACTTCTCTTCTCTTGTGCGCTCTCGTTACGGGTATACAACTATCGTAACGGTCGCATATTACACGATGACGCGGCACGGCCGATATGCCGGCCGCGTCGCGTGAAACTTTTGGGAGTGCGGAACTTGCGAGATTCGCCGCGCGGGCGGTAGATGCCGGCGAGGTCTTCTTCGGTGGCGCCGTTCGGGAATACGGAGCTCATGGTCAGGAACATCGGGTAGTACTCGGATTTCTCGCCGTTCTTCAGCACGTCCTGGAACTGCGCGGATTCCCAGCTCATGTGGTTGACAATCGCGTCGACGATGATGTCGTGGGACTTGCTGAGTTCGGCCACGTCATCCCAGGAGCCCAGGCGCGGGTCCACCTTGGTGTGGTCGATCGGATCAAAGCCGGCGGCGGCGCCGTCGAACGGCGTGAAGAACGGCAGGACGTGGACACCGTCGTACACCCCGGCGAAGCGGGTGCGCAGCACATCGGTGAGCGAGGCGATGGTGCCGTCGCCGAAGCGGTTGGCGTAGGTACCGCCTCCGGACTCGCTGGCGGAGGCGCGGCAATCAGCGCCGAGTGGTGTCGGCCTCGCGCAGGGAAACAGGGATTACGTCACCGGCGGAATCGACCAGTCGCCCCTCGATGGCATCCGTCATGCGGGCGACGGCCGTGCCGGCAAGCGCATCGAAGTCCTGGCATACGGCGGTCAGACGCAACCCTGCCATGTCGGTCAGATACGTGCCATCATAGGCGACGACCTGCACGTCCTGCGGCACACGCATGCCGCGGCGAAACACCTCCTGCACGCAGCAGGCGGCACCGATATCGGAACTGACTACGGCATCCACGTCGGTAAAACGGTCGAACAGTTCGCGCATGGCCGTTGTGCAACCCTGAAAATCCGCCACTTCCCCGGCCTCGATGTACTCGCACCGAATGCCTGCACGCTGCAGTTCACGCTCCAGCGTCAGGTAATAGCGCACGGTCGGGAACGTGGTGTTCCCGGGCGATTCCGTCTGCCGCGCCTCGCCAGTCGGCGTCTGCGCCAGATCATGGAACTGCCTGCACGGGCCGCCTACTATCGCCACATGCCGGGAACCACTATGAATCAACAGGTCGGCGATCAGTCGCCCGCCCTGCTCGTGATCGGAGCCGACCGATGGGATGCCCTCGCCGAGATAACAATCGAACCCCACGATGGGCCGACCGATCGAAGTCCAGTAATCCGGAGCGTGCTCGGTGTACGCCGCCATCACGATGCCATCCATCATATGCCGGCGGAGCATGTCGACGTACTCGGCCTCGCCAGTACCCGAATCGGCCGTCGAGCACAGCATGGTACGCAGCCCCCGCTCCGACAGCTCTCGCTGCAGACCGGCCGCCAACGTGGCGAAGAACGGATGGCGGATGGTGGGCACGACGACGCCGACGGTGTTGGTGCGGTCATGATACAGGTTGCGGGCGAGCTCGTTCGGCACATAATTGAGCGCACTCATGGCTTCGGCGACGCGCTCGCGCATGTCATCGGACACGTACCCGGCACCATTCACCACCAGCGACACCGTACTCAACGACACCCCGGCCTTTTTGGCCACATCACGCATCCCGACCATGTCCCCACTCTATCGTTTGCCGTCACAATATGCCTGTTCTCCTAATTGTATACAAAACGACGCTCTCAAAACTTGCAGATACAAAAACAGAACCCCTATTTTCCAACAACATCGTTTTTGTATCTGCGAGTTTTGAGAGCCACTCCAGCGCAGACGAGCTACCGCACCAGCGCGATCAGCCCCCAACCCAGCGCCACACACACCACCGGCACCAGCACGGTCATCATGAAGTACACGGCGGCCGCGGCGTATTTGCCGCTGCGGGCGAGCGACACCATCTCGTTGATAGCCGTGGAAAACGTAGAGAAACCGCCGAGGAAGCCAGTGACGAACAGCAGGTACGACGAATGGTCGGCCGTCTGGTAGACGTAGGCCGCGGCGGCCACGCCGGCGAAGAACGTGGCGAGCACGTTGATGATGAACGTGGACAGCGGGAACGCGCGGTTCCACCACCGTTGAATCGACGTGTTCAGGACGAACCGCGTCACGGCGCCCAAGCCGCCGCACATACAGATCAGGGCAAACATGTCAGCGCACCTCCCCGGTTTCGGGATCAGGCCTGAGCGAAATTTCCGCGGTGATCGGATCCGGTTCGAACGACGGAAGGTGCTGTTCGTCGGATACTGGCATGTCTTGTACGCGGCCCGCAGCCGGTTCCGAACCGGCCTGACTTTCAACAGCCAAGTCTGCTCCGGACGGAACGCCGGCGGCCTGCGACTCGCGCACCGCGCGAGCCACCACGCGCGCCTCGCGTTTTCGGCTCAGCGCAAGGCCCAGCATGGTGCCAAGCCACGCGATGATCAAACCGCAGATGAAGCTCAGCAGCGTGTAGGTCACGAATCCCACGATGTTCCCGTCGCGCAACGAGTTCAGATCCTCGATCATCATCGCCGACAACGTGGAGAACCCGCCGCACATGCCCATGCCGACACCGCGGCTGACCAGCTGGCGGATGCGCTTGCGAATCCACGCCGCCTGCGACATGTACGTGCTCAGGGCGGCGAAGATGAAGCACGCCAGCATGTTCGCTATGAACGTGGCGGTGTGGAACGAATGAAGGAGACCACTTGGCGCGGCCGGATTCGGCAGGAGCAGCGAGAGCCCGTATCGTATCGCCGTGCCGAAGAACCCGCCGACGAACACCACCAAATACAGCATGCCATCGGCGAGGGGGTTGAATTTCGCCTGCACGCGCTTGGCCGGGGCCAGTGGAATGGAAGGTGGTGCTACCGCGGCTGCCAGTCCGGTGGGCCGAGGCGCCGCGTATTCGATTTCGGAGGCGCTGATCTCTTGGGTCGATGGCGCCGGCTCGTCCGCGGCGAGGGCGTGAGCCTCGCTTGGAGTCGAGTCCGGCGCGGAAGTGTCGGCGACGTCGGACCCGGCAGAGACGGATTCGATGTCCCCGCGCCGGCGGCGTCGCCGCCATCGGATTCGTCATGCGAGGAGGGCACGAACGGTACAGACTGATTCATGATCTGAAACCCTTGTAGTACGCGGATTCACTTTGTCCCGGCAGCCGTGGGTCGGCGAGGACGCCGAATGGCGACTAGTCGAGAAGCGAGTGGACGGAAATGATGTGGTCGCGCTGAGGGCCGGTGCCGATCACGGAGATGCGGCAGTTACTCAGATCTTCAAGACGCTTGACGTACGCCTGGCAGGCGGCGGGCAGCTCGTCGAACTCGTGGACCTGCGAAATGTCCTCGGTCCAGCCGGGCATGGTCTCGTAAATCGGCTTGGCAGCAGAGAAGGCGGCCTGATCCGTCGGCATATCGTCGTAACGCTCGCCATCCACGTCGTAGGCGACGCAGATCGGAATCTCCTTGAGACCGGTGAGCACGTCGAGCTTGGTGAGCACGAGGTCGGTCAGACCGTTGACCTGGCTGGCGTAGCGGTTCACGACCGCATCGAACCAGCCGCAGCGGCGCGGACGGCCGGTGGTCACGCCGAACTCATGGCCCTGCTGGCGAAGCCATTCGCCGGATTCGTCAAACAGCTCGGTGGGGAACGGGCCCTCGCCGACTCGGGTCACGTACGCCTTGGAGACGCCGACCACGCGGGTGATCTTGGTGGGGCCGACGCCGGTGCCGGTGCAGGCGCCGCCGGCGGTTGGGTTGGAGGAAGTGACGAACGGGTAAGTGCCATGATCCACGTCAAGCATCGTGGCCTGGGCGCCTTCGAACAGCACGGTCTTGCCCTCGTCGAGAGCCTTGTTCAGAATCAGGCCGGTGTTGGCGACGTACGGCTTGAGGCGTTCGCCGAGCTTGAGCAGCTCGTCAGTGGTCTGGTCCACGTCGATGGCGCGACGGTTGTACAGCTTGACCAGAATCTGGTTCTTCTGGTGCAGACTGGCTTCGACCTTGTCATGCAGGTGCTCGGCGTTGAACAGGTCGTGCACGCGGATGCCGACGCGGTTGATCTTGTCGGCGTAGGCCGGGCCGATACCGCGGCCGGTGGTGCCGATCTTATGCTTGCCGAGGAAACGCTCGGTCACCTTGTCGAGCGTGCGATGGTAAGGCGCGATGACATGTGCAGCCTCGCTCACCAGCAGGCGGGAGCAGTCCACGCCGCGGCTTTCAAGACCATCAATCTCCTCGAACAGCACTTCCGGATCCACGACGACGCCGTTGCCGATCACGGGGTGACGTTCGGGCTGATGATGCCGGAAGGCAGCAGGTGCAACGCATACATCTGGTCGCCGACCATCACGCTGTGGCCGGCATTGTTGCCGCCGTTGAAACGGGCCACATAGTCCACTTTGGTACCGATCAGATCGGTAGCCTTGCCTTTGCCTTCGTCGCCCCACTGAGCGCCGATCAACACGATTCCGGACATACTGCACCTCCGCATCCGCACGATTCCGCCGGGAACAGCCTACCGTATGCCCTCTACTGCGAAGGTAAGCGCTGGGGCGGGTGCGGTTACCGTCGCATTCGTTTTTCCAACGCCCATATCAACATGGGCGCGAACGGCTGCAACTTGCCGTCCTTGCCTTGTTGAAGTTCCTGCAGTCTCTCCCTGCACTTGCGTGGGAAATCCCGCGCCGACGCATTTTTTCAATATTCAGCCATCATATCGGAAGACCGTAACTCGACAGCTGCAGTTGCATCTACCGCGGCGACCGACGTCACTTCAGGGCTTTGCCGCGGAACCGAGCTGCTTGCAGGCCTCCACGACGCGGGCCGCCATCGCGCTCTCGGCCTCGCGGCCCCAGGAGCGCGGATCGTACAGCTTCTTCTCGCCGACCTCGCCGTCCACCTTGAGCACGGCATCGTAGTTCGAGAACACATGATCGGCGATCGCACGGGTGAACGCGTACTGCGTGTCCGTATCGATGTTCATCTTGACGACGCCGTACCGCACCGCCTCGGCGATCTCTTCCGGGCGAGAGCCCGAACCGCCGTGGAACACCAGAGCGAACGGCTTGCCGTTCGGAAAATTGACGGCCCCGGCGGCGGACGCGATACGCCCGTCCGCCACGGCCTGAGCCGCCTCGCGCTGGATGTCGCCCAACAGTTCCGGGCGCAACTTGACCACGCCGGGCTTGTAGCTGCCGTGAACGTTGCCGAACGTGAACGCGGCCATGTACCGGCCGCGCTCTCCCAGGCCGAGACGCTGGGCGACCTTCACGCCATCGGCCGGCGTGGAATACAGTTTTTCGTTGATTTCGGCGCTATGACCGTCCTCTTCGCCGCCGACCGCGCCGATTTCGATTTCCAGGATCGTGCGCGCGGCGACGGACTTGTCGAGCAGCTGTTCGGCGATGGCGAGGTTTTCGTCCAGCGGAACCGTCGAACCGTCCCACATGTGGGACTGGAACATCGGCTCGCGGCCGTGCGCCACCTCATCGGCCTCCATGTCCAGCAGGGGACGCACCCAACCGTCCAGATACTGCTTGGCGCAATGGTCTGTGTGCAACGCGACGGTGATATGCGGGTAGCGCTTCGCCACCTCATGCGCGAACGCCGCGAACGCCAACGACCCGGTCACGCGGTCGTTCACGCCCTGACCGGAAAAATACGCGGCGCCGCCCACTGAAACCTGGATGATGCCATCCGACTCGGCATCGGCAAAACCCTGCAGCGCAGCGTTCAGCGTTTGGGAGCTCGTCACATTGATCGCCGGGTAGGCATATCCGCCGCGGCGCGCAGCGTCCAGCATTTCAGCGTATCGTTCGGCAGTTGCAATCGTCATACCTGCATTATCCCGCGACCATGCAACATTTGGCACCACCGCTACTCCGGCCGGAGCCGCCGGGCGGAATCCATCGCCTCCGCACGCCACGGCCCGTTCCTCACCTTTCCCCCATCTTCACCTCCGTAAAATAAAGACGTGACAAAAGAACCGCAGTACATTGAAGAGCTGTCGTTTGGGGACAGTGTGAGCCGGGCGGGGAAGACGCGCGGGAACGAATATGGCGAGTACGGAGCCGGCCCCGATAACGGTCGGCGCGGCAGGGGACGGCATCGGCTGATTGCATTCGTCGCCATTCTGGTGATATTGGCGTTGGCCGGTGGCAGTGTCGGTGGCTGGTGGATGTGGGACCGGCATTGGCGGCAGATACCGATCACGGTAAACGGCACTTCCATGAAAGTCAGCGTCGACATGACGTTGGGACGACTGCTGCGCGACAATGGCGACTTCGACGCGCATCCGGGCAATCTGGTCGACGTGGCCGGCGACATGATCGAGAAGCATGCCGGCAAACCGATCGTCGTCAGCATCAACGGCGCTGCCGTGCGCCGGGATGCAATCGACAGCACGACGATCCCGCAGGATGGCATGGTGATGGTGACGTCAGGCGAGGATGTGACCGAAGACCATACCGTGAGCAAGGAGACCGTGCCGCACGGCGAAAGCATCAACATCGCAGGCGGCTCGATACAGATACTCAAGCAGGCCGGGAAAGACGGCGTGCACGAATACTGGGTCGGGAAACGTTCCGGCAAGCATGTGGACAAAGGCGTCACCGTCGAGCCGCAGGACACGATCGTCGTGCCGTTGAACCCGCGTCCGGAGGGGAAGAAGGTCATCGCGCTGACGTTCGACGACGGGCCGAGCAAATACAGCGGCCCGATCCTGGACATCCTCAAGGAGAAGGGCGTCAAGGCCACGTTCTTCGACGTGGGCGAGGAGTGTCTGTCGTTCCCGGACGCCGAGAAACGCATGCTGGAGGAGGGACATCAGGTGGCGAGCCATTCCAACACGCATCCGGACATGCCGACACTCAGCCGCGACGCGTTGCGCGCTGAAATCATCGCCGGGTTTTCGAACATGAAGAAGGCGTCCGGGCATGTAACGAAAGTGCTAAGGGCGCCATACGGGGCGTTCGGCAAGAAGCAGTGGCAGGAGACGTCCGACCTGATCGACATGAACGTGCTGTGGGATATCGATACGCTCGATTGGAAGCGTCCCGGAGCCAAGGCGATTCATGATGCCGTGATGACGGGCGCGCATAACGGGGCGATCGTGCTGATGCACGACGGCGGCGGCGACCGTTCGCAGGACGTCGAGGCGCTTCCCGGCATCATCGACGATCTCAAGAAGCAGGGGTACGAGTTCGTCACCGTCGAGCAGCTGATTAAGATGGCCGGCGACGCGGGAGATACGGGGGGACGCGGGTAACTGAGCCCCCCGCTGGAGCTGGCACGTGTAGCTATCTGATAGGTGGAAGACCACCCTCAGTCTCGCTGACGCGAGCCAGCTCCCGCCAGCGGGAGCGGAAAGTGGTGGAGCGGATGACGGGAGTCGAACCCGCCTTGACCGATGCTGAAAAGCCGCTAAATACCAGTGATTTAGCGGCTTTATTTACCTGATTGCAGCCTTGTATGACAACATGGTGACAACAATTTGGGAACGACTTATCTTGCGTTTTCCTACTTGCAGCACATTAGTTGTTGCACCACGATTATTCCTTTTGGAATAATCGTGGTATATTGATTGCCGTGAAGCAATTGAAAAGGAGCCTCGCAGGCTTAAAGACAAAGGACATCATATGACGGCGGCACTTGGCGACAGGATGCGCAAGCTTATGCGGCAGCATGGCATCAATCAGTCCCAGCTCGCCGCGCGAGCCGGGACAACCCAGCCGAATATCTCGAAATACCTTGCGGGAGAGCGGGAGCCCACGTCGAGTACGCTCGCGAACATAGCCACCGCTCTGCACACCACATCGGAATTTCTGCTGGGCCTGCCCGAATCAAACGCCGATACGCCGTTCGGCACGATCAAGGCGTACTGCGCCAGGCACGGCGGCGATCTCAGCGAAGCGGAGACGCGGGAGCTCATCATGACTCTGTTGACTGCAAGGGAACAAGGAGGACATCACGGGATATAGGATTGACGACCCGTCGTTTTATCAGGAGTTGAAATGGAGCGTGGTGGACGCATTCCAGCAACTCGGCTACATCAGGCTGCCCATCGACCCATCAGAGCTGCTGGATGCACACGGAATTCAAACGATACCCTATCAGATTGCATTCAACCCATCTGTCTCCTTGGATGACTTGATGACGCTCTGCAGCTGCCCAAGTGGCATATCATTCACGATTAGCGCAAACGGCAATGACAGCCGATACATTGCCTGCAATCTCCAAGAAAACTCAGGAAGAATTCGTTTTACCAAATTGCATGAAATGGGACACACCATGCGAGGCCATCTCCGAGACAGCGAGCTTGCCGAAATCGAAGCGAATTTCTGGGCGAAATACGCTATCGCACCCCAAGTACTCATCGAAGAACTCGGTCTCACGACCATCGAGGAAATCTCTCAGCGATTCGGCACCTCGCTGGAATGCGCTTCTAACATCCTGAACCAGCATGCGAACTGGCTGCGCCATCGCCATGATGACGAAGCGCTCGACGCCAGCATCCTCGAACTCTACGCACGCGGACTCCTCTTGGAAAGGAGGGACGAGAAGCAGGCCGACCCGGCACAGATTCTGCAATAAAAAAACGGTGCGCGAACCGGCAAGTTCTCGCACCGTGGTCCAGACGGCCCACAATGGACTATCTCGCACATCCCATTGTGCCACCGTCTGGACCCACCCACTCATACAAACAGGTGAAGCACGCCGCATTCTCACAATGCTGGCGCATCTTCAAGATGGCATGCGGCAAGGCGCCGCAGGAAAGGACATATGGCATATGTCGGACAGCAAGCAGCGGTATTCGGACAGCTCGCGCAGCTACATCGGCAACGACGTCCCCGGCTCCATGGTGGATCAGGGCCGCTACGACAGAAGCAAAGACCGCGAGGCGAGGTGGAACGAAAGTTGGAAGAGGCAGCCGGTCGATCTCAATGACATTGTCAGCCGGTTCACTCCCGGTGCCCAGGGGCGCAGAAGGGGCGTCAAGTACGTGTTCGAGAACGCCCGGTGGAGAATCGACGCGGACATGGTGGCGGGCTATCTGCGCATATACGACAAAAGAACGAAGAAAAACGTCAAGCTCAACGGTCTGCCTGGAAGCAACAAAGAAACCCACTTCAAAATTCTCAAGAGAAGGGAAATGTGATCATGGAACTTGTCCTTGTTCTCAGCCTTGAAGGTCTCAACTACTACGGCTATATTCCCGAAACCTTCCAAGCGAAGCCGGGGCAGACGGAATCATTCGAACTAACCGAGGGGGACGAGGATCTCCTCGATAAGGACTTCATCGGCCCGATAGACAGGCTGTGCAATTCGCTCATCGACCCTGGAGACGTGGACTACTTGAACGCCGAGCAGTGCAAGCTCATGCTCGGATGGCTTGGATGGCGGCTCACGGAGCCGATCAACCCACGGCTTGAAACGATCTACCGCAAGCTCGTCGAGTTCGCCAACAAGGCTATCGAGCTGGGCACCGGCATTGTCTTCGATCTCTAGGCAAAGGGACAAGCATGAAATCCACCTATGATCTCATCGGCACTTTCTGGGACGGCAGGCCCGCCGACGCCGTCGCGCAGACGGTTCCCTATGATCCCCTGATGCCGGAAGCAGGAACGCCCTACTGTCTGTTCGACATCAATGGCAAGCGACGCGGCATCTGGCTCTCGGTGCTATTCGCCGTTCGGGATGAGGCGGACTGGGAACGGGTCAGGGCGTCCCTGGCCGGCTGCCGTCAAATCGCAGTGATCGACGATTGCCGTCCCCGGTTCCAAGGCCAGGCGGTGCAGCAGTTTCACCAGCATCGCCTGCGCCAGGTGCTGTGCCTGCTGCGATGCGAAATCCCGGGGGCGCACGTCCTTGTCATGAAGTTTCCCAACGTGGGAAGGGCGGCATGAACCGATCCATCGCATCATTCGAAGAACTCATCGACCGCTACGCCGACTATCTCAGCGGTAAAGGCATCCAGTTCAATCCACAAGGTTTCCCGATGCTTCAGCCGCAGATGTATCTGGACGAATGGCCGGAGCTCATGGTGCCGTACCGGGATCGCAAGGCGCGATTCGTCCATAATCCTTCCCATACCGTGCTTTGTCTGTTCACCAGTGACATGCGGATATACCCGCGACTGGAGAAGGCCCTCGACGACATCCCGGAATACTCGCGGTATATGGGTGCCGTTGGCTCGGACCTCACCGTCACTTCGGACATGGACCTGGAATGGCAGCAGGCAATCATGCTGCTTAATCAGCTCTATCTGGCGACATTGGCGGTGAACGGCGTCAAAATCGTGCAGAATCTCAGATGCGGTTCCCCCAGCACCATCACATGCCTGAGCTGCGTTCCTTCCGGAGTGATATGCGCCACCAGCACATTGGGATGCGCGAACACCGAATCCGAACTGGATCTGCTCTTCGCCGAGAAGCTTTTTGCGATAAGGCCCGGCAAACTGCTGCTGTATGGCAAGTACGACCCCATCATGGAGCGTCAAGCGAACGTCGCCGGAGTGCCCTGCAGGATTTACCCAGACGCTCATACGCTCTATAAGCAACTGGCCCGGACCTGAAGAACGTTATGGAAGAATTCGTCATTTGCGCCATGCCGAGATACCGCCATGCCTCCATGCTCTTGCCATTCATCGCTGGCCGCCAGTGATGAACCGGCTGATCTTTGGCGCTATTGCCAGCAGGTAGACCGGGTGCGTGGTGGCGGTGAGCAGGATCCACCAGTCGGGCCAGCGCAATGGGCTGTCTGGTTCACGTTCACGCCGATGTGGTGGAGCTCGGCCTTGAACGCCTCCGGATCGTTCGCCAGCGTCACCGAGACATTCATCGACGCGCCGTGCATGAGCGTCTGACGGGCGAAGTCACCCCACCGCCTGTATACCGGGATGTTCCTTGCCCAACGCTCGTGGATCCTCCTCGCCTGCTCCCATTCCTCCGGTGCGAACATGATCTTCTTGCATATGCTGCGCCTGCGATTGTCACGCCAGCCCATAAGGAAACACCTCCCCACGGGAACTGGAATGGCTCATTCCATAAGCCGCGTCAGCGGTCCGGATGCCTTGCCGGCCATGGGGCCCGGGTCTTCCGGCAAGCCGCTCCACGCCTGTGGAGCGAGCATGTGTGGCCACACATGCTCGCTTGCTACTCCCATATCCATATCAATGGATTGGGAACAGCCCGCGCCCCAAATATAGCGTGGTTCGGGGAATGAATATATCGGCATGCCGGCTCCCTTCCAACGGCATCAGTAGAGGGCAAAAGGATCGCCCACACTTCAATCGTGGAGCAGAATCAGCGAAACTGGTCTGGACGATGAGCGTCCGGAGAAAACGGATAATCGCCATGGAACAATTCCATGGCGATTCCTGCATACCGACGAACGAGTCGATGAAAATCCTCTTTGCTGTGCTGAATCCCAGCTTTATGCATTCAGGGGATAATCCCTAATCAGAACTGTTCGCCCGATATTCCATCGTCGTCTCGTTGCATTTCCTCATATCGTACATTGCGACCACCACCCACCTTTTTGGCGCGTCCCTCACCAACCAGTTTTCGCAATTGGTAATATGCCTGGTTCTCGTCGAGATGCAATAGCTCCATCACGTCGTTTTTGCTTACCGACTTCTGCTCGCGCATCAGCTTCATGATCAATTCGGGGTAACGCACCCTGTCGATGCCTGACTGTCTGACATATTCCACCGTTTTACCGCTGCGCCGATACACTTTCGCCCCCAATGTGTATGTACGACGAGCGTTAGTGCCGGAGCTTTCGACGAGCCCAGACTCCGTCAACTGCCCCAATACAGTGCGCAGACGTTGATCGCTCATATCTAAGGACTCTGACAACGCGTCAAAGCCACAACGCCTCTCCCGCTTGAGCTTATCCAGAATAAGCAGACCGTCAAGCGACATCGACTTGCCGCTACGCTCGCGTTCCTCGGCCAATAATTCCACAAACGCCTCGTCGGGCGCGCTCCGAGGCAGCAGCACCGAAACGCCCCGACCGTTGGATCTCGAATAGTCGGGCAAAGGCCTGCCGTAGTTCAGGGCCCCCTCGAAAATGCGATCAATTCCACGACCGGTTCGTTCAGCGAGTCCAGTTCGCTTCAACGCATCCATGAGGCATGGGTTTCGTCCATGCGGTTCCGCGGTAAGCAGATTGTGAATGTTGATGCCTTCCACGAATCCTCCGGGATTGGCGATCGTCAGCCCCGCGTCATCCACCAGCACACGCACGCGGCCAAGAACTGAGTAATCCCTGTGGCCGAATGCATTTACCAACGCTTCCCTGAACGCCCTCTCGTCGAATTCGGGCACCACCGAGGAAAACAAACCCACGGTCAGTTCCGTTCCTGGATTCCAAGGAGCGAACGACTCCGCTATCTGCTCTATGGTCTTGAGCAGCGGGCCGCGATATGTATTATTCACCTTGATGTCGGTGCCGACCAGAACTTGGAAAGCCGCCTCGTTCGTCGGGACAAGACGTTGCAGTGACTCCTCACTGCCGATGAGCAACAAACCCGTCAAGGTCGGCGTCACATCCCCATCTGCCGATACGACAAGACGCAATGATTTTTCCAGATCCTCGTCCGAAAGCTCCAGAAGATTACGGTCGCTGAATCGATAGGTGGAGATAATCTTGCGCAGGCGATCGCGCTCCAACGGATCGAAATCCTCCCGCGTGGCCCCCGGAACCGGTTGGGCGGAGTAGTCGAGCTTACCCAGATCCGAAAGCCGAGTGGCAATCTCATACGGATACATGGGCACACTTTCGGGCGTACCGTCCACTTTCATCATGCGCCGCAGGATTCTCCCCGACTTAGTTGACACCACACTATGTGACTTGGGTACATCGACTTGGACGACAGTGACGCCATCACCCACCAATTGCGCGCGAACCGATATCGGAGGCACGGTTTTATTGGCAATCATCGCTGACAGCCCGACAGGATCTTGATGCTTGCGCTGGACACCGGTCGCGGTGCCATCGTCCTCAACGCCCAGATACACGCACCCGCCGTCCGTATTGGCTAAGGCGACAACGGCCTCCACTAATTCGGAATCCGGCAGACCTTTATCGCAATCGCTTTTGAATTCCTTGGACAGGGTTTCTTTGCCATACTCGTGCGCCATTCGCCACCGCCTGCTCTGAATCTCTGAATTTTTCTCTGAATTATACATTCTTTCTCTGAATTCAGAGAAAGAGCACTGAATTCAGAGAAAAATCCTGTCATAAGCCAAGCTAAGAAGGGATACTTATGCAGACCTATTCGACACCGATCTTGATTACGTGGCAACATCCATCAGCAGCAAGATCACTGCAGCAGAAACATTGACCACGGGAAAACTCTTGAGTCCAAACCACTCTCCGAATCCTCTTTTACACGCCTCGTGACAACACGGTGACAACAATTCGGCAAAAATCGTGTGATTGAGCGAGTACCTGCAAAATTGAAAATCGTTGGAATGATTGGGTTTTAAAGCCTTATCGTTGAGGGAAGCGGAGCGGATGACGGGAGTCGAACCCGCCTTTAAAGCTTGGGAAGCTTTCGTTCTACCGATGAACTACATCCGCAGTGCTTTATGCACAAGTCGTCAGTGTATCACATGACGGCGATGCCCGCGAGCCTTGCGCAACGAAGCTAGTACAAGTAATGCGGGCTGCCGCCGCCGATGCCGGAATTGCGCATCTCCTGCGACATCTGCATGAGCCGGCTGATGCGCTCGTCGGTAGGTGGGTGCGTGGAGAACAGCTTCGAGAATCCGCGCGCGGAGAACGGGTTGGCGATCATCATGGATGACACCGACTGCGTGCCCGCGGGTTTTCGGCATCGGATTGGCCTGAGCACCGTAGGAGATCTTGTTCAGGGCGGAGGCGAGCGCTTCGGGGTCGCCGGTCAGGCGGCTGCCGTCCTCGTCGGCGTCGAATTCGCGGGTGCGGGAGATGGCCATCTGGATCAGAGAGGCGCCGATCGGCACGAGAATCGCGCTCACCAGCACGCCGATCAGACCGAAGGCGCCGGAGGAGTTGTCACGGTCGTTGCTGCGACCGCCGCCGAAATACATGAGCGAGTATCCCAGATACGTGATGATGGTCGCCAGTGCGGAGGCTATGGCGGAGGTGAGGATGTCGTGGTTGTACACGTGCATGAGCTCGTGGCCGAGGACGCCGCGAATCTCGCGCTCGTTGAGTATGTTGAGGATGCCTTGCGTGCAGCATACGGCTGCATGGCGCTCGTTGCGGCCCGTTGCGAACGCGTTGGGGCTCATGGTCGGGGCGACGTAGATGCGAGGCATCGGCTTGCCGGCCTTGGCGCTGAGTTCGCGCACGATGCGGTACAGTGCGGGAGCTTCCTGCTCGGTGACCGCGCGGGCGCCCATCGAGGCGATGGCGAGTTTGTCGGAGAACCAGTACGTGCTGAACGTGGAGACCAGACCGATGACGATATATACGCCCAGCGTGCCGCGGTCACCGCCGGTGGCCCACCAGATCAACATGATGATGGCCCACATCAACGCAAAGAGCAGCGTCGTTTTCAGGCCGTTGAAGTGGCCGCGCACATGCAATTTACCGTCCATAGCCCACACACTAAATTCACTGTCTGACAGTTGGCTGGATATGCGCCTTGAGCACAATGAAATGATTCCGGAGGCACGGGATGATACAAGTACGGGCAAAAACAAGCCGCCGCCCGCAATGTCACGCAGGAGGCGGCTTGATCGATGTATACGAGTCGCGCTACAGGTCGCTCAGGCGTGAGCAAGCTCACGCATCTGATCCGGCTCGACGACCTTCTTGTGCTCGCGGCCTTCCTTCGCGCCCTCGGAGCGTTCGAAGGCGTCGACCTTCTTCCAACCGGCGAAGTCAATCGGCTTGACACCGCGCTCGGCGAGCAGGCGGTCGATGGACTCGGGGTCGCGGTCGACGGCCACACGGCCGCCTTCGGCCGCCTTGGCGAGGTCTTCCAGCATGTTGGTGACGATCATCAACGCGTCGGACTTGGTGGAGCCGATCAGGCCGACCGGCCCGCGCTTGGCCCACCCGGTGGCATACAGGCGTTCACGCACGTCACCGCCGGCGGCCTCGGTGGTGATGCGGCCATCGCCGTTCGCGTTGGCCAGGTGGGCGCCCTTCTCGTCATAGGTGATGCCGGGCGCTTCGGCGGGCTTGTAGCCGATTGCGTGGTACACGGCCTCGACCGGGTAGTCTTCGAATTCGCCGGTGCGGTGCATCTTGCCGTCGGCGCCGGTCTCGGTCTTCTCCACGCGGATGCCCGCGACCTTGCCGTCCTTGCCGAGGATCTCGGTGGGAGCGGAGTTGAAGTGCACGTAATACTTGCGATCTGCGGGGTTGCCCTCGTAATCGACGTCGCCGTCATCTTCCATGTCTTCGGCCATCTCGCGGATGGTGAACAGCTCCTCGACCATCTGGCGCGTCAGCTTGTCCTTGCCGGCCTCTTCGATCGTGTCGTCATCCAGCTCGAAGTCGTCCTCGTTGATGATGAGCTGCACGCCGGGCAGCTTCTCCATCTCACGCAGTTCCTGCACGCTGAACTTGGCCTGGGCGACGCCACGGCGGATGAACAGATGCAGCACCTTGGCCTTGTTTCCCTGGATGCCTTCGTAGACGTTGTCGGGGATGTCGGTCTTGGCCTTGAGGTCGTCGGCGTTGCGCATGAGCTCGCGCGCGACGTCCATCGCCACGTTGCCGCCACCGATCACGGCGACGTTCTCGGCCGAAAGTGGCCATTCGCGCGCACCCGTGGGGTATCCGTCATACCATTCGACGAACTTGGCGGCGCCGTACACGCCGTCGAGGTCGGCGCCCGGCAGGTTCAGCGGTTTGTCCTTGACGGCGCCGGTGGCGAACAGCACGGCGTCGTAACGCGCCAGCAGGTCGTCCAGGGTCACGTCCTTGCCGAATTCCACGTCGCAGTAGAGGTGGATGTCGGGGTTGTCGAGCGTCTTCTCCAGCGCGGATGCGATGAATTTGATGCTCGGATGGTCGGGGGCCACACCGTAACGGACCAGGCCGAACGGGACCGGCAGCTTCTCGAACAGGTCGATGCGGGCCTTGGTGCCCAGACCCAGCTCCTCGCCGAGCTTCTTCAGCTGGCGCAGGAAGATGTCGGAGGAGTAGACGCCAGCGGGACCGGCGCCGATCACGGCGATACGAAGTTCATTGTTCTCAGATTCAGTCACGCGTTATAGGTTATCGCAAGCCACCGAATCACGGAAGGGGGCAACGGCGGGATTTCCCGGCATTGCCCCCATTGTTGTCGAATGTCACATTCGTTCTCGCCCGATCGTCCGGCGACGGGCGCGACCGGTCGACCACGGCCCGTCAGTCACGGTCAAGCAGCGCGGTGAGCGCCCAGAGGATGCTTACCACGTCGATGGCTTCCTGCAGAAAAGCGCCGACCACGACGGGAATCAAGTTGAACGCCGCCGCAACCATGCCGATCAGGGCCAGCGCGAGACCGGCCAGCACGGCTTGCAGCATCACACGCTTGGTGCGGCGGGCGATGGCGATGGCCCGTGGAACGGCGGCGATGTCGTCGTTCAGGATCACCACCTGCGCGGACTCCGAGGCCGCAGTCGACGTGCCGTCCGTCATGGCCATGCCGATATCGGCGGCGGCCAACACGGGCGCGTCGTTCACGCCGTCGCCGACCATCATCGTCACGCCGCGCGATGGCGTCACGGTCGCGGTCGTGACAGCGGTGACCTTATCTTCGGGGAACAGTTCCGCATGCACGTCGTCGATGCCGACCTCACTGGCGATGATGGCGGCGGAGGATCGTTTGTCTCCCGTCAGCATGGACAGCTTGGCGACGCCGAGACCGCGCAGGCTCGCGAGCGCCGACTTGGCGTTCGCGCGCGGCACGTCACGCAGGACGATCCGGGCGATGAGATGACCGTCGACCGACACGTACGAGGCCATTTCATCCGGCGCGAGCATGCCGAAACGGGTACGGATCTCGTCCGCAAGCCGCCCCTCACCTTGTTTTCCGGACCGCCGGTCTCCATCAGTCGTGGCCCGGCCCGGGACGATCCGCTCAACCGGCAGGAACCCATCTTCGCTTGAGGCCGCGAAAGACAGTCTGCCTACACGCACCTTATGCCCATTCACTTCGCCGGAGATGCCTTTCCCGGCGTCTTCATCAATGTGCTTGACGACCGGATAATCGCGCCCGTGACCAGGCCAGTCCGCATCGGGCTGCGGGCATAGCCGCTGCCCCTCCTCGAACCGCCGATGCAGCCGGGACAGAGCTTCCGTGCCGGCCTTCGCGATGCCTTTGGCGAGGATGTGCACGGAATAGGTCTCGACCACGCCCGCCATCATCAGTACGTGGTCCTCATTGAGGTGAGTGCCGGCACCGGGCAGCATCTCGACGCGGGTCACCTGCGGCTGCTTCACGGTCAGCGTGCCGGTCTTGTCGAAGAACACGTGCGTGACGCGGCCGAGGTTCTCCAGCACGTCCTGTGTCTTGATCAGGATTCCCGACTTGGCTAGTCGGCCGGTTCCCGCCACATACGCGACGGGGGCGGCGATCAGCAACGGGCAAGGAGTCGCCAGCACCAGCACCTGAGCGAAGCGCGTCGGCACACCGGACACCAACCATGCCACGGCCGCGATCGCCAGTGCGAGCACCGTGAACGGCACTGCCAGCACATCGGCGGTCTTCACCACCGCCGGGCGGGAATCCTGCGCGGCCGCGACGAGCGCGAGAATGCGCTGGTATTGCGAGTCGCTGGCGGCTTCGGTGGCACGCATGGTCAGCGTGGTCGAGCCGTTCACCGCGCCGGACATGACGCGGGCGCCCGCGAACACTCCACGCGGCACCGGCTCACCGTTGATGTTGCTCAGGTCGAGCGTGGCGGATCCGGACAACAGCTCGCCATCCACCGGCACGGTTTCACCGGGCAGCACAATCAGCACATCGCCGGGGGTGACGGATTCCACGGCAACGGTGTCATAGTGGGAAGTCGCAGCGTCGGACGACCCGCTGGCGGCGGAAGACGGCAGAGCGGCGACCTTGCGGAAGCCGTCGCCCCGGTCGTCGGAGCTGCCGTCGCCGGTGTTGACACCAGCGACGCCCACGCCGGCCCGTCGCACGACGTGCGCGGTCTGGGGCGCGGCCGTCATCAGCGCGGTCAGGCTGCTTTCGGCCTTGGATTGGGCGTATTCCTCGATGGCTTCGCCGGACGAGATCATCAGCACCACGGCCCAGCTCGCCCAGTATTCCTGCACGGCGACCGTGGCGGCGATCGCCACGACAGCCAGCAGATCCACACCGACCCGGCCATGCCGCAAATCGTCGATCATGCCGCGCACGGTGTCGATGATCGTGTACGCCACCACGATGATGACAATCCACTGGCCCACGCCGGGATTGCCCAGTACAGGAATATCCGCCGCTCCCCACGGGCGCCATGACGGGCACACGGCAAGCGGAATGACCGTGAGCACGGCAATCGGCAACAGCGGCACTTGAACACACAGATGACTGCAAAGATAGATGAACTTACGCATCGTATCTCCTTACGCTCGTATACGGACCATCCGTCATCCCAGCAACAAGCGCGGAATCACGAACGGCATGCGACCCACGCCTTGTTAACCCATCGGCAGCACTGCCTAAAACGGCGAGGGCAGGCGATACACGGCGTAAAAAGATTATTCGATATTCAATTGTTCGTTCGATTATGTTGCGCGGCGGCACATGCCATCCACGTCTTCGACTAACTCTAGCAACAACTGCGAAAGGACACGCCAACGTCACGCGGGAACATGGCCGCAGACACAAGTGGAGGGACCGGCGCAAGCGCACCGGCCCCTCCATCATCGAGCCATGTCAACTGCCGGGCAATGTCAGCCGTCAGGCAGCGTCAGCGGCTTCGGGAGCGGAATTTACCACAGGCCGAACGGATCGGAGAACCCGCCGTTGCCGTAGTCGTTGTTGCCGTACCCGTTGCTGCCATTGCCGTTGCCGTTGCCGTTACCGTTCTGGCCGTTGCCATTCTGGTTGTTCTGGTTGTTCTGGTTGTTCTGGTTGTTGTTCGAGTTCGAGCTGCCGGAGCCGTTCACCGCGGACTCCTCCTTGTCGAGCGTCACCTCGACGTCCATGGTCTTGCCGCCGCGCACGATGGTCAACGTCACCTTGTCGTTGAGCGCCGACGCACGTACATAGCCGAGCAGCGAATACGTGCTGCTCACCGCGTTGCCGTCGTACGCCACGATGACGTCGCCCACCTTCAGGCCGGCCTTGTCGGCGGGGCTGCCGGACACCACGGCGGAGCCGGAGGTTCCCGCGGTGACCTTGGCGCCGGCGCGGGTCACGCCGTCCGCCTCGACCGTGCCGGTGGTGATTGTCACGCCGAGGGCCACGTGCTTGACCTTGCCGTCCTTGATGATCTCGTTGGCCACGCGCTTGACGAGGTTCGACGGAATCGCGAAGCCGATGCCGATGGAGCCGGCGGAATCACTGGAGGTCGCGGTGGAGGCGATCGACGAGTTGATGCCAATCACCTGGCCGGCGGCGTTGAACGTCGGGCCGCCCGAGTTGCCGGGGTTGATGGCCGCGTCGATCTGCACCGCGTTGGTGACGATGTCGGAGCCGGAGTCATCGGTCACGGTGACCGGGCGGTTCAGCGCGGACACGATGCCGGTGGTGGCGGTGTCGTCATAGCCCAGCGGGTTGCCGATGGCCATGACGTCCTCGCCGACGGCGAGCTTGTCGGAGTCAGCGAATTCCACAGCCTTCAGGTCGCTCGGCGGTGTCGAGCTTGATGACCGCCAGGTCGGTGGTGGTGTCGGTGCCGACCACCTGAGCGGTGTACATCTGCCCGTTGGACAGCGTCACCTGAATCTGCTGGGCGCCGGAGATCACGTGGTTGTTGGTGACGATGTAGCCCTTGGCGCTCACGATCGCGCCCGACCCCTTGGCGGTGCCGTTGCTCAGCGCCGCCTGAATCGACACGACGGAGCCGGAGACCTCGCTCGCCACGGTCTTCCAGTCGACGGCCTCGCCCGTCTTGGCGGTGGCGCTGCCGGTACCGGACTTGTTCGACTGGACGTTGGTCAGCGATGTCGTCGTCGGCGTGCTCACCCAACCATAGGTGAGCGCGAAGTATCCAACGCCGAGGCACAGCGCCGCGGCCACCAGGGCGGCCACCACTGCGGTCACGATGTGGCTGGCCGCGGAGCTTCCGCCGCGAGACGCGTTGCCGCCGTCTTCCGGCTGAGCCATGCCCTGATCCTGGCCGCCGTTCGGGCCTTGCGGGCCGAACGGGAAACCGTAGGGCGTGTTGCCGTTCTGGCGATTCTGCTGTGAGGCATCGTCCGTCGGGCGCGTCATGAACGGGTTGCCGTTGAAGAACGGGTTGCCGCCGTTGCCCGTGTTCTGATTCTGCTGCTGGGTCGGCTGCGGCTGCTGGGGCTCCGGCTGAGTCGGAGTCGGACCGTAGGCGCCGTATTCCGGTGCCGGGCGGTACAGCGGCTGCGTCGGCTGCGGCTGCAGCGGCTGAGTCGGTTCGGAAGCCTGGGCCTGCTCTGAGGTCGGCGCGACAGGCGCCAACGGCTGGGTCGGACGGGTGTCCTGCGCTTCGGGCTGTGGCTGCTGCGCGTCGTCGTTCTGCGCGGGCGCTTCCTGCGGCGCGCCCAGCGGCTCCTGGGCAAATTGCTGATCCTGCGCATCCGAGGTCGTCGAAGCGTCCTGCTGCAGGTTGTCGTTCTGCGGCTGCTCAGGCTGGCCGCCGTTATCGGCGGGCCAGTATCCATTGTTGTTGTCAGCCATGTTGTCTCCTTCAGTATTCGTAAGTATCAGCAGGCGGGTTGGGGCTCGTATCTGTGAGCCAGCGCGCCGCCAAGCTCTACGTAAGAGTAAAGATACCTGCTCTGGATGTTTCCTGAACGTTGATTGGAAGGAGAGAATGAATTACCTACCGTTATCATGAAGCAGGCCGTCGGCCTTGTCTCGTACGACATTTCCGACCGGTCAGCAGCAAAACGATTCTTCTGAAACCCGCGGATATCCCGTCCGAAAAGCGGACGCATCAGCCGGACAGCTTGAGACAACGATACGCCACGAACCGCCGGGAAAGCCCGAAACAGGCTTTCCGAGCGCCGTCCCCCGCCTTCCCGGCCATCGCCTAGAGTAATCGTATGACGAGTTTTCTGGAGCACCCGCGCGGCGCGGCCGATGGCAGGCCCGGCGACCGCAGCGCATTCTTTTTCGAAACCCTTACGCAACTGCCCCGATTCAGCTGACGGCAAAGGCCGTGGCGGCCGCCGTTACGGCCGCACCGGCATCATCCACACGCCACACGGCGACATCCGCACGCCGGCCTTCGTGCCGGTCGCCACGCAGGCGGCAATGAAGGCCGTCCTGCCGGAGACCATGCGCGAGCTGGGGGCGCAATGTCTGCTGTCCAACGCGTTTCATCTGTTCGAGCGCCCTGGCCAGGACGTGCTCGACGCGGCCGGCGGACTCGCGCGATTCATGAACTGGGACGGGCCGACGTTCACCGATTCCGGCGGATTCCAGGTGCTGTCGCTGGGAGCCGGATTCAAGAAGACGCTGGCGATGGACGTGACCGGCATGAAATCGGACGACGTGATCGCGGCGGGCAAGGAACGACTGGCGTTCGTCGACGAGGATGGGGTGACATTCAAATCGCCGCTCAACGGCGACCGTCATCGTTTCTCCGCGGAAATCTCGATGGGCATCCAGCATAAAATCGGCGCGGACATCATGTTCGCGTTCGACGAATTGACGACGCTGATGAACACGCGCTCGTATCAGGAAGCCTCGGTGGAACGCACCTACCGTTGGGCGCAGCGTTGCGTGGCCGAGCACCAGCGGCTGACCGAGGAGCGACTGGGCAAACCGTACCAGGCACTGTACGGCGTGGTGCAGGGCGCGAACTATGAGGACCTGCGCAGGCATGCGGCCGAGCAGATCGCCTCGCTGGACTTCGACGGTGTGGGCATCGGCGGCGCGATCGAGAAGCGTATCATCGCAGACACGTGCGCGTGGATCTGCGACGCGATGCCGGAAAGCCGGCCACGGCACGTGCTGGGCATCGCCTCGGTCGACGACATCTTCGCATGTGTGGAGAATGGCGGCGACACGTTCGATTGCGTTGCACCCGCAAGGTGCGCGCGCAACGGGGCGATTTTCACGCGCGACGGGCGCTACAACGTCAAGCGTGCCCAGCACAAGTTCGATTTCGGCCCGCTTGAGGAGGGGTGCGACTGCTACACGTGCCAGCATTACACGCGCGCATATGTGGACCACTTGCTGCGCGCCCGCGAATTCAATGGGTTCACGCTGGCGACGATCCACAACGAACGTTTCTTCGTAAAGCTGCTGGACGATATTCGTGCCTCGATTGACGGCGGTTACTTCGACGAATTCCGCGACGAGTCGCTTGCCCGCTTCTATGCGAACGGGCCGCGCGGGTGAGGTGAGGGAGCGCTGCGACGGGTGCTTGCGGCGGGCGTCACCGCAACAATCACCGCAGCACCCGCCGCGACAATCATTACGGCGCCCCACCGCGACACGCCGAATTGCATTATCCGCGTATCGCTGGTAAGTTATCTCTTTGTCTGCGAGTGTGGCGGAATGGTAGACGCGCTGTCTTCAGGTGGCAGTGAGTGTATGCTCGTGGGGGTTCAACTCCCCCCGCTCGCACGGGCCGAAAAGGGCTGGAATCCAACGATTCCAGCCCTTTTGCTTTGTCTGGTCTAGTCGTTTTGACGGGTTATAGGCCAAAATGTGTGCCTAGTGGCGTCCTCCTCTAGTCAGTGCCGTTGAGGTATCGACGGGTTTGTGGAATTCGTCCCGGTCGGCCCCGGTGCCGTGTCCGGGTCCTCCGTCGTCGCCGTTGTCGTCGCGCGAAACCAACTGATTGCGAGATCAATCGGATCACGTGATAACCGGCCATTACTACAAAGAGCCCCCAACTCGCTCCCGTAAATTACGGGTTGAAATCGCCGTTCTGGGCAATTCCCCGTGCAAAAATTGCCGCTTTCGGGCCCGAAAACGGCGATTTCACACGGGGAAATCACGGATTTCGGCTATTTCAACCCGTAAGTTGCATCATATGAGCGCCTTGATCAGCCAACCGTGGCGGCCGTCGTCGTAGAGTTCGTCGGTGAGTTGATATCCACGCCGCTCGTAGAACTTGTAGTGGTCGTTCTCCGAATGTACCGCGGCGATGGTTCCTCCACTGTGCGCAATACGGCGTTCGGCGTCGGCCAGCAGTTGGGAGCCGATACCGCGGCCTTGCGCGTCGGGCAGCACGGCGAGACGCGCGATCACGTACCTTCCCGGCTGATCGGAATGGTCGGGATCCGCATAGAATCGGCATGTCGCCACGGTTCGATTCCCGTCGAACGCCAGCAGATGCACGGCCACGGCATCCCACTCGTCGAATTCAGGCCGCCAGTCACGCTCGCGGATGAACACCTGCTCGCGTATCGCACGAGCCGTTTCAGGTAGATGGTCGTAGGCTTCGATTTTACCGGTCATGGGCGCCAGTGTAGCGCGTGTCATACGTCGTGCCGCGCCCGGCATCGCGTGGACGCCTACCGTCACAGCCGGCCGGCCCACTCCCGGAGCAGACGAATCACCGCTTCGGGCTGGTCGATGTGCGCGTTGTGGCCGGCATCATCCAGCGTGACGAACGTGGCGTCGGGATAATGCGACAACAGGGCCCGTTGATCTTCAAAACCAACGATCTGATCCCGTCGTCCGGTGACGAACAGGGTCGGCTCGGCATAAGTGCCGAATACGCGCTCCGGGTTGTCATTCAGCCAATAACGGGCGTCCAATCTGGCGCAGGCGTCACGGTCGCACAGACGGATGCCCGGCAAAATATATGACTGATAGCGGCGCCACGCGGCGAATGACTGGTTGACGCCCATGGTTACGAAATCGAACGTCTGATCCTGAGGCAGCGCGTGTATCAGCGTCGGATTCGGCTCGGTGATCACATGCTCGGCGACATGACGACGAGTGCGCCGCGGATCCACCACCGGGGCGATCAATGCCAGCCCGCGAACCCGCGATGACTCGCGAGCCACCATCTCACGGGCGAGTGCACCGCCCATCGAATTGCCGACCAGCGCGAACGGCTCCCCCGCGCCGACCAGATCGTCGATGGCGGACTGCAGCCAGTCGGCCATCTCCGGCAGACCGCACGCGCGTGCCGGCAGTGCCGGAGTGCGGCCGAACCCCGGCAAATCCAGATATATGCGCTTCAGCGACCGCGACGCGGCAGCGCCCGACTCCGGGCACAAGAATGCCTCATCCAGCAGCATCAGCGAACGGTGGTCCACGCCCATGCCATGCACGAACACCACGGGCAACCCGTCACCCTCGGTCACTGCATATGCCTGCGGTTGAGTCATCACACGGTCCTTTCCACCGGTATCATCCGTCGCGCTTCGCGGCGCAACGCTTTACGATACCGTCGCCGTGCGATGTTTCACCGAACGCCGGTGCCGGCACACAAGCCGCCGCCGGCACAGTTCAGCCGCGGCGGGCGAGTTGCACGGCGGTGCCGGACGCGGTGACCATCAACATGCCGTTGTCGGTGCCAAGCACCTCGTAGTCGATGTCCACACCGACCACGGCGTGCGCACCCATTGCCTCGGCCCGCTGCTGCATCTCAAGAATCGCCTCGTTGCGCGCCTTCATCAGCTCCTCTTCATAGCCCTGGCTGCGTCCGCCGAACATGTTGCGCAGGCCGGCGCCGATATCCTTGAACATGTTGACGCCGGAAATCACTTCACCGAACACGATGCCCTGATAGCTATTGATGACGTAACCGTCGACCGACGGCGTGGTGGTGACGAGAATCATGATATGACCGCCTTTGGTTTGACTACGATTGACATCTTCAGTCTAGCGCCGAGCAGGTGAATCGTCCCGTCCTGTAGGTGGGCAGGACGGGAATTGATATAGGGATGATTTTTCGAGGACCGGCGCAAACTGGCCGGCGGGAGCGGTACCGTCGCGTCCTGGCGCACCGAGTTCGGCGAGCCCATCAAGCACTGCGATGGAGGCCGGATCGTCGGAACCATCATCGACGACGATGACGCAATCGGGACGAATCGTCTGGGCGAGCGCAGATTCGACTGCTTCACGGATGAGCGCTCCCTGATTGCAGCTGGTGATCACCACCGTGACGGCAGAGGGCGCGACGGGCTTCAATGCTGCTTCCATAATCGCAATTCCAACAAGCGAGGCGAGAGTAGAGTGGAAGCGCGCGATATCCAGCGACAGACAGGATCAGTCATGATCAGCGCAGACGCCATCACATCGAGAACGTTCACCACAGTGCGGTTCAAGGAAGGGTATAGCGCCAGAGAGGTCGACGACTTCCTTGACGAAATCGTCGACCGCATGACGACCGGCGACCACTCGCTCACAAGTCGCATCAAGGAGAAGACCTTCAGCAATGTGCGTTTCAGAGAGGGATACGACATCGACGAAGTCGACGATTTTCTCGATGAGGTGGCCAGAGGACTAGAAGGTGACGCGGGCGCGAGCACGGGCGCGAGCACGGGCGCGAGCACAGCCAGCGCAGCCGCAGCGATTCCGGATCCGCATGAGACCGTCGCACCGGAGCCGGGCACGAGCTACACGAGCGACGCGAATCTTGCGGCCCCTTCGTCCGACAGCGACGCGGCGCAGCTGTCATGGTGACGGTTGTGCTGGCGTCTCGCTGAAGGATCGCGGGCAGCCGACCTCCAACCGCGGCGCCGCGGTCATACTTGCTGGTGGTGGTATTTGCCGAGCGGTTTGTGTCAAACTTTCAGTAGCTGAAACTTCCGACAGCAATTGCAATCACTTCACATGCCGCTCATGACACCCGTCCGCACAATCGCATTATCAAACGCCGCCGTTGTATCCTGGGTAACCATGGACTCTCATGCCAAGATCATCAACGTTGTGGGTGCGGCGATCGTACGCGATGGAGCGGTGTTATGCGCGCAACGCGGACCGGGAAAATCTCTCGCCGGATATTGGGAATTCCCCGGCGGGAAAATAGAGCCTTACGAGACGGCTCGTCAGGCATTGCATCGGGAGATCGAAGAAGAACTGCTCTGTGAGATCAAGGTCGCCGATGAGGTGTGCACCAGCGAGTACGCCTACGACTTCGGCACGGTCCGACTCATCACATTCATTTGTCACCTAATCGACGGCATGCCACGGCTGACCGAGCACACGGACATCCGTTGGCTGGATCCTTCCGCAATGCCACAGCTGAATTGGGCTCCGGTCGACCGTACGGCCGTCGGCATCATCGCAGGCATGCGCTTCCTCACCCAGACAACGTCGGGCACCTCCGAGGAACCGAGCCGGCCATGAATACGCGAGAATCACTCAACCCGCAGTCAGACCTCAAAACCGATGCCACGCATTCCGTGCTGGAAAGCGTCATCTCCGGACTGATCGAACCCCGGCAGGACGCCCCCGAAAGCTATAAGCCAACGCTGATTTCGAACCGCCCAGGCGACCTCACCATGCATGATGAAATCAGCGATGCGCTCACGAACAGCGATTCCTTCGACATCTCCGTCGCCTTCGTCTCTCCTGATGCCATACTCAGTTTGTTCGAGGACTTCCGCAGTCATCATGCCAATGCGCCCGAGCAGGTCAGCAGACTGATCACGTCGACGAAGAATCATTTCAACGACCCACGCGCTTTCTGGGAACTGCTTCACCTACAGCGGACGGCAGGCGTGGACGTCCGCGTGTGGGCAGGCTCCGACTCTTCAGTATCAGTCGCTCAAGGGCAGCCGTTCCATCCCAAAGGATACGTATTCTCGCGCCGCATGCGCAACGGCACCCCGTACTACGACCTGTTCGTCGGCAGTTCGAATCTTACCGGCGCCGCATTGAACACTCAACGCGAATGGAATCTCAAGGTCTCATCCCTCGCCAATGGCGAACTGGTCGCGCAGGTGCGAGATGAAATCGACTCACAGATCGCCGATTCCAAGCCGCTCACCGCGGAATGGATCAAACAGTATGAGGAGGATTTCAAGAAGTACGCGCCGCCACGGCGCGACATTCTGAAGTCCCTCGAAGGCCGTGAGATCCAGCCGAACGCCATGCAGAAAGAAGCCCTCGCGAGCCTGAAGAAACTACGCGAGCAAGGGGAGCATCGCGCGATCATCGTGTCGGCCACGGGAACAGGCAAAACCTATCTTTCCGCATTCGACGTGCGTGAGTACCGGCCCCGGCGCATGCTGTACATCGCCCAGCAGCAAATGATCCTCAAAGCGGCGATGAAATCCTACCAAAAAGTGCTCGGTTGTCCGCAATCCGAGCTGGGACTGTATACCGGCACCAGCAAACAACAGGATCGGCGTTACGTGTTCGCCACGGTGCAGACCATGCGTCAGCCGGAGGTACTGGCGCAATTCGCCTCTGACGAGTTCGACTACGTTCTTGTCGACGAAGTTCATCATGCGGGCGCCGAAGGGTATCAGCGCGTCATCGACCATTTCAGGGACGCCGACTTCATGCTGGGCATGACCGCCACACCGGAACGCACCGATGGCATCAACATCTTCGAGTTGTTTGGCCACAACATCGCCTATGAGATCCGGCTGCAAAAGGCTCTGGACGAAAACATGCTCTGCCCGTTCCATTATTACGGCGTCGCAGAATATCTCGGTTCCGACGAGGACCCGGACCAGGACATGCACCGCCTCGATGTTTCACAGGGGCTCGACGCGAAGGAGTCGAAACAGCTCAAATACGAGATCGGGCAGCTCGCCACCGAGCAGCGCGTGCGCTATATCATCGACAAGCTGCAGGAATACGGGCAATTCGGGATCCCCGTCACCGGGCTGGTGTTCTGCAGCAGGCAGGAGGAGGCGCACGAGCTGTCCCGCTTGTTCAACGAGCATTGGAACCAGCAAGCGGAACGCCCCTATCGCACGGCAGCGGTGACCAGCAAAGACGTCAACGGCAAGCCGTTATCGCAGGAAAAACGCAACGAATACGTCCGGCAGCTCACCGACGGCGAACTCGACTACCTGTTCACCGTCGACATGTTCAACGAGGGCGTCGATATCCCCGCCGTCAACCAGATCGTGATGCTGCGCAGCACAGAGTCCAGCATCATATTCACCCAGCAGCTTGGCCGCGGACTGCGCAAGTTCCCGTACAAGGACAGCGTCGTGGTCATCGATTTCATCGGCAACTACAACAACAACTACCTGATCCCCGTGGCCCTGTACGGCAACACCGGTGACCGCGACCGCGCGCGCAAGAACCTGCAGCGCAAATCGATCGGGTTGTCCTCCATAAGCTTCGACCCGATCGCCAAGGAACGCGTGCTGGAATCACTGGACACCGCCGACTGGTCCGAAATGAAGAAGCTATCGGAACAATACCGGCAGGTGCGATACGAGCTCGGACGCATTCCGATGCTCATGGATATCTACGCCTACGATCCTTCCTTGCCGTATACATTGGCCACGAAGCGCAGCAACTACCTCGATTTCGTGCGATCGCGCGAGAAGAGTCTCGGCGGCGGCAAGAACCACGAGACAACATTTGAGGATCAGCTGGACCCGGTAACCGACACCGAAGACGCGGTCCTCAAGATGGCCACGGAATTGCTGCTGCCCGGGCTGCGCCCTCATGAGTTGGCCATCCTCGAACGGCTGTGTCGGCTTGCCGAAGAGCGCCTGGATAACGAGACTCCTGTCAGCTGGAACGCATCCGCGCCAATCAGTCGAGATGCGCTGCTTGATGCGATCCGTGCGGACTTCCCACAGGCTGATCTCTCGGATGCGCAGTTCGACTCCGCTATCAGCGTGCTTGACTACTCATACTTCACCGGACCGAATCGCAAACGTTTCGGAAACCTGCCACTGGTGGAGATGCTGGCCGACGATGATCAGGGCGAACCGGCCTATCGTTTAAGCTCCGGCTTCGTCAACATGCTCGCCGAAAATCGCACGTTCCGCATCTTTCTCGCAGACACGCTGCGCACCGGTCTGGCCAATTGCCGAGACCTGTTCCAGGAGGCGCAGAGCCGGCGACGCGCTTTCGACCATGCGTTCCTGTATGAGCGCAAATACTCCATGGCCGACGTCATGCGGCTGTGCGGATGGAAGAAGGAGAACACGCCTCAGAACGTAGGCGGGTACCTGCTCGACAAAGACACCAACACCATGCCCATCTTCGTGAAGTACGCGGCCAGCCAATACGAAGACGAGTTCCTGAACGCACAGGAGATGAAGTACTTCAGCAAGAACGGGCGCACCCCGCAATCTCCCGAATTCCAGTGGGCGCTGAGCGGTGTGGGACCGGACTGGGGCCGTACGCATTTCGTTCCGCTGTTCGTCATGCGCAAGGCGGAAGAGGCCGACGGCAAATACTATTACGTCGGGCACGTCGCCGCGTTTGACAATCCGACGCTCACCACCAAGCCGAACGCGGCCGGAAACGGTACGGTGAAGGTCACGCTCTCCACACTGAGACTTGCGCGGCCGCTGGATCCTGAGCTGTACCGGCACCTTGTCGGGTGAGAGATTGCGCAGATAAGCGCTGTCAGAAGGCTATCTGCGTTTCGAGGGGGCGATTCGGTTTGATCCGAACATCTATCTGCGTTTCGAGGGGGCGATTCGGTTTGATCCGAACATCTATCTGCGTTTCGAGGGGTTGGTGGCCAAGTATAAGCACCCCCAAAACCGCATGATTCCAATGGCGATTGGCGCTCAATACCCCGGGCATCGCGTTTTGGCAACCCCTCGAAACGTAGATAGACGTTTGGCGAACACGAAATCAACCCCCTGAAACGCAGATGGCTGCCCCTTCCCGCGAAAAGTCTGCCCGTTCGTATGAGGTTTGGCGGCGATTCGCGGCAACCGCGCCTTCACAATGTGCGATATACCTGATTCGCCTTCGAAGGAGCCGACGATGAGAGAATCTACGCTCATCGCCAAGAGCAGCATCCGACGCGCGTCGCCACAGCTGCGCCTGCGCACAGGATTGGCGTGGGGCATCGCAGTGGCAGTGGACGCTTGGCTAGTATGGCTCAAATGGTGGCGCCTGCCGAACACCATCCGCGAAATCATCAGAATGTTCCCCGAAACCGCATTTCTGCATGATCCGGCGATGCTGTGGCAATTCGTCGCTGCATCATGCCTGCAAGTCGTCGTTATCGCATCGTTGTATCTCGCCGTCGCAAGAATCCCGGCGCGCTGGGTGCCATGGCTGCGTATCGCGACGCTCGCCTCGTTCGCGGCGATCTGCATCGGTTCCAACGCCCTGGTGATCGCCCACGGCTTCGGCACTCCGGGATTCGTGTATTCTCTGGGATTGGCTGCGGCGGCCAGTCTCATCGCGACCGTTGCGCTAGTCCATGGCCAATGGCGGCAATGGCTGGCGCGGAGGAAAGACGCGCAACGGCTCTCTGAACGGCTATTCGCCATCCACCGCAGGCAACCAGTCGCCGTAGCCTTCCGCCTCCATGCGCGAGCGCGGCACGAAGCGCAGCGCGGCGGAGTTCATGCAGTACCGCAAACCGCCCCGATTGGCTGGCCCATCGTCAAACACGTGCCCGAGGTGGATCTGCGTGTCGGCCGTCCGCACCTCGATGCGGTCGCGCCCCGGGATGCGATGATCCGCGTGCTCGGTCAACAGCTCGTCCGCGATCGGCTTGGAGAACGCCGGCCAACCGCAGCCGGAATCGAATTTGTCGCGCGATGAGAACAACGGCTCGCCGCTGACCACATCCACGTAGATGCCCGGCTCGAACTCCTCGTCGTAGGCGTTGACGAACGGCCGCTCGGTGGCCGCGCACTGCGTGACCGCGAACTGTTCGAGCGTCAGGTCCCAGATCTTTTCCACATACTTCTGCCGCCGTTTCACGTTCGCGATGGCGGCCAGCGGAATATGGCAGAAGCCTCCCGGATTGGCGATCAGATAATCCTGATGGTGCGCCTCGGCCGGGTAGAAGTTGCGCAGCGGCTCGACCAAGACCGCCGGGCGGGCGGGCTGCCGATCGACCAGCTGCTCCAGCGCGGCGATATACACGGATTGCTGCGTCGCGTCCGTGAAGAACATGCCGGTGCGGTACTGCCGCCCACTGTCCTCGCCCTGACGGTCCACCGAGAACGGGTCAATGACCTCCAGGAACAGCAGCGTGAGCGTTCGCAGCGTCACTTGCGCTGGGTCGAACACAACTTTCACGGTCTCCGCGGCGTCGGTGACGCCCGCACACACCTGCTCATAGGAGGGTGATTCGACCTTCGACTGCGCGTAACCGACCGTGGTGTCGGTGACACCGTCGACGTTCTGGAAGTAGCGTTCCAGCCCCCAAAAGCATCCGCCCGCGAAATAGGCCGTCTGTGTGGACGGGCCGTCCGCCGCGGCCGGGTTGCGCCGGGAGTTGTTTGTTGCATCGTGATTGTTCTGCTCGCTCATGCGTCTCACCATACCTGATTTTTCTTTGCGTTGCGTTCACTCACAGCACCGTCGATTGGCGGCGTTTCGCTCGGCTGTAGGCCAGCCGCCGATGTCACCGCTCAAATGCGCGTGCTGCGCTTTACGACTTTGGTCGCGTATAGGGAAAGTATCACGGCGATCAGAAGCGAAAACCACGCCTCCCAGCCGGATGTGGTCGCCCGCGCGGCGAGCAGACCGATAAGCGTGGTCACCACGGAAAGCCACATCAGTGCCATGAACGGCCGGGATTTGGACGTGTCCGCTCCAGCCCGGCGGCCGAGCCATCCGCCGAGCAGATACAGCACGCAATTGCCCGCGAACACCAGGCCGAGCGTGAACCATGCCACGCGCAGGCCGATGCGCCACCCGCCGATCACTTGCACGGAAGCCGCGGGATCAAGGCCGGACAGTGACGCGAGCGCACTGATCGCCATCAGCAGCTGGACGACCGCGTAGACCATGACGATCCGTCCTACGGTGGTCAGCGTGCTGTCTCCGCGTGTGAAACGGGAGGATTCGGTGGACTCGGAGGATGATTCGGCTGGGGTCTTCGCTGCCGGCTGATTCGAGACGTCATTCACGTTTCCATCATAGCCTTCGCGGAGAACCGCGTCCGCGCCTCATGTGCCGCGGTTGCATCGCACCCGGATCATCCGCCGTCATCCTATTTTCTCGACGGTTCCACCCCACTGCTTCTGGAGCTTGTCAATGATGGTCTTGTAGCTGAATACCGACCATTTCTTGCCACTCAACAGCCGCCAGTCTCCCTTGGAGGCGGTGCTGTTCGCTTGCTCGTCAAACATCTCGGTGATTTTGTATCGCAAAGGTGCGCGGTACGTGTCGGCAGCGAATTCGTTATCGAACGTGACGTAGGCGATGCGCGGCTTGAGGCATATCTCGACGTCCGTCACACCCGGATACCCTTGCGATGAGAGTTCCGACCAGCCGGACTCGCAGTAGATGCCAGCCTCCTCAACTGATTGTTGCATGTTCTGCGCACTCTGAGCAGGTGACTTGTCGGGCGATGACGGCTTGACGATGCCGTCCTTGAACAGGTTGGAGATCAGCAACGCGGCTACGGTCAGCATGATTGCGAATACGACGGCGACGATGGCTCCGCCTGCGGTTCCGCGCACGCTCACTCGGTTGCCGCGTCGGGAAGCCACGCGAGCCATGACGATCAGTATGATGGCGACGACGATCAGCGCCGCCGCGCCGATTGCCAGGCTGCGCACGGATACCGCTGTCAGCTTCGCGATTGCATGGGGTGCGACGGCCCGAACCAGTGCGAGGCCGCCCACGATGAGCGCGATTACGGCGACAACAGTGACGAGGATCCGCGGAACGCGACCCGGACGCCCCTGCCCGGACTGATAACGTCGCCCCGAACCGGCCTTATACGATGACTCATGCATGGCAGCCCCCGTTCTATGCATTCGGATGCTCACCTATCACTATCCACACATCCCGCGACGCCTGGCCTGGCGGGCGAAACGTGGTTTTGCGTTCTTAAGTGCGCGCCAAAACGACGACCATGCGCACGTAGGAACGCAAATCGCCCTGTTTACGTTCCTATGTGCGCGGACTTGTCGTCTCGGCGCGCACTTAAGAACGCAAACAGTCGGTGAAGCGCGTCGCACGCGAGAGAGACCGTATGTCGGCATGCGGGCCACGCGTGCTAGCGCACGAGGAACACCATGACAATGATCATCACGAAGCCGACGAAATCCGTGGGCGTGAACACCGCACCGGCCCACAGCACGGCGGATATCGTCGCGGCGATCGGCTCGCTGGTACCCAGCATTGTGCCGCGCATCGAGCCGATACGCATCACGCCGGCCAGGAACAGCCAATATGCGCCGAACGTGCCTCCGACAACGGTGAACACCATCAGCAGCATGCCGAACCAATCCAGCTGCGGCGCGCTGGCCCACGGGCGGACGAACGGCGTCAGCACCAAACCGGATATGACGAACATGATGCCGTTGACAGCAAGATTGCCCCATCGCGCTACCAGCTTGGCCGGCAGAATCGACAGCGCCGCCGTACACGCCGCGTCGGCGAGGCCCCATAGCAATCCGACCAGTGGCAGCTTCAGCATGGAAAGATCTCCTCCGGTGGCGATCAGCACCGTACCGGCAAACGCCAACGCCACGCCGATGCTCTCGCGCAGCCCCGGCCAGCGGCGCCCGCGTATGCACACATACGCCAGCACGAACAGCAGGTTCAACGTCTGCAATACGGTCGCGGTGCCGGAGTTCGTCCAGTCGATCGCGGACAGATACGAGACCTGCACGAACAGCACGCAGGTCAGCGCGGCGAACAGCAGCATCGGGTAGGAGCGTCGGTCGCGCACCGCACCTGCCAATAGTTTCGGCGTACGCACACCGGCACAGGCCAGGAACAACGCGCCGGCCGCGAGCTCGCGCACGCAGGCGATCCACAGCGGGTCGGCGTGATAGTCGGCCATCAGCAATTTCGACACTGTGGCGTTGATGCCCCACAGCACACCGCCAAGCAGCACCAGCACGGCGCCCAGCAGCATGGCTTTCGGCGTACGCTCGAATGATGCAGTCTCGGGCGCCGACTCGGCGGCCGGCGTTTTCGACTGTTTCACGATATGTTTCACGGCATGTTTCACGGCATCTTTCATTGCGGACTCATCCGGTCGGCATCCGTCACAAACCATCAGAACGTCGGCATCTCAGATGAGCCGAAGAAGCCCAGAATCCGCTCCAGATACGGCCCAAGAACGGCATTGGGCATGCTGAAAATCTCATGCAGCGAGTTCTCGATGCGTACCACGCGCACATTCCCTCCATCGGAGTTGACCTCCTGCGCGAACCGGTTCTGCGGCTCGTTGAGCACCCACACGTCGCGCCCGGCCTGGAACAGCAGCACCGGCGTCTCGACATTGTCGCACGCCTCCGGCCGCTGCACGGCACGCGACAGTCGCAGCGCCTGCCGCACCCACGCGAATGTCGCCGCGAACGTCCGCTGATGCGGGTCGTCGATGCGCTGCTGTTGGAACCAGCGCACGCGGGCCTCGCTCGCGCCCTCGTAATCGGCCATATCCAGCTCCGGCGTGAACTCACTCTGCCCGAACACCATGTGCCGTCCCAGCCCGAGCCGGCACATCGCGGCGGCAAGCACCGACGCCAGCCAGTTCGGCATACCGGTCACCGGCGCGATCATCGGGCACGACAGCACGGCCTTGTCGAACAGCGTCGGATGCGTCTCCAGCACACTCGCCCCGATGCCGCCGCCCATCGAATGGCAGTACAGGTTCAGCGGACGGCCATCCGCGTAATCCTTGCCCACCGTCTCCGCGAATTTCGCCAGATCGGCCACATACCGCCGCCAATCATCAATCCACACTAGGGACGAATTGTCGACGTCACGCGCGGAATACCCATGTCCGCGGTGCTCGAACACGCACACCGAGTACCCTGCGAGCAGGAAGTACCACACCATCTCCGCATATTTCGCGGCGAACTCCGTGAACCCGTGGGAGATCACCACGGCACCGCGGAATGTGGCGGCGGCGCCGTCCTCGCCCAACCGGTCGAATTTCGCCGCGTCGTAACACACGTAATGCAGTTTGCCCGCACGCTGCAGCGGCGGCAGACCGTCGTCGTCCGCCGGTGCCATCCAGCCTTCGGACCGGCATGTGGCGAGCGCGGGCAGCACCGTCTCGCGCATCTCGTCTGCATAGCGGTTCTCGTCGATAAGCTTCACTTGCATAGCCTCCACTGTACCGCCTTTCACGCCGGCGACGGGCGGGGGAAACGACCGGCTTCGGCCGGCGTCACGGCCGGGCGGCCGGACGGCCGGCAACCGGCGGCTACCGGCCGCCGCACCCGCGCGGCCAGCCTACCGCTCGCCCGCCGACTCACGTCACATGACCTTGGTGGATTCGAGATTGCGGATGATCCAATCATTCAGCCGCATCACCGGCTTGCGCAGCACCAGGCCGAGTAGCAGCGCCGGCAGGATGAACAGCGCCAGCTTGCCCATCGACACCCAGTATTCGTTGCCGAACGACCCCGCCATCGCCGAATGCATCGCATCGACCCCGTACGGGAACAACAGCCACTTGCAGATCGTCTGGAAGAACGGCGGCAACGTCTCGATCGGGAAGGTACCGCCCGAGCCGGCCACCTGCATGACCAGCAGCACCACGGCGATGGCCTTGCCGATGTCGCCGAACGACACGGTCAGCGTGTAGATCAGCAGCGAGAACACCAGCGCGCACAGCCAGCCGACCATCAGGAACTGCAGCGGATGCTCGCATTGCACGCCGAGGAAGAACATGTCGCCCAGGCATACCAGCGTGCCCTGCAGCAGCGCCATCGCGCCGAAAATGGCGTATCGCCCGAAATACTCCTGATACGGGTGCAGGCCGAACCGTCGCGCGTTGCCGGGCGACTCGGGGCGTGGCTTGCGCAGCACGTCGAGCATCGCGCCCGGCCCTGCGGTCCGTCCGGCGATCACGGCCTCCTTCACGCCCATCGTCTCGCCCATCGGCAGCGTTTCGCCGAGGCCGAGCACCTTCGCCTTCTCGCGGTCGGACACCGACACCTTCATCATGGCGACGAGGATGATCGCGCCCACCCAGATCGACAGCACGGTATAGAACGGCGTCATGGCGGAACCATAGTTGGCGACCGGGTACAGCGCGATGCGGTTCACCGAGACCGGGGCGGACAGCAGCGTGGCGATCGAATCGGGGTCGGCTGACGTGATCTGCGAGAGATCGGGTATGCCGCTGCCTCCGACGACCGCCGTCAGCTGCTTGTTGAGCGAGTCGAGTTTCTCGGCCGAGGCGTTCAGGGTGGTCGCCGCGTCGCCCAACGAGGATTGCACGTCGGACAGGCTGCCGGTGATGTCGCCGGACAGGCCGGACATGCTGGTGGCGGTGGCGGCCAGTCCGTCGATGACGCTCCCCGACTGCTTGACGACATCGCTCATCGACTTGCCCAGTTCGTCGAGCTGCGGCTTGATCGTGGTGTCGTACGTGTTCGCCATGTCGGTGATCGACTGCTTCGCGGCGGCTATCTGCTTCTTCAGGGATTTGCGCGTGTCGTCCGCGCTGGCGGTGCCGTCGGTGATTTTCTTGGAGGCGTCGCTGATGCTGTCGGCGACCTTCTGCAGCTCGTTCTGCGTGTTCTGCGCCTGCTGAGCCGCGTTGTTGAGCGCGTCCTTGACCGCCTGCAGGTGCGCGGCGTCGGCCAGCGAGCGCAGCGCCTCCGCGTATGTGCCGAATGTGTCGGCCTGCGATTGGATGTTGCGCTGCAGCGTGGTGAGCTTGTCGGTAATCTGGGAGGATTGGGAGCCCATGTCGGAGAACGCGGCGTCCACCTGCTTGCTGATCGTGTCGTAGGCTCCCGCGGCGTCGGACAGCGACGAGCTCATGCTCGTCGAGACGCCGGCTAGGGCCTCGTCCAGGCTTTTCACGCCGGCCGTGCCCTGTTTCAGCGCTTCCTTCGCGTCCGACGCGCTGGATCCGGTCGAGCCGAGCAGACGGTCGGTGGAGCTGATGATTTTGCCTGTCGCGCCCATCAGGCTTGCGTAGGAGTCGGCCTGTGACGCGGCGGACTTCAGCTGCGACGAAATCGACGAAATGTGTTTCGTGGCGTTGGATACGTACTCGCTCATTTGCGGGCTTTGCGCGAATTTCAGCAGGCTGGATACCAGGTCGAGGGCGACCTGCGCGAGGGTCTTCGCGAAGGTCTGGTCGATGGTCGTGGCGACCGTGGACGCGCCCTGATCGGTGATGTGCGGCGCGATCGGGTTGATTTTCTCGTTGAGGTAGTACTCCAGTTCGGCGTGCTTCATTTCCGGCGAGAACAGCGTCATCATGTCGGCGCTGAACTGCTTGGGGATGATCAGCGCCGCGTAGTATTCGCCAGAATGCACGCCGTCGATCGCGGTGTCGCGGTCGACGAACTGCCAGTCGAGGTCATGGTTGGCGCGCAGCGAGCTGACGACGGTCTCGCCGATGTTGACACGCACCGGGATCAGGTCGGATTTGTATCCGCTGTCGACGTTCGCCACGGCCACTTTCAACGATTTGGTGTTGCCGTACGGGTCCCAGCTGGCGGCGATGTTGTACCAGGCGTACAGCGCCGGCACGATGATCAGTCCCATGGCCACGATGATCGCGATGACGTTGCGCGTGGCGTGGCAGACGTCGCGCGTGAAGATCCTCCAGATGTTTTTCATCGCGTCTCGTCCTCCTGCCCGGTGAACGGCATATGCCCTGCGGGCGGTATATGCCCGGTGGTCTCCCCGGCGCTCTCCTCATTGCCGTTATTGCCGCCTTCGGCATCGTCATTGCCTGAAATCGGTTGCGCCGGCCAGTCAAGGCCGTCGAGTTCACCGAGCTCCCCGATGTCACCGTCGCCGGCGGCCCCGGCATCACCGTCGTCCCGAGCCGCCTTGGAGACGGCCGCATGCCTGCGCGGCGACCTCCCGGACGTGCGGAACGTCAGGTGCCGGTGCGTGTACCCACGCAGCACGGCGTCGCGGAACGCGTCCGCGCTCATGGCGCTGACGCCCAGCTGCCGCGCGTACCGGTCCCGCATGTATTCGACCACGATCAGGAAGGCATCGATGATGATTATCGACAGGATCCACGTCGTCAGCATCGCCACCTTGTTGGGGATGACGAACAGCAGGATGAGGAACACGAACGGCAGCACGATCAGCAGGGCCAGCCCGGCGCGGATCAGCCGCGGATAGCGCCCGAAGAACCGTTTCGCGCGACGGCGGATCACCTTGCGAAGCTCTTCGGTGTTCGAGAACTCGTTCAGGATCGAAGAGAAGCTCACCGACTCGTTGACCATCGCGTTGTGCTCGGTCATCATCAGGTCGGTTTCGGCCAGCCGCCGGTCGAACAGCGCGTTCAGGTTCAGCGCGTACCGGCGCACGACCAGCCCGATGAACAGCGCGACGGGCAGGTACAGGAACAGATGCAGCATGTCGATCCAGTAATGGTTGCCGTAGAGTCCCGCTATCGGGCCACGCATCGCGTTGATGCCGTACGTGAACGGCAGCCACGGGTGCAGCTCCCGGAAGAAGTCTGGCATCATCTCAATCGGGTACAGGCCCGACGCGCCCGGAATCTGGACGATCACCAGTATCACGGCGACCGCCTTGCCGATATGCCGGAACGCGACCGCGAGCGCATAGATGATGTTGATGTACACGAACGAGCAGAACAGACCGGCGAGGACGAACAGCACCGGACGCTGGCATTGGATGCCGAGCACCAGATCGCCGATCATGACGATCAGGGCCTGGAGGAATCCGACGACCACGAACAGCATCCACCGCCCGAGATACGCCTGCGACGCGGTCACGTCGCCGAGCCGCTCGCGGTCGACCTCTAGCTTGTAGATGGCGATGAGCACGAAGCCGCCGACCCACAGCGCCAGGTTCGTGTAGAACGGGGTGACCGCGGAGCCGTAGTTGTCCATCGGGTAGACGCTTTTGGTGGACAGTTTGACTGGTGTGCCCATGAATTCGCCGAAGCTGTCGCCGTCGATGTTCAGGGCCTGCTTGATTTTCTGGTATGTGGCCGAACTGCCGAGCGCGGCGATGTCGGTGCGCACGCCGCTGACGCTGTCGGTGAGGTCGGCGAGCGATTTCTGCGTGCCGGCCACGGTGGTTTTCGCCTGGCTCAGCGTGTCGGACAGCTCGTCAAACAGGCTGTCGGACTGGCCGAGCGTGGATGACAGCGATGACAGCGTGCCGTCGATTGTGCCGCTGAGCGTGGCGAAGTTGCTCAATCCCGCGGTCAGGTTCGGGGTGACGGTTCCGGTGAGCGTCGTGCGTGCGCGGTTGAGTATGCCAATGCCGCTGCCGGTGGCGGTGCTGGTGGCGTCCGAAAGGCTGGTGGCCGCGCTCTTGCCGGAGCTGATGAACTGTGACGTGTCCTTGTGGAAGGCGTCGAGCTGGCTCTGCTGGGTGTTCACGGTCTTGTCGAGCGCGTCTATCTGCTGCCAGATCTGCTTGCCGATGGCGGTGTCGCGGCCGATGCCGGCCTTGTTCATCGCGTCCTTGAGGTCGCTGGACAGCGTAGCCGCGCCGTCGATCGGCTTCTGCAGAACGTTGGTGATGTCGTCGATGCTGCCTTGTGCGGTGTTGAAGGCGCTGAGCGCGTCTCCCGCCGCGTTGTTCACGCTGACGCCGATGCCGGACAGCTGCACGGATCCGTTGTCGAACGCGCCCGCAAGCGACGACGAGAACGATTGGGCGCTGCCCTGCACCTGCGTGAGCAGTTTCTGCGACTGTTTCGCGGCTTTCTGCGCGGATGAGATCTGACGTTTCAGCGAGGCGACGGTGGACTTGGCCTGTTTGATGCCCTTTTTCGCATCGTCGAACGTGCCGCCCATGCGCCCGAGCGATGAGTCGATGTCGTTCAGCTGCTCGATGAGGCCGTTGAGGTCGTTGACGACGCTGGTGCGCGTGCCGTCGGCGGACTGGCTGAGCTTGCCGCCCTCCTTCGTCATCGTTTGGACGAGTGTCTTGCTGACGGTGGAGACGAATGTCGCGTTGATCTGGGAGTCGATGGTCGTGGCGCCCGTATCGGTGATTTTCGGCGCGATGGCGTTCTTTTTCTCGTTGACGTAGTAGATGATGTTCGGCTTGTCGGAAGAGCCGGTGATCGAATTGATCAGGCTTGCGCTGAAGTCCTTCGGCAGTACGATCGCCGCGTAGTATTCGCCGGACTGCACGCCTTCCACGGCCTTGTCGGCGCTGACGAACGTCCAGCCGAGCCGGTCGTTCTTCTTGAGCTGGCTGACGACCTGCTTGCCCGCGTCGAGCCGCCCGACCAGATCTGATGTAGTGCCCTTGTCTTCATTGGCGACGGCGACCTGGAGGTTGCCGGTCGACGAATACGGGTCCCAGTTGGCGAGGATGTTGAACCATGCATACAGAGAGGGGATGATGGCCACGCCCAGCGTCACCACCACCGCGACCGGGTTGCGCAGGATGCGCATGAGGTCGCGCGTGAATATTCGCCAAATCGTACGCACCAAACCCCTCGTTTCGTATGTTCCGCCCGATCATGCTCAGTGAGAGTATATCCCCAGCCGTAAGAGCTGGATTCGCCCACAGCGCACCGCCGAGGTCATATGTGGACACGAACCGCCCATGTGTCGAACGCGATATCGGACATACTGTGCACATGCGCCACCGATGTCGCATTTGCCGCGTTTCGGGGCGGAATGTCGTTCCATTCCGCCCCGAAACGGGCGACCGGTCACAGGTCGAGGGCATCGCGCAGGAAGTCGCGCTGCAGCGTCAGCAGGTTCTCCGCGACGACCGGGTCATTGGTCATATGCGTGATTCCGGTCAGCGGCAGGAAGGTGTGCGGACGGCCGGCGGCCATCAGCGCCTGACTGAGGCGCAGGCTGTGCGCGATGGTCACGTTGTCGTCGGCGAAGCCGTGAATCAGCATCAGCGGGCGGGCGAGCTTCGGCGCGTCGGCGATGATGCTGTTGCGCTCGTACGCCGCCGGGTCGAGCCCGAGGTAGCGCTCGGTGTAATGCGTGTCGTACAGCGTCCAATCGGTGGGCGGGGCGCCGGCGCATGCCGCCTTGACCACGTCCGGGGCGTCCAGCACCGCGAGCGCCGACAGGAAACCGCCGTACGACCAGCCGATCATGCACACCTTGTCGAGGTCCGGGGCGGGGATGCGCGACGCGTCGCCGTCCTGCGCGGTGCCGCGGTTCAGCTCCTCGACGGCCTGGGCCAACGCATGCACCGCCTCCACCTGGTCGGCAAGCGTGACGTCCTTCATGTTCTCGAAGATCTCACGGTCCCATCGCGGCCCGCGGCCTGTGGTGCCGCGGCCATCGGCGGTGACGACCAGGAAGCCCTGGTCGGCCCACCACTGCGCGTCCCAGTAGTACGCCTGGTTGAACACGACCTGCTGGAATCCGGGGCCGCCGTACGGCTTGAGCAGCACCGGCAGCCTGTCGGCCTTCGCGTACGGGCTATCGGCGCTCGGCGCGATGATGGCCGTGTACAGGCGGTGCTCGCCGAGCCGGGCGAAGCGCACGTTCGGCGCGAAACCGGGTTCGGCGGCATGGTTGTCGATCGGGCAGACGAGCGTGCTCATCGCGGCGGAGCCATCGCCATCGTTTTCCGGCGCGGCTCCCCCGTCGACCGGGCGCATCGTGAAGGAGTGCGACATCACGGATTTCGCCGAGTCCATGTCGCGCCCGGAGATCACCAGGCCCTCGCCGCACCGGCTGGCCGACCAGGAGCCGGGCCGTGCGGTCATCGGCAGCACATTGCCATCATAATCGAAGCTCACCACGTCGAAGCTGCGGGCGTCATGGCCATCGGCGTTGCCTCGCCACGGGCTCAGTCCGTCGGGCGCCTCGTATCCGTCCAGTTCCGGGGTGCGCTGCACGACCGCCAGCACGTCCTCATCGGTGACGTCGAGCACCTCTCGCACCTGCCAGCCGGCGGGCGTGAACGGGCGGCCGTCCACCGTCAGCCGGTTGGTGTCGGCGTCCATGTCGTTGAGCGCGCAGACCAGGCGTCCGTCCGGTGTGAAGACCGGCGTGCCCTGGATGATGTCGAGCCACTGGTCGTTGGCATGCTCCTCCAGCACGGTCGTGGAGCCGACCGGCGCCGAGCCCGCAGAGGCCTCGGAGCCGAGATGCACCGAGAGCACCTGGTCACGCGTCTGTCGGCGGTTCTGCACCAGCAGCAATGGCTCATGGCCGGCGGACCAGTGCACCGCGGCGACATATTCATAGTCCTTGCGGTTCCAGGAGATCTGCTGGATGCCCAGTCCCGCATACTCGTCGTGCCCGTCGTACGCGAGCTCCGCCAGCGTCAGGCGCACATCGGCGTTGCTGGTGAGCGCACGCGCGTATCGACGGCCGGAGGCCGGCGTCTGCGGGTTCGCCGGGTCGCTGATGTACCACATCGGCTCAGGTGCCGCGTTGAACGTCTCGAAGATGATGTGACGGGAGTCCGGCCCCCCACCAGAAGCCGTCGTAACGGTCCATCTCCTCGCCGGCGACGAATTCGGCCAGACCGATCTTCCACGTGTTCTCGTCGGCGTCATCGTCCGGATACACGCTCCACAGCGTGCTGAGCTTATCGGCGGAGGGGTCGTAGGGGGCGCCCGACTCCTCGTCGCCGCAGCGGTGGCCGTGCGCGTGCGGCGCCGGCTGGCCGTCGCAGTCGTCGTCGGTGGCATCATCATGACGACTGTCAGACGGCCACTGCGGCGCGATGTCGACCAGCATCAGATGTTCGCCGGTCGTGTACGCCACATGCCTGCCGTCCGGCGATATGCGCGGATTAAGCACCGGCGTGGCACCCTCTCCTGCGGCGATGCCATCCGCCGCCAGCATACGGGTGCGACCGCTGCCGTCTTCGGCGATCTCGGTCAGGAACAGCTGACCGTTGATCGTGAAGACCACACGGCGGCCAGCCGCATCCACCGAATACGAGACAATGCCCGAGCCGCCTTCACGGGCGCGCTCGCGACGGACCTTCTCCTCGGCAGGCACGTCCTCGTCATCAGCGTCCGCAAGCAGCACACGCGGGTCGGCCAGCAGCACCTCCCGATGCGTGCCGTCCGCGTCGAACACGCTCAGCCACAGCGAGGTCACCAGGTCCTCAGGGCCGTCGGAACGCAGGAACAGCGCGCGGGAACCGTCGCCAATCGCGATCGCGGAACGCGGGGCACCGCAGGAGAACCGCAGCGTCTGCGCCTTGCGGCGGGGAAAATCGCCGATTGCATCATGAAGAGTCGTCATATCGTTCATGCCCACCACGGTAGCCACCGCACTGGGCAAACCACGCCGGCAGCCCTCCCCCTTGCCTCCCCCATAATCGCCCCGCGGGCTGGCGCATCAGGCGGACGGCATCGGTCCCAAAATAGGTCTTCACGCCCCACAACGTCCCGTGTCAGAAGTGGAAAATTTTGCGCTCAAACAGGCTTTTTTCCTCAGAAAATCACAATTGACTTCCCCACTGACGTATAGGATGGGTAAGGATATAGAAAGGGATCACCATGAGCGTTCTCGACCGTTTTGAGAAAAGTGTAGAAGGCGCGGTCAACGGAGTCTTTTCCAAGTTCGGCTCCAAAGACCTGAAGCCTGTCGACCTTTCCAGCGCCCTGGAGCGCGAGATCGACGCCGAAGCCATGCCGGTCGGCCGCGACCGCACGGTAGCCCCGAACGAATACCGTTTCAAGCTCAGCACGGCCGACTTCGATCGCATCGAACAGTGGGGCAGCGAAGTGCTCGCCAACGAGCTGGCGGACAACCTCACGCAATACGCCAAGAGCCAGCATTATGCGTTCGTCGGCCCCGTGATGGTCATCTTCGAGGAGGACCTCGACCTGCCCAAGGGCAGCTTCAACCTGAGCTCCGAATCCGTGCAGGGCAACGCGGTCCCCGTGACCACCACCGACCAGGCCGAGGACCATCCGATGCTTGACATCAACGGCAACCCCTACCTGCTCACCGAGAGCAAGACGGTGATCGGCCGCGGCTCCGGCTGCGACATCGTCATCGACGATCCCGGCATCTCCCGCAAGCACCTGGAAATTGACCTGACCCCCAACGGCGTCATCGCGCGCGATCTGGGCTCGACCAACGGCACGTACGTCGAAGGCCATCAGGTGCCGGCCGCCACGCTGCTGGACGGCAATACCATCACCATCGGCCGCACCCGCATCCTGTTCTGGGCTTCCTCACGAGAGCAGGAGTGACCCCGAGCCAGGAGTCGACTTTCCGTTATGACCGAACTGACATTTGCGATCCTCAAGTATGGATTCCTGATCCTGCTGTGGGTCTTTGTCTGGCTTGCGGTGCGATCGCTGCACAAAGACATCGAAGCGTTCAGCCCGCAGCCGTCGCGGGCCCGACGCCGCCGAGACAAGCGCGCGATGAAATCCTCTGACGGCCCGGCACCGTCCGGCCCGGCCGCCGCACAGACCGCGCCCGTTACGCCGCCGCGCCAAAGCCAGCAGCGCACGCCGCAATCCGGTCCCACACTGCTGGTCATCATCGATGGCCCGAAGGCCGGCGCCTCCGTGCCGCTGACCAGCGAATCCATCACGCTGGGACGCGCCGCGTCCAACACCGTGGTGCTCGACGACGAATTCGTCTCCTCGCATCACGCCCGCATATATAAGGATCCCGCCTCCGGTCAATGGGCGATCGAGGATTTGGGAAGCACCAACGGCACCATCGTCAACCAGCAGCGGCTGAACATGCCCATGCTGCTGCCCCCGCGCATGCCGGTGCGCATTGGCGCCACCACCTTCGAATTGAGGTGACGGCTCATGCCAAATTCCGTTGCATCACAGACCTTGTTCCTGTACTCGACCACGGTGTCCGACGTCGGCACCGTGCGCTCCAACAACCAGGATTCCGCGTTCGCCGGGGAGCACCTCATCGCGATCTGCGACGGCATGGGTGGCCATGCCGGCGGCGACACCGCCTCGACCATCGCCATCCGTTCACTCGCCCACATCGAGCACGATGACGTCAACGGCGACGTGAGCACCGTCGCCCGGATGATGGAAACGTCCGTCATGGCCGCGCACGACGCGATCGTCGGCAAGGCGAAGCGCGAGCGCAAGCTCGCCGGCATGGGCACCACGGTGACCGCCGTGGCGCTGGTCGCGGGCTACTGGGTGCTCGCGCACATCGGCGACTCGCGCGCGTACCTGCTGCGCGACGGTCGCCTGACCCGCATGACGCAGGACCACAGCTACGTTCAGCATCTCATCGACACAGGCCGCATCAGCCCCGCGGAGGCGCGCAACCATCCGCAGCGCAACGTCGTCATGCGCGTGCTCGGCGACTTCGACATCGATCCGCACCCCGACATCGCCATTCGGGCCGCCCATCCAACCGACCGTTGGATGCTGTGCTCCGACGGCCTGTGCGGCGTGCTGGAGGATTCCACCATCGAGCAGACGCTCACCGCCTACTCCGATCAGGAGGAATGCGCCCAGCAGCTGGTTTCGATGGCCTTGAAGGCCGGCAGCACCGACAACGTGACCGCGGTCATCGCCGACGCCACGCTGGCTCTCGACGCGGATGCCTTCGACCTGCCCCACCAGACCCCACTGGTCGCCGGAGCGGCGAGCGCCAGCCTGGAGCCCATCGCAGACATCCTCAACGAGCCTGTCGCCACCGCGCCCATGCTGCGCGACGCGAACGCATCGCCAGCGCAACGCGCCGCCGCGCTGATACAGAGCCAGCCCGCCTCGCAGCCGTCGCCGCGCGTCGCGCAGCCGTCGGCCGTGCGCGAGGAGAACGGCGAACGCGCCAACCCCGACACCGGCGAGATACCGGTCATCCAGAAGCGTGACGGCCATGTCACCGACGATCCCAACGATCCCGACGTCGCCAAGGCCATCCATCACGAGCGGCAGACGCAGCGCAAGGAGACGCGCAAGCGCGGCCGCCGCAATCGTCTGATCGCAATCCTCATCGTGATCGCCGCGCTCGCGCTTGCCACGGGCGGCGCTTTCGGCGCCTACCGCTGGAGCCAGACGAAATACTTCATCGGCAACGCAGACGGCGTGGTGGCCGTGTACCAAGGCGTGAACACCAACGTGTTCGGCCTGGCGCTGTCGCACGAGGTCAAGCGCACGAACATCGACATCGACTCGCTGCCGCAGGCGTGGCGCGACCAGCTGCAGGACGGCATCACCTTCAACAGCTATGACGAGGCCATCCAGCACGTGCAGGTCATCCGTCAGGAGAAAAGCAACTTCAACGACAATTCCAACACGTCCAAGTCGTCCGGCAACGCGGGCAACGGCACGTCCGACTCATCCGACTCATCCGGGTCGAACGGCACGGACGGCGACTCAAGCGCCGGCAGCAGCCAGACCGACGGCGGCACTGCGGGCGATACCGGCACGGACGCATCGTCCACCGGCACAGACGGCGGTGACGCCCAATGATCCCCATACGTCTCCGCCAGGCGTCGCTGCTGCTGTTCGCCATGCTGATCAGCGCCGTAGCCTTCTACCAGATGTTCCTGCGCATCTACGGCCACTTCCCCGCCAACTACATCGGCCTGCTGGCCGTGGTCGGCGCGCTGTTCCTCGTGCTGTGGGGACTGCTGCTGCGGTTCAAGCCGTACGCCAGCCAGGTGATTCTGCCATGCGTGCTGATGCTGACCGCGATCGGCGTGGTGATGATCGCGCGCATCGACAAGTCCGGTAATTCCTCGGTCGGCTCAAGACAGCTGATCTGGCTGTGCATAGCCCTGACGCTGTGCGGCATCCTCGTGGCGGTCATGCGCGACTATCGTGTGCTGCGCAAATACTCGTACGTGAACATGGTGATAGGCCTGATACTGCTGCTGTCGCCCATGATCCCCGGTCTGGGGCGCAACATCAACGGCGCCAAGATCTGGATCCGCATCGGCGGATATTCGCTGCAGCCCGCCGAATTCGCCAAGCTGTTCCTCGCGTTCTTCTTCGCCGCCTACCTGTTCGACCACCGCGACCAGCTCGCCGTGGGAGGCAAGAAGGTGCTGGGACTCCAGCTGCCCCGCATCAAGGACCTCGGTCCGATCATCATGGTGTGGCTGATCTCGATGGGCGTGCTCATCATGCAGCGCGATCTGGGCACGTCGCTGATGTTCTTCGCGATGTTCGTCGCGATGCTGTACGCGGCCACCGGGCGCAGAAGCTGGATCGTCATCGGCTTCATCGCGTTCGCCGTGGGCGCGGTCGCCGCGGCCAGCGTGTTCAGCCACGTCGGCCAGCGCGTGGACTCATGGCTGCACCCGTTCAGCGACGAGCAGTACAACCGCATAGGCGGCTCGTGGCAGCTGGTCACGGGCATCTTCGGCATGGCCTCCGGCGGCATGACCGGCACCGGCCTGGGTCACGGGCAGCCGGGTCTGACCACGTTCGCGAATTCCGACTTCATCTATTCGTCGGTCGGCGAGGAGCTGGGCTTGACCGGTCTGATGGCCGTTCTGGTGCTGTACCTGCTGATCATCGCGTCCGGGTTCATCACCGCCATGAAGATCAAGGACGGGTTCGGCAAGCTGCTGGCCTCCGGACTGGTGTTCACGATGGCCTTCCAGGTGTTCACCGTGGTCGGCGGCATCACGCTGGTAATCCCGCTGACCGGCATGACCATGCCGTACATGGCCGCCGGCGGCTCATCGCTGATCGCGAACTACCTGCTCGCCGCGCTGCTGATGATCATCTCGAACGCGGCGAACCGCCCGGAGCCGGACACACTGTCCGACACGTTCCAATACGAGGCGCTGGCGGTGCTGCGTGACCGCGAGCTGAAGGAACGCACTGACAAGGAGTCCGCACCCGAACGCGAACCGCAGGCCGAGCGGCCACCGGAACCCCGCCACGCGGCGGCGAACAACCAGACCACGGAAATCATCGAGGCAGGTGCGCGATGAACAAATACCTCAGGCAGCTGTTCACCGCCGTCATCGCCTTGTTCGTGGTACTCGGCATGTCCACCACGATCATCACCGCCATCCGCGCCAACTCGCTGAGCTCCGACCCGCGCAACGCAAGGGCGCTGTATCAGGAATACGGCGCTCCCCGAGGCGCCATACTCGCGTCCGACGGGACGATCCTCGCGCAGTCGACCCCGGTCAACGACGTGTTCTCATACCAGCGTTCCTACACGAACGGGCCGGTGTACGCCCCGGTGACCGGCTTCTTCTCGGTCACCCAGCGCGGCGACCGCGGCATCGAATCATCCCGCAACAAGCTGCTGAGCGGCAAGGCGGACGCGCTGTTCTGGGATCAGCTGAAATCGCTGTTCACCGGCGTCGAGAACAAGGGCGCGTCCATCGAGACGTCCATCAATCCCAAGCTGCAGCAGCTCGCCTACCAGCAACTCGGCAGCAACGACGGCGCCGCAGTGGTCATCGAGGTCAAGACCGGCCGCATCCTGACCCTGGCGAGTGCCCCCAGCTACGATCCGAACGCTCTCGCCACGCACGACACGAAGAAAGCCACCGCGAACTATTCGAAACTCGCCGCGCAGGCCAACAGCCCGATGATCAACCGCGCGGCCTCGCAGCTGTACCCGCCCGGATCCACGTTCAAGACCATCGTCGCCGCGACGGCGCTGGAATCCGGCGACTACGACACCGATACTCAGATTCCCGCCGGAGCGAGCTATACGCTGCCCGGAACCTCGACGAACCTGACCAACACCACCACCGCGGCGAACGGCATCGACGGCAAGATCACGCTGCAGGACGCGCTGACATACTCGTCCAACACCGCGTTCGCCCAGCTCGGCGTGAAACTCGGCCAGGACAAGATCGCCGAGCAGGCGAAGAAGCTCGGCTACGGAAGCTCGATCACCATCGACGGCACCTCGTCGTCCGGGCGCCCCGATGAAAGTCCGTCGCCGCCAAGCTTCCCGACACGCTGTCCGACGACAAGGTGGCGCTGGCGTCCATCGGCCAGGGCGACGTGCTGTCCACGCCATTGCAGAACGCGATGGTCGCCGCGGCCATCGCGAACGACGGCAAGCTCATGAGGCCGACGCTGGTGGACCGCGTGCGGGCCAGCGACCTGAGTACGCTGTCCGAAGCCACGCCAGAAGTGATGTCCACCGCGTTCAGCTCCAGCACGGCGTCCAAGCTCAACCAGATGATGCAGTCGGTGGTCGAGCATGACGCGCCCAGCCTGCAGCTGAGCGGCATCAAGGTCGCGGCGAAGACCGGAACCGCGCAGATCGGCAGCTCCAACCAGACCAACGACGCATGGGTTATCGGGTTCGCCCCCGCCGACAACCCGAAGATCGCGGTCTCCGTTGTTATCCATAATGTCAATCAGTACGGTGTGGAAGCCGCCGGACCGATCATGCGTTCACTGATGGAGGAGGCCCTGAAACAATGAAACTCGTCGAAGGACAACTCATCCACCGCCGTTACCGCCTGGATCGCCGACTGGCGCAGGGCGGCATGGGAGAGGTGTGGAAAGGCCACGACATCCAGCTCAACCGTCCCGTCGCCATCAAGGCGCTGCGCGACGATCAGGGCAACGTCGAGGCCAAGCTGCACCGTCTGCGGGCGGAAGCGCACAATTCCGCCAATCTGGCGCACCCCAACATCGCCGCGCTGTTCGAGTATTACGAGCACGACAGCATCGGCTTCCTCATCATGGAGTACGTGCCCAGCGACTCGCTGGCCGACATCTACCGCGACCGTGGCACGCTGCCCGCGACGGAACTGCTGCCGATACTGATCCAGACCGCGCGCGGCCTGTTCGTGGCGCACAGCCACGGCGTGATCCACCGCGACGTCAAGCCGGCCAACATCATGGTCTCCACTACGGGCGAGGTGAAAATCACCGATTTCGGCGTCTCCTACTCCACGAACCAGGAGCAGATCACGCAGGATGGCATGGTCGTCGGCACCGCGCAGTACATCTCCCCCGAGCAGGCGCAAGGCAAACAGGCCACGCCGCAATCCGACATCTACTCGCTGGGCGTCGTCGCGTACGAAGGGCTGTGCGGGCATCGGCCGTTCACCGGCACCACACCGGTCGACATCGCCGCCGCACACGTCAACGACCCGGTGCCCCCGCTGCCGGATTCCATAGATGTGCAGCTTCGGCAGTTCGTCATGTCGATGCTGTCCAAGGATCCGCTTGACCGTCCGAAGGACGCGCTGACCGTTTCGCGCACGCTGTCGCGCATAGAACGACGTCTGCTCGATCAGGAGACCGCGCAGATGGATGAGACCATCATGGGACTTGGCGGGCGCATGCCCCGCCGCGTATCCAGCACACCGCACACGGCGACGCTGATCACCATGAACCGTAACCAATTTGGCGGGCATACGGCGACGACCGACCCGAAGAATCGAGAGGAATAGCTATGAGCAGCAATATGCCGGCATCGCTGGCGAACGGCCGCTATCAGCTCGGCCAACTTGTAGGGCGTGGAGGCATGGCCGAAGTGCGCGTGGCATTGGACACGCGCCTGGGACGTACGGTGGCGATCAAGATCATGCGCGCCGACCTGGCCAACGACAAGATCTTCCTGTCTCGATTCCGCCGCGAAGCGCACTCCGTGGCGCAGATGAACAACCCGAACATCGTCAACATCTACGACTCCGGCGAGGAGACCGTGATGACCGACAGCGGCGGCACGGAGCGGCTGCCGTACCTGGTGATGGAGTTCGTCAAGGGCCAGACGCTGCGTGACGTAATCAAGGCGAACGGCCCGCTCAGCCAGCGAGACGCCGAACAGGTGATGCTCGGCGTGCTCAACGCGCTCGAATACTCGCATCACATGGGCATCGTCCACCGCGACATCAAGCCCGGCAACATCATGATTTCCGAGCAGGGCGTGGTCAAGGTCATGGACTTCGGCATCGCCCGCGCGCTCGACGACTCCGCTGCAACGATGACCCAGTCCCAAGGCGTGGTCGGCACCGCGCAGTACCTCTCGCCCGAGCAGGCTCGCGGCGAGACCGTCGACATGCGCTCCGACCTGTACTCGGCCGGCTGCGTGCTGTATGAGATGCTCACCGGCCGTCCGCCGTTCACCGGCGACTCGGCTGTGGCGATCGCCTATCAGCACGTGTCGGAGGTGGCGACGCCGCCCAGCACGCTCGTGCCCGGCCTGCCGCGCATGTGGGATTCGATCTGCGCGAAGGCGATGGCGAAGGACCGGCAGAACCGTTACGCGACGGCGGCCGAATTCAAGAACGATATCCTGACGTTCATGAACGGCGGCGTGCCGGTCGCGGCGGCGTTCAACCCGCTGACCGATCTGGCCAACGTGAAGGCCCGCAAGGCCGCGGAGCAGCAGGACGGCGGCGCTACCGTGCCGATGAGTGCTGTCGGCGCGGGTCAGCCCACGCAGGCGTACAACCCGGCGACCGGCCAGTTCGAGATGGTGCCTCCGGCGCAGAACCCGAACGAGGCCCTGGCGGTCAAGTCTCGCGCCGAACAACGCGCGGAGGCGGCCAGGCAGAAGCGCAAGAAGAAGATCATCATCGCGTCGATCATCAGCGGCGTGGTGCTGCTGGCGATCATCTTCGGCGTGATCTACACCATGAGCCGCAAATCCGCCACGGAGATGGGCACCGTGCCCACCATCACGGCGACGATGACCAAGGCGCAGGCGAAGGAGAAGGTCACCTCGGCCGGGTTCAACTTCGTGGAGATGCAGGATTCGGATTCCGGTGAACCCGCCGGCACGTTCACCAAGCAGTCCCCCAAGGGCGACACTCAGGCCGTCAAGGGCTCGGACGTGAAGGTCTGGTTCTCCGTAGGCCCCAAGTCGGTGACCGTGCCCGACCTGAGCGACTACACCCAGGAGGATGCGCGCAACGCGCTGGAGAAACTGGGCTTCAAGGTGTCGTCCGTCACGAAGACCGCCGACAGCGCCACCATCGAGAAGGACAAGGTCGTGAGCACCGACCCGGCCTCCGGCACGTCGCAGCCCAAGGGCACGACGATCACGCTGTACATCTCCTCGGGCATGACCAAGGTGCCGGACGGTCTGGTCGGCCAGCCCAAGGACACGGTGCTGGACAAGCTCTCGTCCATGAAGTTCCTGCCGGTCGTCGAGCAGGAGGCCTCGGACAAGGTGGAGAAGGGCTCGGTGACGCGAGTCAGCCCCGGTTCCGGAGAACTGGTGCTGCAGGGCTCGCAGATCACGGTCTACGTGTCCACCGGCAAGCCGCAGGTCAGCGTGCCCAATCTCCTCGGCAACACGATCGCCGCGGCCAAGGCCACGCTGGGCAGCGACTTCACGCTGAAGGTCACCGGCGACGCGACCGATGATGCGGTCATCGAGACGCAGGATCCCGCGGTCGGCACGCAGGTCGACAAGGGCAGCACCATCTCGGTCACCGCCAAGAAGCCCACCACCGAGGATCCCGACAACAACGGCAACGGCGGCACGACGACAGGTGGGAACTGAACCGCCGGGAATGGCCGTGGTTGCCATTGCGGTGTGACCGATCGGCCGCCTGACGGCCGGTAAGCGCAACCGGCAATCGCGGCGGGTCGATCGGCAAGACGGGCGGCCCAGCCGCGCGGTCTACACACATCGGCCCAGAACACATGATGGCCCGTGGCATTCCTCATGCCACGGGCCATCATCGTTGTCATGCGCGTCACGCGTCACGCGCGGCGCCACACACACGTGCGTGTCAGCGGTTGACCTTGGGCTGCAGACCGATGGACTTGGCCACGGCGTTGGTCTGCCCGCAGACGGCGAGCCAGTTGGCGAGCAGCCGGTAGCCGTCCTGCGTCATCACCGATTCAGGATGGAACTGCACCGCATACATCGGCAACGACCGGTGCTTGATGCCCTGAACGATATGGTCATCCTTCGTCCACGCCGTCACGACCAGGTCATCGGGCACGGTGTCGGGCTCGACGGCCAGCGAATGATATCGGGTCGCGGTCATCGGATTGGCGACGCCGGCGAAGATCTCATCATCGATATGCTCGACGAGACTGGTTTTGCCGTGCATGATGGTGGGCGCGTGGCTGACCGTGCAGCCGAACACCTCGGCGAGCGCCTGCAGGCCAAGGCACACAGCCGAACATGGGCTTGCCGAGCTTGGCACATAGCCGAATAACGTCCTCGCTGGCCCCAGAATCCGCCGGAGCGCCGGCACCGGGGGAAATAAGCACACCGTCATATTCGTCCAGCACAGAGGCATCTGAGGGGTCTAGTTGCGTCGTTGCGCACCACATCGACCGTCGCTCCCAAGGTTTTTCAGATATCCAACGATGGTGTATACGAAAGAATCGTAATTGTCCACCACCACAATGCGTGCCGAATCCGTCATGACGCTCCTCGTCTCGTTCTGATTATGGGATGGCACCGGCGAGCGCCGACCGTCATCCCATGCGTTCCCATTATCGCCGCCAACCGGCCATGCCGCTAATCGACCGCGTAATTCGACATGCTTTGCAGGATGGGGATGTTGCTTGCCGCCCATGGGCACGCCCACTGAATCAGCGACACGCTGACGATGAACAGCAGCAGTATCAGCAGCGCCCACCTGATTACCAGCGGACCGGGCTGGTGACGCAGCAGCCATCCGTAGATGCTCGCGTCCGGACGGCGGCGCTTGCCGGCGCGAATCTCGCGCAGCACCGGGTACCGCCAGGCCACCAGGGCCGCGATGTACAGCACCAGGTACGCCACCAGCGCCCACAGCACGATGGGCTGCAGCGTGCCCAGCTTGGACACGAACGACTGGCTCGTGTTGCTGCTGGAGAACGCCACCTTCGCCGAGTTCGACGACGTGGCGAGCTCCTGCGGCACGCCATCCGAGACCTTGGCCCAATAGCTCAGCTCGCCGTAGCTGATCCAACGATGCGTGGCCGTGGTGTATTTCGGCTCGCACGTGGTCAGTGTGATCATGCGCTTGCTGGGAGGCGTGTTGAGATCCTCCGGGTTAGCGGCGATGACCTCGGAGTGCTCCGGGGTGACGATCTTGTATGTCGTGTACTTGTACACGTACCAGTAGTCCTTGGTACGCACGATGATCGCGTCGCCCTCCTGCAGCAGGTCGACGTCTCCCAGCGGTCGACCATAGCCGTTGCGGTGGCCGGCGACCGCGAAATTGCCGACTGAACCGGGCATCTGCGTGGACGGATAATGTCCCAGACCATGCAGCGACAATTCGGCCTCGTCCGTGCCTTCGACCACGTTACGCACCCACCCTTGGCCGAACCGGGGCACGTACACCTGCGCGATGAGCTCGCCATCGCTTGCGCTCGTCGGCTGGACCGGCACGTCGCCGCTTTGCGCCTTGGCGACCTTCGAGCTGTCGCCGCCGGCCGGATCGGACCATGACGCCGACTGGCGGGTCTCGACCTGCGTGTGCTCGGACTGGACGCCGGTCCACCACATCTGCCATACCACGTACAGCGCGCAGACGGCCGCCAGCGTCATCAGCACCTCGCCGAGGATCCCCAGCACCGACCACAGAACGCTGCGCTTGGCCGCCGGCTGCGCGAGGCCGCGCCGGGCGTTCGGATCGGGCATCGGCACCGGAGGCAGCGCCATGGTCACTTCCCCGGCGTACTCCGGTTCAGCAGGGGCAGGCGCCTCGAAATCCTGAAAATCGCCTTGAATCTGTTGAGAGTTGCGCGAATGCTTCATTCCTCGCTCCCGTCCTTGACCACGGACGCATACCGCAACGGCTGCAGCGTCGCCGCAGACTGCCCGAACACGAGATCGTCCTTTTTTTCCACTTTCCAGCCCAATCCGAATGCGCTGACATACTCTTTATACAACTTGACCGCGTTCGAGTCGTCCAAAGCCCGAATCATGGCATCTGCGGGGCCGATCGCCGACACGGTGAACGGCGGCGAGTATTTCTTGCCCTGTAATAGAAGCACATTCCCTTGGCAGATCACTGCGGAATTGAACAACACGCGCTGGTCCATGATCATCATCGACTCCGCGCCGCCCGCCCACAGGGCGTTGACAACAGCCTCCACATCCTCCTGATGCACGACGTAATCGTTGATGTTCGCGGCCGAGCCCGAGCTGTCCACCATGTTCTCCCACAACGGGGAGTCGTTCAGGGTCACGGTGATGCCGGGACCGTGCACCGCCGGCAGTATGGTGCCGGAGCCCGCGTCCTCGGTGTCGCTGGGCTTGGGGTCGCTCGTGCCCGAGGGCTGCTCGGAGGAGCCACTGTTGTTGGCGAAATCCTTCAGCGTGTTGATCTGCGCGCTCAGGTCGGTGATGTCCTTCTGCAGCTGGTCGACATGCTCCACGCGCTGCTCCACCAGGTCCGCCGTGTCGGAAGTGACCGTTGCCGTGCGGTTCACGCGCACGTTCGTCACCAGCAGATACCCGGAAAAAGCCACGATCAGGCACACCGCGAAGCCGACGAGCCACGTGCGCCGGGCGGCGTGCCTGCTGGTGTGTCTGGCCATGATTCCTCCCAGTGTGTTCAACTTTCGAGTGTAACCGCTATTATGATTTTTTAGCCTATTGAATGGAGACTACGCTTATGGCTGACACAGAGCTGCACGAAACCGACTCGGAAGACCAGAAGGACTGGCAGGCCGAGACCGACGCCGACGTCAAGGACACGGACACCAACGAGACCGACGAGGCCGATGACGATTACGGCGTCTCCATGGACAAGGTGCAGGCGGTGCTCAACGCCACCGCCGACAAGTCAGAGATGACCCCGCAGATGCAGCGCATGATGTCGCGGCAGGCGGAGAACACGCGCCGCGTCGAGGAGACCATCAAGGGCACCAAGTCGAACCCGCGCTGGTTCGTCCCGCTGTTCTGCGCGCTGATGATCATCGGCCTGATCTGGGCCGTGGTCTACTACCTGTCGCCGAACGGCACGTGGCCGATCCCGGGTATCGGCGCTTGGAACCTGGCAATCGCCTTCGCGATCATTATGGTCGGATTCATCATGACGATGTGGTGGCGCTGAGCGGCGAGATCCCCTCGCGGCAGCCAGCTCCATATCGACGGTAAGCGACGTTACGGTTTGGCGGTGGCGCGGCATGGTGCTGCGCCACCGCCAAACTGTGTTGTTGTCATACCCTTTTCGCGGTTTCACTGCTTCACGGTGCGGACGATGACATGACGGCCATCGACGGACGTCGTGCCGAACAGATACACATCGCCGCCGTCTGCCAGCTTGAGTTTCCTGCGCAGCTGGACAGCGGTCAACGGGAAGTTGCGCACTGCGATATTCGCCCTGTCGACGCCCGCTAGAGCCCGTTTCAGCTCTTTTTTGCCCATACCCGCGATGGTTTCAATGACAAATCCCCGGCCGGGAAACTGCGGCGCCGGCGTGCCCGATATCAGCAGGTGGCTGTTCGGGCCGATCTGGCGCATACCATAATGGTCCTCCAGCAGCGCGAAACAGCCGCCCTTCATCAGCGAAGCGTTCGGCTCGTACAGATACCTGGGCTGTTCCGGAGCGGCGTGTGACGGCTCTGCAGACCCGCCCTGACTGCCTTTTTCTCCTGCGGCGGCGAGGACCACGCCGTCAGAATCCGCGCCGGTCTTCATGTCATGGACGTATCCGAATACGTCGCCATCGTTGACGCAGATCACGCGTATGGCGTCGTGCGAACCGCGGTCGAGCACCAGCAGCAGTTCCTTGCATTCGTTGCCTGTGGAGACGATATGCACTTCGCCGACCGAACCGTTGAAGTCCGCAACCGTCTTTCGCCAATCCAGCATCGGAGACAGCTTGACCATGACGTGCGTCGAGACGGCCAGCAGACGGTCTTTCAGCGCGAGTACGTCCGGCGTGCAGTCGGCGATGGCATAGGTTCGGCCGCCATGCGCGTCACGTCGCGCGGGGTCGAGGTAGATCAGCGCGATGGGAACGGCTGTAGCTGAATCGACTGCGGCCGAGTCTGCGGAGGCGGCGCGGGCGTCAACGACGCCGCGCAGCCAATCCTCCGCATCGCCGTTGATCACATCCATGTGCGGGAGTCCCAGCGCCCGGAAATTATGAGCCGCGAGCTCGCACAGGTGAGGCTGGCGCTCCACATAGACCGCCCGGCTGAATCCACGCGCGATATACGAGCAATCGACGCCGAATCCGCCGGTCAGGTCGACCATCGCACCGCCGGCGCCCGCTACGCGCCTTGCGATGCCGGCCTTGTACTGCGCGGCGAACTGGGAAGAGCACTGTTCCATGGAGATGTGCGGCGGATAGACGATGCCGTCGGTCTCAGCCCATTGCGGCAGCTTGCGGCACGCAGTCTGCCAGCCGGCGATCTGGTCGAGCGCGAATGGCAGGTCAAGCCCGTCCACGCGTTTGGCGCTGAGCGCAGGTCGCGCACATCCTGATTGCGGTGCGCCGCAATGAACCGACTGGTCTGAGACGAAATATCCATAGTGTCATGGTATCCCGGCAACGTCATCGCGCCCTGGCTTCGAGACCCGTAACGGATGCTCCGCAAATCAAGTTGTGCACTGTCTATCCACCGGTTTTCCCCATGTTATCCACATTATTCACATACTTATACACAATTGTGGATAACTCTTATTCGCATTGTGCACATTGTCCACAATGTGTCAAAACCCAGTATCTCCAACATTGTTAGAGCTCACACGGACTTATTCACCATAGTTATCCACGAGTTATACCCAACTTATACCCAAGTTGTCCACAAAGTTCTCCACATCATGTGGAAAACTACACGCATGTAATTCACATTGGTGCGACGCCTCCACCCCGAGCCATTCTCCAGTGCCCCGCCCACCCCACAAAAGTCCCATCACAAGCTCGGGGGTGGCGACGTTTTGTTGGACTTCGTTGTCTGTATGGTTGTCTGGCAGGTTATCACATGTGTTCAGCCGACGAGCCCCGGCTTGATGCGCCTGTCCATGATGCTCATCCCGTACTCGGTCTTGATGCGTTCGTCGCGGTACCATGTCATGTACTCGTCGAGCATCGTCGGCGAACCCGTCGACCGTGACGCACGTGAAGTCGCGCTTGTGGAAGAACTCCTGCTTGAGATGGCCGAAGAACCCCTCCACGGCCGCGTTGCCCGGGCTGCAGCCCTTCGCGCTCATCGAGCGGGTCAGCCCGTGGCCCTTGCAGATGCGTATCCATTCCGGCCACCGGTAGTGGCAGCCGCGGTCCGAGTGGATGACGGGCGCCTCGCCGATCTCACCCCTGTACGAGGAGTAGCGCCTCGCGCTCCTGGACACGGGCACGAGCCCGTGCCGGGCCATCAGGCGCATGACCCGTTTGGCGGACACGACGACGCCCGCGCCCCTCAATTCCAGGTGGACGCGCCTGTACCCGTAACGGCGCCTGCTGTTCTCGAACACGCCGCGCCAGGTGGGACTTTCACCGGGTAAGAGGCCAATCACATGATGTACGTCAGAGCTGGATTGCTCAGATTACAGACCAGCACGCCTGCCACGATCAGCGCCAACACCACCGCCCCGTACACCATCGTCCGGAACGTCAGGCTCTTGCCACGCAACGCGTGCACGCCGGAAATCAGCAGCCACGTGAATACGCCGCCGACGATGAACCCGCCTACATGAGCCTGCCATGCGATGCCGCCCACCAGGAACGGCATCAGGAAGTTGACCGCCATCCAGACCAGCATCGAACGGATATCCTCTCCGATGCGCCGGTACACAACCAGCATCGCCGCGAACAGGCCGAACAACGCGCCGGACGCGCCATAGGCACCACCAAGCCACCCGGTGCCACCCGGCCACAGCGCGGCCCAGGACATCAGCCCAAGACCGCCGCCCAAACCGGAAAGCACGTACAGCGCGAGAAACGGCCAATGCCCCATCATCTTCTCCAGCACCGGCCCCACGCTCCACAACGCCAGCATGTTGAACAGGATATGCAGCACCGACTTCGGCGAATGCAGAAACATCGACGTGAGGAACATCCACGGTTGTGCGACCGCCGTCATCGGGTCGAACCGGCCGTAATAGATCATGGTTGCGAGTCCAAGAGGCCAGAACAGGCTGAACACCATCTCGACAACCCACACGGCGACGCACGCGATGATGATCGCGCTGGTGAACACGGGGCCGTTCGACCGCCACTGATATTGAATCGCACGCTTGGAGAACAGGTTGTGCGCCGACGGCGCACCGGGAAACAAACTGAATCGGCCATTACTCATGTCATCTACTGTAGCGGAATCGCATCTCCTCGCCGGACGGTGAAACAACACGCTCCCGGCTCGTCGTGCGCACCGCCGGCAAAGCAAAAGCATTCCCGCACGCAATCGCCACATTTTTGGAATTAAGATGGAACCCAGAGTTGGTTTTGAACGGGCAAGCCAACCAGGATTGGGAAAGGAGCCGTCATGGAGAACAAGTCTTCAAACGGTTGGAAGTTCTTTGCGTTGTTCTTTGGTGCGCTGCTGGCCGCCGTGGTTGGTCTGTACATCTACAAGCAGCAGAACCCGGATTATGATCCGTGGGAGGAGCCTTGGGAGAACAGCTCGTCCCCGGTCGACCTTGGCCTGACCAAGGACGCCGACAAGGGCGACGCCGATGAGGCCGAAGCAGCCCCGGAAGCCGCCTGAGTTCATCTAACAGTCAATCGTCGTAGGCACACATGTGTCCGCGAAAAGAGCCTGTCTGCATTTCGCAGGCAGGCTCTTCTCGCATGTTGTGCCGCATTGGGGCTCTCAAAACTCGCAGTTATAGACCATTTTCAGCAAGTATTGCGGTGTATCTGCGAGTTTTGAGAGCCCCAATGCGGCAGACAAGGGTTCTGGATGGCTCACTGCATGGCGATTCCAACCTTGCCCCTCTTCGTCGAGACATGCCCCACCGCCGCCACGATCGAAAAACGGCAGCAACGTATGCGGTGCCGGCAAGCTCGAAGCGTCGTATTCGCAAAGCAAGACGCCGGTTTCGAACCTATGCGATGGCAATACCGACACCGCGTGGGGCGACTGGCAGTCCAAGGGCAGTGTGAAGCCCGAGCCTTGGGTGAGCTGGACGTTCGATGAGGCGAAGACCTTGGATTACGATCTTTCCGGATCATTGAACATCGAGACTCAGGCGTATCCGCGTCGTTCGCGGTCGCGATCGCGTCGAATGGTGGCCAGCAGCCGACCACGCCGAGCAAGCCCGGTGATGGCGATGCTTGCAAGCGGCTTCCTGCTGCTAATCGCCGCAGTCGCCGTGTTCGCCATTCGCCGCGCTGCGCAGTGATGTAAAACAAAATTCGCCCCCGCCAACGGGGGCGAATCACGTTACACGCCGTCAGTCGGCAAGCGGGCGCAGCCCGTTGGACTGATTACGTGTGCGTCCTCTAGGCGCACCGAAGGAAACGGTACAAAGGTACCGCGACTGAGGAGCAACGACGAGGACGCTCCGCAATCAGGCCAACGGGGAGGTGTGCCAGATGTTGTCGAGATAATCCTGGATCGACCTGTCGGAGCTGAAGTAGCCCGAGTTCGCGACGTTGAGGACGGCCTTGCGGTTCCACTCGAGGGGGTCGCGGTAGAGGGCTTCGATCTCACTTTGGATGCTGGAGTAGGCGGTGAAGTCCGCGAGGGTCATGAACCAGTCCTTGGTGAGCCAGTCGGCGACGAGGGGGGCGTAGGTGTTGCGGTCACCGTTGGAGAAGGTGCCGTCGGAGACCATGTCGATGGCGGCCTTCAGGCGGGGGTCGGCCTCGTAGTACTTGGCCGGCGAGTAGCCATCTTCGTAGAGCTTGTCGACCTCGTCGACGGTCATGCCGAAGAGGAAGAAGTTCTCGGCGCCGACACGCTCACGGATTTCGACGTTCGCACCGTCCAACGTACCGACGGTGAGGGCGCCGTTGAGGGCGAACTTCATGTTGCCGGTGCCGGACGCCTCCTTGCCGGCCTGGGAGATTTGCTCGTCGAGGTCGGTGGCTGGGATGAGGTGCTGGGCGAGGCGGACGTTGTAGTTCCAGGGGAAGAAGACGTGCAGCTTGCCCTTGACGTCGGGGTCGTTGTTGACGACGCGGGCGACGTTGTTGATGAGCTGGATGGTCATCTTGGCGAGGTAGTAGCCCGGGGCGGACTTGGCGCCGAAGATGACGGTGCGGGGAAGCACATCGTCGGCGGAGACGCGGCCGGACTTGATGTCGGCGTACTTGGCGATCAGCGCGAGGATCTTGAGGGACTGGCGCTTGTACTCGTGCAGGCGCTTGACCATGGTGTTGAACATGGTGTTGGGGTCGAGGTCGAAACCGTATTCGCGCTTGGCGTAGGCGGTGAAGTCCTCCTTGTTGGCCTGCTTGACGGCGGCGAACTTCTTGACGAATTCGTCGTCCTTGGCGAGGGGTTCGAGGCCCTTGAGCAGTTCGAGATCGCTCAGCCACTTGTCGGTGCCGAGGCCTTCGGTGATGAGGGCGGACAGGCGCGGGTTGGCGAGGCGGATGAAGCGACGGGGGGTGACGCCGTTGGTGACGTTGGTGAACTTGTCGCCGTAGAGGTCGGAGAAGTCACGAAGGGTGACGTCCTTGAGCAGTTCGGAGTGCAGTTCGGCGACGCCGTTGACGTGGGAGCCACCGGCGGTGGCAAGGTATGCCATGCGGACCTTGGGGTTCTCCTCGTCGGTGACGATGCGCATGCGCTCGATCTTGGCCTTGTCACGGGTCTTGGTCTTGAGTTCGGCGAGGAAGTGCTCGTTGATCTCGTTGATGATTTCCATGTGGCGAGGCAGCAGTTCGGAGATCAGCTTGGCCGGCCAGACTTCCAGCGCCTCGGGCAGCAGGGTGTGGCAGGTGTAGTTGAAGGTCTTGGTGGTGATGGACCAGGCGGTGTCCCAGTCGTAGCCGTACTCGTCGATGAGGATGCGCATGAGCTCGGGGATGCCGATGACGGGGTGGGTGTCGTTGAGCTGGAAGGTGATCTTGCTCGGGAAGGTGGTCAGGTCGGGCTTGCTCTGGCCGGGGTAGAACACGCGGATGGCGTCGTGCAGGGACGCGGCCACGAAGAAGTACTGCTGTTCGAGGCGCAGCGCCTTGCCCTGCGGGGTGGAATCCTCCGGGTAGAGAATCTTGGAGATGTTCTCGGCCTTGACCTGCGGCTTGACGGCGTCGAGGTATTCGGACTTGTTGAAGGTGAGCAGGTCGAATTCGTCGTAGCTCTTGGCGCTCCACAGGCGCAGAGTGTTGACGCGGCCGGATGCGTAGCCGGGGACCATGTAGTCGACGGGCACGGCGCGCACGGACCAGGCCGGCTTCCAGACCTTCTTGCCGTTCTCTTCGACGACTTCGCCGCCGAAGGAGACCTTCTGGGAACGGTTGTAGTCGATGTGGCCCCAGGGCTCTTCGTTGGTCAGCCAGTAGTCAGGCTTCTCGATCTGCTTGCCGTCCTTGTCGAAGGCCTGCTCGAAGATGCCGTACTTGTACTGGATGCCGTAGCCGAACGCGGGCACGCCGAGGGACGCGAGCGAGTCGATGAAGCAGGCGGCGAGGCGGCCGAGGCCGCCGTTGCCGAGGCCCGGCTCGTGTTCGACGTCGATGACGTCCTGCGGCTCGAAGCCCAGGTCCTTGACGGCTTCGTCGAACTGGTCGATCATGCCGGCGTTGAGCAGTGCGTTACGCAGCTGCTTGCCCATGAGGAACTCGGCGGACAGGTATCCGACGGCCTTGGTGTTGCCATTGACCATGTCCTGCTGGGTCTTGAACCATGCGTCCTGCAGGTAGCGGCGGACCACCAGCGAGGAGGCGACGTACACGTCGGCGGGGGTGGCCTGCTCGACGGTGACGCCTTGGCTGTACTTCAGCTGTTCGCGGATGCCGTCCGCGAACTCGGCGGTCGTGACAGGTGACTTGGGTGCAGTGATTTCAGTCATGTCTGACTCTCTTTCCGGATTATGCTTCCTGTGTTATTATGCGACGGCTTGGTGACCACGCCAATAAGTTCCGGTGAACGCTGCGTAACGTTATGCAATCGTTTGCAGAAACATGAAATATCATACAGGATTTGCCATAAATACGCCAAATCGGCTATATATCAACCACATTTTGAGACGACAGAAAACGTTGCCACGTTGGAAAACAACGTATTGCAACACCTGATGCAAGCCCGATGAAACACTTTTGCAGAAACGCAAAGCATCCGAAACCGCACCGAGAACCGCCGGCCGATGCGAAAAGGCAATCGTCCCCCCGAGAGGCACAATGGAGTCATGGCCGCAATTCGAGAACGAGACATACCCGCGGGCGAGCGCGCGTGGCAGCAGTGGAACGACGCAGCGCAGCGACTGCGCGAGGACGGGGCGGACTCGGAGTCCCTGATGCCGGCGCTGCCCCGACCGACATGGGCGATGGCGGTGCGATACACCTTATATCTGCTGGAGCGCAAGGCGCCCGGCCCCGGCGTGGAAGTGCGAGTCGCACCATGGGGAGCCGTGAAGATCCTGGATGGCCCGGCGTCCGACCCGCACAATCTCACGCCGCCCGATGTCATCGAGCTCGACCCCGAGGTGTGGCTCCGTCTCGCCGCCGGCATCACCACATGGTCCCAAGAGAAGGACGCGGGGCGCATCACCGCTGTCGGCGAGCGCGACGACCTGAGCGACCTGCTGCCGCTCTGACCGGCCGCGGGCGCCCGTACTTACCGGCCTTCCGGCATGGGCGGCACCGTCGGGCTGCCGCCCATGCCGACGCACGACAATGCATCTGCCACCCGCGGCACCTACTCCTTGACGTAATACTGCGCCTGCGCATGCCACAACTCGTAGTACTTGCCGTTTTCGTCGGCCACGAGCTGGTCGCGCGTGCCATACTGGACGATCGCGCCATGGTCGAACACGGCGATGTCGTCGCAGAACTTGCACGACGACAACCGGTGGCTGATATACACGGCCGTCTTGTCGCCGGCGATGTCGATCTTCTGAGCCTCGCCGCCCGAGACTTCCACGCCGTTCTTGTCGAGCTCCTTGTACAGGGGCGTGTCAAGTCCGTCCGGCAGCGTCTTCAACCGGTCGCCGAAGTCGGCCTTACTCAGGCAGTCCATCACGCGCTCACTGCCGTAGTGCGCACCGGCCGCCACGTTCTGGCCGAGCGGCAGGGCGAACAGCCGGAAGTCCTGGAACACCACGGCGAAGATGCGCATGTATTCGTCGTAGCGGTATTTGCGGATGTCGATGCCGTTGAGCAGGATTTGCCCTTCGATCGGGTCGTAGAGCCGGCACAGCAGATTGATGAACGTGGTCTTGCCGCTGCCGTTCATGCCCACTACCGCAAGACGGGAGCCGACTTTGAACTTCAGGTTGACGTGCCGCAACGCCCCACGCGTCCTCGAGCGCGTTTGGGTAGCGGAACGAGACGTCGCGGAACTCCACGTCGTACTGGCGGTCGGCGCGCTTCTCGGTGGTCAAGTTGTGTGTTTCTGCAAGTTGGTGTCCACAGTACGGGCACTTTTTTTCAGCAGCGTAGGCGGCTGGTTTCCAACAGAAACTGCGCCGTCGGAACCCGCCGCCCTTTCCTTCCCGGCTATCTGGTCATGAGGGCGTGCCCGCTACGGTAGGAGCCTTCCTCGAATCCGGTGAGTCTTCCGTGGCGCACGGTGCGGTCGATCAACGCGGCGGCCATGTTCTTGTCGCCGAGCACGCGTCCCCAGCCGGAGAACCCGATGTTCGTGGCGTGGATGACGCTCCGGGTCTCGTGGGAATCCGATATGACCTGGAACAGGAGCCTGGAGCCCTCCTCGTCGATCGGCATGTAGCCGAACTCGTCGATGACCGGGAGCCTCGCCCTGGCGATCTGCCGGAGCTCCACGTCGAGCCGCCCCCGTTTCGCGCGGCGCAGCCGCATGAGCAGCCCGGTCGCGGTGAAGAACCCGACCGGTATCGCGCGCATGCACGCGAGCCTGCCCAACGCGACCGCGAGATGCGTCTTGCCGGCGCCGACGGGCCCGTAGAGCACGAGATTGAATTGACACGCCATTCTGGACTACTTCAATTTGGCAAAACACACATCAGCACGGTGTACACCACCAGGTCAGGGAACACGGCATGCTTCCCTCGACCGGCACGGTCGGCGACTCGTACGACAACGCCATGGCCGAAAGCGTCAACGGCGCGTACAAGACCGAGCTGGTGTGGCGGCGCAAGCCATTCGCCGACCTGGCCGAGCCAGAATTGGCGACGTTCCGGTGGGTCTCGTGGTGGAACTCGAAGCGTCTCCACCAGTCACTGGGCTGCAGGACACCGGAACAGATCGAAACCGAGTATCATGCAAACCAAGCGGCACAAGCCGTCTCACAATAAAAGGGGAACAGAAATCAGGCCACTTCAGGCAGCCTCATCGCGCTCGTCATGCTCCGCTGCGACGGACTCGACATACACCTACCACAACCAAGAACCTAACCCACGAAAACAGCAGAAGCCCCTCAACTCTTCAATTCCACTACAAAGGTCACATCACGGCATACGCACGCCGACGCGCGTATGCGTGCACGACTCCAGCAACGAGCCGTACCCGCCGTTAGATGGCAGGCTTCAGTATCGTGACGCCATGCGTTAGCGTCACCATGCAACGATAGGAACACACTATTCAATAGTGCATCATGAAAGCGTGACGTTGCCCTTGCGCAGGTGCCGTAAGACTCCACGGACAAAGCAATGAGGCTTCCCCCGTGAGAAGGGAAGCCTCATATTCCATTCATTCTATTCAGCGATGATGACGCCGAATCACCGATCATCCTTTGGGAACAACGCGTCGAAGGCATGTTCCATCACGGACTTACGGCGGATCACACCGACGAGTCTGCCATCACCATCCACCACCGGCAGTTTCTTGAA
>ENA-OQBD01000050-OQBD01000050.1-human-gut-metagenome-genome-assembly--contig:-NODE-50-length-68301-cov-10.585604_pt1 | contig 68301 bp, 68 predicted proteins | sample MGYA00242742_ERZ504543 | MGnify/ENA primary metagenome ERZ504543 (study PRJEB26092, sample SAMD00036239) | human gut metagenome | host: Homo sapiens | study: EMG produced TPA metagenomics assembly of...
ATCCCCTGCTTGCAAGTGGAAAAAGTCTCTTTATATCGATTGATCTTCACAAAGCACTCATAAGAGAAGAAAAGAAAAAACGATCACCATCAGATACATGGGGAACAATGTGTTAAATGCATAGGTTAAAGTATCGGCCGGCGCTTCTTGACGGATAGAAGCAATCGTAGCGTATAGCAGAAAACCGCTGTACAGCGCGATAACGGCCAGGATTAAATTTTTTATAAAACTTGTTCCGGCTCCACAACCGGGACATAAGCTTAAATGTACTCATTTTGATTCCACCTTATAAACAAGGTCGGCGCTTACGCGCCGACCTTGCGCGTCCATTATGCGTTCTTCATATAACCCCAGGCGTCACAACCCGTTGTATTGTTGCCCTCCGGATTCAACTTCAAAAACCAATCGGTTTTATAATCCAGTTTTTTGGTCATATATGCATTTTTTTCATCTCTCCCATGTCCGGGTGCAATTAAATACTGTCCCCCAGTGTGCCAAAAGAAACCGTTTTTATAGCGGGCAATATAGTGCACACTGTGTTGCGAGGACTTGCTATTTGTTCCCCAAAAATATTTGAATGTACCGTACACATTGGAGGAAGAATTTACGGCTTGGGTTTTGGTCAAGTGAACGGACACATACGCCGCACTTGCGGAGAATGTGCTACCCAGCATACCAAAGCACAGAACAGCTGAAAGCAAAATCGACACTAATTTTTTCTTTGACATAATACTACTCCTTTTTTATCTTTACAGATTTATTCTTACAAAATGAGAATAAACGGTACTCGCCTCCTCTCTTTGCCTATTTCAACCACAAAACAGTTGACAATTCTCATTTCGCAAATTTATTGTGTATATGAGTCACTGTAAAATACTTTCTTTGATTTACATTTTCATTGTATGACAGTCGCTTCCGTTTGTCAAGGAACTTTACCACTTCTTAATAATTCAACATGCACAAAAGTTGTGACAAAACATTGGTTGCTTTGCCCAAAATACTATGGTATACTGTAATAAATCTGTGTAATTCGCATAAAGCGTTACCGGTATTGAAGGGGGATATTATGAAAGAAAAGAAACTGGGCGCCAAGGTAAAAGGCTTGGTCAGCGGGATCAAAACCCACTGGACCACGCCGCCGGAGGGGCGCTATGTACCGTACAAGGAGATCGCCGCTTACAGCGTGGGCGGTATCGGCGTAAAGTTCGTAATCTACACCGCATGGTACATTGGGCTGTCTGCCACCAGTCTGCTGGCCGGCTCCGCTCTGGGGCTGAAGAACGGCGATTTGGTCAAGCTGACTATGATCGCCACCGTCATCGGCATCTTCTTGGTGCCGCTCCGGGGCATGATCATTGACAACACCCGCTCCAGCAAGGGCAAGTTCCGGCCCTATCTGCTCTATACCGGCATACCCAGCGGTATTTTGCTTACCGGCTTTGCGTTTCTGCCCTTTGAGAGTATGAGCTACAACCAAAAGCTGTGGGCGCTGTTTATTACCTACGAGCTGTTGCAGCTGTGCTACCCATTCTACGACCAGGCCTACACCACCCTGGTTCAGGTGATGAGCCCCAACTCCACCGAGCGGGCCGATGTAATCACCATTTCCACCTTTATCTACTCTCTGGCATCCAGCATTCTGGGATTCTTAGTGCCCATTTTGGCGGGCTTTACCGGCGGACTGGAGCACATTAACGCCTACCGGATCATTATGCCCATCTTTGGCATCGGCGGTGCGCTGATCGGTCTGTTCAGCTACACCGGCACCAAGGAGCGGATTATCGTTGCCAAGGACTACACGCCCAAGGTGCCGTTTTTTAAGGGGATCGGCGCCGGGATCCAAAACAAATACCAGTGGGCCCGCTCCATTACCGGCTGGCTGATTCTGCTGCAAGGGGGCGTGGGCAGCGTGACCACCTGGTACTTCTACTACGGCATTAAAGATGTGCTGGGGCTAAGCACCCAGCAGCAGGGCGTACTCAACGGCACCCTGACCACCATTCTGGGTGCGGCAGCCACCCCGGCTATGCTGCTGGCGCCGCTGCTGATCCGCAAGGTGGGCAAGCGCAATCTCTTTATCATTTATATCCTGGGCACCACGGTGAGCATGATCGGCATGTTCCTCTTTATCAAGCAGATTTGGGTGCTGTTTGCCTTTACCTGGCTGCGAGGGTTCTTTACCACCTTTACCCTGATCACCGACGGCGCCATGAACGCCGATGTGCTGGACTACCAGCAGTACAAAACCGGCGAGCGGCTGGAGGGGCTGATGGCGCAGTTTGTCACCTTTATCGGCACCTTTATCGGCATGGGCATCACCTACCTGACCAACACCATACTGATGCAAAACACCTATGGCCTGACCAACAATTACGACGATCTGTACAAAGCCAGCTTCCGTGAGCCCATCTCCAAGGGCATGATTCTGCTGGCCATCGTGGGCTATGTACTGTCGCTGATCCCCTTTATCACCATGTACACGCTCACCGAGGAGGACCACGAGGGCCACATTGGGGTGCTGAAGATCCGCGCCGCCTTGGAGGACTACGCCACCGGCGCCCTATCCGCCGGTCAGCTGGAGGAGGCCAAGCAGATCTACACCGGCGCCCTGACCCAACTGGAAGAGCTGGAAGCGCAGCTGCCCGCTGCCACCGGCAAAAAGAAGCGGCAGATCCAACGCATGATCAAGGGCTTGCAGATCATCAAGAATGAGAAGAACCGCTTTGACGATCCGGCCATGCAGCGCCGGGTGGAAAAGGCAAAAGCACTGCTAAGCCACACGGTGGAGGAGCTGTACGGGATCAGCGAGCCCACCATGGATCGGTACAACACCGCCAAAGCCATGGACGAGAGCACCAAAGCCGCCGCCAAAGCCAAGGCACAAGCCATGCGGGAGGCGTCCAAGGAGCTGGATCGCTTCCATAAGAAAGCCTACAATTACATTCAGGCCCGCAAGCTGGTCAAGCAGTTGGAATACTACACCCACTGGGAGACCATTTTTGAAAGCGAATCGGCAGCCGCAGAGGCTTAAAATCGATAATCGAAAGCAATATACAAAAGCAAAGGACTTTGACCAAACGGCCAAAGTCCTTTCTATACCTATCTATATATACGAAAGCCACGGCTTGACGATACCCGGCAAAAATGCTAAAATATCCGCAAGAAAAAGGCAAAGGAGAACCCCCTATGGCAAGCGAACAAACAGCCGTCCTGCACAGTCAGGAACGGCCGGTTTATATCAACAAGGGCAGTGCCCTGACACAAAATCTCATCTTCTCCGCCGCACTGGCCGGAGCAGGCACCTATGGCCTTTTGGCCTTGCAGCACACCCTGCGCACCGGCAGCCAATGGGTGGATGCCACGGCGCCAAACGGTTACAGCCTATACCAATTCGCCTACGGCGTGATTGGTTCCGTGATCCAAAATTTTAAGATCGACAAGACCATGGCCGCCCTGCTGGGCAAAGCCTACGACTTTGACCGGTTTTGCCGCATTGGCGGTGGACTGCTGCTGGCGTCCCTGATCAGTATTGCCGCCGTGCTGCTGGTAACGGTGGTCTATAACATCGTCAATTTGGCGTACCTGCATCGGGTGAACAAAATGGAAAAGGCAGAGGTGCCCACCTTGGAAGAAGCCAGGGTGCAGCGCTGGAACCGGGCGCTGCCGGTGATCCACCGGTTGTATGCGGCGCTGAGCTATCTGTCGCTCCTGATCTGCCTGAGCTCTGTGTTTCCTCTGTCCATGATCTCCGGCGCAGCCCTGGGAGCCAAAACCGCCGGTGACAGCGCCACAGCAAGCAGCATTGCGGCACGAGCCAAGATTGCCATTGTGATCGGCTTTGTGCTGTTCTTTATCATCGCTGTGCGGGGGATTACCAAAAAGTGGGACCGGATCAAAGCGAACGGCCCGCTGGTGTGCCCGGAGAACCTGGGCACCTATCTGCACGGGCTGGTGATCGTGTCCGTGCCGTTCCTGACGGTGCTGGCACTGGCGCTCTTAATCGTCATTTTGCTGGTGCACCTGATGCTCACCGGCGCGCGGCTGACCCGCCGGGATTAAAAGTATATAACAAAAGGCGGCGCAAATGATGCGCCGCCTAAATTATTTATTCCTGCCAAACCATAATGGTTTTGCCAAAGGCCTTTTGCGTGTCCTTCTCAAACGCCTGCTTAATGTCCGTGGTGGTGCGCACCACATTGACGGAGCTGATCAGGTTGCCCAAGTAATCAATGATCTCCGGGTACTGCTGGTACATCTGCACCGTCTTTTCAAAATCCGCCACGCCGCTGCGGGAAGAGCCGAACACACGCAGCCCCTTTTCCAAAATCATGCGGGTATTGATGGGCACCGGGTACTCGCTGACGCCCAAAATGGAAAGGGTGGCCTCCGGCTTGATCAGCCCGATGATCTGCTCAATGGCAATGGGAGAGCCGTTACCGCCTACACACTCAAAGGCGTGGTCCATGGTAAAGCCCTCCGGCACCTCCGTGGTCTTATACGCCCCGTCGGCAAAGGTAAAGTCCGCCAACTTATCGTCATTCAGGCCAAACACATACACCTTGCTGTCCGGAAAAGTCTTTTTCAAAAACAGCGAGACAATATACGCCAAATTGCCGTCGCCCCAAACGCCGATGGCATCCCGCCGGGCATGGGCGATCTTGTCAAACCGAGAAATGGCGTGCACCGCTACGGACACGATCTCCGTAAACGCCGCCACATTCATATTGATGTCCTGGGGCAGCTTCACCAGCCGCCGAGGCGAAATCTCCACATACTCCTGCAAAAAGCCATCCATAGACGAGCCGCAGAACTTGGAGGAGCGCAAATAATTCTCGCCGATATAATCATCGGTCTCCGTGGGACAATTGGGCACCATCACCACCCGATCGCCGGGAGCGAATTTGCCGCTGGGGTCTCGCATAACTACGCCCACGCCCTCATGGATCAGCGCCATAGGCAGCTTCTCGGCCAGCACCTTGGCGTCCCGGGTGCCCAGATAATAACGCATATCTGCGTTGCAGATGGAAAGATTGGTGGGGCGCACAATGGCATTGTCGCCAAACAGGTCAATGTCCTCAAAGGCGATCTCAAACCGGCGGGGCGCCACCAAACGGTAGACGGTGTTAATCATGGGTCTCGTCCTCCAACAGGGATTTTGCCACCCGCAGATCGTAGGGATAAGTGATCTTCATATTGTAGGTCTCGCCCTGCACCAGCGCCACCGGTTCACCCTTGATAACGAAAATTTTGGCAGCGTCCGTGAGAATTTCCTTCTCCTCCTCGGTGAGGGCCTCGTACAGCTTCTTCAGCTTGGTGGCCCGGAAGGACTGGGGGGTCTGGCCCTGATACATGACGGATCGATCCGGAATCGCAGAGATCACCTGGTGGTCCCGGCTCTCCACAATGGTGTCCGTAGCAGGAATCACCGTGTCGCAGGCGCCGAACTGCTCCGCCGCCGCAATGTTCTCCTCAATGATCCGATAGGTCACAAAGGGACGCACGCTGTCGTGGGTGACGATAATGGTATCGTCGTTCAAATTGCCCTCGTTCTCAATGTAGCGAATGGCATTCATAATCGTCTCGTTACGGGTAGAACCGCCCTCGATCACCGCCACACGGTCCGCTGCGGGCGCAATGTGCTTGGCAATCAAATTCTTGGTGTGCTCCACCCACTTGGAGGGGCACAGCACCAAAATCTTCTCCAGTTGGGGCACGGAGATAAACTTCTCGATGGTATAAATGATAATGGGCTTGTCCTTTACCGTTAAATACTGCTTGGGCTTGTCCCCGCCCATTCGGGAGCCGACGCCGCCGGCCAATACAACGCCATAAACCATAACGCTAAAATTCCTTTCTGTGTCTGTTCTTTTATTATAGAGTTTCGTCGCCGTTTGTCAATGCCTGTTACTTTAAGGCACAGAACATTTTGTAAATATCCTCTTCTGTCAAAGGCACCGGGTTTAAGGTCATCAGCATGGACATACTCTGGTGGGCCAGGGCGCGGATCTCCGCATCGCTCTCTACCCCCAGCTCACACAGATTGGTGCGCATACCCATTCTGTTTTTCATGTCGTGCACAGCGTCCGCCATGGCTGCCGGGCTGTCAAAGCCGCAATCCCGAGCAAGGGCGGTAATCCGGCCGTCCCCGTCTGCGTGCGCAGCGTTAAAGCGGATAAAGTAGTCCAGGGTAAAGGCGCAGGCTTCGCCGTGGGGCATACCGTACAAATTGGTCAGCGGGAAGGAGCAGGCGTGGGAGCCGGTGGTGCGGGGCTGACTAAAGGCCACGCCGGCCACAATAGACGCCTCCGCCATCTTCTCCCGAGCCTCCAGGTCGTTGCCGTCCCGGTAGGCCTTTTCCAGCCAGTCAAACACCAGTCGCGCCGCATGCACGGAACAGGCGGAACACACCGGCTGGTGGTTCACGCTCCAATAGCTCTCCACTGCATGGCACAGCACATCCAGTCCGGTAGAGGCAGTCACCTGGGGCGGCACCGTTAAGGTCAACTCCGGGTCCACCACAGCAATCTTGGGGTACATGGCCGGGTGGTTCATGGGTTTTTTCACCCCGGCTGCCACATTGGTCAGCACGCTGATATTGGTCACCTCAGAGGCTGTACCGGCGGTGGTAGCAAAGGCGATCATGGGAATGGCCTCCTCTGCCGTCACCGGCTTGTCGCCGTTATGGTACGGTTCAATATTGTCCGTCCCCCGAGCAATGGCACAGGCAGCCTTGCAACAGTCCATGGGCGAGCCGCCGCCCAGCGCCACCGCAAAGTCCGCCCCGACCCGCCGCATTTCTGCTGCACAGGCATTCACATTCTCCGTAGTGGGATTGGGGCGAATATCGCTGAATACGGACACTAAAGCGCCGTCCGCCGCCTGCAAAAAGGCGTCTGCGGTGCCATTTCGCAAAAAGCTCTTGCCGCACACCAGCACGCCACGCGTGCCGCCAATCTTCTTTATATACGACTTGATTTCATGCCGGGTGCCGCTGCCGAAAACCAGCTCCACCGGCAGGTGAAAATTCCAGTTCATACGAACATCTCCTTTGCGGTCTATTTTACCACCCCGACGGGACTTTGGCAACAAAAACGGCAGAAATTTCACACTCTGTTCGGATTTCCTATTTACATTTGTTATAAATCGTGGTATAATGCGCACATCGGCAAAGGAATTTAGCGTGGTAAATCGCTACCTTGCTACTACACAAAATTGCGTCCTTTGCAAAATCATTAGAGGCTATAAGGAGAAAATCGTATGCGCAAGATGAAAAAAGTGCTTTCCCTGGTGCTGAGCCTGGTACTGGTGTGCGGCATTGTGGCCGGCTTCGCCGCCTGCTCCGGCAACAAGGAAAAAGAGAACAACAAAAAGGAAGACACCACCGCCCAGTCCGATCTGGCCAAGATCCAGGCTGCCGGTGTGCTGAAAGTGGGCATGACCGAGTATGAGCCCATGAACTATAAGGACAAGAATGGCGAGTGGACCGGCTTTGACACCGAGTTTGCCCAGGCGCTGGGCGAGAAGCTGGGCGTGAAGGTTCAGTTCGTAGAGATTAACTGGAACAACAAGTATAACGAGCTGTCCTCCGGTGCAGTGGACTGTCTATGGAACGGTATGACCATTACCGACGAGGGCAAAAAGGCCGCCAGCATTACCAACGCCTATGCAGAGAACGCGCAGGTGGTCGTAATGAAGCAGTCCGAGGTGGGCAAGTACAAGACCACCGATGATTTGAAAAACCTGAAGTCCATTGCCGTAGAGGGCGGTTCCGCCGGTGAAAAGGCTGCCCAGGCCGCCGGTCTCACCAACACCGTGGTATCCGACAGCCAGGCACTGGCTCTGACCGAGGTGACCTCCGGCTCTGCAGACGCCTGCATCATTGATCTGACCATGGCCAACGCCATGACCGGCGAGGGCACCGGCAACAAGAACCTGACTTACAGCATCAAGCTGGAGGCTGAGGAGTACGGCATTGCTTTCCGCAAAGGCTCCGACATGACCGCCAAAACCAATGAGCTGATGGCCGGTATGATGAAGGACGGCACTCTGGACAAGCTGGCCAAGAAGTACCAGATCGTACTCATCAAAAATGCAGACAACAAATAATAACACATAAAACACGAGAGGGAATACCATGTTCTGGCAAGTTACACAGCAACTGCTGGAGGGCTTTGAGTCCACCTTAAAGCTCTTTTGCATCACGCTGGTTGCCGCGCTGCCCCTGGGGCTGATCATCAGCTTTGGCTCCATGAGCAAGTTCCGTCCCTTAAAGTGGCTGTGCAAAACACTCATCTGGATCATCAGAGGTACGCCCCTGGTGCTCCAGATGATTATTGTTTATTACGGCCCGGGACTGGTAGGCAACTGGGCGCAAAATTTAGAAAATCCGAACGCTTTCATCACCTGGCTGGCCGGGTGGACGGTGTTTGACCGCTTTGTGGCGGTATCCGTAGCGTTTATCATCAACTACGCCTGCTATTTTTCTGAGATCTTTCGCGGCGGCATCGAGGCCATTCCCAAGGGTCAGTACGAGGCCGGTCAGGTGCTGGGCATGACCCGCAACCAGATCTTCCGTAAAGTTGTCTTTATGCAGGTGGTCAAGCGGATCATTCCGCCTATGAGCAACGAGATCATCACTCTGGTGAAGGACACTTCCCTGGCTCGCGTCATCTCCGTTTACGAGATTATTTGGGCAGGCGAGAAGTTTATGAAGCTGGACGGCCTGCTGTGGCCGCTGTTCTACACCGGCGTGTTCTACCTGATCTTCTGCGGCATTTTAACGGTGCTCTTTAACCGGCTGGAGAAGAAGCTGGACTACTACAAGGGGTGATGGTATGGCATTTTTAGAAGTTAAGAATTTGCAAAAGCGCTTTGGCAATACCGAGGTGCTCAAAGGCATTGATTTTTCGCTGGAAAAGGGCGATGTGCTGGTGATCATCGGCTCTTCCGGCAGCGGCAAGACCACCTTGCTGCGGTGCCTGAACTTTTTGGAGACCCCCAGCGGCGGCTCCATCGCCGTGGACGGACAAACGCTGCTGGACGCAAACGACGCCGACACCCTGTCCGATAAAGAGATTCGCAAAAATCGCCTGCACTTTGGCCTGGTATTCCAGCAGTTCAACCTGTTTCCCCAGTACAAGGTGATGGACAACCTGACCCTGGCACCAAAGTTGGCGCTGCACGAGCAGGTGAAAGCCGCCAAAAAAGCCGGTCAAAATGCCAAAGCCTTTAAGCAGGCGCAAGAACAGGCACTGGAGCAGAACGCCAAGAGCCTGCTGGAGCGGGTGGGTCTGGCAGACAAAGCCGACGCCTATCCCTGCCAGCTTAGCGGCGGGCAGCAGCAGCGGGTTGCCATTGCCCGGGCGCTGGCCATGTCGCCGGATATTCTGTGCTTTGACGAGCCCACTTCCGCCCTGGATCCGGAGCTGACCGGCGAGGTGCTGAATGTAATCCGCAGCCTAAAAACCGGCAACAGCACCATGATCGTGGTGACCCATGAGATGGAATTTGCCCGCCATGTGGCGGACCAGGTGCTCTTTATGGCAGACGGTGTGATTGCCGAAAGCGGCACCCCGGAAGATCTGTTCAATCATCCCAAAAGCCCGGCGTTGCAAGCCTTTCTCAGCAAGGCACAGAACAAATGAGCCTGCGTTATCCAAAGCTGCTGCGCCGGCTGCGTACAGAGGCGCATAAAAGTCAGGCCGAATTGGCAGAGGTGCTGGGCACCTCCCAGACCATGTACGCCCGCTATGAGCGTGGCGCCAATGCCCTGCCTCTGCGCCACTTGCTGACCCTGTGCGAGTATTACGATGTGTCCGCCGATTACCTGCTGGGACGCACCCCCCACCGGCAAAATCCAAATTTGTTATAATATGGCATACAGAAGGCACCGCATTTTGCAATGCGGTGCCTTTTTGTTTGTAATACGGAAAAACCGGCACCCTTTACACAAGGGTGCCGGTTTGCTGTCTCATGCAATATATTATGCTCTGGGCAGGATTGCCTCACGCTCCGGGCCGTTAGATACCATGGTAATCTTATGGCCGATCTCCTGCTCGATGAAGGCTACATAGTCCTTGGCCTCCTGGGGCAGGTCCTCAAAATTCTGGATCCCGCGAATGTTGCAGTGCCAACCCTTTAAGGTCTTCAGCACCGGTTTGCAGTCCTTGAGGATATGGGTGACCGGGAAGTCCTTAATGACCTTGCCGTCGATCTCATAGCCCACGCAAACAGGGATCTCTTCCAAATAAGACAGGCAGTCCAGTGCAGTCATCACCACCTGGGTGGCGCCCTGGCACTCTACGCCGTAGCGGGTAGCCACACAGTCAAACCAGCCCACACGGCGAGGTCTGCCGGTGGTGGCGCCGAACTCGCCCTTGTCGCCGCCGTGGACCCGCAGTTCCTGGGCCTTGTCCTCATCCAAGATCTCAGACACAAATTCCCCGGCGCCAACGGCGGAGGAGTAGGCCTTGGTGACCACCACAATATCCTCGATCTTGTGGGGCGGCAGCCCGGCGCCGACGGCACCGTAACCGGCCAAAGTGGAGGAGGAGGTAACCATGGGATAAATGCCGAAATCCGGGTCCTTCAAAGTGCCCAGCTGGCCCTCCAGCAAAATATTTTTACCTTCTTGCACCGCCTTTTGCAGGTAGGCGTGGGTGTCGCACACATAGGGAGCGATCTTATCTCTATACTCCATGCAGGTGGCGAACAGATCGTCCACATGCAACAGCGGTTTGTGATACACATGCTCCAGCACTAAGTTCTTTAAGGTGCAGATATTTTCCAGCTTGGCACGCAGCACTTCCTCGTCAAACAGCTCGTTAACCTGAATACCGATCTTGGAGAACTTGTCGCTGAAGAACGGGGCAATGCCGCTCTTGGTGGAGCCAAAGGCGTTCTTGCCCAGGCGCTCCTCCTCATAAGTATCCAGCAAAATGTGATAGGGCATGAGGATCTGGCAGCGCTCGCTGACCAACAGGTGCGGGTTCAGCCCGGCAGCCTTTACATCCTCCAGCTCCGTTATAAACTTGTTAATATCCAGCGCCACGCCGTTGCCGATGATGCAGGTGGTGTGGTCGTAGCACACGCCGGAGGGCATCAGGTGGAATGCAAAGCGCCCATGCTCGTTAATGATGGTGTGTCCTGCATTTGCGCCGCCCTGAAAGCGAATAACAATATCGCTCTTGGCAGCAAACATATCCGTGATCTTGCCCTTGCCCTCGTCGCCCCAGTTGGCGCCAACGATCGCTCTAATCATAGTGGTGTACCTCTTTCACTCCAAAGTGCCCCCGCAGGGACCATACAGATGTATTATACTAAATTCCATAAAGAAAAGCAACGAAACCCTGCAAAAAGGTTTGTTTTTTGCAGGGAATTCTTTTCGTTTACAGCAGTTTGCGGCCCATAATGACGCCCATAACAGAAGCCATCATCAACCCGCGGGTCCAGCCGCTGGAGTCGCCCAGGCAGTGCAGGCCCTCTACGCTGGTGTTAAAGTCCGTGTCCATCTTAATCCGGTTGGAATAGAACTTCAACTCCGGGGAATACAGCAGCGTTTCATAAGAGGCAAAGCCCGGCACCACATGGTCCATCGCCTGGATAAAGTTGATAATATTGGTCATGGCCCGGTAAGGCATGGCGGCGGTAATGTCGCCGGCCACAGCGTCCGGCAAAGTGGGGCGCACATTGGACTGGGCCAACTCCTTTTCCCAGGTACGCTTGCCGTCCAGGATATCGCCAAAGCGCTGCACCAAAATGTGACCCGCTGCCAGCATATTGGTCAGCTCGCCCACCTTTTGCGCATAGGCAATGGGCTGGTTAAAGGGATAGCTGAAATTGTGGGAGCACAGGATCGCCAAGTTGGTATTGTCCGACTTCAATTCCTTATAGGAATGGCCGTTGACCACCGCCAGGTCGTTGTCATAATTCTCCTGGGCCACAAAGCCGCCGGGGTTCTGGCAGAAGGTGCGCACCTTGTTCTTAAAGGGCTTGGGATAGCCGATGAGTTTGCTTTCGTACAGGGCCTCGTTGACCTTTTCCATCACCTCATTGCGGCACTCCACGCGCACACCGATATCTACGGTGCCCGGCTGATGGGCAATGTTGTGCTCGGCACAGATCTTCTCCAGCCACTCAGCACCGCGACGGCCGGTGGCCACAATGGTATGATCCGCCCGGATCTCCCGCTGGGTGCCGTTTTCCGTCAGGATCACGCCCTCGCACTTGGTGCCGGAGAGGATAATATTGTTGCACTCCACGCCAAAGATGATCTCTACCCCATTCTCCAGCAAATACTGCTCCATGGCGTAGTAGATCTCTCTTGCCTTTTCCGTGCCAAGGTGGCGAATGGGGCAATCCACCAGCTTCAGCCCGGCCTGAATGGCCCGCTTGCGAATGGCCTTCACTTCGTCCGTATTCTCCAGACCCTCGATGTGGGTATCTGCACCAAACTCCAGGTAGATCTTGTCCGTATAATCAATGGTATCCTGCGCCAGGTCCGCACCGATCAGGGAGGGCAGATCGCCGCCTACCTCATAGCTCAGGGACAGCTTGCCGTCCGAGAAGGCGCCTGCGCCGGAAAAGCCGGTGGTAATGTGGCAGTAGGGCTGGCAATTCATACATTTTTTCGTCTTGGTCTTAGGGCAGGCACGGTTCTCAATGGCCTTGCCTTTCTCAATAATCAAGATCTTTTTTTTGCTGCCGTGGCGCAGCATCTCAATAGCGGTAAAGATCCCGGCAGGGCCGGCGCCTACGATGACTACATCATACTTCATCTGTTTTTGCACCTCGTTTATCTCACTTGCCGACAGGCATAAAAAGAACCGTCCTCCATTCCGTTGGACTGAGGAATGTGACGGCAGTTTGCGTTGTAACTATACCATACTTACTGTCTTTTGTCAATGAGTTGAAATGGCGTATAAAATATGCTATATTAGATAAAATAGATATTCTGTTATAAGGAGCAAAAAAGTTGAAGGAATACAATGTTCTCCAGTACGGTGCCGTCGGCGACGGCGCCACCAACGACGCCTTTGCCATTCAGCACGCCATTGACGACTGCGCCAAAAACGGCGGCGGCCGGGTGGTGCTGCAAAGCGGCTATGTGTTTTACAGCGACTCCATTCGCCTGCGATCCAATGTGGACCTGCATATTCAAAAAGGCGCTCGGCTGAAAGCCACCGGCAATATTGACGGCTATATCCGCCCCAACAAGCTCATCAACGACCCCAAAACGGCGTTGATCGGCAACCCGGTCACCGGCAAGCCCAGCTTTGTCTTTCTCTACGGCTATGAGGCAGACGGCTGCACCATCAGCGGGGAGGGCACCATTGACGCCAACGGCCATGCCTTTGTGCAGCGCAAGGATCAATACTATGTGACCGGCGACTTCTACCCCCGTCCTACGGTGATCTATGTGGAGAAGTCCAACCATATCACCTTTAAGAACATTACCATTGTGGACGCACCGTTCTGGACCCTGCACCCGGCCGGGTGCGACGATGTGCTTATTGACCGTATTCGCATTCTCAATGATCTGGATGTGGCCAACAGCGACGGCATTGACCCGGACCACTGCTCCAATGTGCGCATTTTGGGCTGCCATGTGGAGTGTGCCGATGACTGCATTTGCCTTAAGGCCAGCAAGGGCAACGCCGAGTACGGCCCCTGCGAAAATATCATCATTGACGGCTGCACCCTGGTATCTACCTCCGCTGCCATTAAGATCGGCACCGAAGGAGTGGGCGATTTTCGCAATGTGTTGGTACAAAACTGCGTGATCTCCCGCAGCAACCGGGGGCTGTCCATTCAAATTCGGGACGGCGGCTCGGTAGAGAATGTTAGCTATTCCAATATTATCATAGAGACCCGGCGTTTTTGCCCAGACTGGTGGGGCACGGCTGAGCCCATCACCATCACCGCCTTTGACCGGGACCAGAATACCCGCTGCGGTAAGGTAAAGAACGTTCGTTTCTTTAACATTACCGCCAAGGGCGAGAATGGCGTGCTCCTTCACGGCACAGCGGAGAACCCCATTGAAGATGTGCGCTTTGAGAACTGCCGCATTACCCTGACCAAAACCAGCAAGTGGCCCTGCGGGCTGTATGACCTGCGCCCCTGCTTGGACTACGGGGTGGAAAAGTACCAAAACGCCGCCTTCTTCCTACGCCACGCCAAGGACATTACCATTGAAAAAACCAAAACCGACTGGGGCAACCTGTGCCCGGATTACAGCTGCGCGGTAGACGCCGCCTATGTGGACAATCTGGAGCTGATACGCCTAACCGGCCATGCCGCCGACCCGGCAGAGGACGACCTAAAGCTGCGCCATGTGCGGCTGGTAAAATAAAGGAGTAAAAGTATGGTACAAATACAAGGCTACAAGGTGAACAAGCTGCACATGGAAAATACCGTAGCAAACGGCACCGAATTGCAGCTGCAAAACCAAGTAAAATACAATGTAAACTACATGGACGATGTGCACAAGTGCGTGGGGATCCTGTCCTTTCGCATTACCGACGGGAATATGAACCCCTTTGAGGTGCAGATTGACATGGTGGCGGAGTTCACCTATGATGAAGGGGATGACAAGGCGGACATTCACACCCAGTCCTTTGACCAGATCTATCCCTTCCTGCGCCAGATCGTCAGCCAAATGGCCGGCCACTGCGGCGTACCCGGGCTGATGATCCCCATTATGCGGCTGAACAAAGACACAGTGACCGTTGGCGGCCCGGACCAGTCGCCCCTGAACTGATATGGACAGACTGTGTGAGAACTGCTGGTACTTTGTGTGCGACGGCGAGGGCGAGGACGCCGAAGAGGGCTTCTGCGACCTGATGCTGGACGAGGACGAGTACGCCCGCATGCTGGAGAGTGACACCTCCGCCGGGTGCAAATACTTCCGTCCCGATGTAGGCGAGTACGGCATTGTAAGGAAACAAAACTGATATGGCCGAGTATTTTGACCTGCTGTCCCCCACCGGGGAACCCCTTGGGATCACCAAAGAGCGAAACGCCGTTCACCGGGACGGGGACTGGCACCCCAGCGTGCATATCTTCGTGATACAGGGTGACCGGGTACTGCTTCAACGACGAAAGTGGGACAAAGAGTCTTTTCCCGGCAAGCTGGATCTGGCCTGCACCGGCCATGTGGACGCCGGCGAGGACTACCTGACCGCCGCCCGGCGAGAACTGCAAGAGGAGCTGAACCTGGCCGCCGGCGCCGATGACCTGCGCTACCTGTTTACCCAAAAGTTAGAGGTGGATGCAGACTTTGGTCACGGCCGCTTTGTCAGCAACGAGCACTGCCGGGTGTATCTGCTGAATCCCACTGTTCCCCTGACCACTCTGCGCTACCAGGCGGAGGAGATCGACGAACTGGTGTGGGTAGACCGGCGTACGGACATTACCGGTGCGGATTATTGCCTGCTCCCCGCTGAGTGGCACAAGGCCATGGGTCTGATTTTCGGGGAGTGATAAAAGTATAACGGTGCAACCATGCACGCGCTATGCGAATAATGGACACCCCAAAAACACAATAACGCCCCCGGGCACACAAGCGGCGACTTGTGTGCCCGGGGGTTATTTTATACCCATTTACGCTGTTAAATATGCAGCACGGCGGTGGCAAAGCCAAAGTAGATCAGCAAGGAGATGGCGTCCACAATAGTAGTCACAAAGGGGGACGACATCACTGCCGGGTCCAGCTTAAACCGCTTGGCGATAATGGGCAGAGAACAGCCGATCATCTTGGCCAAAGTGACCTCAACAATCAGGGTCAGGCTGATCACCAGGTCCACTTTCAAGGTCACGCCGGTCATACCCAGCATCAGTCGATCCACCAACAGTACCTTGACAAAGTTAATGGCCGCCAGGCTGCTGCCGCAAAGCAGACCCACTCGCAGCTCTTTCCATATCACCTTGAAAATATCCCGCATATCGATCTCGTTAAGAGACAGGGCGCGAATCACGGTAACGCTGGCCTGGCCGCCGGAATTGCCGCCGGTGTCCATCAGCATAGGGATAAAGGAGGTCAAAATAATCATACTGGCCAGCTTGTCCTCAAAGCTGGTGATAATGGAGCCGGTAAAGGTGGCGCTGACCATCAAAAGCAGCAACCAAGGGATCCGGGACTTCCAAGTAGCCAGCACGCCGGTCTTCAGATAAGTCCGCTCCGTGGGCACGATGGCGTTCATCTTTTGAATATCCTCGGTGTTCTCCTCCTGGATAACATCCATCGCGTCGTCTACGGTGATGATACCCACCAGTCGCTCTTCCAGGTCCACCACCGGCAACGCCAGAAAGTCGTATTTGCTCAGCTGGGCAGCTGCCTCCTCCTGGTCGCTAAGGGTATTCACATAGATCACATTGGTCTCCATAAACGCCTCGATCCGGTCGTCCTGATCGTGGAGCAGCAGTTCCTTCACGGTGGTCACGCCCAGCAAATGGCGGGAGGCGTCCGTTACATAGCAGGTATAAATGGTCTCTTTGTCCACACCGGTGCGGCGAATGCGCTTAAAAGCGTCCTCCACGGTCATATCCCGCTTTAAGTCCACAAACTCCGGAGTCATGATAGAACCGGCGCTGTCCTCCGGGTAGCGCAGCAGGGTGTTGATGGAAGCGCGGGTTTCCACATCCGTGTTGCGCAAAATGCGCTTGACGACGGTAGCGGGCATTTCCTCAATCATATCCACCGTATCGTCCAGGTACAGCTCGTCCAGCACCTCTCGCAACTCGTTATCGGAGAAAGCGTGAATTAGTGCCTCCTGGTTGTCCGGCTCCAGCTCTACAAAGGTGTCTGCCGCCTCTTCCTTGCCCAGCAGGCGAAAGAACAGCAGCCGTTCTTCGTTGCTGAACTCCTCTAAAAGCTGGGCAATATCTGCCGGATTCAACTGGTTCAAAATGGTTTTAATGGCAGAGAACTGCCGTTTGGTATGAAGATCCTCAATTTCTGCTTTCAGCTCTTCTAATTCCATAGGCGCGCTCCTTTCTGCACTTATTTTTATTCTTTACATCCCGGAGGATATAAGCGGATCATTGCTCCGATCTATAAAAGGACGGCTCGTCCTCGTCTGTGACCCGGGCAGTCTTGCGGGCGTGGAATGCCAAAAGAACGATCAACACGGCCAGACCGCCCACGCCGGCGGTCACCGCCATCCGGAAGGAGGGCTGCTGGTAAAAGCGGGTGCCCTCCACAAAGGAGGTGTAGTCCTCCTGTGCCATCTCGGCACGCACCTGCTCCACGGTCTTGTCCACCCGGCGCACCTTAATGGTATAGGTGCGCACCTGGCCGTCCGAGGCGGTCACCGGCAGGGTCAGGTCAATCTCCTGCTCCGGCGCCAGGGTCATCTCCACCGGTGCGCAGTAGGCGTTAATATCCTTGGTCACCGGGGTAATCATCAGCGAGGTCAGGTCGCTGGGAATATACAGCTTGTAAGTGGTATCGTCTTCATTCATCTCCGGCACCAGCTCCCCCAGGGTGCAGGTGATCGAGTCCAGGTGGTTCTCGCTGTTCTTAACATAAGCTGCGGCGTTCTTGTAAGTAAAGGTATATTTGGCGGAACCGGTGTCATAGCTGAGAGTGACCACCACCGCCGTTTGATGGTTGGTGCTGTCCGTATCATAGGTCACGAACAGGTTGCCCTCCCCCTGCACCTTGTAGCTTTTCAGCTTTGGCGACACCGCCGCGTTGTCCAGCACCAGCTGGTACTGGTACACATCGCTCTTAAACTGCCCCACAATGGTGGCGCCGGAAAAGGCAATGCGCTCCAGCACCGGGGCCTGTGCCGCAAAGGCAGGCAGGCACTGACCCAGCAGACACAGGGTCAGCAACAGGTATAAGAACTTTCGCTTCATAAGGTCACTCCGTGATCAGGTAACAGGTGCAGCCCCGGTCGTCCAGCAGCTGCTTCACTGCCCGACGGCTTTTCTCCGGGCAGGTAATGGCATAAATTTGGTTTTCATTCGGGTTTTGGGTGCACTTGTCGGCCACTTCTTTTTTCAGCTCCGCCGTAGCGGTAGAGGTGATATTTACCGACACCGGTTGCAGAAATTTTACATCCTGCCCCAGGTCGGCAGTCAGTCGCTTGGACAAATCGGCAAACCCGTTGTGGTTAAAGGTGCCCGCCGCCTGGGGCAGCTCCGTGCCCTCCAGCACAAACACCGTTACCCCGGCGCGGACGCTCTCCTCCACCAGCGAGCGAATGTAGTTGTAAACCTCCGTGCTGTCCGGGTTCAGGTAGCGGTTGCCCGCCGGATCTGTGTAAGCGGTTTTGCCGCTCTTCACCGCCCAGGCCGGATTGGCAGCGGTCTGCACATTGTCCGGATAGCACACAATGTGCCCCAGCACCAGCAGGTCATTCTTGCCCAGCTTTTGACAAGAGGAACGCAAATCCCCGGCAGGGGAAGATACCGCCCCGGCTGCCGCCACAGTACCCAGAGTAGAGGCGTAGCCCACGGTGCCGTCCGCCCGCTTAATATCAAAGCAGGCAGCGGTATAGCCGCCGGAGGACAAATCGTCCATCATGGCGTCCAACATCACTGCGCCGTCCAGGGACAGACTGTCCACCTTGGCTGCCTTGGCCTCCAGCGCCACAGCGCTGATGGTGTTGCCGTCCACCGTGTCCGTTTGGGCGGCAGGCATGGCGTGCAGATCCATCCAGGCGTCCATCAAAATATAGCCCACATACAGCAGCGCCAGCCCCAGCAGCACCAAAAGCACCCGGCGCACCACCTGGCCGGGCGTGGTCTTTTGGAACGCTGCGCCTTTTTTCCGCCGCTCCCGATCCAACTCTGCCTGGCCCGCCTGGGTGCGGGGTTCAATATATTTATCTGCAAAGTCAATGGGGCGGCCCACTTCCGGCTCCGTCCATTTTTGACCCCGCTTGTCATTACTGTAAAATCGCTTTTGCTTTTTCTTCATCTTGCCTTATTCCGCAGCCTGCTGCGCCGCACGGCACAGACCGGCAATGGTGGCTGCCGGATCCGCACTCTTAAATACCGCAGACCCTGCCACAAACACATTGGCACCGGCCTTGGCCGCTGCCTTTACCGTCTCCAGGTTAATGCCCCCGTCCACCTGCAGATCCAGGTGGGGATAGCGGCTGCGCAGCAAAGTGAGCTTTGGCATCATATCTGCCATAAAGCTTTGGCCGCCGAAGCCCGGCTCCACAGTCATCACCAGCACCATGGCCAGCCGATCCGCATAGGGCAGCACCGCCTCTGCCGGAGTACCCGGCTTAATGGCAATGGCCGGCTTGCAGCCCCGGGCAAGGATCTTGTCGATCACTGCGCTCGGGTCATCGTCGCTCTCCAGGTGGAAAGTGATCAGATCCGCACCGGCGTCGGCGTAATCGTCAATATACCGCAGCGGCTGGCTGATCATCAAGTGCACATCAAAGGGCAGGTCGCACACCTTGGACAGCCCGGCGATCACCGGCGCGCCAAAAGAGATATTGGGCACAAAATGCCCGTCCATTACATCCAGGTGCAGCAGATGAGCACCCCCGGCGGCGCATTTGTTGGCCTCTGCGCCCATGTTGGCAAAATCGCAGGCCAACATAGACGGTGAAATCTTCATATCCATACAGAATTCCCCTCTCGGTAACGGCAAAACTGCCAGTTTGCATTCGTGCTCTTATTATACGCCCAAAAGGGCACAAAATCAACAGCAACGCCTACGAAATATGCCTTGACGGCGCACCCGATTTTCGTTAGAATAGTACAAAACAGGAGGCAACTGAAATGGAACTCTCCCCTATCTGCAAAAAAGAATACCCGGCGCTGCGGGCACTGTATCACAGCGCGTTCCCGGCAGCGGAGCGTATGCCCCTCTCCCGCTTCTTCGCCCTGCAAAAAAGGGGCAAGCGGAGATTTTGGTGCTGCGCACCGGCGGCGCCTTTTCCGGTCTGATGATCGTCACCTTTGCCCCCGGCTATGCCCTGCTCAACTACTTTGCCGTGGAGCCGGACTGCCGCTCTATGGGACTTGGCTCCCGGGCGCTGCCCGCCTTGCAGCAGCGTTATCCCAATCGGCAGGTGGTGCTGGAGGTGGAGCCGCCGGATCATACGGCACCCAACGCCCGGCAGCGGCAACGGCGGCTGGATTTCTATGCCAAAAACGGCTTTCTCCCCTGCAACTTGCCGGTACGGCTGTGCGGCGTGGCACTGGATGTGCTCACCCCCGGCGGGCAGGCACTGGATTTTGCCGCCTATCAAGGGTTTTATCACCCGATCTTTGGCCGTCTGGCGCCCCTTTTTGTGCAAAAGCGCCAATAAAACGCCGCCGAGCCAAATTCTCCTTGTATTTTAACCGGGTGTGGTGTAGAATAGTTGCGGATTTTCAGATACAATAGATAACAAAGCCAATAACGGAGGATTTCTCTATGATTCAAGCCAATAATGTAACCGTGCAGTTCGGCGGTCGCGCGCTGTTTGAGCGGGTCAATGTGACCTTCTCTAAGGGCAACTGCTACGGCTTCATCGGTGCCAACGGCGCAGGCAAGTCCACTTTCTTAAAAGTGCTGGACGGCGAGCTGGAGCCCCAAAAGGGAGAGGTGGTCATCACCCCCGGCGAGCGACTCAGCGTGCTCAAGCAGGATCACTTTGCCTATGACCAGTACCAGGTAGTACGCACCGTGCTGATGGGCAACCCCCGTCTCATTGAAATTATGGAAGAAAAGGACGCCCTGTACGCCAAGCCGGACTTTAGCGAGGCGGATGGCGTGCGCGCCGGGGAGCTGGAAGCGGAATTTGCCGATATGGACGGCTGGAACGCAGAAAGCGACGCGGAGTTTATGCTCAACAAGCTGGGTGTCACCGACGAGTACCACTATATGACCATGGCGGAACTGCCTGCCAACTTAAAGGTCAAGGTGCTGCTGGCCCAGGCCCTCTTTGGCAATCCGGACATTTTGCTGCTGGACGAGCCTACCAACCACCTGGATCTGTCCGCCATTCGCTGGCTGGAAAACTTCCTGCTGGATTTTGAAAACACGGTAATCGTGGTGTCCCATGACCGTCACTTCTTAAATAAGGTCTGCACCCATATCTGCGATGTGGACTTTGGCAAAATTCAAATGTATGTAGGCAACTACGACTTTTGGTACGAGTACACCCAAATGCGCCAGCGCCAGGCTCGGGATCAGAACAAAAAGAACGAGCAGAAGATCAAGGAACTCCAGGCCTTTATTGCCCGCTTCTCTGCCAACGCGGCCAAGAGCAAGCAGGCCACCAGCCGTAAAAAGCAGCTGGACGCTTTGGAGATGATTGACATGCCCGTGTCCTCCCGCCGGTTCCCCTTTGTGGACTTTAAGCCGGATCGGGAGTGCGGCAACGACCTGCTGCGGGTGGACCACCTGACCAAGACCATCGGCGACCGCAAGGTGCTGGACGACATCAGCTTTGTGATCCACCCCAGAGAGAAGGTGGCCTTTGTGGGCGCAGATGCCATGGCCAAAACCACCCTGTTTAAGATCATTATGGGCGAGATGGAGCCGGACGAGGGCGAATACAAGTGGGGCGTGACCACCACCCAAAGCTACTTCCCCAGCGACAACAGCGCCTACTTTGACGGCGTGGACCTGACCCTGATCGACTGGCTGCGCCAGTACACCACCCAAACGCTGGAAACGGACATTCGCTCCTGGCTGGGTCGTATGCTCTTTAGCGGCGACGAGGCGTTAAAGAAAGCCAATGTGCTCTCCGGCGGCGAGCGGGTGCGGTGTATGCTGTGCAAGATGATGCTCTCCGGCGCCAATGTGCTGGTGCTGGACGAACCCACCAACCACCTGGACCTGGAGTCCATCACCGCTTTGAATGACGGCCTGATCCGCTACCCGGAGACCATTCTCTTTACCTCCCACGACCACCAATTCGTGCAGACCGTTGCCGACCGGATCATCGAGGTCAGCGGCAATACCCTGCTGGATCGCAAGGGCACCTACGACGAATTCCTGGCGGACTTCGACGAGGACCAGCTGAAGAAGTATTAAGCAAAACGCATAACATAAAAGAACAGGAACGCAGATCTATGCGTTCCTGTTTTTTATATATATCGTACTTTATACCATCATTCTGCCGTTATGCGAAGCAGGAGGGCGCCGTGGGCGGGGACGGTGGCGGAAAAGCGGTTTTTGAAGGTACCCAACGGCTCGCCTGACCAAATATCCGTTACGGTACAGGCGGTATCCGGAAGCAGCAGCGCCGTTAAGTCCAGGGTTTGGCGGGTCGGGCGGTCCTGGGTATTAAACAGGGCGGCGTACTTGCAGCCCCGGCCGCAGGCCACCCACTGAATGGTGCCGCGGCCGTTGGTCTCGCGCCGCAGCAATTCCCGGGCGCCGTAAGAGGTAGCGTGCATTTGCAGATAATCTTCATTCGTCAGCATCGCCAGCACATCGGCGGGCATCTCCGGCAGATCGCCGCCCAAAAACAGCGGACTGCGGAAAATGCCCCACAAAGTGAACATGGTGCGCACCTCGTCCGGGGTGAAATTGCTCATACGGTTTTGCGCACCATGGTAGGGCGCGTCCTTGCACAGGCGCCCCACCGGCAGCATATCGCAATCCGGCCAGCAACCGGGACCGGGCACGCCCTCCCAGGTCTTGCACCGGTCAAACATATCGTGCAGCTTGTCCCACCGGTCCCAAAAATCGCCGGTCATACGCCACATTTGGGCGTGGCGGCGCAGGTGGGGCAAATTGGAAACATCCGCCGGGCCGGGAGACAGGGACAGCACCACCTCCCGCCCGCAATTTTGCAAGCTGCGGTGAAGCATTTCAATCTCATGCCGGGCGTTATACGGATCGTCCCATTTTCGAAATTCCGTGACGCAAATATCGTCGCACTTAATAAAATCCACGCCCCAGTCGGCGTACAACCGACAAATGGAGTCATAGTACGCTTGGGCGGCGGCATTGTCCCGCATACCGTACATATCCGTGTTCCAGGCGCAGACGGAGAAGTGATGGGCTGCGTCCCGGGCAGTAAAATCCGTGCCCAAAATAGGCGTATCCCGATGCACCGCCTGGCGGGGAATACCCCGCATAATATGAATACCAAAGCGCAGACCCAGAGAATGGCAATAGTCCGCAATGGGACCAAAGCCCTTGCCCCCGGCCGCGCTGGGAAAGCGGTTCTCCGCCGGTAACAAACGCCCATAGTCGTCCATACAAACCGAGGCAAAATTGTTATACTCGTTGCCCTTTGCCTGCGGCTCGTACCACTGAATGTCGCACACCAGGGTGTTCCACCCATAGGGCAGCAGGTGCGCCGCCATAAAGCGGGCGTTCTCCCGCAATGCTTCTTCCGTTACGCCGGCGCCGTAGCAGTCCCAGCTGTTCCACCCCATAGGCGGGGTGGGTGCAAGTGTCTTTTTCATACCGTTCACCTCAAAAAAACCGCCGGTAATTGCCCAACGGCACTATTTTTTTATTACAGTTCCTTAACCATACGAATGTGGGGGCAAAACTCATCCAGATAGACCTCCCCCACCGGGGTAAAACCGCACTTTTCGTAAAAAGGCTGTACCCGGCACTGGGCAGACACCTCAATGCCCGCAGCGCCACGGCGGCGCAGTTCCGCCTCTGCCAAGTCCATCATTCGCCGCCCTAAGTGCAACTGGCGGGCAGACTTGATCACCGCCACCCGGCCGATATGCCAGCGGGTGCCGCCGTCCTCCGTAAAGGCACGCAGAGTGCCCACCGGCCGACCGTCTGCAAACAGCAGCAGGTGCAGGGCGTGGCGGTCAATGGCGTCAAATTCCTCCTGAAAGCCCTGCTCCTCCACAAAAACCGCCTGGCGAATGGCCGCAGCCTCCGGGGGCAGAGCGTCATAAAATGCGTGGGTAAATTCCATTACTTCAAATACTCCCAATGCTTGTCTTTTTCGCTTAGCTGCAAGGTCATACCCGAGGGAATGGGCCATTCCACGCCGATCTTGGGATCGTCCCAGGGAATGCCGCCCTCATCGTCCGGGTGAAAAAAGTCCGTTACCTTGTAACAAAATTCCGCCCGCTGAGACAACACCAAAAAGCCGTGGGCAAACCCGGCAGGGATCAAAAACTGCTTTTTGTTCTCCGCTGAGAGCACCTCGCCGTGCCACCGCAAATACGTATCGCTGCCCGGTCGCAGGTCCACCGCCACATCAAATACCGTGCCGCTGACCACCCGCACCAACTTGGTCTGGGGGTAGCGTAGCTGGCGGTGCAGCCCCCGCAGCACGCCGTAGGTGCTGCCGGACTGGTTGTCCTGGACAAAATCATAATGAAAGCCCAGGCTCTCCATATCCCGCTGATTGTAGGTCTCCATAAAATAGCCACGGTCGTCGCCGTGCACCGTGGGGGTGAGCACTGCCAGCCCGGCAATGCCGCCCACATTCTGTTGTGCCTGCATTTGGATCATACCTTTTCTTCCTCCAATGCCTGTAAATACCGCGCCAGTGCGTCTTGCCACTCCGGCAAGGGGGTGAGACCCGCTGCCGCCAAGGTGCTGCAATCCAGCCGGCTGTTCAGCGGCCGCCGAGCCGCCGTGGGGTACGCTGCGGTAGAGATCGGCTCCAATTCTATCTCTTTGCCGGCAAGGTCAAAGATCTGCCGGGCAAAGTCGTACCAGCTCACCGGTTGACCACTGCCGGCGGCGTGGAACACACCCTGTGCGTTTTGCTCTGTCATTTGGCAAATGAGCCGGGCCAAATCCACCGTATAGGTGGGGCAGCCGATCTGGTCATCCACCACCGACAGGCGGGTGCGGCGCTCTGCCAGGCGCAGCATGGTCTTTACAAAATTGTTGCCGTGTAGGCCAAACACCCAGCTGATCCGCAAGATGGCGTGGCGGGGCACCGCCTGCGCCGCCTGCTCGCCCAGCAGCTTGCTGCGACCGTACACATTCAGGGGCGCCGGGCGCTCCGTCACCGGATGGGGCGCCGTGCCGCTGCCGTCAAACACATAATCCGTAGACGGATACAGCAGCCCGCAGCCTGCTGCCGCGCAGGCGTGCGCCACATACGCCGTGCCTGCTGCATTAACAGCCATACAAATTTTTTCTTCCGTCTCTGCCCGATCCACCGCCGTGTAGGCCGCGCAGTGCACCACCCAGTCCGGGCGGTAGTCGCCGATGGCAGACTCCACCTGCGCCGGGTGGGTAATATCCAGTTCCGTATGATCGGGGGCCCATACCTGCCAACCCTTGGCCGCGGCTGCCTGTGCCACATCCGTACCCAGCTGGCCGCTGCCCCCTGTTACTAAAATTCGCATTTATTCGCCTAACCGCTCTCTGTACATGGCCTGAAAATAATTTTGATATTCGCCGCTGAGAATGTGGCTCCACCAATCCCGGTGGGTCAGATACCACTCTACCGTGCGACGCAGCCCGGTGTCAAAATCCGTCTCCGGCTGCCAGCCTAGCTCTCGGTGAATTTTCGTAGGATCAATGGCATAACGCCGATCGTGACCCGGCCGGTCGGTGACGAAAGTGATCAGACTTTCCGGCTTGCCCAAAGCGGCCAGCACCGCCTGCACCACCTGCAAGTTGGTGCGCTCATTGTGCCCGCCGATGTTATACACTTCTCCCGCCGTGCCTCGGCGCAAAATCAGGTCAATGGCGGCGCAGTGATCCTCCACATACAGCCAGTCCCGCACATTCTCGCCGGTGCCGTACACCGGCAGGCTTTGATCTGCCAGCGCCCGGGTGATCATTAAGGGGATCAACTTCTCCGGGAAGTGGTAGGGGCCGTAGTTGTTGGAGCACCGGCTTACCGTGACCGGCAACCCGTAGGTGCGGGCGTAGGCCAGCACCAGCAGATCCGCCCCCGCCTTGGAGGCAGAATAAGGGCTGGAGGTGTGTATGGGCGTTTCTTCCGTAAAGAACAGATCCGGCCGATCCAGGGGCAGATCGCCGTACACCTCATCGGTGGACACCTGATGATACCGGGTGATCCCGTGACGGCGGCAGGCGTCCAGCAATACCCCGGTGCCCAGCACATTGGTCTTTAAGAACAGATCCGGCTGGGTAATGGAGCGGTCCACATGGCTCTCCGCCGCAAAGTTTACTACATAATCCGGTTTCTCCTGCAAAAACAGGCGCTCCACCGCCTGCGCATCGGCAATATCCCCCTGCACAAAGCGGAAGTTGGGGTTCTCCATCACATCCGCCAGGGTCTCCAAATTGCCCGCATAGGTCAGCTTGTCCAAACAGACCACCCGATCCTCCGGGTGGTGGGTCAGTTGGTAAAATATAAAGTTGGCACCGATAAACCCGGCACCGCCGGTCACAAGTACAGTCATCCTCGCACCTCAGTATTGTATTTCGCCCCGCACCACCGCCTGCAAGTAGGCGCCGTATGCGGATTTGCCGTAAGTCTCGGCTGCTGCCGCCAAATCATCGGCGGCAATCCAGCCGTTAATATAGGCCACTTCCTCCGGGGAGGAGATCTCCACCCCCTGTTGGTGCTGAATCGTACGCACAAAGTTGCCGGCCTCTAACAGGCTGTCCGTGGTGCCGGTATCCAGCCAGGCGTAGCCCCGCCCCAGCAGTTTTACATCCAGATCCCCCGCCTGTAAGTACAGCCGGTTCAGATCGGTGATTTCCAGCTCACCCCGGGCGGAGGGGGTCAGTCCTTCGGCGTAGTCCACGCACCGATTGTCGTAGAAATACAGCCCGGTGACCGCATAATTGCTCTTGGGCACCGCCGGCTTTTCCTCCAGCGACACCACCCGGTTCTCCCGGTCAAACTCCACAATGCCAAAACGCCCCGGGTCCTCTACATGATAGCCGAACACGGTGGCACGGTGATTTTGCTCTGCGTTCTCCACCGCGCTTTGTAGCAGCCGCCGCAGCCCGGCGCCGTAAAAGATATTGTCCCCCAGCACCATGCAGCAGCAGTCGTCGCCAATAAAGTCCGCACCCAGGATAAAGGCCTGGGCCAGCCCGTCCGGAGAGGGCTGCTCCTTGTAGCTGAGCCGCAGACCAAACCGCGCACCGTCCCCCAAGAGAGACTGGAATCGGGGCAGATCCCGGGGCGTGCTGATAATGAGAATATCCTGCACTCCCGCCAACATCAGCGTGGTCAGCGGATAGTAGATCATCGGCTTATCATACACCGGCAGCAGCTGCTTGGAGGTGATCTGGGTCAGCGGATACAACCGGGTGCCGCTGCCCCCTGCCAAAATTATACCTTTCATACCATTCCCCTTCCCGGCCCGCGCCGTCTGTCTATTTTATATACCTATTATAACTCTACCATACCCCAGCCTAAATTGCAATAAAAAGCCCATGGGCTGTATAAAACAAAAGCGCCCTTGCATAATGCAAGGGCGCCTGTCTGCTTATATCAATTATATCAATATCCAGTGGTGTTATAGTAAAGTACAGAAATCGCCTGCGGATCGCCATCATACGAATCATAATGCACAGCAACCATAATCATATCATCCGTTTTCTGATTATAGAAGGAAATATAATAGTTAGACTCTTCTTCTCTTTTGTCCTCCTCTTTGCAGAACCGGAATCCGTAATCCCACAGGATGTCATAGTAATCATCCAGCCAATCCGCGCTTTCACGCGCAACAGCCGCATAGGAATAGACGCACTGCACCGGCGTGTCGCCGCTGCCCTCATAATACTCTATCAGCGGTACATTAATATAGGCGCCGAAATCCGGCACATTGTAATTCTCCGGATAATACTCCGGAACCGTGATCTTGCAGCTGATCCGGTCGTCTGCGGTTTTGGCCGTAATGGTGCACTGACCGGAGCCGTTGGCGCTGATCTCGCCGGAACGGTTCACCACCGCCACGGTAGGATCGCTGGTCTGCCAGCTGATTTTTTTGCTGGTACCGGTCATTTTAATGTATATGTCTCACCGTTAAACAGCGTGATTTTGTATGCGTTTAACTTTAAGCCGGTTTTTGTCGTCACAGAGCTGCTCTCCGCCAAATTGCAACTGGCCGGGTGTGATATTACCCGCAGCGCCGTGGCCAAGATCGAGGTGGGGCAGCGGCATATTTATCCGGACGAGATCCTCCACATTCGCCGCATACTGCACACAACTTACGAGGAATTGTTTGAGAAGCAATATGACTGAGGGTACAGGCCCTGCGCGTTTGTTGACATTTGGCGGCGGCTATTATACAATAATCCGGCAAAAACAAATGATGATCTGCGGCTGTGTGCCGAGAACGGAGAACAAAATGGGCCGAGGCTCTGTGTTTGAAAATCGAAAATGGGTGCCCCTGTTTGCCGGCAGCGCGGCGCTAAGCTGGGCCTGCGCCTTTCCCCTTATTAAGCTGGGTCTGGCGGACTTTGGCATTGCCGGCACAGACACCGGCGGCAAGGCGCTGTTCGCCGGAGCGCGATTCTTGCTGGCCGGTCTGGTGGTGCTGGCGGTAGCCAAGCTGTGCGGCCGCTCCTTCGCGGTGCCCCGGGGCAAGACACGGTGGCAGCTGGTGCTCTTTGGTCTGGTCAACACGGCGCTGCACTACTTTTTCTTTTATCTGGGCGTATCCAATTCCCCCGGCGGCCGGGCGTCTATCCTGGACAGCCTGGGCACTTTTCTGCTGATCCTGGCAGCCGCGGTGGTGTTCCGGGAAAAGCTCACCCTACGGTCAATTTTTGGCTGTCTGTTGGGGTTCTCCGGCATTGTGCTCATCAACCTGGGCAGCACCGCCGGGCAGTTCACCCTCTCCGGCGACGGTATGCTGCTGTGCAGCAGTGTGTGCGCCATGGCAGGTGGACTGCTGACCCGGGTGGTCACCCGCAAAATGGACCCGCTGGTGGCTACCGGTCATTCCCTGGCACTGGGCGGTGCGCTGCTGATCCCTGCCGGGCTGTTGATGGGCGCCCACCCGGCCGGTGTACACCTCAAGGGACTGCTGATCCTGGCGGCGCTGGTGGCAGTGTCTGCCGTGGGTTTTTCATTTTACAACCAACTGCTGCGCTACCACCCGGTGGGGCAGATTGCCATTTATAACGCCTTTATTCCGGTACTGGGGGTGGTGCTCTCCTGCCTGCTGCTGAGGGAGCCTTTCTCCTGGCGCTATCTGCTGTCCGGCGCACTGGTTACCGTTGGGATCTGCGCCGTAAATTTGCCCGGCAAAGGCAAGAATTGACAGCTAATGCCAAGTATGGTATGCTATGGGTGCAGAGTTCTGCACATTTTTTATGAAAAGAGGAAGTACCAAATGGACCAGTACAATCAGCAAAACCCGAACCCTCAGGGCAATTATCAACAACCCTATCAGCCGCCCTATCAACCGGCGCCCTCGGCCTATGATCCCACCACCCAGGTGATGAGCATTGGCCAGTATGTGGGTATGTTCATTCTCTCCGCCCTGCCGGTGGTGAATTTGATCTGCTGGATCGTGTGGCTGTGCAGCCCCAACACCAATAAGAACAAAAAGAACTTTATTTGGGCCAACATTATTATGTGGGTCATCTCCGTAGTGGTATTGTCGCTGTTTTATGCCGTCGTCGGCACCGCCGCTCTCGGCGCCCTGTCCTCTCTGTGACCCGGATTAAAATCGTCCTAAACCGACAAACCCGTTGATGAACTGTCATCAGCGGGTTCTTTTTTTGTAGGAAATGTATGAAGTTGGTACTTTTATTCGGCGCTGCGGCAAAAACCGTCTAAGCGAAATATCGCCCTCTCCAACCAATTGCTGCGCCGGGACAACCGCGACCATCGAATGGTCAGCCGCCCCGGCGAACTGCCCTTTGCCAATTATATGAAAATCGACAACGCCCACTTGTCTGCTGCCGCTACCGCCGCGCAGACTAAGGCCGGTTTGACTTGTAACAAAAAGCCACCGATGATCGGTGGCTTTCTGCTTTGCTATTCGTCGTAATCCTCGATTTCCTGTTCTTCCTCTTGTCTCTGTTTTTCCCGGGCTTCTTCCCCCTTGGCTTTGCGGGATTTGATGATCCCTGCAACCAATGCAATCACGGCTGCCGTGGCTAAGGCAATGGCAAGATAAATTAAAATATTCGCTACGGTGGAACGGTGCGTAGGCGTCACCGCTGCGGTGTATGTATCGTCGGTGAGCACGGCTGTGCCGCCGGTTTGTACTGGCAGTTCTTCCTCTGTATCACCGGTGCTTGTCCCGCCGGTGTACGCAAACTTGGTCACTGTTTGGGCGCTGCTTTTCCGTGCGCTTTTGGCCGTGTGGGGCACTGTGCCGGTGTAGGTAAATTTGGTGGTGGTCTCTTTTTTCTTTTTCGTTGTAGTTTGCCGGGTTGATTGCTTTGTCCCGGCGCGCGCATTGCGACTTTTGGTCGTCTTTTCCGGCAAAGTGTAATCAAAAGCAGCGTGCTCCAAAAGGCAAATGCCCCGCTCGCCGCAGTTGTAATCCAGCCGCACCGTCAACGGCCCGCACAGGCTTTTGTCCAGCGCAATGGCAAAGTAAGCATTGCCGTCTGCGATGCCGTAACCGCCGCTGTTTTCCTGTATTTCCACCTGCATATTGCAGCTGCTGGCAATGCCGTCGTAGCTTTGCAGTGCCTTGTCCGCGCCGGTTGTAAATGTAAATTTCCTAGTGGAGAATTTGGCAGAGGACACCTGCAAATTCAGCGCAACGGCGGCGGTATTCGCCCCCGGCTCCACCTGCTGATCTTGCATACTCACCGCAAAATACAGACAATGATTGTCCGTGTCGGCATAGATTTGGTAATAGCCCATAGCACCATCCGCCCGGAATTCCGTAACCGGCACATTCTGCCAAGGCTCCCGGGTCAGGTAGGCGCGGTCCACCGTCGGCGAAGCTGCATAGGTCGGCACCGCTGCCCACAAAAGCACCAAAAGCGCCGCCAACACAGCCAAAATTCGCCGACCCATAGTCCTACCTCTTCTCTCTCTAAAAAACTTTCTAATCGGTTTTATTTTACCCATTTCTCCCTTTTTCGTCAAGGGATTTGGAGAATTTTTTCTGTTTTTCGCCACAAAAAACAACCACCAGCAATAAATTCACACAAAAAAGGCTCCCGCAAAAGCGAAAGCCTTAAATGCATTATAGTTTTTACCTGCAAGCCATCGGGCACCATTTACTCCCACTCCACCGTACCGGGCGGTTTGGAAGTGATGTCGTAGACCACGCGATTGACATGCTCCACCTCATTGGTGATGCGGTTGCTGACAGTAGCCAGGATATCATAGGGGATGCGCGCCCAATCGGCAGTCATAAAGTCATCTGTGGTAACGGCACGAATGGCCACCAGGTGATCGTAGGTGCGATGATCGCCCATTACGCCCACCGTCTTGACGCAGGGCAGCACGCAGAAGAACTGGGCCATCTCTTTCTCGTACCCATTCTTGGCCATCTCGTCCCGCAGGACCCAATCCGCCTCTTGCAGCACCTTGATCTTATCCGCGGTGATCTCGCCCAAGATTCGCACGCCCAGACCGGGGCCGGGGAACGGCTGGCGCCACACCAGCTCCTTGGGAATGCCCAGCATGGTACCCACCTTGCGCACCTCGTCCTTAAACAGGTCGCACAGCGGCTCTACCAAGCCCAGGAACTGCACATCCTCCGGCATCTTTACCTTATTATGATGGGTTTTGATGGTATCCGCATCCCCCTTGCCGGACTCAATGCAGTCCGGATAAATGGTGCCCTGGGCAAAGTAGCCCAGCTCATCCTGGTGGCGGATCTCGTCCCAAAACACATTAAAGAACTCGGTGCCGATGATCTTGCGCTTTTGCTCCGGGTCGGTGACGCCCTTCAGCGCCTGCAAAAAGCGCTCCTGGCAGTTGACCCGCACAAAATTCATATCAAACAAGGAAGTAAAGGTCTTTTCTACAAAATCGCCCTCGTCCTTGCGCATTAAGCCCTGGTCCACAAACACGCAGGTAAGCTGCTTGCCCACCGCGCGAGACAGCAGGCCCGCTGCCACGGAGGAGTCTACACCGCCGGACAGGCCCAGAATCACCTTTTTGTCACCAATCTGCGCACGCAGCGCAGCTACGGTCTTTTCGATAAAATTATCCATCTGCCAGTCGCCGGAGCAACCGCAAACATCAAACAAGAAATGATGAAGCATTTCCTTGCCATAAGTGGTATGGGTCACCTCCGGGTGGAACTGCACTGCATACAGACCACGCTCCGGGTTCTCCATCGCCGCACAGGGGCAGTCCGCCGTCTTACCGGTGACGGTAAAGCCCGCCGGAGGCTGGGCGATATAGTCCGTATGGCTCATCCAAACGGTGGAGTCCTGGGGCACATCCCGCAGCACACTGCCGCCCAGCACGGTCAACTTGATCTTGCCGTACTCGGACACCGGCGCCGTCTCTACCTTGCCGCCCAGCATCCATGCCATCAGCTGGCAGCCGTAGCAAATGCCCAGCACCGGCACGCCCAGCTCCAGCACCTCCGGGGTGTAATGGGGCGAGGCCGGGTCATACACGGAATTGGGACCGCCGGTAAAGATAATGCCCTTATAATTTCCCTGCCGAATGGTATCCAGCGGGGTGGTATAAGGCAGAATTTCGGCAAACACGCCGTGATCACGCACACGGCGGGCGATCAGCTGATTGTACTGACCGCCGAAATCCAAAACAAGAATTTTTTCCATACTATTCCTCCAAAGCGCAACGCGCGTTCATACGGGTCTATTATAGCGAAAAGCCCGCCGCTTTGCAAGGAAAATAGCGAAAAAGCGCCCCTTGGGGTCTAAACATGTCCTATCCGGCAAAATACCGGGGCAGCACCGGCGGCTGCTCCACCGGTCGCCCGGCCTGCTCCCGGGCGGTACACAGCCGCAAAAGCAGCATAGACAGGGTAGCGCACTGGCACACAGGCGCCAGTAAAGGCAGGCTGTCCGGAAACAAAAATACCTGCCGTGCGCCGAACAGCTGCCCTGCCAGGCTCTCTACCGTGGAAGCCACCGTACCCGCGCCCCGAATGGCCGCCAGTTGCAGGGCAGCGCAGGTTTTTTCCGTCAGTTCCCGACTGCTGATCAGCGCCACCAGCGCCGTGTGACTGTCCACCGTAGGCAGCAAGGTGTGGCGCAGCTCCGCCGCAGGCACCGTCTCCACCGACACGCCCAGAGTACGGCTCCACACGCCGGCCATGGCGCCCGCTGCCGCCAAGTCGATGTTTTGACCCACAAACAGCAGCCGATCACAGCCGGTTAGGTACGCCGCCAGAGCGTCCAGTTCGCTGCCGCTTTTTAAGATCAGCCGCAGCTTGTCCGGCAAGGTGGCGCACAGCTTTACCGCCATGCGGCCGAATAAGGGGGTAATGGTCTTTTGGCGCAGCCCCCAGTCCACCGCCACCAGCGCCAGCAGCACATAGCCCAGCACAAAGTGGGTCACCGGCGGCAACCCGCCGGGCAGGCTGCAAGGCAGGGACAGAAGCGTGCCCCCGGCACGGGCCAAGGGACTATCCGGGTCGCCGGTCAGCGACGCCGTGCGGGCGCCGAAGGCCGCCGCCTTTTGCAGCGCCTCCGCCACCTCTGCCGTTTGGCCGCTGGCAGAAATACCCACCACCAGCGCGCCTCGGTCGCACACCACGCCCCCGGCGCAGAACTCACCGGCAGAATAGGCAAAAGCAGGCACATCGCACACCGACTCAAAATTACAAGCCGCCGCTTGCGCCAGCTGATAGGAAGTGCCGCAGCCTACCAGCAGCACCCGACTGATGCCCCGAGGCCGCAGGCGGCTTTTGCCCAACCGAGGTTGGTCCCCACGCACAAAGCGATGAAGCAGCAGCTCCAAATCTCCGGGCAGCGCCTGTAACGCCTCTCCCGGGTCTGCAAAGCCCGCTGCCGGTGGCCGTCGCAAAGTCACCGCGCAGGGGGATTTTTTGATTTTCTTGCCCTTGGCATTCCAAAACTGCAGCTTGCCCGGGCGTAGCTGCACGCACTCCCCGGCAGACAGGACATAGATTTTCATTTGATCCGGTTCCAGTGCCGCCAAATCCGAAGAAACGCAAGCGCTGCCGCCGCCTACCGCCGCGTACAGCGGCGCCCCGTGAGCACAGGCAAACAGGCATTCCTCACCCCGACGCAGCACGGCCAAAGCATAGTTGCCCCGAGCCTCACGGCAGCACAGACGCAAAGCGGCAACAGTGCCGCTGTCTGCATACGCCTGCAAAAGCGCCGCCAGCACCGCGCCGTCGCTGTCCGGGTAGGGCAGCAGGTTCAGCGCGCTGCGCAAGGCAACGGCGTTCTCCACCGTGCCGTTCATCGCCAGGCAATAATCATCGGTCACAAAGGGGTGCACATTCTCTGCGGTGCGCCCGCCACAGGTGGCAAACCGGGCGTGTACCAATCCGCAGGGCGCTGCGCTCTCCGGCAGCTGCTGTGCCAAAGCCGCCACGCTTTCTTTGCTTTTAACACACAGCAGCTCTCCCCCTTGCATTAGGGCGGCGCCGTAACCGTCCAGCCCCGGCTGGGTACAGGCCTGCAACTTCTCCAGCAGCAGTCCGCCACAGGGGGTGCTGCCGACAAATCCGTATAGAAACATGGTATTCGCTCCTCCTTAATTTGGCAGCAACCGGGCCACGATCACGCTCATATCGTCTCGTCGATCCGCCGGGGTGTGGGCCTTGGCATAGGCCAGCACCGTATCTGCCAGCTCCTGCTGATCCTGGGATTGAAAGCGGCAAAGCAGCGCCTCCAGCCCTACCGCGTCCGCGTCTGTAATGCCGTCGCTGAGCAGCACCACCGTGTCCCCGGCGCCCAGCACCGCCGTGCGCTTGGCAAAGGTAATGCCCCGCAAAATGCCCGCCGGCATACTGGCCAGCTCGCACCGGGTCAGCCGCCCGTGGCGCAGCACATAGGATCGGGGTGCGCCGGCTTTGTAAAAGGCGCACCGACCGGTAAACAGGTCTACGCAAGCACAGTCCAGGGTAGCCAGACTCTCCTCATTGCTCTTGACCAGCAGCGCTGAGTTGACCACTTTCAGCGCCGCGTCAAAGCCAAAGCCTGCACTGAGCAGACGGCTCAGCAGCCCGGCGCCCATAGCGCCGTCCAGCGCTGCCCGAGAGCCGCGACCCATACCGTCGCTGATAATAAGAATTTGGTGACCACGGCCGTCCCGGGCGACCTTTACCGTGTCACCGCACAGCCGTCCCTCCGCTGCGTACTGGGCGTAACCCACAGACAGACAATACAGGGGCTTTTCGTTAAAGGTCAACAGACTTTCGCTGCCGTAGCGGGTCACCTGGCCTGCCTCCAACGAGCGCCCGCAGGTCTTGCTGATCCTGGCCTGGAGCACCGGACTGGACAATCCCGGTGCCGGATCGTCACAGGCGATCTCCACGCGCATACGGTCAAATTTGTCTAAAATCACAGAAATATTTTTGGGATAAATTTCACTCTCACCCAGCAGCCGCCGCAGCTTTCCGGCTGTTTTGGCGTCAAAGCACTCCGCCTGATCAAACTCAAAGGCCAAATCGGACAGCATGTCGGAGATGGAGTAAAACTGGTCCGCCGCCACCATGCGCATATCGCTTTTTTCCGGATCCGGAGGCAATCCCCTTTTGCCGTTAATGCGGTCGATCTTCTCCCGCACCTCCCGCACATTGTCGCTGACGCTGGCCATGGCGGAGGCGGCAAATCGCAGCCGCAGTACCAGGCTTTGGCGCAGAGAGCCCTCCGGAGCAATATCCGCACCGTTTTCAAAAAAGGCAGTGCACCGATCGCCCCAGGCGGCAGGCAGCAGAAGCAGTAGCACACCGGCCACCGCACTCTCCACAAAGGTGCACACACTCAAATGCCCCAGGTTGGCCGCCACAGAGAAAAAGCCCATAGACAGCACAAACGCCCCGGCGCAGCCCAGGGAGGCAAAACGATCAAACAGTGCCGCCAGCAGGGCGGAAAAGCCGTAGGCGCCTAGCAAAAACATGGTGTCTTGCCCGGCCAGACCCAAGGCGAACCCCAAGCACAGCGCCAGGGTGACCCCCAGCCGAGACGAGCCAAAGCGTAAGGTAATCAAGATCAGCAGCACGGCCGCAATCCGCGCCGGTGCAATGCCGAAAATCGTCAATCGAGACAGGCTCATTAACAGCAGCGAACCACTAATGAGCACGCATACCAAGTCGCCGGTAGGCGCAGCTTTGCACCGCAGACGGCGATAATTGCAGTGCTCTGCGCGGAAGAAGAAATATCCGCCGCCACCGGCCAAAATGCTCTCGCCCAGCACCAGCGCATAATCTGCCGCGCCGCCGCCCAACCGCAGTTGCAGCACCGCCCCGGTCAGCCCCACCGACAGACAAGACAGCGCCATGGGCAGCCGGGCGTCTCGCCGTGGGAGAAAGGCAGCCATTGCCAGCGCGCCCACCAAGGCGATCAGCACTGCCGCAAAGTACCGCACACGAGCCGTGCCGGCACCAAAGATCATATATCCCAACCCGGCACCCAAAGCGGAAAAGAGAAAATCCCGCCGCCCGGACACCGCCACCAGTGCCACCGCAAAGGGGCTGCACCCGCCGGCTACCGCCCCGGCGGATAGTACAAACCCACCCAGCAAGTGCCCGGCGCACCCCAGCAGCGCACGCTTGGTCCCGGCGCGGCTGTGGGCGGTGGTGAATTTTGGCTTTTCCAGTAGTTTCATAAGCTTGTCCTCAACGGTCTTTTTGAACCAGTATAACCTATAAAATTAGCAGATCCTGTCACTCGCCGTCCCCGGCAAAAAGCGCCCCCTTTCCCCACTATTTCCCCTGTTTTATTCCACAAAGGCAGCAATTTGCTCTCCCATATAACATAAGAAAGCCACCGATCATCGGTGGCTTTCTGCTTTGCTATTCGTCGTAATCCTCGATTTCCTGTTCTTCCTCTTGTCTCTGTTTTTCCTGCGCTTCTTCCCCCTTGGCTTTGCGGGATTTGATGACCCCTGCAACCAATGCAATCACGGCTGCTGTGGCTAAGGCAATGGCAAGATAAATTAAAATATTCGCTACGGTAGAGCGGTGCATCGGCGCCACCGCTGCGGTGTATGTACCGTCGGTGAGCACGGCTGTGCCGCCGGTTTGTACTGGCAGTTCTTCCTCCGTATCACCGGTGCTTGTCCCGCCGGTGTACGCAAACTTACGCACCGTTTGGGCGCTGCTTTTCCGTGCGCTTTTGGCCGTGTGGGGCACTGTGCCGGTGTAGGTGAATTTGGTGGTGGTCTCTTTTTTCTTTTTCGTAGTGGTTTGCCGGGTTGATTGCTTTGTCCCAGCGCGCGCATTGCGACTTGCAGTCGTCTTTTCCGGCAAAGTGTAATCAAAAGCAGCGTGCTCCAATAGGCAAATGCCCCGCTCGCCGCAGTTATAATCCAGCCGCACCGTCAACGGCCCGCACAGGCTTTTATCCAGCGCAATGGCAAAGTAGGCATTGCCGTCTGCGATGCCGTAACCGCCGCTGTTTTCCAGTATTTCCACCTGCATATTGCAGCTGCTGGCAATGCCGTCGTAGCTTTGCAGTGCCTTGTCCGCGCCGGTTGTAAATGTAAATTTCCTAGTGGAGAATTTGGCAGAGAACACCTGCAAATTCAGCGCAACGGCGGCGGTATTCGCCCCCGGCTCCACCTGCTGATCTTGCATACTCACCGCAAAATACAGACAATGATTGTCCGTGTCGGCATAGATCTTGTATGTGCCAATCACTCCGTCCCCTTGGAATTCCGTAAATGGCACATTCTGCCAAGGTTCCCGGGTCAGGTAGGCGCGGTCCACCGCCGGCGAAGCTGCATAGGCCGGCACCGCTGCCCACAAAAGCGCTAAAAGCGCCGCCAACACAGCCAAAATTCGCCGACCCATAGTTCATACCTCTTCTCTCTCTAAAAAACTTTCTAATTAGTTTCATTCTACCCATTTCCCTCTTTTTCGTCAAGGGATTTGGAGAATTTTTTCTGTTTTCCACCACACAAATGCACCTTTCCGGCTAAATATCTGAAAAAAACAAATAAATTGGTGGTTGGATAATGACAGAAGTCGTGGCGGCTCTTATATGGAATAAGGATGAATTTATGATTTGTCAACATCCGGCGCATAAGGTCAGAGGCCTTTTGTGGATACTCGTATTTTTTGCTTGTGCGCTTTTCAAAATCTTTTCTTCAATAAAACAAAAAGCGTTCCGTCTTTTAACAAATAGACATTGCTCGTGTTTTCATCTTCTTTAATTTCAAATCCACATACATCTCGATAAAAATGAATCATTGCTGGCATATCTTTAGCAAATAGCCCGTATCCATCCAGCCGCATTGCAAGTCCTCCGTTTTCATTATTACCGTTATCAAATTTCGATTTGCAGGGTCATTATAACATAAGGCAACCTGTCAACAATCAACAACAAAAAGCCACCGTAATTCTACCAAAATTACGGTGGTTTCTTGGTCGGAGTGACAGGATTCGAACCTGCGGCATCCTGCTCCCAAAGCAGGCGCGCTACCAACTGCGCTACACCCCGATTTTTTATTTTGCTTTTTTCTTAAAATTTTCCGTGCTTCCCTGCTTTGTCCGCCGCCATACGGCTAGCACAAGCCGATCACGGCACTTGTGTTATTTTAATATATCCGGCAGGGTTTGTCAAGCGGGTGATTGGGCGGGCAGCTATTGCTGCTCCATCCGCACTTATGCATACGCAAAGAAAAACACCACCGCTTTGGCTCACGCCGGGGCGGTGGTATTCTTTGGGGGCTAAAATCAGTCCTGGAACAGCGGGGTGGACAGGTAGCGGTCACCGGTATCCGGCAGCAAGGCTACGATGGTCTTGCCTGCGTTCTCCGGGCGCTTGGCCAGCTGCTCGGCCGCCCAAACGGCTGCACCGGAGCTGATACCGGTGAGCACTGCGTCGGACTTAGCCAGGCGCTTGCCGGTGGCAAAAGCATCTTCATTGGTGACGGTAATGATCTCGTCGTAGATCTTGGTATCCAGCGTATCCGGAACAAAGCCGGCGCCGATACCCTGAATCTTATGGGCGCCGCCCTGGCCGGTGGACAGCACCGGGGAGGAAGCGGGTTCTACGGCAACCACTTTTACATTGGGGTTTTGGCTCTTTAGGTACGCGCCCACGCCGGACACCGTACCGCCGGTGCCTACGCCTGCCACAAAGATGTCAACCTTGCCCTCGGTGTCCTTCCAGATCTCCGGGCCGGTGGTGGCCTTATGGGTGGCCGGGTTCACCGGGTTTACAAACTGACCGGCGATGATGGAGCCGGGGATCTGCTCGTGCAGCTCCTCTGCCTTGGCGATGGCGCCCTTCATGCCCTTGGCGCCCTCGGTGAGCACCAACTCTGCGCCATAGGCTTTCATCAGGTTGCGGCGCTCCACGCTCATGGTCTCCGGCATGGTGATGATCAGGCGATATTTTTTGGCCGCAGCAACGGCTGCCAGACCGATACCGGTGTTGCCGGAGGTGGGCTCAATAATGGTGCCGCCGGGCTGCAACTTGCCGGACTTTTCTGCGTCCTCTACAATGGCCTTAGCGATACGGTCCTTCACGGAACCGGCCGGGTTAAAATACTCCAGCTTCGCCAAAACAGTTGCTTTCAGGTCGTTCTCTTTTTCAAACTGGGTCAGCTCCACCAGCGGGGTGCCGCCAACCAGGTCCAGGATAGATTTATAAATTGCCATGATAATAACTCCTTGTCAAATTCAAATGAAATTGTCGGTCAAATCAGGCGTTCAGCGCTTTTACAGCGTCAAATCCCTGCTCCAGATCGGCGATAATGTCGTTGATGTTCTCTGTACCGATAGAAAGACGGATGGTGTTGTCAAAAATCTTCTGCTCGTTGAACTCCTGCTCAGACAGCTGGGAGTGGGTGGTGGTCTTGGGGTGGATCACCAGGGACTTTACATCTGCCACATTGGCCAGCAAAGAGAAGATCTCCAGCGCGTCGATAAAGGCCTTTGCCTCTTTTTCGCCCCCCTTGATGTCAAAGGTGAAGATGGAACCGGCGCCGTTCGGGAAATATTTATTGTACAGATCCTGATATTTGGGATCCAAGGACGGATGGTTCACATGCTCGACCAGCGGGTGATTTTGCAGGTACTCCAGCACCTTCTTGGTGTTCTCCACATGGCGCTCCACACGCAAAGACAGAGTCTCTACGCCCTGAAGCAGCAGGAATGCGTTAAAGGGAGAAATTGCAGCGCCGGTATCGCGCAGCAGAATCGCGCGGATATAAGTGGCAAATGCAGCCGGGCCGGCAGCCTGCACAAAGCTGATGCCGTGGTAGCTGGCGTTAGGCTCGGTAAGCTGCGGGAACTTGCCGCTCTTTTCCCAATCGAACTTGCCGCTGTCTACAATCACGCCGCCCAGAGTGGTGCCGTGACCGCCGATGAACTTGGTGGCGCTGTGGACCACAATGTCTACGCCGTACTCAATGGGGCGCAGCAGATAGGGCGTTGCAAAGGTGCTGTCCGCCACCAGCGGAATGCCGTGCTTGTGGGCGATCTTGGCCAGCGCCTCAATGTCCACCAAGTTAGAATTGGGGTTGCCCAGGGTCTCAAAGAAGATCAGCTTGGTGTTGTCCTGAATGGCATCCTCAAAGTTTTGCAGATCGTCCGGGTCAACAAAAGTCGTCTTGACCCCGTGCTCCGGGAAGGTGTGCTCCAGGTAGTTGTAAGTGCCGCCGTAAATGGTCTTGGCGCTGACAATATGGTCACCGGCCTTGGCCAGTGCCTGGAAGGTGTAAGCCAAAGCAGCCGCACCGCTGGCGGTAGCCAAAGCGGCTACGCCGCCCTCTAAAGCGGCAATGCGCTTTTCAAACACATCCTGGGTGGAGTTGGTCAGACGGCCGTAAATGTTGCCGGCGTCTGCCAGACCAAAACGAGCCTGGGCGTGGTCGCTGTTATGGAACACATAAGAAGTGGTTTGATAGATCGGTACGGCTCTGGAGTCGGTAGCGGGATCCGCCTGCTCCTGGCCAACATGCAGCTGCAAAGTCTCAAATGCGTATTTCTTGCTCATAATTCAAATTCCTTTCAAGTTCAAATGATACAGTGTAGGTTACGATTGGGTCACATACATCGGCTCATTCGACCAAATCGGAAATTTTGTCTTAACAAAGTGGGAAATAACCGGTTCATAGCGGTCTCCTGATTTCTTCGGGTCTCCCCGTTGGATTGACTTAACTATACACCATAATGCCTACTATGTCAATAGGTAATGTGGGAAAAAATAAAAAATTTTTTCTGAACCACCAAGATTTCGCGTAACCAAGCCAAAAACAGCAAAAAATAAAATGCGGAAATTCTCGTTGCAATTCAAAGTGGGCGGCAGATTGCCGCCCGCAGTGCATATGTCGCCCCAGCTGAAAAAAATCAAACAAAAGCGCGGTAGGATCACCCACCGCGTAAAAAATACATATTCTATTTCTTTTATATGCTGCGCTTTCGGTATTATTCTTCTGCGACACGAAAGTCCGTGCCGATGGAGCCATACTTTTTATAATCGTAGTCGATATTCACCTTTTTCATTCGATAGACTCTTACGCTGTCGTCCTGCGTTTTTGTCAAATCGGCATCTGCAATATATGTATCTATACCTACGGACATAGTTTTGTACGCCGAACCATAGCTATAACGAATGGAACGGATCCGGCAATTCACTGCAACAACATAATCGTATCGGTTGACATCTAACTGCGAAATGTCAAATTGGGGCGCCAGGCGTTGCAACTCCTGCTGTCCATTTCCGTTAAAACAATAATGCGTATCACTTTGAACGAAAAAGTAGCAATAGCCACCGTCTTTGTAGGTATCACAAAAAGGCGGCTCCAGATCGTATGTGGCCATCAGCTTCGGTTTGACCGTATGCGGTGCCAAAAATGCACCAACAACTAACACCAAAGCAACAAGTATAATGGATATAAAAGCCCTCCGCTTTTTCACAATAATCGCTCCCCTTTTCACCGAATAGCCAAGATTTTTCTTTTTTAACAATATCAGTATAAATGGTGTGGCACGCGAATTACAAGGAATGCTCCGTGGAATCGGCTCCACTTTCAATGGAAAAGGATATGCACACATATTTAAACCCGCTGAACACCACACAAAAAAGCGACCTCCCGGGGGAAGTCGCTTTTCTCTATATATACATATTGTATCTGCTATTATGCGCTTATTCTTTACCGGCGCGGCGCTGGGACAGGGCGGCAGAGATCTGCGCCTTCTTCTCGCCCACAATGTCGTACTTAAACATGGGGAAGATGGACAGCAGTGCCAGCACGCCCGGCAGGGCGGTATAAGCAAAGAAGATAATATCCTTGGTCTTGGTGGTGAAAGTACCGGCACCCAAAGCGTCATAATAACCGGACACCTGCACAAAGATCAGACCCACGGCGGTACCCAGTGCCAGGCACACCTTAATGGTCAAGGTCAGGATGGAATAGGCGGCGCCCTCCATCCGCTTGCCGGTCTCATACTCGTAATAATCCACACAATCGGCAGTCATAATCATGGGCATTAAGGTGACGGCACCGAACTGCAAGCCGATCAGGAACAGAGAGGCATAAAACAGCACGGTGAGCACCATATTGTCCGGAGACTGGAACCAGAAATGGCCGATCACAAAGGAGAAAATGGAAGCGGCAAAGCCGTAAACAGACAGAAGAATGTACGCCTTGCGCTCATCCAGCTTCTTAATCAGCAGGGGGCACAGCGCCATACTGATCATGGAACCCACTGCGGTGACGATACCCAAAACAGCCACCAAGTTTTGGCTGCCCAGGATCACCGTTGCGGCCTGTACCTGGATACCCATAGCCATCTGGCGGCCAAAGCCCAGGAAATAAGAAATAATCACCAGCATTAAGGGCTTGTTGTTCTTCAGCGCGCCCATCATATCCTTAAAGGTGGTCTTTTCGCCGGCCTGGTAGGGCACCCGCTCCTTATTGAGCAGCGGGATCAGGGCGAAGAGCACACAACCAAAGATGGCGGTGAGCACGGCGGTCCAGAAGAACTCGGAAGCAATCATAGGCGTATCTGTCTCGCCGGACTTAACGAACACCTTGGACCCGCCGGGAATAATCAGGCAGGCAATCGGCACGATCACCACGCAGGCAGAAAAGCCGATCTGCTTAAAGGTATTGGAAATGGACACCACATTGGTACGCTCCGTGGGATCCGGGGTCAGCACGGAGGCGATCCCCTGCGAGGGCACATCGCCCATAGTCATGGCAATAGACCATACCAAGTAGGTGAGGAAGATCCACACATACAGCCCGGTGCCGGAGAACGGTACTTTCACAAACACCACGGCGGTCATCACCAGCAGCGGCACCAGAGAGTACAGGATCATAGATTTGAACTTGCCCCGCTTGCTTTTGGAACGATCGATCAGGTTGCCCACCACCGGGTCCGCCACAGCAGACACAATCTTGGCCACCAAAATTAAAATGGCCACCACAGACACATTGGCGCCCAAAATGGAGCCGTCAAACTCGGCCTGGTAGGAGTTTAGCAAGCCTACGATGGCCTGGAACCCGAACAGCCCCAGGGAGTACGCCGCAATCTCCTTAAAATTCATATACTTTTTTTTCGTTGCCGTTACAGCATCTGCCATAAAAACCCCTCCTTTTTATTGCAAAAAAAGCAGAAAGGGGCGCAAAGCCATTTCCTCATTGAAACGGCTGCGTCCCTTAAATGCTTAAAATTTACTCCGCCAGCTCGGCGTCGTCCTTAAAAACTTCCTTAAACAGGTCAATGTCCGCCGCTTTCATCACAGCGCTGAACAGGCGAGAGCCGTTCACCGGCAGCAGCTTGCCGAACACGCTCATGGCGTGGGCATCCACACCGTGGATCTGCAGTGCCTGCTTGTGCTCTATACCGAACATGATCATCTTCACCATCAGGTCGCAATCGGTAGAGATCATATTGATGACCTTCTCGCCCTTGCCGCCTGCGTTGGACTGGCCGCGGAAAATATCCGTCTTGGTAAAGCCGGGGCAAACCAGACCCACATAGCACTTGCCGCGGAACTCCTCACGCAGAGCCTCGGTAAAGCCCTTCAGTGCAGCCTTGGAAGCGCTGTACATGGAAGTACCGGCCAGGCTCATCAGCGCAGCAGAAGAGTCAATGTTAACAATGCCCGGATCCGTGCTCTTCAGCAGCATGGGCAGAAATGTCTTAACGGAATACACGCAGCTGTAGAAATTAATGTTGATGGCACGCTCAATTTCTTCATCGCTGTACCGGTCAAAGCGCTTAAACTTAGGCAAAATACCGGCATTGTTTACCAGCACATCCACCTGCACGCCTTCCTCTACCAGCTCGTTATAGAAGTTCTCCCAATTCTCCTTAACAGACACATCAAACAGCTTGTAAGAGAACTGCTGGGCATAAGTGGGGCCAAGCTCCTCAATGAATTTGAGCATCTTGGGTTCCGACCGAGCCACGCCGATCACAGTGCAGCCGTGCTTCTTGATCAAGGTAGCCGCAATGCCTGCGCCCATACCGCCGGAAGCGCCGGTTACAACAACAGTTTTGCCGTCTAACCAACAATACATAGGTAAAATTCCTCCAATATGTAAAATTCTGTATCTATTATAGCTGAAAAAGCGGCGGAATACAACATTTTTTTATGCAGGACAGCGGATTTTTCCGTTTTTATCCGTCACTATGGTGATTGTGCCGCTTTGATCCGTGCGATAGACGGTACACCCGGCATCCCGCAGGCGGGAAAGCGTGCTCTCTGCCGGGTGGCCATAACGGTTGCCCGCGCCCACGGAGATCACCGCATACTTGGGCAACGCCTGGCGCAGAAACACATAGCCGGTGGCAGAGCCGCTGCCGTGGTGACCCACCGCCAGCACATCACAACTTACGTCTGCACCGCTTTGGATCAAGCTGCGCTCTTCCTCCGCCCCGGCATCGCCCATAAAGAGAAAAGTCGCGCCGCCAAAGCGCACTTGCAGCACCAGACTGCTGTTGTTCAGATCGCTGCCGGCAGCGACAGGACCCAGCAGGGTACACTTAGCGTCCCCCAAAGAGAACTGCATACCCGCCTGCCCGGCTACCGGGGTCACACCTCGATCCGCCAACGCGTCCACAAAATCCCGGTAATATTCGCTGTCCGTCGTCACCGGGCTGACAATGGCCTGCCCCACCGGCACCGCGTCCACCACAGCAGGCAGGCCGCCCACATGGTCCTCGTGGCCGTGGGTATTCACCACATAGTCCAGCCGGTCCGTTGCCGCCTGCACCGCACGAGTGACCTTGGCGCCGTCTGCCACATTGCCGCCGTCGATGAGCAGACTCTTGCCCCCACAGGTGAGCAGCGCCGCATTGGCCTGACCTACATCCAGAAATTCCACCGTCAACACATCCTGCCGCCGGGTAGTCTCGTTGCCGTTTGTACCAAAGACGGCAGCCCTGTTGACCGCACTGCAACCGCCAAAAAGCAGTAAAAGCGCCAGTACCAGCGGGACAATTTTTCGTGTTTTTGCACAAGTTTTCATGGCGTTTTCCAGCACTTCCTACAAATTCCGTGAAGTTGCTTGCAACCTTTCTTTCATTTATGTTATCATAGTATTTGCTATTGGACAGGTGTCCATTACAAAGCGATTTGAGGGGGGTTTTTCTAAGAAATGGACAGACGGGTAAAGCGCACCAAAGCGGCGGTCTTTAACGCCATGATCGCACTGATGATTGAAAAAGAAACGGACAAGATCACCGTATTGGAGCTGTGCAAAAAAGCAGACATTAACAAAAGCACCTTTTATCTGCACTTTAAGAGCATGGGCGCGTGCATTCAATTCTGCTTTGAGACCATCACCAACGGCATTGTGGAGATCGCCAAGGGCATCAACTACGATCAAATCCAGCGGGACCCCACGGATATAATTAACAGTATGCTCAATGAGATTGAGCGCAACAACAACATTGAGCGGCTGACCAAATTTAAAAACAGCCGTATGTGCGCCCCCGCCCTGCGCATGCTCAAACAGCAGATGACCGAGGCCATTTGCTCCCACAACAACTTCACTATGGAAAAAAACTTATCACCAGGTAACCAATGTGATCTACGCCGTAGGCGGCTGTATTGATGTGATTCTGGAGCCGCTGCCCGCCTTTGACCGGGAAAAGCTGACTGCCGTACTCACCGCACAGCTGCGCAAAATACGGTAATCCATACTATGATTCATACGCACAAAGCCCCTGCAATGGCAGGGGCCTTATTTTTTTGTAAAGAATGATAAATCCAAACCGATTCTGTAAAAGCCTTACGCTTCCTCGATCAACAGGCCAATGCTCTCCTCCATCAGATCAAAGAAATGCTCCACGATTTTTTGATCCTCAGCACCAGCAGACAACCGTCGGATAATGCACACTGTCTCGCAAGAATTATACCATATTTTTGCATGCTTGCATAGTGGGTTGCAAAAGAATATGGCTTTTTTTCAGGATAGGAAATGGCGGCGAGTTGCAGGGCGTGCAATCCCTCTACCTGCTCGCAGTGCGGGGAGATGTCGCGCAGCGACAGAGGGGACGGGCACCGATTAGGTGCTGTCACGAAGTGACTGAGGGATTTTATTTTTTTACTCCCCTACACGCAAAACCCCTCTCCCGTTCGTATTACCAATATAAACATCACGGAGGTATAGCTATGAACAAAGAAAAACGCGCCGCAGGACAAAACGCTGCGGCGGCAGAAGAAGCTAGCAAATTCGGCGTAGGAGCAAGCCTGACCGAAAAGGAACAAATCAATATGGTGGCGCAGCAGGTGCTGGAGCAATACCTGCCCGCCTTTCAGGAGTTGGCGAAATGATCAAATTGAAAGTAGATACGGTGCTGGGACTGCACCAAATGATGGCAGCCGCTACCGGCGGCGATGTGGAAGTGCGAGACGCTGCTCTGCTGGAGTCCGCCATAGAGAGTGCTTACGCCACCTTTGACGGTGTGGAACTATACCCCACCCGAGAAGAAAAGGCGGCGCGGCTGGCCTTTGCGCTGATCAAGGACCACGCATTCGTAGACGGCAACAAGCGGATCGGCATTTTTGTTATGCTGTGCTTTTTAAAGTTGAACGGCGTGCAGTTGCACGCAGACAGCGAGGAAGTGGCCGCCTTGGGCTGGGCCGTGGCCAACGGCTCCGCCGGGTATGACCGGCTGGTGGCCTGGATTCGGGCGCATACGCAGGCAGGGAAATGATAAAACCGATCGTAGGGGCAGATCGTATCCGCCCGCATAATTCCTCAGTCGCGCAGGTGCGTCAGCTCCCCTTTATTGCCTAAAAGGGGCGTCCCATTTTTGCAAGGGCGGCATAAAACATATAACCACACAAAAAACCGCCCGGGCCATACGGTCCGGGCGGTTCCCTCTCTTACGGCAAGCGAAAGATCATTTGCCGATTTGATACAACGCAGAGGTATCTGCGGTGGTATTGTCTACATACCAGGTATGGCCGATCTGCACCACGGTCAGGTTGCAGGCGGCCAACTGGGTACCCTTAGCGTCCGTTACCTGCACGGTGCAGGTGGAAACGGCACTGATGTCGTCGGCGCTGACTTCATAATTCGCCAGCAGCTGGGTATTCATCTTGGCGGTATAAGCCTTTACATCCTCCACCGACTGCACATCGGTCACGGTGGTGGTCAGCTTGTAATCCTCGCCCAGCGCCTTTTGGTAAGCGCCGATGGTCTTATCCGTCAGCTTGACCTTGGTGTTCTTGTCGTAGGTCTCTTCCGTACCGGTCAGGCTCTCGCCGTAGGTCTTTACATTGGCCTCCAGCGCAGTGAACATACCCTCGTCGTCCAGATACTGGTCGCCAAACACCTGCCCCCGCACCTGCTGGTACTTGGCAAAGTAATTGGTGAACATAGCGTCTGCATCGTCCCAGCCGTACTGACCCAGCAGCTCCACATAGTAGGGATACATGGCATCGGTCACCTGGCCGGTAAGCGTACCGTCGTCGTTCTTGGTCTTATCGGACTTGTAGCTGTCGTCGTTCAAGCCCTTTAAGTTCTTGGTATCGTCGCCGGGCTTGTAACCGGCGTCCTTATAGATCACCGGATACATATAATACTTGCGGATAAAATCGCCGTATTTCTCGCTTTTGCTCACCAGCGCATACTTGTTGGCATTGTAGCCGTCACCGGTCTGCGCAATGGTATCCGCATACGCCTGAGCGACCTTCTCCGGCTTAAATGCAATATACTTGCTGCTAAAGGTGGCCACGGTGGACACAGCCAAAATGGCTGCAACCAACAGAAATGCCACCAGCGCATACAACTTGGTATTAAAAGTCTTTTCCTGTTTTGCCATTCTCGTCGCCCCCTTACTCGGCTGCTGCCGCATCGGCAGTCTCTTCGCCCTCACCGGCAACCAAGCCGGCGGCCTCACGGCGCTCCATCAGCTCGCGGGTAATGCGCGCCTTCTTCTCACCGACCATGTCGTAGAAGAAGATGGGCACCGCCTGGAGCACAACGAACACGGCGGGAATGATGGTGTAGATCATTAAGATCTTGTTCAAAGTAGAATCCGTCTGGGCGGCATAAGCCACATTGGCGTCACGAGATACGGCATAGCCGGACCAGGTGTACAGCAGCCAGGGACCCAGCGCCTTGGTGAAGGCGGAAGCGATCTTGGAGAACAGGCCGTAACCGGCATACGCCAGACCGTCCTTGCGCTGGCCGGTTTTCCACTCGATCTCGTCTACGCAGTCGGCGATCATAATATTGGGGGTTACATTGGTGTTGCCGTGCTGCAAACCGCAGAAGAAGTTCAGGATCAGGAACGGCACAATCAGGGTGCTGTTAAAGCCGATACCCTTAGACACCAGGAACAGGATCGCCATGGAAGACGCACCGTACACGCAGAAAAGAATAAAGGTCTTTTTGGTGGAGAACTTCTTGAGCACAAAGTTCACCAGCAGGGTGCCCACAGCGGTACCGATACCCATGGGCAGCAGCAGCGCCAACTTCAGGTCCTTAGAGCCCAGCAGGTAAATGGCGATGTACAAAGACACGGTACCGTACACGCCGCGGCCAAAACCGCACAGCTTGGTCAAGGACACCATCAGCAGGTTCTTGTATGTAAAGACCACCTTGACGGCGTCTTTCAGGCTCACCTTCTCCTGCGTGAAAGGCACACGCTCTTTGTTATTGGTAAAGAAGATCATCACAAAGAGGATCAGACCCAGGGCGCACACCGCCGTGGAGATCACCAGGTCAAGGCCCTGGCCCTCGGCGTTCTTATATTGCTGCTTGCCCATCAAGGCCTTCATTACCAGGCCCACTACCATCACGACTACCATACCGCCGGACTGGCCCACGCTGCGCAGGAACGAAGCGATGGAGATGGCGGTGGAGCGCTCTGCCGGATTGGGCGAGCACAGGGAGCCGAAGCAGTTAGACGGGCTTTCTACCGCACAGCTGAAGGCGGTATACAAGGAGTAGATCACAAACATCCACACGATCGCCAAGGTTTGGTTGGAGGTGTTGGGTGCAATGAATACCAGCATAGCCACCACGGCCAGCGGCACCACGCCGAAGCCCACCCAGGGCTTTACCTTACCCAGCTTGGTGCGGGTGTTATCCACCAAATAGCCGATCACCAGCTCGCACACGGCGCCGATGATACCGGCCACCAAGAACACCATAGAGATGGCGTTTGCCATGGTGGCGGAGTCAAATCCCTTGCCTTTGAACGCGAAGTCAGCGAAGAAGGTAGCGGTGTAGTCCGGCATCCAGCCGGTCATCAGAGCCACGCCGAACAGACCGATACCAAAGGTAACGATCTCTGACTTCTTCATGTACTTTTTTTCCGTTTTGTCAGACATGAAAAATCCCCTTTTCCAAATTTAGTTTTGTTTTGCGTCCAGTATTATAACACGCTGCCGTGCATTTGACAACTGTCCGGTTCTTTATTTGGCACATTTGAAAATCTGTACCGTCATTAATCGGAATATGTTCAATATTTCAGGAGAATCGGTTGCGATTTGCCTCCCTTATTGCAGGCAACCAAATACAAACACAAAACCGCCTGCGCAGAAATACGCAGACGGTTCATGGTTTATATCAATATTATACGCACGCCGTTATGCCTTGGCGACCTCTTCGGTCTCGCTGCCTTTTTTGCTCTTCACATAGCTCTTGGCACTGTTGACCACAATGGTCAAGCCCAGTACAATCAGCAGCACGGCGATGATCAGCTGCAAACCGTTGGCAATAAACACAGCGCCCCAGCTGGTCTGTCCGGCAGGGATCTCCACTGCGGCAGCCTGCTGAATGGCCTTGATCATGGCGATCAGCCGCTGCACCAACGCAGTAAAGGTAACACACAGCATAATGATCATAGGCGGGAACAGGATCTTGTTCTTTCTGCCTGTAACCTTCAGGAACACGCACAGCGTAATCAGCACCAGTGCGCTGAGCAACTGGTTGGCAGAGCCAAACAGAGGCCAAATCTGCTGGTAGCCCACCTTGGTGAGCACATAGCCGCAAAGCAGGGTGATGATGGTAGCAAAATACGGATTGCACACCACCTTGCGCCACAGAGCTGCGTGCTTCATATCATCTACGCTGAAGATCTCCTGGAAAGACATTTTACCGATCCGAGCCACAGCGTCCAGTGTGGTCAGCGCCAAAGCGGACACACACATGGTCATAAACACGGTGGCTACCTGCACCGGCACGCCCATTTTCTCAAAGAACCCGGCAACACCGCGGGAGAAGATCTGGAACGGGGTGCCTTCGGCAGCCACGCCGTTCTTGGCGGCGGCACCGGCCACGCACAGCGCCAGTACAGCCAGCACGCTCTCCAAAATCATGGCGCCGTAGCCAACTTTCAGCATATCCTTCTCATTGGCGATGGTCTTAGATGAAGTGCCGGAGGACACCAGGCTATGGAACCCGGACACAGCGCCGCAGGCCACGGTCACAAACAGAATGGGGAACATGGTGCCCAGCTTCTCGTTATTAAACCCGGTAAAGGCAGGCAGCTCCATGGTGGGATGGCCGATGACCAAACCGATGATGGCACCGGCGATCATGCACACAAACATAATGGTGGTCATATAGTCCCGAGGCTGTTTCATCAGCCAAATGGGCATAATGGCCGCCAGGAAAATATAAGCGAACACCACGGCAGCCCATTGGGTCTTGCCCATGATGATAGGCACTTTAATGCCGACGGCAAAGGACGCAACAATAAAGACAACGCCCACAACAAACTCTTTCCACCCGGTCAGGTTCCACTTCTTCTGGATCAGGCCGAATACCACGGCAAACACCATAAACATAATAGACACCATACCGGCGGAGCCGTTGACCCCGGCAGTCGGCAGCTTTTGCAGAGTCTCCGCATCAAAGGCAGAGAATGTGCCGGTAACCATATCCGCAAATACGGCGATGATCAGCACGGAGAACAGCCAGCAAAAGATGGTAAACAATTTGCGGCCCAGCTTGCCGATGTACTTTTCAATGAGCATACCCATGCTCTTGCCCTCGTTCTTCACAGAAGCGTACAGGGCGCCGAAGTCCGTAACGGCGCCGAAGAAAACGCCGCCGATCAGGATCCACAACAGCACCGGTACCCAGCCAAAGACCGCCGCCTGAATGGCGCCGGTAACCGGGCCTGCACCTGCGATAGAGGAAAATTGATGGCTGAACACCGTCCAGCCGTTGGTCGGTACAAAGTCTTTGCCGTCGTTGTACTTCACTGCGGGGGTTTCTGCCTTGGGATCAATACCCCAGGACTTGGCAATATGGCGACCATACAGCACATAGCCCGCACCTAACACAACAATGGCAATCAGTACAATAACCAATGTGTTCATTTGAAAGACTCCTTTCATTCTTCTTTTCCCAGTCAAATACAAAACAAAAAATCCTTCGCCCCGGCACAGCCAATACTGCTGTGCAAAGACGAAGGTAAAATCAGAAACCCGCGCGTTACCACTCTGCTTGCCGGCAAAGCTGCCGACCGCTCATGCGCTGCCCGCCAAGGCGGATAGCACGCTCCGATAACGGGGAGTACCGGCACCGATTACGAAGCCCGAGGGCCGCTCACAGGTGCTGCTTGCAGGGGATAACGAGGACCGTGCCTTGCTGCCGTCTTCCACAACCGACGGCTTTCTGTAAGCGGTGATGCGGTTCGTCCTGTCCTGTTCGTTGCATTTGACTGTTGAATTTGTACTACCAATATAGCACTTTTGCGCCATTTGTCAACACCGTTGGAACAAAAAAATGCCCAAAATCGCAATAACGGACAGAGGTTGGAAAAATAAATGCCCCGGCGGGACCGAAAACGATCTGCCGGGGCGCAGTATATGCTTTTCCGTTTACAACTGGTCCGCCAAGGAGAAAATCAGGTCCCGGGTCTTGTCCCAACCCAGGCAGGGGTCGGTGATGGACTTGCCGTAAATGCCGTCCTCCCACTTTTGGGCGCCATCCTCAATGTAAGACTCAATCATAAAGCCCTTTACCAAACGGCGTATATCCGCCGAGTGGCGCATGGAATGGAGTACCTCATTGGCAATACGCACCTGTTGCAGGTACTGCTTGGAGGAATTGGAGTGGTTGGTGTCAATAAGCACCGCCGGGTTGGCAATGCCGCTCTCCACATACAGATCGTGGAGAATACGCAAATTCTCGTAATGATAATTGGCGTGGTTGATGCCGTGTCGGTCCACACTGCCCCGCAAAATGGCGTGGGACAAGGGGTTGCCCTGGCTCTCTACCTCCCAACCGCGATAAATAAAGGAATGATCGCCGTGGGCGGCCTTAATGGCATTGATCATCACAGACAGATCCCCGCTCATGGGATTCTTCATACCCACAGGAATATCCAGTCCGCTGGAGATCAGCCGGTGCTCCTGGTTCTCTACGCTGCGGGCACCCACGGCCACATAGCTAAGCAGATCGCTCAGGTACCGGTGGTTCTCCGGGTACAGCATCTCGTCTGCACAAGACAGCCCGGTCTCCTGCAAGGCACGCAGATGAATATGGCGAATGGCGCGAATACCCTCATACATATCCGGCTTTTTACCCGGATCCGGCTGGTGGAGCATGCCCTTGTATCCGGCGCCGGTGGTGCGGGGCTTGCCGGTATAAATGCGGGGAACGATCAAGATTTTGTCCGCCACCTGCTTTTGCACCTCTGCCAAGCGGTGGATATAGTCAATTACCGCATCCTCCCGATCCGCCGAGCAAGGGCCGATCACCAACAGCAGCTTGTCGCTTTCGCTGCGGATAATGGCGGCGATCTCCTGATCCCGCTTGTCCTTGTAGGCAGCCAGCTCCGGAGTCAGGGGCATCTCTTTTTTCAGCTCCTGAGGAATGGGCAGCTTGCGAATAAAGTGCATATGATCCATTTTATCAAAATTCTGCATGGGCTTTACCTGATTTCTATACTGTGATACCTATTATATTATACTGCCCGGGATAACTTGTCAAGAAAGCGCTTTAAATTACCACAACCGTGGAATACCGGGGGAATTGTAAATTTTGGCCCGCTGCCCTTGACCCACTCCCTGCTTTGTATTACTATTAAAAGGATCATTTACAGGTAAAGCGGAGCAAAGCATGGCAAACGAACGAAAAAAACCTGCAAAAAAGAATACCCGCAGTCGGTCAACCCTACGGCGGACAAGCACCCGTAAAAAAGCCACCCGCAAAAAGCCCGCCGGCACCGCCCGGCGCAAGGGGCGGCGCAAAACCAACGGCCAATCTCTGTTTGCCAACCGGTGGGTGCAGGCGGCGCTGGCGCTGGTGATCGTGGGTGCGCTGGCTGCCACAGTGCTGGCACTGGGGAACCGCCATCAGCGGGTAACCTATGACTTTGGCACCGACGCCCCCTTTGTGGAGGGGGTAGACATCTCCGAGCACAACGGCACCGTGGACTGGACTACCCTGGCAAAAAGCGCCAGATTTGCCTTTATCCGTGTAGGCTATCGGGGCTACAACGACGGTACGCTCCATGCAGACAAAATGGCAAAAGAGAACTTAAAAGCTGCCCGCAAGGCCGGGGTACCGGTGGGTGTATATTTCTTCTCTCAAGCCACCACGGAGGAAGAAGCCCAAGAGGAAGCCCGTTTTGTGCTGGAAGCCGTGCGCTTTGCCAAAGTGGAGCTGCCGCTGATCATAGACTATGAATACGGCTACAACGCCGCCGGAGAACACGCCGGTCGGCTGTATGCAGCCAATGTGAGCAAAAAGGACACCACCCGGCTGCTCACCGCCTTTTGTGACACCGTAACCGCCGACGGCTACACCGCCGGGGTGTACGCCAACTCACACTTTTACATTTCTAAATTCGACGCCGCCTCCCTGCCCAAGGGCACTCTGCGCTGGGTGGCGGACTACAACAGCGCCGTCACCTACACCGGGGATTTTGATATTTGGCAATATTCCAAAACCGGCAAGATCAAAGGCAACGGCAGCAAGTACATTGACCTGAACCGCTGGTATTTGGGAGGTTCCTAATGCAAAAAGCAAAAAAGCGATTGTTTTCTGTCACCGCCGTACTGCTGGCGGTGCTGGTGGCCTTAACAGCGCTGCTGCCTACGGCGGGCGCAGCCCAGGCCGCCACCATGAAATCCAAATACACCGGCAAAAGCTACACCCACAACGCCCGATTTGACAAGCTGGAGGTGCTAAACGGTGTAGATATTTCCGCTTGGCAAGAAAAGGTGAACTGGAAAAAGATAAAGAACGACGGCATTGACTTTGCCATTCTACGCGCCGGGTACGGCAAGAACGCCAGCCAGGAGGACGCCTACTTTGCCACCAACTTTAAGAACGCCACTGCCGCCGGGCTGCCGGTGGGTATTTACTGGTATTCTTATGCCAAGAGCGTGGCGGATGTGGAAAAAGAGGCGCGCCTGTGCCTGCAAGTACTGGGCAGCCGCACCCTGGATCTGCCGGTGTTTTATGACTTAGAGGAGAGCAGCCAGCTGAACAAGGGCAAGGCCTTTTGCACCCAGCTGGTAGAGCACTTTTGCAGCATCATTGCCGCTGCCGGGCACACCCCGGGGCTATATATGAGCCGCAGCCCGCTGCTGGACTACATTGAGCAGGAAACCCGGGGCCGCTACGCCCTGTGGGTGGCAGAATACGGCTCCAAGACCTGCAAGTACGACGGCGATTACCTGATGTGGCAGTACGCAGACAACGGCAAGGTGGCCGGGGTCAACGGCAACACGGATATGGACTTTCTGTACGGCAACAAAAACAGTTTGCCCGGCTCTGCCACCCTGCTGAAAAGCAAGACCTACACCGGCAAGGCCATCACGCCCGCCCCCACCGTCACCGGCGAGGACGGCCAACCACTGAAAGCGGACAAAGATTACACCCTGACCTATATCAATAACAAAGCGGTGGGCATGGCCACCATTACCGCCCAGGGGCTGGGTGCTTACACCGGGCGGCGGTGGTACTATCGCTTTAAGATCCTGCCTGCCAAGGTCACCGGTCTGACCCTGGAGAGCCGCAGCAAAACACGACTCACCTACATTTGGAACGCCACCCCCGGCGCCAACGCCTACTTGGTGAAGGTCATCAACCGCACCACTGGCAAAGGCTTTGACAAGGCAGTAAGCACCACCCGAGTGGATCTGACCGATTTAACAGACACCCAGCTGTACGAGGTGCAGGTGGCGGCTTATCGGGGCAACACCGCTTACCGGGGTCCCTATTCCAAGGTGAACGACAAGCACGCCCTGCCGGGCACCGTCACCGGGCTGAAAACGCAAAAGACCGCCACCGGCTCCATTACCCTGGAGTGGAACAAAAAGCCCGGCGCCGACGGCTATGTGGTGTACCAATATATTGCCGCCAAGAAGCAGACAAAGCGCTTGGCCACCACCACCGCCCGCAGCTTTGTGTTCAAGGGCAGCGGCGCCAAGCCGGGCACCAAATACTACTTTTATGTGGCGCCCTACACGGTAGACTCCAAGACCAAGGAAGGCGCCAAGGGCACCCGACTGGCGACCACCACCCGCCCCACTGCCACCAAATGCACCGCCGCCAAATCCGCCAAAAAACAGCAGATTTCCGTGCGCTGGAACAAAGTGAAATGCAACGGCTACGCCGTGCAGTATTCCACCAAGAAGAACTTTTCCGGCGACAAAAAGACCCTGTATGTAAGCAGCGGCAAGGCCACCGGGAATATTAAAACCGCCAAGGGCGGCCGCACCTATTATGTGCGCCTGCGCCCCTACACTACCGTAGGCAACACCCGCTACTACGGCAGCTACACCGCCGCCCGCGCCGTGCGGGTCAAGTGAGCACAATAGAAAAAATAAGCATAAAGCACCGTTCCAACGAACGGTGCTTTTTTTGTGTTGTTGTGATTTGAGCGGGCGGTTTGGCGCAATACGGCGGGCGGATACTATCCGCCCCTACCCGTTACAATAGCGTCTTTGTAGGGGCGGCAATCTGCCGCCCGCACTGCGATACAGGCTGACGGATCGGCGGTGCGATACTGCACTCGCTACGAAACAGTCCCCCGGACTGTTTCTCCCAAATGCTAACGCATTTGGAGCCTCGTGTCTCTTGCACTGCGTGCAATTCACTCATCGCACCCTACAAGATTATAATTTACAAAAATGTAGGGCCGGATGCCCACATCCGGCCGCTTGTGCCGGATTTCATCAAGGCCTTGCGTTCTATCTTATCCCCCCCGCCGTGCGGCCAAGGCGAATTTGGACCGGTACGCCCCGGCGGCGGCACGGGCCAACACGGCGTCCGGTGCAATGGACGAAAACACCCACCAACAGGAAGTGCCGCCCAGCGGCGAATGCTCCGTCTGCCAGCCCTGCTGCAAATGGTAGCGGGCCAGGTGCACATTCCGGGGCAGGCAAAGCCCGTCCGCATACAAAATGCCCAAGGCATAATCCGCTGCGGGCAGCGCTGGGCACCACCGCTCCAACCGATCGAAAATATCAACACCCGGTGCCGGTGCCAAGCCATACGCCCACACCGGCGCCATATAGGCACAACTGATCGGGTCTGCGGCAACTGCCTGCCACACTCCACGATGGGTGACCAACCGAGCCAGCCCGGCAAAATCACTCTCGGCCACGCCGTCCCTGACCCTTTGGCGCAGGGCGGACAGGCTGCTGCTTTTTTCCATCTCACTTTGCATTGTTTCACCAACTTATTCGCCGCAGTGTAGCACTAATGGGTACTATAATAGAAGATTAGCAAATTTTTATGCTAAAGTCAATAGTACCAATCAGTGGTGCGGAGGTGGCGTTGTGTATTTTAGAAGGCTGCGGGATCTGCGAGAGGACAGAGACCTGAAGCAAACGGATGTGGCCGCCTTGCTGGGCATTCGCCAAACCGTCTATTCCCGCTACGAGCGGGGCTACCAAAATCTGCCGCTGGAGCACCTGCTGGCACTGGCGGACTACTACGGCGTATCTACCGACTACATTCTTGGCCGCACCGACAACCCCAAAACAAATCCATAACCATCGATCCAAGCCACCCTTTTCGGTGGCTTTTTTGTTAGGCTGATTGCGACACCGGTTAGGTGGTGTTGAGCGTAGCGAAACAGAGGGATTAAATAGTGGATCACTCTACGCATATTCGCACCACGCCGCAGGCATACTATCCTTAAAATACTGCATTTTGCGGTAAATGTCAATACATCAAATTGCGGTATTTTATAATAACCCCGGTGATAGTATGTTTCAAAGAATACGAGACCTGCGGGAGGATCGCGACCTGACCCAAAAGCAAGTGGCGACGGTGCTCAACTGCTCCCAGCAGGTTTATTCCAATTACGAATTAGGCCAACGGGATCTGCCCACCGCCGTGTTGCTGGCGCTGGCGGACTACTACGGCGTATCTACCGACTACATTCTTGGCCGCACAAACGATCCGACTATCCAAAAATAAATATAAACACGGCAAAACGCCATCGAGTGTACCAATGCTCGATGCGTTTTGCCTTTTTATATCTCCCGCTGACCGCTGTACTTGGCTACGGCATAAAGTGCATATGTTCGCGCGTTGCGCTCACACAGCTGGTGGCGAATGGATGAGCCGCTGCCGCCCTGTCCCGCTCCTTCGATAAGATCAAGCCGACAGTACGCACCGATCCCCGCCTCCGCGCCCTGCGATAAGGCACATCATCTACAAAAAGGAGCAATCCAACAATGGAATTGCTCCTTTTTCCTTCTTATGTTATGTATTACCGAAAGCGCGCCTTTTCAGCCGCGCAGGTGGGCGTACAGATGGAGAAAATCCTGCTCCACCCGATCAAAAGGCTGCTGCGTCCAATCCGGGGTGCATTGCAGGGGCGGGGCATTCGTGGGGATCACCTCGCCGGTAAAATGTAAAAATTCCGCCGACAGCATGGCGTTGTCGATCTCCGTGACCGTCTGCCACTGCGCCGGGGTAGGCCGAGCCTCTGCCAAGGTATCAAACAACAGCGCCAGCAGCCGCTCCTCTGCCCGGACGAATTCCGGCAGCCGGGCCTTCACCGGCCGGGTCACATCGCTCATATACGCCTCTGCGCCGTCATGAAGCAGGCAGAACAGTGCCGTTTGGTTCGCTTCACCCCGCACCAGCGCCTCTCGGGCGCAAGCCAAAGAGTGCTGCCCAACGGAGTAAAATGCCGGGAACTGGCCGTTGGCGCGGGTCATCAGAGACTGGGCGTGGGCAATATCCCGCACATCCAGATCCGCCGCCACCGCGTGGTACGGGTCAAAATGCCGCCCGGTATAGGTAGAAATCGGTTTGTACATACCGTCGCCTCCGGTTAAGTTTCTATTGTGTAGTAGGACAAGGAACCGTCCCCTGTTTTACATATCCGGAATTTGCCAGATTTCACCCTCCAGATCATCATAATCGTACTGTAGATATGTTCCGCGAGCTTCAGAGCGGTATTTATACGGTATATCATGATCGTTGCACCATTTCATCAAGGTAATCGCTTTATCTTGATTCAACCTATATTGCTCAGTAAATGACAAACCATTTCGATCAATAAACACACGATAGCGAAAATACACATCTTCTTTATCCTTAAGCCGCATTAAAGAACTCGGTTACCTGCGGATTGTTCAAAGCCCGCATTAAATCTTTGTATCGAGATTCTGGAATAAAATGAGGAAATGGAATAATATCTGGATTATCATCATACATATCGCACGGACCTCTGTGATCGATCATCTTGAAGTGTTTCACATCGAACCAATAGTCCTGCTGATTCGCTTCTTGCTCATCTAAGCTGTAGGAGCAGTAACAGTAGTATTTGTTAATGTTTAATCTTTTCATAGTAGGTTCCCTTTCTATATTGTAGGGCGGTGGGCTTGCTCCTGCTGCAACACCCGACGCAACCGCCCGCTGCAAATCATTATAACACAAGAAAGCACCGCTGAAAAGCTGAATTTTGGTGAACATTGACAAAAGTGGAAATTCCGCTTGATTATTTGGCAAAAGCGGTATAAAATAAAGACTGCAATACAAGGGCGCATAGCGCCCGGGTAAATTCAAATATTTTTCGGAGGTAATTCCAAATGGTAAGAGTTGCTATCAATGGTTTCGGCCGTATCGGCCGTCTGGCTTTCCGTCAGATGTTCGGCGCAGAAGGCTATGAAGTGGTTGCCATCAACGACCTGACTTCTCCCAAAATGCTGGCTCACCTGCTGAAGTACGATTCTTCTCAGGGCAAGTACGCACTGGCTGACACCGTGTCCGCTACCGATGACTCCATCATCGTAGACGGCAAAGAGATCAAGATCTATGCAAAGGCTGACGCTTCTGAGCTGCCCTGGGGCGAGCTGAAGGTAGACGTAGTGCTGGAGTGCACCGGTTTCTACACTTCCAAGGAGAAGGCTTCTGCTCACATTAAGGCCGGTGCCCGTAAGGTTGTTATTTCTGCTCCCGCAGGCAACGATCTGCCCACCATCGTATACAATGTAAACCACGAGACCCTGAAGGCTGAGGACACCGTGATCTCCGCCGCTTCTTGCACCACCAACTGCCTGGCTCCCATGGCAAAGGCCCTGAACGACTTTGCTCCCATCCAGAGCGGTATTATGTGCACCATCCACGCTTACACCGGCGACCAGATGACTCTGGACGGCCCGCAGAGAAAGGGCGACCTGCGTCGTTCTCGTGCCGCTGCCGTGAACATCGTTCCCAACAGCACCGGTGCTGCTAAAGCAATCGGCCTGGTTATCCCCGAGCTGAACGGCAAGCTGATCGGCTCTGCACAGCGTGTTCCCACCCCCACCGGTTCCACCACCATCCTGACCGCTGTCATCAAGACCGACAAGGAAGTGACCGTTGAGGCCATCAACGCTGCTATGAAGGCTGAGTCCACTGAGTCCTTCGGTTATAACACCGACGAGATCGTATCCTCCGACATCGTGGGTATGCGTTACGGTTCTCTGTTCGATGCTACCCAGACCATGGTGCTGAAGGTTGCTGACGACACCTATGAGGTTCAGGTTGTTTCTTGGTATGATAACGAGAACTCTTACACCTCTCAGATGGTTCGCACCATCAAATACTTCTCCGAGTTGGGCTAATCCCTCTCGATACAGAGAAAACCAAAGACCGACAGGTTCGCCTGCCGGTCTTTTTCTTTTGCTAAAATATAGATATAAAAAAGAGAGCACCTTACAGTGGGTGTTCTCTTTAATATATTTTATTCGCCCTTTTGGAAAATCACGGCAAACAGTTCTTCAATCCGTTCCATTTTCCCGGTTAGGTACAGGTAGCCGAACAGCGCCTCCACCCCGGTGGCGCAGTGGTACTCGCCAACGGTGGCGCTCTTGGGCTGGTGGCCGGTCTTGGCATTGCGCCCCCGCTTAAACACCGCCAGTTCTTCCTCTGTCAGCAGCGGCTCCATGCGGGCAAAGGCCGCCGTTTGGGCCTTGGCGCTAACGAACTTCACGCTCTCCCGGTGCAGGTCGTTCACCGGCCGGTTGGCCAGCGCCACCAGGTGGCAGCGCACCTGCATCTCATACACGCAGTCGCCGATAAAAGCCAAATTCAGCGGGCTTAGCTGCCGCGGATCTGTGTTCAACACTTCCATACTTGCTCCTTACGGAATGTACTCAAACTCAATATCATACAGGCTGACAATATCGCCCTCCTGGATCCCCCGCTGCCGCAGCGCCTCAAACACGCCGCTCTTCTCCAGCACCCGCTGCATGTATTGCAGCGCCTCGTAGTCCTCCACATCAATGCCCTTAAGCACCTTGGGAAACCAGGGAGCCTCTACCAGGTAGTAGCCCGGCTCCGGATTGGTGATGGTAAAGCCGGTACTGTTTTGCACCAGCAGCTCCGTGGGGATCTCTTCCGGCTCGTACTCCTTCACCGGGGGCAGCGTTTGCAGCCGGTTCCACACTGCGTTCATCAACTCCCGGGTGCCCTCCTGAATGGGAGCGCAAATGGAATAGTAATCATAGCCCTTGGCCTCTACATAGGCTTTCAACCGTTCAATTTGCTCCGGCTCCGCCATGTCGATTTTATTGCCCGCCACAATCTGGGGTGCTTTGGCCAGCTCCGGATTGAACTTCTCCAGCTCCCGGTTGATGGCATCAAAATCCTCGATCGGGTCTCGTCCCTCGTGACCGCTTACATCCACCAGGTGCACCAGCAACCGGCAGCGCTCCACATGACGCAAAAAGTCATGACCCAGGCCCACGCCGTCTGACGCGCCCTCGATCAACCCGGGAATATCCGCCAGCACAAAGCTGTTGCCCGCACCCATGGACACCACGCCCAAATTGGGCACCAGGGTGGTAAAGTGGTAGTCGCCGATTTTGGGCTTGGCCTGGCTGACCACGGAGATCAGGCTGCTTTTGCCCACGCTGGGAAAGCCGATCAGCCCCACATCCGCAATGAGCTTCAGCTCCAGACTGACCTCCCACTCCTCGCCGGGCACGCCGGGCTTGGCAAAGCGAGGCACCTGCCGGGTGGGGGTGGCAAAGTGCATATTGCCCCAGCCGCCCTTGCCGCCCTTGGCTGCAATAAACCGCTCCGTCTTGCTCATATCCGCCATGACGGCGCCGCTTTGCACCTCGCGGATCACCGTGCCCCGGGGCACGCGAATTTCCAGATCCTGGCCCTTACGGCCGTACTGCCGACCGCCACGACCCGGCTCGCCGTTCTGGGCCGCATATTTCCGTTTGTAACGAAAGTCTGCCAGGGTAGCCAAATTATCGTCTACCACAAAGACCACATCGCCGCCCTTGCCGCCGTCACCGCCATCCGGACCGCCGGCAGCCACATACTTCTCTCGATGAAAGGCCACTGCACCGGCACCGCCGTCGCCGCCTTTGATTTTGATTTTCGCAATATCTGCAAACACAGGGTATCCCTTCCTTTCTGTGTTGTTTTTTCAATAGTACCATAAAAATGCGGGAATTACAACAAAAGTTCGTGGAAAATGCCGCCGCCCGCTCCCTTGCGCCCCGCTGGGGACTATGATAAAATAAGAGTGTACAAAAAAGAGAACAGCCAGGCCCTAAGAAGGAGGTTCCACAATGAACATTTGGCATGACATCAGCCCCAAGCGGATCCGCAAAGACCGCTTTTACGCCGTCATTGAAATTCAAAAAGGCGGCAAAAACAAGTACGAACTGGACAAGGAGACCGGTATGCTCAAGCTGGACCGAGTGCTCTTTACCTCTACCCACTATCCGGCCAACTACGGCTTTATCCCCCGCACCTACGCCAGCGACAAGGACCCGCTGGATGTGCTGGTACTGTGCAGCGAGCAAATTCAGCCTATGACCATCGTGGAGTGCGCCCCCATTGGCGTACTGATGATGGAGGACGGCGGCGCCAAGGACGAAAAGATCATCGCCGTGCCGGTAAACGACCCCAACTACAACTGCTACACCAACATTGACCAGCTGCCCGCCCACTATTTTGAGGAGATCAAGCACTTTTTTGAGGTGTATAAGACCCTGGAAGTGAGCAAGAGCACCTCTGTGCTGGAAGTGGATGACCGGGCAAAGGCGGAAGAAATCATCCAGTCCTGCATGGATGAGTATATCCGCAAATTCCAAATGTAATCCAAACGCCCATAAAAACCGCGGTGCCCTTATAGAAAAGGGCACCGTTTTTGTTTTTATAATCGGTTAACCATGGGAGCGGTTCGTATCCGCCCGCGCATTTCCCGCCGCGGCTTTCCGTTTCTTCCCAAACACCAGGCACAGCACCAGCAACAAGGGAAAGACGATCCCCGCCAAAATCCCTCGGCGCATATTGCCATCACACACCCGGGTAACCATACCCGCCAGGGTGGGTCCGGCGCTGCACCCCAGGTCACCGGCCAGAGCAAACAGAGCAAACATCACCGTGCCGCCCTTTGGAATGGCGGCAGAGCCTTTGCTAAAGGTGCCCGGCCACAGAATACCCACCGAAAAGCCGCACACGGCGCAGCCCACCAGCGACAGGAGCGGGTTCGGCACCAGCGCGATTGCCAAATACGCTGCCACACACAGCAGGCTGCTGCCCAGCATGCACTTCTCCAAATGCAGCTTGTGACCCCACTTGCCGTAAATCAGCCGTGCGGTACCCATCAGCGCCGCAAAAGCCATGGGACCTGCTAGGTCGCCTACGGTTTTGGTGACCCCCAGCCCCTCCTCCGCAAAGGCGGACGCCCACTGGCTAACGGTATTCTCCGCCGCACCGGCGCCCAGCATCATCAGCATCAACAACCAAAACACCTTGTTGCGGCACAGTTCCTTTAAGGTCAGACCCGCGCCGCCCTCCGGGTTCAAAGGATAAATCGGCGCGGTGGCAAAAAGCACGCCGTTTAAGAGGGGCACCGCCGCCCACACCAGCGCCAGCGCTTTCCAGTTGGCGATACCAAAGACGGTAAAGAACAGGGTGGACAGCAGCACCACACCCATCTGCCCCCAGCAATAGAACGAATGGAGCAGGCTCATGGCGGAGGCTTTGTTATCCGTTGGGCAGGCCTCCAAAATGGGGCTGACCAGCACCTCCAACAGCCCGCCGCCCAGAGCGTACACCACCACTGCCAGCAAAATACCCACAAACGGGTCGGCAGTACGATCCGGCAAAATCGTCAGCAACATCAGCCCGGCAGCGGCAAAGCCGTGGGCCAGCAGAACAGACGCCCGGTAGCCAATCCGGTCAATGAACCCGGCGGACAGCAGATCTACACACAGCTGGATGAGAAAATTCACAGTGATCAGCAGGGTAATCTTTTGCAGCGGCACCCGGTAGTCGGTCTGGAAGGTGACAAACAGCAGGGGCACAAAGTTGTTTACAATGGCCTGCACAATATAGCCGATAAAGCAGGCATACATGGTCTTTTGATAGGGCTTTTTCATCTTTTTTCTCCTTGACGAGCAGCGCACTGCCGGTAGAAATCCAGTGTATTATAGCACGGCGACAGGGCTGCTGCAAGTGGCCGTTGACAATGGACCGTTTTTTTGCTTATAATGAAGAAAAATGCACGGAGGTGCCCCTGATGGCAATGAAAGACAGAATGCACACCGGTGCGCTGTACCTGCCCGGCGATGATGAAATTATGAACCGGCAGCAGCTGTGCCTGGACCGTTTATATGAATTTAACCACACACGACCCTCAGAAACAGACAAGCGCCAGGCCCTGATGAAAGAGATGTTCGCCGAGCTGGGCGAGAACTGCTATATTGAGCCCCCGTTTTATTCTAACTTCGGCGGCGCCCATGTGCATTTTGGCAACCATGTGTACTGCAACTTTGCCGTTACCATGGTGGACGACACCCATATTTATATCGGCGACAACACCATGATCGCCCCCAATGTGACCATCGCCACCGCCGGCCACCCGGTGCTGCCGGAGCTGCGGGAGTACGACTACCAATACAATATGCCGGTGCACATTGGCCGTACCTGCTGGATCGGCGCCGGAGCAGTCATCCTGCCCGGGGTCACCGTGGGCGACAACACGGTCATCGGCGCCGGATCCGTCGTTACCAAAGACATCCCCTCCAATGTAGTGGCGGCGGGCAACCCCTGCCGCGTGCTGCGCCCCATCAGTGATGGGGACCAGGAATTCTACTTCCGGGATCACCCCATTGACCATGCAGAGATCGCCCGGGATCTGGAGAAAATCAAATAAGCACAAAACAAACCCCGCAGGCTACCGAAACGGTCGCTTGCGGGGCGATTTTCTGTATGTTTAGTCGTTGTCCAGCAGAGATTTGTAAAATTCACAGTAATCCGTGCGGTGCTGGGCGGTAAAGTTCACGGCCTCCCGGGGGTGACGGTTCAGTTGGCCGGTGAACATATATTGCAGGTCAAAGCCCCACTGCACCCCGGACTCCCGCAGGGGGATCATATACTTCTCAATAAAAATCAGCAGGCTGTACAAGCTGTACTTAGGGTTCTTTAAGAAACCCAGCAGCAGCTCCATAGCGCAGTTGCCGGCGCCCCGACCCATACCCATGGCGGTGGCGTCCAGGTAAGACACACCGTAGGACAGGGTCTCAATGGTGTTGGCAAAGGCCAAGTTCTGGTTGTTGTGGGCGTGGAAGCCCACCTGTTTGCCGGCAGCAGTGGCCGCTTCTAAGTACCGCTGGGCCAGCACACCGGCATTCTCCGGGTACAGGGAGCCGTAGCTGTCTACCAGGTAGATCACATCCACCGAGGAGTTGCACAGCATCTCCAGCGCCTCGCCCACCTGGCCGGAACCGGCCTGGCTGATGGCCATAATATTGCAGGTGGTCTCGTACCCCAGGTCATGGAAATACTCGATCATCTCAATGGCTGCCGGGATCTGGTGAATATAGCAGGCCACGCGCACCATGTCGATGACGCTCTCGCTCTTTGGCAGAAAGTCCGTTTTAAAATCGCAGCGGCCTACATCTGCCATCACGGAAATCTTCATATCGCTTACATTTTCGCCAACAATGGCACGAATGTCCTCTTCCTTGCAGAACTTCCACTTGCCAAAATCCGCCTCGTTGAAAAGGGTGCGGCTGGCCTTATACCCAAACTCCATATAGTCCACGCCGCTTTTGATATTGGTCTTATACAGTTCCCGCACAAATTCGTCGCTGAAGTCAAAGTTGTTGCACAGTCCGCCGTCGCGAATGGTGGCGTCCAGCACCTTAATGTCGGTGCGCACGCCCATTAAATTGCCTTTTCTGGGGGTCATGGTTGGTTACTCCTGTTCCTGTTATCATTTTACACTTGGCACTTTAGCGCTTTAAAGCCCATTAGTGCTTAGGTGGTATTATAACACCACTCGCTCCCCTTGTCAACGGCAAAAGGCAAAAGAAAAGCAAAAAAAATGCAGCGCGCCCGCAAAACAAGGAACCGTCCCCTGTTCATTCAAAGCCGCTGTTTGTCGCTTCCGGGTAACAAAAAAAAGCGTCGTATTGCTACGACGCTTTTGTCTTGCACGGAAAAGGATATTATGTAGCGTTCAAAAATTATATTCTATCTTTCCACCACGGGAAATTGCCTCCACCAATTCCCCAAAAATATGTTTTTAAGGCATCCATTGATACTCCATAATCAATAGTAGATTTTCTTGAAACCAAATCCGCCCATATCATTAGACGGCGATTTAGCGCCTCGATATCAAGCGTTTTGCTTCCTGACAATTCCATTGGGTCATTTTGAGCCATTCTTCCAAAAAAGAGTTCTGGACTATTTTTTATTCTACGATAGACCCCTGGAAATTTCACTTTTTTACCATTAGACAATAGCATTTCCTCTTGTCCACCTGCTGAAAATTGATCTCGTATGTGGGGGTCAACAATTCCTTGTGAAGTTAACCACAACGCATATCTATCATAATTACCGCCAAATACTTCTGGATAATTCACGCAACCAAAGATAGTGTATTTTCGCTTATCTTCTGGTGATACATTTTTCCATAGTTTTATCGTTGCTGATACCGTTTCATCAGAGGAGTCTCCTGTCCACCATAGGCTTTCTCCCTCTTTTAGTTGACTGCGATAATATTTCGCAACTGGAGCAATCGGGTTATCCATTTTTCTTAGGTCATCATAAGGAACGCCCATTTTATCAAAAATGGTTTCACCTTGGTTTAACCTCATATCAATAAGATAGCGTGGCATATGAGTTACAGCAATACCATATAAGCACTGTTCATAAGGTTTTGATAAAAACTCTATTGGATTTCCGCCAAGTTTGCCGAAAGTCATATATATTCGTTCAATGCCATTCACTCTTGTCGTTTCAAGTATACTGCTTCCCGTTGATGTCCAGTGATTTTCTTTGGTACTTTTCACCTCTATGCCGTAATATTTTGCAGCAATAATATCGGGAAATCTTTGACCAGAAATTTTTTCAATTGTGTTCTCGAATGCAGTACCTTTTGCCGATTCAACAAGAGCTTCTTTCACATCATCCTCAAGCGGATTACCGCCTCTTGTAGCATAGTATTTAGGTCGTTTTAATGCGTCGGCATTCAAAAGCCGGTCAGTTTGAAACATCAGCTTCTGAAATTCGCTTAATGACGGATGAGGATTAACTGATACGATCATTTCTTTTCCTCCTCAAAATAAACGCTCCACTTTTCTGATATATGTTTTGCAATATTGTATGCAAGGACACAGGGCACGGCATTACCGATAATTTTATATGCATCACTGGAGGATACTCCACAAACATCTCCTCTTTTGGGAATGATAAATTGATAATCATCAGGAAAAGTCTGAATGCGCGCACATTCTCTCACAGTTAGCCTGCGCTCTTGTAATCCAGCCATCAACTCTTCTGTATGGCTTCCTCCGTGTTCTGCAGCAAGGCGGCGATATTCAATATTGCCGTGATGTTCGGATCGGATTGTCGGTCCGATGGAGTCCAGCTTTATTTCTGTTTGTCCCTGACAATGTTTCCCCATATACTTTGCTTTAGAATACTTCTTCTGGGAGGGATCATTAGTTTCATTGGGTTCCAACAGGCCATTAAATGCCTCACAACAAGTTACAGGGGAATATAAAGAAGCATCATCAGTTGTAAACGAATGAGTTTTTGGAGGATATGGGTCATAAGTAACAGGAATATCCTTCTTTCTCAATGCCATCAATGCGGTTTTTTTGAGTACCGACTTCTTAAACCCGAAAAAAATCACTCGCTCTCGTGATTGGGGCACACCATAATCTGCTGCGTGAAGTACCCTTGCTGGAACAACAAGGTATCCGCCATTTGCAGCATTTGAAAAGTCTTTTTCGATAACCTCTTTAACATCATCTAAGTTTGTAAGCCCTTTTACATTTTCGGCAATAAACAAAGCTGGTTCTGTTAGCGTTACGACATCTCGCATCCACATATACAGTTGTCCACGGCTTTCCACAGAAGGTTCTCCAACTTCTAATTTTCCTCCATTATGGCTCTTTTCAGAATTAAAGCCCTTTCTCTTGCCTTGATATTGAAAAATCTTGACAAGGAAATCCACCAGTAACAATCATCAATATTGTCCGGG
>ENA-OQBD01000052-OQBD01000052.1-human-gut-metagenome-genome-assembly--contig:-NODE-52-length-67607-cov-6.209544_pt1 | contig 67607 bp, 59 predicted proteins | sample MGYA00242742_ERZ504543 | MGnify/ENA primary metagenome ERZ504543 (study PRJEB26092, sample SAMD00036239) | human gut metagenome | host: Homo sapiens | study: EMG produced TPA metagenomics assembly of...
GTGTATGTGGTACGTTTATTTTATGGAAAATCCAAGCGTATAAATATATTTCATTTCGTATTCCTTCAAAAAGTAATTTAAGAAGATATCTTGCCTATTCACTGCCATTAATTCCAAATCAAATTTCTTGGTGGATTTTATCTGCATCCGATAGGACCGTTATTTTATGGCGTCTTGGAGTAGCTTTCAATGGTATATATTCAATAGCAGGTAAATTTTCTAATTTGTATAGCACAATGTATAATATATTTAATTTATCATGGACGGAATTGATAGCGGTTCATTTCAATGATAAAGATAGACAGAAGGTCTTTTCAGAACTACAAGATACAGTTGTTAAATTGCTGATTTGTTTGTACTTGGGAGTTGTTTCGATAATGCCATTTGTGTTTCCAGTTATGATAAATAGCAAGTATGAGGATGCATATTATCAGATTCCAATTTTGATGATAGGAGTGTTTTTTAGTGCAATGATAGGTGTTATGAGCGCATATTATATCGCGGATAAAAACACAAAGATTATTGCCAAGACAACCATGATTTGTGCTGTAATTAATCTGGTGTTAGACATTGTGCTAATGCCATTTATTGGATTATTTGCGGCTTCAATCGCAAGTGCGACTGCATATTTTATAATGTATATTGTTCGATATATTGATATCAATAAGAGGTATGGAGTGAAGAATTCACCTCGATTATTAATATTACTTGGAACATCGACAGTGGTTGTATTTGGAGTTTATTATTATAGAAATCTAGTGATTTGCGGAATTTGTTTTTGTGTGTTTGTTTTATGTCAATTGTGTTGAATAAAAAAATAATTATCAGTGTTAAAAATATTATCTTAAAGAGGATAAAAAACTTTAATAATGGAAATAGCTTTTGAAAGTTGGTGAGTAAAGGTGAAAAGAGAAACGCCAGTATTATATAAAAGAAAAGAAGAATGCTGTGGTTGTACAGCCTGTTATGCGATTTGTCCTAAAGAAGCCATTTCCATGATTGAAGATGAGGAAGGCTTTGAGTATCCGCAGATAGATGAAAGTAAATGTGTTCGTTGCCATCAGTGCATTAAGGTATGTCCGATAAAAGCAGCACGAGCACAGTAAGGAGAGAGAGACTATGAAAACAACATTACTTATCATGGCAGCCGGAATCGGCAGCCGATTTGGAACAGGAATAAAACAGTTGGAGCCGGTCGATGATGCAAACCATATCATCATGGACTACTCAATCCATGATGCGATTGAGGCTGGTTTCAATCATGTGGTATTTATTATCCGTAAGGATATCGAGAAAGAGTTCAAAGAGGTCATCGGCAATCGCATTGCCTCCATTTGTTCTTCTCACAATGTAACTGTAGACTACGCTTTCCAGGATATCAACGATATTCCGGGAGAATTTCCGGAAGGCCGTACAAAGCCGTGGGGAACTGGACAGGCCGTGCTTGCAGCGAAGGACGTGATTAAAACTCCGCTTATTGTGATCAATGCAGATGATTACTATGGCAAGGAAGGCTTTAAGGCTGTCCATGAGTATTTGGTAAATGGTGGCAAGTCCTGCATGGCTGGTTTCGTTCTGAAGAACACTCTGTCAGATAACGGCGGCGTGACTCGCGGTATTTGCAAGATGGATGAGAATGGAAACTTGACTGAGGTTGTGGAGACTAAGAACATCGTAAAGACCGCAGCTGGAGCAGAGGCAGACGGTGTGGTTGTTGATGTGAATTCTCTGGTATCCATGAATATGTGGGGCTTGACTCCTGATTTCCTAGACGTGCTGGAGGAGGGATTCAAAGAGTTCTTCGAGAAAGAAGTACCGGGTAATCCTCAGAAAGCCGAGTATCTGATCCCTACCTTCATTGGAGAATTACTGGAGCAGGGCAAGATGTCTGTGAAGGTTTTGAAAACCAACGACATCTGGTATGGTATGACCTACCATGAAGATGTCGCAGCCGTAAAGGGCAGCTTCAAGAAAATGTTAGAAAAAGGCGTGTATAAGGCTGACCTGTTCAGTGATCTGTAATGGAAGCAATAAAGGTATTAGCCAAAATCCTCACAAACATCCTGACTGCTCTGTATGAGCCGTTTGGATTTTCACTTCTGCTTTCCTTCCTCGCCATGTTCTTCTATCTATATGCATATGAACCTGAAGAGGCTGGCAAAGGATGGAAGAGTGCCATAGTGACCTGGTATCAAAAATTCAAGGGGAGCGTGTTCTTTCGGAAGTTATTCTTGCTGGCTTTTGTAACATCGATGATTTTGTTTAGAACGTTACTAAACCGTAATCTGTGGCTAAATCCTTTGTCTGATGTCATGGGCGGATGGGGCATCTGGGAGACCGTGAATGGCGAGCAGAAGCTGACTACTGAGTGCATCGAGAACCTGATCATGATGGTGCCGTTTTCAGCAGTAGTGCTGTGGACGTTCGGAGAGAAGATTGGAAACGGCTGGAAGAAGATACTGTGGTATAGTGGAAAGATGGCATTTATCTTTTCGGTAAGCATTGAGATGCTGCAATTATTGCTTCGCTTAGGTACGTTCCAGCTATCGGATATCTTTTACAACACAGTCGGCGGAGTAGTAGGTGGTATGGCGTACTATGTGGCGCTGAAGGCAAGAAAGCGTCTGTAAAACTGGATGAAATTGTGATATACTGGGAGTAGTAGCTCCCTACACTGCTCGTAATAATATCACACACCTCTCCGTGGTGAGCAGCAGGCAACGATCTATTATGATCGGCGAAGAATGCAAAGGTAAGGTATAAATAAAGAATTATTTCTGGAAAGAGATACTAGAGTGACGAAAAAAGAATTCGAGCTTAACTTCTGGCAGCACTATCTCTGGCTGGAAAGTGAATTCTGTACAGTGCTTGAATATGTAGAACTTGATAGTGCTAATTATTCTACGTATTCAAGAAGAATTGAAAAGCTTATTCTCCAGATTGGATCTGAATTTGATAATGTGTCACGAGAGATATGCGGTTTGCAAAGTGTGGACCGCACATCAATTAGTGATTATTATAGCTATTACACATCAAATTACAATAATATTACTGCGACCAAAGTGATAGCTGGTGATGTTCGGCTCACACCGTTCGATGGATGGAACAACACTGCTCCAGGAGAAACACTTGCATTTTGGAAAGCCTACAATTCTATAAAGCATGATAGAATTACAAACTACAAGGAAGGAATATATGGGATGCTCCTTCAGCAAACCGCTTCATCATAACTTTTTCAATGTCTGCAAAAGCTTCAGAAGTGTACCCGGATTAAAGTCTTCTGGTACATATATTTTCATTCCCTGAGAATAGATCATCAGCCGGTTGTCATTAGATACGATACGGCCTTGAAGATTATGGGAGTAATTCTAAGTTGCAGGCCGCAGGACTTCGCCAAAAGCTGTTGATGGTTCCTGACTTGTTCCGGACATAAGATTCGCCTCCTTAATATCAAGTTTTTCTCAGTATATCAAGAAGAAATCCATTCGTTACTACGCCATGTTTTGAGGCACTTACAATTTATGTTTAGAAATGTTGGGAGCAATTATCTAAGAAATATGATAAGATGAACAGGTACTGATTATTGAGAATTAACGAAGAACTGTTCTGTGATATAAAGTAATATTGGTATTGTAAAATAGCAAAATGCTCAGATTCCCCGCAAAGGATCTGAGCATTTTCAATACGAACTATTTCTTCTGTAATTTCAGCACGTCCTCAAGAGAAAGGCCTGAAAATCTGGAGATGTCTTCAGGGGAGAATCTTGGATCCTGAAGCATACGCTGTGCTGTCAGCATAGCTTGTTCCTGACGGCCTTCAGCACGTGCATCATCGCACATTTCCTGAACAGCCTGACACATATTAACCCTCCCTTCTGTTTCTGTGAAACGTAAGTTGATACCGGTTATGGAGTCGATGCCCCGGGCTGCTTTGAGCTCGAGTGACCGGAAGCCGGGACTCTGTGAGGTAAGCTCCTGAAGCTTCTGTTTATCTTTGGAATATTTGATGAAGAGCATGACTTCTTTGAGATTGCTCTGGAGTTTGTCAAGTTCTTCATCCTTTATCTCGGCAGGTGAGAAGAGATTGATCCGGTAATCCGGGACCATGGAAAGAATTTCGGGGTCCTGGACAGAGAGCATTTCGTGGAGGCTTCTTGGAGCGTTCCAGGTGTCGGAACCGAAGTACACGACTGTGGTTATGACCGGGATCAGCCGGTCATCCTTGTAGAAGCCGGTGAGATATTCTCCGGATGTGGAAGGCCATTGCTTTGCTTCTCTGTGGGACCTGGCGGAATTTTCTACCTGCCCTGCGTATTCTAATGCATCATAGACCATGTTTTTGACCGGCAAAAAAGCGGACGTTCGCATTCCGCTTTGCTACATGCTCATGAACGCAATTGCTTTGCACTTGCGTTACATAGTGTGTTTCCGATTGATTTTCAATCCCCAGGAGAAGATAGATTCTTGAATCATCATGCATAACATTAAGAGATTTGAATTCGTCCCGGAATTTCTGGACAGGAACTTCTGAAGTGCCGGATCCGTAGGGGACAGCGAGAGCTGTGGTATCCAGTGGATGAAGAGTGTCAGGGTCTATGACGTTTTTTCCTTTGTACAGCATATGGTTGAACACATCCGCAAAAACGCGGTTGTCAGCCATGTAATCTTTGGTGATGGTATCCTTTGTACCCATAGGTTTCACCACCTTCGATCTTGTTATGTGATCAGAGCTATTTTATCATCTGATCCATTTTCAGGGTAACATAGTTTATTGCTTTTGGAAAGAGGATTTTGTGAAAAAGCTTCAGAGCTTCGCAGGTAAGGCGGATATGTTTGTCGAACGGAGTCGAAATAAATCAATAGACAAAAAGAGCGTATTGTGCTACTCTGAAAGCACGAATCACGTGGCGATTGGCATATTTGTATGTGATTTTTCGCATTGAAAGGGAGTGGAACGCGGAATATGAAGAGACCGAAGCTACCGGTGGGAATTGAGAATTTTCAGGAAATTCGTCAGGCGGATTTTTATTATGTAGATAAGACCAGGCTTATCGAACAACTGATCGATCAGTGGGGGAAAGTAAATCTTTTTACAAGACCTCGGCGTTTTGGGAAAACATTGAATATGAGTATGCTTCGTTGTTTCTTCGAGATCGGGGCAGATGAAGCGCTGTTTGAAGGTCTTTATATTTCCCGGAAACAAGAACTGTGTGAACAGTATATGGGGAAATTTCCGGTAGTGTTTTTATCGCTGAAGAATGTTGATGGACTTACCTTTGAGAATGCACGCTATCAGCTGACAGAACTGGTAGGCAGAGAGGCCAGTCGTTTTCTGTTTTTATTGGAGAGTGACAGACTGACAGAAACGGATAAAGATATATATCGTACATTGATCTCTGTGGAAAATGGCCGCTATTCTATGGATGAAAATATTCTTTCTTCTGCGTTGCAGATATTGTCTCAGCTGTTGCATAAGCATTATGGGCAGAAGACGATCATTCTTATAGATGAATATGATGTTCCTCTGGATAAGGCTTTTCAGCATGGATATTATAAAGAAATGGTGTTCATGATACGCGGTGTGTTCGGACAGGCACTTAAGACTAACGATTCTCTGTATTTTGCAGTATTAACAGGGTGTCTTCGCGTGTCTAAAGAGAGTATTTTTACAGGACTTAATAACTTCAAAGTGCTTTCAATCACGGATCATCGATTTGATGAGCATTTTGGTTTCACAGATGATGAGGTCTGCAGATTGCTTACAGCATATGGCATGGAGGATCATCTTTCCGAAACAAAGGAATGGTATGATGGATATCATTTTGGAAATACGGATGTGTACTGCCCATGGGATGTGATCAATCATGTAGATTGTCTGCGTGGGAATCCGGATGCGGAGCCGCTGTCTTACTGGATCAATACCAGTGGGAATGAACTGGTAAGGAGATTTATTGACAGGGCAGATAAGACTACAAGAGATGAGATAGAGCGTCTGATCGCAGGTGAGTCTATTGAGAAAACGGTCCGTATGGAGTTGACCTATGATGAAATCGATAACAGTCTGGATAATCTCTGGAGTGTATTATTTACTACAGGATATCTTACACAGGCGGGGAAGACCGAACGGGGAGTGTATCGTCTGACCATTCCGAACAGGGAGATAAGAGAAGTTTATGTGCTTCAGATAAAGGAATGGTTTGACCGCGCAGTGCTGAAAGAGGCGGAGCCGATGAAAAATCTGCTGAAAGCAATAAAAGAAGGGAATGCAGGTGAGATTGAGGAACGCCTTACAAAGATTCTGGGAAATACGATCAGTATTTTTGATACAAAAGGACGAAATGAAGAAAAAGAAATTTTTTATCATGGACTTTTGTTGGGGCTTTTACGTAGTGATTCAAACTGGCTTGTTCAGTCTAATGCGGAATCTGGAGATGGTTTTGCAGATATTCTGGCAGAACCGGAAGATCCGGATGCCGGGATCGTTATCGAGCTGAAGTATTCTCAGACTTTTTCAGGACTGCAAAATGCATGTGAAAGAGCGCTGGCACAGATCAGAGAAAAGCGGTACGATGAACGGTTACGTAATGAAGGAAGAAATAATATTCTGGCGTATGGAGTTGCTTTTTGTAAGAAGCGATGTAAAGTGGCTGTTCAGAGGCTGTAAATCTGCTGGAAATATAGATAATATTATTGATGTTCATACAGAAAGGTAAGAACAATTCTGATCGATCTGTATGACACATCAATATACAAGATAAGTTATAAATATTAACATACAAAGGAGAACTGGAAATGGGAAAATATTTTGGTACAGATGGCTTCCGTGGAGAAGCGGGTGTTTCGTTGACGGCGGATCATGCATTTAAGATCGGGCGTTTTCTGGGATGGTATTATAATGAACTGCGCAGAAGAGCGGGAGAGACGGCTGCGGCCAGGATCGTGATCGGCAAGGATACCCGACGTTCCAGCTATATGTTTGAGTATTCGCTGGTTGGCGGACTGGTGGCATCCGGAGCGGATGCTTATCTTCTTCATGTGACAACAACGCCGTCTGTGGCTTATGTTGCCCGTACCGATGGCTTTGACTGCGGTATCATGATCTCTGCCAGCCATAATCCTTATTATGATAACGGGATCAAGCTGATCAACGGCCAGGGTGAGAAGATGGAAGAGGAGATCATCGCTCTGGTGGAGGATTATCTGGATGACCGTCTTCAGCTGTTCGGAGAGAAATGGCATGAGATTCCTTTTACAAAGGGCGGTGAGATCGGCAGGACGGTGGATTATTCGGCAGGCCGGAACCGTTACATAGGATATCTGATCTCCCTGGGAGTATATTCCTTTAAGGGAATGCGGATTGGTCTGGACTGTGCCAACGGAAGTGCATGGAATATCGCAAAGGCGGTTTTTGATGCGCTGGGAGCGAAGACTTATGTGATCAATGCTGAGCCGGATGGTACCAATATCAATAACAATGCCGGTTCCACCCATATCGAGGGTCTCCAGAAGCTTGTAGTGGAGAAGGGACTGGATGTTGGCTTTGCCTACGACGGAGATGCGGACCGCTGTCTCTGTGTGGATGAGAAGGGAAATGTGGTCAGCGGGGATGCGATCCTTTATGTGTACGGCCGTTATATGAAGGAGCGCGGAAAGCTTCTTACCAATACGGTTGTGACTACGGTAATGTCCAATTTTGGCCTTTACAAGGCTTTTGATGCTCTTGATATCGAGTATGCGAAGACAGCAGTAGGGGATAAATATGTTTATGAATATATGATGCAGAATGGCTGCCGTATTGGTGGTGAGCAGTCCGGGCACATTATTTTTTCCAAGTATGCATCTACCGGGGATGGCATCCTTACAAGTCTGAAGATGATGGAAGTTATAATGGCAAGGAAGAAAAAGCTCAGTGAGCTTACCGCTGATCTGGCGATCTATCCCCAGGTTCTTGAGAACGTGCGTGTCCATGACAAGGCAGCAGCGCAGGCAGATGTGGATGTGCAGACAGCAGTAGAGAGTGTGGCTGAGGCGCTTGGAGACACCGGAAGGATCCTGGTGAGAGAATCCGGCACAGAACCTCTGCTTCGTGTTATGGTTGAGGCAGAGAGTGAGGAGCTTTGCAGAAAATATGTGGACCAGGTGGTTGAGATCGTCCGTAAGAAGGGGCATGTGGCAGAGTAATGTCCTGGATGCAGACCGCAGGTGTCTGAAGAACGGAGCAGTCAGAAGAATATAAAAATGCAATAAGAGGAGAAAAAATCATGTGTGGAATTGTAGGTTTTACAGGCAGGCATCAGGCAGCACCCATCCTTCTGGACGGGCTTTCCAAACTGGAATATAGAGGATATGATTCCGCCGGCATCGCAGTGCGTGACGGGGAAAAGGATATCGAGATCATTAAGGCGAAGGGCCGTCTGAAGGTCCTTCTGGAGAAAACAAACGCAGGTGAATCTGTTCCGGGTATGTGCGGAATCGGTCATACCCGCTGGGCAACTCACGGAGAACCATCAGAGGTCAATGCCCATCCTCATGTCAGTGATAACGGAAATGTGGCAGCTGTGCATAACGGCATTATCGAGAATTACCAGGAGCTGAAGGAGAAGCTTCTCCGCAGGGGATATTCTTTTTATTCTTCCACAGATACGGAGGTTGCTGTGAAGCTGGTGGATTATTACTACCAGAAATACGGCGGATCTCCGGTTGAGGCAGTGCGTCATGCCATGGTGCGTATCCGTGGTTCCTATGCGCTGGTAATGATGTTCCGTGATTATCCGGAAGAGATCTTTGTAGCGAGAAAAGACAGCCCTATGATCCTGGGTGTGGAGAATGGAGAATCCTATATCGCATCGGATGTTCCTGCGATCCTGAAGTATACAAGAAATGTTTATTATATCGGAAATCTGGAGCTGGCATGTGTAAAACCGGGTGAGATCACTTTTTACAATCTGGATGGTGAGGAGATCGAGAAGGAGCCTAAGATCATTGAGTGGGATGCAGAGGCAGCGGAGAAAGCCGGTTTTGAGCATTTCATGATGAAGGAGATCCATGAGCAGCCGAAGGCAGTCGCAGATACACTGAACTCCGTTATCCGGGAGGACAAGCTGGATCTGACAGAGATCGGTCTGGATGATGAGAGGATCCGCAGCATCAGCCAGGTTTATATCGTGGCCTGCGGCTCTGCTTACCATGTGGGAATGGCTGCACAGTATGTGATCGAGGATCTTGCAGGTCTTCCGGTGCGTGTGGAGCTTGCTTCGGAGTTCCGTTACCGGAAGCCGCTTCTGGATCCTGCCGGCCTGGCAGTGATCATCAGTCAGTCCGGTGAGACTGCGGACAGTCTGGCTGCGCTTCGGGAATGTAAGGAGAAGGGGATCCGCACGCTGGCTATTGTCAATGTGGTGGGCTCTTCCATTGCAAGAGAGGCGGATCATGTATTTTACACACTTGCAGGACCGGAGATCTCGGTTGCTACCACCAAGGCGTACAGTACACAGCTGATCGCTTCCTATGTGCTGGCATTGCAGATGGCACTGGTCCGCGGAAAGATCTCAGAGGAGCAGTGTGAGTCCTACATTAAGGAACTGAAGACACTTCCGGACAAGATCGGCAGGATCATCGAGGATAAGGAAAGGCTTCAGTGGTTTGCCTCCAAGCAGGCCAATGCAAAGGATATCTTTTTTATCGGAAGAGGGATCGATTATGCCATCAGCCTTGAGGGCAGCCTTAAGATGAAGGAGATCAGCTACATCCATTCTGAGGCGTATGCGGCTGGCGAGCTGAAGCATGGCACCATTTCCCTGATCGAGGACGGCACCCTTGTGATCGGTGTCCTGACACAGCCGGAGCTTTATGAGAAAACAGTCAGCAACATGGTGGAGTGCAGGAGCCGTGGGGCGTATCTGATGGGGCTTACTACGTTTGGAAACTATAATATCGAGGATACTGCAGATTTTACGGTTTATATCCCGAAAACAGACCCGCATTTTGCAACTTCTCTGGCAGTGATCCCGCTGCAGCTTCTGGGTTACTATGTCAGTGTAAATAAAGGTCTGGATGTGGATAAGCCGAGAAATCTTGCCAAGAGTGTTACCGTGGAATAAGGAGATCCATTTCACAGAAGGAACATTTTAGCGGCAGTTCCGTGACATCGTGAGAGCATAAAAGGATCATGATATCACGGAACTGTTTTTGCATTTGGCGATTTACGATATTTCTTGCTTTTATCAGTAAAAAAGCGTAAAATGATTAGGATATTTGAATCTGTACAGAGAGTGTCCATATGTAATATTCTCTGTACCATCAAAAATGGAGGATTGCATATGAGAAAAATGGGGAAACATATCCCAGGGCTGATCGTGACGCTTGTGGTTCTGATCACAGCAATCGTATTTGCGGTCATGCTTCTGAATATGAAGGTGATCCCGACGAAGTTCATTGCAGTGATCGGACTGGTAATGCTGGTCCTGATCGTGATCGTCGGGGCGCTTGTATGGAGTACGGATGGTAAGATAAGATTTGTAGTGGGAGTGATCCTGGCAGCAGTTTTTGCAGCAGTATTCATTCTCGGAAGTATGTATGTTTATAAGACACATTCCACACTGGCAGGGATCTCCGGTGTGAACACAGAGATTACGGAGGTCGGCATTTATGTCCGTGCAGATGATTCTGCAGATTCCATAGAGGCTACAGCAGATTATGTGTATGGTGTGCTGACAGATCTTGACAGAGCCAATTCGGACAAGGCTATCCAGGAAGTGGATTCCGAGACAGGCAAGACTGTGCAGGTCCAGGAGTATGCAGGACTTACAGAGCTGGTTGACGGTCTTCTGAACGGACAGACAGGTGCGATCGTGCTGAACAGCGCATATTTAAGTGTTATTGAAGAGATGGATGGATATTCCGATATTTCTTCCAGGATCAAAGAGCTGACCGTGAAGAAGGTGGAGACGACCATTGAGCCCCAGGAGACAGAGGCGAAGGCTGAAGAGAGTACCAATGACGGTTCTGTATATACCATCTTTATCAGTGGTATCGACAGCCGCAGCGGCCTTGTTGCAAAGAGCCGAAGCGATTCCAATATCATTGCTACGGTAAATACAGCTACCAGACAGGTGCTTCTGGTTTCCACACCTCGTGATTATTTTGTACCGCTTTCTATTTCAGGCGGACAGAGAGATAAGCTGACACATGCAGGTATCTATGGTATCAATGTATGTATGGATACTCTGGGAATGCTTTATAATGAGGATATCAACTATTATTTCCGTATCAACTTTGCGGGATTTGAGCAGCTGATCAATTCGCTTGGCGGAGTTACTGTTTATTCTGACTATGACTTTGATTCCAAGAATGAGACAGGATATCACTTCAATCAGGGAGAGAACTACCTGAACGGTGAGCAGGCTCTGGTATTCAGCCGTGAGCGTTATGCCTTTAAAGAGGGCGACCGTCAGCGTGGCAAGAACCAGATGGCAGTGATCAAGGGTGTGATCAACAAGGCTCTTTCACCGGAGCTTCTGAAGAATTATTCTTCTGTTCTTTCCAGCATCCAGGGATGCTTTGAGACCAATATCTCCTACGAGGAGATCGCCAGACTGCTCCAGCAGCAGTTGAACAACGGCGGTGACTGGAACATCGTAAGCTACAGTGTAAATGGTACCGGTGACACACAGAAGCCGTATTCTATGAGCCAGAAGGCTTACGTTATGATTCCGGATGAGTCTACCGTTCAGAAGGCGGAGGCCATGATGAAGAAGGTTCGTGACGGAGAGACTGTTTCCCAGGAGGAGGCAGACAGTGCAACATCAGCGGCAGCAACTACGGATAATGATGCACAGGCAGCTGCAGAGGGAAGTACAGCAGAAGCGCAGGGTGAGACTGCAGATGCCACACAGAATGGCACAGCAGATGCCCAGGCAGCAGACGGAACTGTTGCACAGCAGTAAGATAAAATTATTAAATTTTAGCATAAGAACAGCCGGGGAAGCGTAAAGCTTTCCACCGGCTGTTTTTTCCATGAGAAACAGAACGAAAAAAAGTCCACCGGCGATCACCGATGGATTTTTTTTACAGGATCTCTTTCAGATATCTTTCCAGGGCATCCTGCCATGTTGGAAGTGGCTGGAAGCCGTTTTTACAAGCTTGGATTTATCCAGGCGGCTGTTGAATGGACGTACAGCCTTGGAAACGCCGTACTCTGCAGTTGTGACAGGAGATACCTCTACTTTTTCGTATTCCTTGTGGCCGAGGGCAGCAGCCTGGCGGAAGATCTCTTTAGTGAAATCATACCAGCTGATGAAGCCGCCTTCGTTGGTTGCGTGATAGTAGCCGTATTTCTCTGTCTCGACCATGTCTACCAGAAGACGTGCAAGGTCGTAGGTGTAGGTCGGAGTTCCGATCTGGTCACTGACTACGGTAAGCTTGTCATGGGTTTTTCCCAGATTTACCATGGTACGGATAAAGTTTTTGCCGTTTTTGCCGAATACCCATGCAATACGTACGATAAAGAATTTATCTACAGTGCCGGATACTGCCAGTTCACCGTCAAGCTTGGTCTGACCGTATACGTTCTGTGGAGCGTAGTCCTTGCAGTCCGGATCCCATGGTGTGGTTCCCTGGCCGTCAAAAACGTAGTCTGTGGAAATATACATCATCTTGATGCCAAGCTCCTTGCAGATGTCCGCAATGTTCTGTGTTCCTACAACATTGACAAGACGTACCTTCTCGCGGTTTTCCTCGTCCTCTGCAGCATCTACGGCTGTCCATGCGGCACAGTGTACTACTGCATCAGGCTTTACCTCACGGATGGTTTTTGCTACCGCTTCTTTATCTGTGATATCAAGCTGCACATAAGGCATGGTGGTAACAGGAGTACCATCAGCGATGCCGCTGTAGGAAGGAGCAATGTCACTTCCTACGCCTTCATGTCCACGGCCGGACAGTTCATTCATTACGTCATGGCCAAGCTGGCCGCCAACACCTGTTACGAAAAATCTCATGCTTTAACCTCCTCGCGGTTTCCATACATTTTTTCGTAGTAGTTCTGATACTCACCGGAGATGATGGTTTCCCACCATTCCTTGTTGTCAAGGTACCATTTGATGGTCTTTTTGATTCCGTCTGCGAATTTTGTTTCAGGAAGCCATCCAAGCTCGTTGTGGATCTTGGTCGGGTCGATAGCGTAGCGCATGTCATGGCCTTTACGGTCTGCTACATGTGTGATCAGGCTTTCCGGTTTGCCAAGCTCCTTGCAGATCAGTTTTACGATATCGATGTTTTTCATCTCGTTATGTCCGCCTACATTGTAAACCTCGCCTACACGTCCTTTGTGGATGATTAGGTCGATGGCACGGCAGTGATCCTCAACATAGAGCCAGTCGCGGACATTTTCACCCTTTCCGTAAACCGGGAGTGGTTTGTCGTTCAGAGCGTTGGCAATCATCAGCGGGATCAGCTTTTCCGGGAAGTGATACGGGCCGTAGTTGTTGGAGCAGCGGCTGATGGTCACAGGCAGGCCGTAGGTTCTGTGGTATGCGAGAACAAGAAGGTCAGCACCTGCTTTGGAGGAGCTGTACGGGCTGCTTGTATGGATCGGAGTTTCCTCTGTGAAGAAGAGGTCCGGTCTGTCAAGAGGAAGATCTCCGTAAACCTCGTCTGTGGAAACCTGATGATAACGCTGGATTCCGTATTTACGGCAGGCATCCATGAGAACAGCAGTACCCTTGATGTTGGTGTCAAGGAATACCTCCGGGTTTTCGATGGAACGGTCTACGTGGCTCTCAGCTGCGAAGTTTACCACGATGTCCGGATGTTCCTCCTCGAAAAGCTTGTAAACAGCGTCACGGTCTGTGATGCTTTCTTTTACAAAGCGGAAGTTCGGCTTGTCCATGACCGGTGCAAGAGTGGAAAGGTTTCCGGCATAGGTCAGGCAGTCCAGGCATACGATACGGTAATCCGGATGAGCCTCCATCATATGAAAAATAAAGTTGCTTCCGATAAATCCGGCGCCGCCGGTAACGATGATTGTCATAAAAAATCTCCTTTATAATAAATGATTGATCTTATGCGGATTCCGTCGAAACGGAGTCCGCAGGTAAATTCAGTGTCGGAAAATCAGATCGGCTTAGTGAAGCGCGTCCAGATATTTTCCGTCCAGAACATCCTTGAGATACTGGCCATACTGGTTTTTCTTAAGGATTTCGTAAACCTTGAGCACGTCCTCCTTTGTGATCCAGCCGTTTAAGTAAGCAATCTCCTCAAGGCATGCGATCTTGCGGTGCTGATGCTGCTCCATGGTTTTTACGAAGTTGGTTGCCTCTACAAGGCTTTCATGTGTACCGGTATCCAGCCATGTGAAGCCCTGGCCCAGAAGCTCAACGTTCAGCTGTCCCTTCTCAAGGTAGATACGGTTCAGGTCTGTGATCTCAAGCTCGCCTCTTGCGCTTGGCTTCAGATTTTTTGCGTACTCTACAACCTTGTTGTCGTAGAAGTAGAGACCGGTTACACAGTAGTTGCTTTTTGGCTTTTCCGGTTTCTCTTCAATGGAAACCGCTTTTCCGTTCTGGTCGAATTCCACGATGCCGAAACGCTCCGGATCATCTACATAGTATCCGAAAACAGTGGCACCTTTGCCTGTTTCTGCATTGTCTACAGCAGCTTTCAGGCGCTTTTTGAGGCCATGTCCTGCGAAAATGTTGTCACCAAGGACCATACATACGGTGTCGTTGCCGATGAATTCCTCGCCGATGATAAATGCCTGAGCAAGTCCGTCCGGGCTTGGCTGTACAGCATAGGTAAGGTTGACACCGAACTGATGGCCGTCACCGAGAAGCTCCTCAAATCTCGGGGTATCCTGCGGGGTGGAGATGATCAGGATATCACGGATGCCTGCGTTCATAAGAACAGACATAGGATAGTAGATCATCGGTTTGTCAAAGATCGGCAGAAGCTGTTTGGAGGTCACCATGGTAAGTGGGTAAAGACGTGTTCCGGAGCCTCCGGCTAAAATAATTCCTTTCATATGTTTTCTCCTTTGCGTGATGATGTGCAGCATAAGTCGTGCCTGCACATAACTTTGTTACTGTAACTGTATTATAAAAGGTGACGCAAGGTCACCTTCAAGAGCTTTTTTCATATTTTTTATTTTTGGCTATTTTTCACAAAGAAATACGCCGGCATCTTTGGTAATGCGGAATCCTTTGGCAGTTTTTCTGGCGGTGTAGGCCCGGAATTCCTTGTAACGGTCCAATATATACTGATTCTGGTTGCCGTGGCAGGAGAGGACGTAGGAGATCAGCGGCTCCGCATCCTGGACCAGAAGGCAGTCTTCATAAGAAAGCCACTGAGCCTTTGGGAAAAAAGGCGCCAGGATACTCTGACCGTTTTCACGTCCGAACCGTTCATAAAGCCGGTCTGCGGAAAGCACGATCCGTTCATCAAAATCCTGCACCAGCTGGCTGACCTCCTGCATATGTGCCTTTCCGTAAGCACTGCAGAGAAATCTTCCGCCGGGAGCGAGGACACGGCGGACTTCCTTTAGGACGGAAGGAATATCATCGCAGTAAAAAAGCACGTGATTGGCGATCACCAGATCAAAGCTTTCGTCCTTGCAGGGGATTTTTCTGCAGTCAAAGGCCCGGAATGCAAACCGGGTATCCGAGGAACCGATGGCTCGTCTGGCATCGCGGAGCATACCGCTGGAAATATCGGAAAGTGTGATGGAGATATCCTCCGGCAGAAGGGAAAGATTGTCGGTCCATAACGTTCCGTCCCCGCAGCCCAGCTCCAGAATACGAAGACCGGGTGAGATCCGGCATTGCTCAAAGATCCAGGGAAACCATCCCTGTTTGTTCTGGGAGTACAGGCTGTGGAGGTTGATCCTGGAGGAAATGTTGGTGGCATTCTGATACTGATTCTTGAGGCTTTTTTCCATGCCGGTCAGGTGGATCAGGTTCAGCATCTGGCTCCAGTCAATGGTGTGCTGTTCCTTTATCATCTGTGCGGTATCCTGGATCGCTTTTTCCACCAGCTGCATCTGTTCGATCCGGTCACGGACCAGACGAAGCTGGATATTCAGAGAATTCAGCATGAAATGATAATCGGAATCACCGATGGTCATTTCACGGATGTCATCCAGGGAAAAGCCCAGGTATTTCAGAAGGAGGATCTGCTGAAGCCTTGCAAAATCCTCATCTGTATAAAAACGTGCGCCGGATTCGGTGACGAGAGAGGGTTTCAGGATATCCTGTTTATCATAATAGCGGACAGTACGCAGAGTTACGTGTGCCATGCGTGCAAATTCGCCGGAAGAATAGTAGCCGTCTTTTTTCATAAAAAATAGAATCCTTTCTGAGGAAATAACAAACATCCTGTCATAGAAGTCATAAAAGAATTATAATTCAGATCCGGAAGCCGTACAAGAGTAAAACGTATAAGAGCAAACCGTACAGGAGAAAAACAGCATTGACAAAATTCTGCTGGTTTGTTAGTATATCGTTTCGAAAAAAAGGGAACCCCGGAATCATATTTCCGGGATAAGCGTTCGATATAAAAAGGAGTAATTTTTATGCGAAACCGTACTCTGGATATGGTAAAGGCGATCTGTGCTTATGCAGTTGTGCTTCTTCACGTCCATTTTCCGGGAAGTGCCGGAATTATAGCCAATGTACTTGCCAGATTTGCAGTACCTGTGTTTTTTATGGTATCCGGATATTTTTGTTTCCGTGGCGATGATACGGAATTTATAAGAACCGGAAAAAAGATCCGGCATGTTCTGAAGCTGATGCTTGTGGCATTTCCGGTCTGCTGTCTGTGGGAGATGATCCAGAACCACATCGACGGAGCAAGCCAGAAGGAATGGCTGGAAGCCCTGGTTTCAGGGGAACATATCCGCCAGTTTCTTCTATATAATAACAGTTCTCAGGTGAAATGGCATCTGTGGTTTCTCCCGGCACTGCTCTATTGTTATCTTCTTTTTGCCCTGGCAGCAAGATTCCGGATTTGTAAGCAGGCATATGTTCTGATACCGGTGCTTCTTCTGATCCATTTCGGAATGGAGGAATTTTCGACCTTCCTGTTCCCGGAAAAGCATTTCCGTGTTATGCAGTTTCGCAACTATCTGTTTACCGGATTTCCGTTTTTTTATGTTGGGACATCTGATACACAGACATCAGGAAAAGCTGGAAGCCTGGTTTGCCGGAAAAAAACGTGCTTCTTTTGTATGGCATGGCAGCTGGCGGCGGGATCGCAAGTCTGCTGGAATACAGGTATTTTGGCAAACTGGAATTGTTTCTGGGTTCAGTATTTATGGCTGTTGGTCTTTTTCTCATTGCGATCATGGGAAAGAATCGGAAAGTGCCCGAGCTTCCGGCAGCCATCGGTCAGAAATATGCATTTTTATTTATCTGTTCCATCTCTGTGTGGCGGATATCCTGAAGGATGTGGCTGTGGCAGCTGGAATTGAGAAAAATCTTTTATATCTGTGGATGAGACCGGTGATGGTCTGTGTTCTTGTGACTGCTGTGGCGGTAATGTATGGATATGGAATGAAGATCTGCCGGAAATAGAAGAGTTTATGGTATTTTCATATTTATGCGCTGTGATTTTGTACTAAAATATGCTAAAATATCCTTTATTGATAAGTCACAGCACCCACCCGGAGGATGCGGGGAAAGCGACTGGAATATCCCGCTTCAGGGTAAAAAATACTGAGACATGAAAGAAAAAGGAGATTTTTATGGATTTACAAAACAGAGCGGAGGCCGGCAGTGACGGACACGATGAGAGTGTACTGAATCCGGAGATGCCCAACGAAACTGATCTGACGAAGAAGGAACGCCGCCGGATCGAAAGAGAGAAACTGAAGGGAATGGGAACAGGGAAGAAGATTCAGTATATCTGGATGTATTATAAGATACATATGCTGTGTGTGCTTCTTGCCATTGGCGGAGTCTGCCTGGGAGTGAATATTTACCGGCACGCACAGATGAAGACGGTGCTTTCCATTGCGGTGGTGAATGCAGGGAATTACGACTCTGAGAAGGTGGAAGAGGATGTTCTGAAGACACTGGGAACAGAGGATAAATATGCAGAAGTCAGTGTGGCGCAGAATCTGATGACGGACGAGACAGGAGAGGATTTTGATTACTATGCCAGGATCGCATATGTGACGGAAATCCAGAGTGCTACCGTTGATATCCTGATCATGCCGAAGGAGCTCTATGAACATGAGAAAGACAGCGGAATGTATGCAGATCTCAGGGAAACGTTTGGAGATGAGGTGTTTGAGTCTCTGGGCGCTGTGGATGATCAGCATCTGGAGCTTGACGGCAGCAGTAGTGTTGCTCAGGAATTTGGCCTGAGATATGATCCGGTGTGCATCTGCCTTCCGGGTAATGTGAAGAATAAAGAGAATGCGTTGAAATGGATCCAGTCTGTTCTGAAATGATGGATCCATATGCTTAGCTGAGTACAGAGATAAATAAGGCCTCCGGTTCGTAACACAGAAACCGGAGGCCTTATTATATATGAATATTACAGTGTATCGTTACGTTTGATGTAGCCAGGCTCATCCGCAGGACGGATGATCTCCTTGGCATGTGTGATCTTGGCATGCTTGTCTACGACCAGATTTTCGATATGGACATTCTCACCGATGGTGCAGTCTGCAAGAACTACACAGTTCTTGATAACAGCGCCCTTTTTGATGGTACAGCCACGTCCGACAATGGAATTCTCCACAGTTCCCTCGATCATGGAGCCGTTGGAGATAACGGAGTTGGAAACATTAGCTGTGTCAAAATAATGGGTCGGGCAGGAGTTATTGGTGCGTGTATAGATCGGCCAGTTATCATGGAAAAGATCGGTTGCAGTTTTGTAGTCGATCAGATCCATATTTGCATCGTGATAGCTCTTGAAATCAGTGATCGATGCAAAATATCCGCGATGAGATATACCACGCACATCCAGCTCACCGTCTCTGCAGCCGGCATTGATCACGTCTGCAAGGGTATAAAGAGAGGAGATCTCTTTTGCCTTATGGGTGAGGCTGATGAAAAGCTCCTTGCTCATTACGTAGGTATCCATGAAAATGTTGCGGTTCTTTGCATTGCCGTGGTTGTGCTCAATGGAGAGAACACCCTTCTGACGGTTCAGGTTCAGGATGTGGCAGTTCAGATAGTTCTCCTTGGCATTATCAACGGAATGATAAAGCATGGTCACATCTGCACCGGATTCGATATGGGCATCGATCAGCTTGGAGTAGTCGGTGGTGTAGATCATGTAATTCGGAGCGATAACAACATACGGATAATGAACTGCTTCGATGCACTCCAGATTGGAGTAGTAGTTGTCGATATCGGTGTTATAGATATCGTTGACTCCGAAATGCTCTGAAAAGAGGAGTTGGAGATTACCGCTCTTGGAGTTGATGTTGTAGTGACGTCCGGTTCCGAGATGTTCTACAAGAGAACGGGGTTTGTTCTTTACATAGACCTGAATGTACTCAATTCCGCTGTTGGTCATATTTGAGATCGGGAAGTCGATGACACGATATCTTCCGAGAAATGAAAAGGCGCCGATCGCACGGTAGTCCTGAAGCCCCTCCACATGGATATTTCTTTCTGAGGAATTCACGATTCCAAATGCTTTAAACATATTACTCAGCCCCCTTTACACGTTTTGATACAAGTTCGATGTGCTCACTGTCCTTGGAACCGACACGAGCATTGGTACCGATCACGATTCCGTCTGCAACGAGAGCACGCTGGACAACGGCACCTGCTTCAACAACAACACCCGGCATCAGGACACTGTCGATGATCTTGGCACCAGGACCGACCTTGACGCCTGTGAAAAGTACGGAGTTGGTGATCTCACCTTCTACAACACAGCCCTGAGTGATGAAAGCAGTGTTGATCACAGCTGTATCACAGATATACTGTGGAAGAGAGGTAGCATCCTCAGTGTAGATTTTCCAGGTAGGATCGTTAAGATCCAGTTCACTGTTTGGACTGAGAAGATCCATGTTTGCTTCCCAGAGGGAATCGATGGTTCCTACATCCTTCCAGTAGCCTTTGAACTTGTAGGCGTAGAGTGCTTTGTCCTGTGCAAGGAGTGTAGGGATGATGTCTTTACCGAAATCGTGATTGGAATCCGGATTTTTGATATCTGCCAGCAGGAGCTTGCGCAGAAGCTTCCAGTTGAATATGTAGATACCCATGGAGGCAAGATTGCTCTTCGGGTGTTCCGGTTTCTCCTCAAATTCCACGATGCGATCATCTTCACCGGTGTTCATGATACCGAAACGGCTGGCTTCCTTCATGGGAACCTCGATAACTGCAATAGTCGCATCTGCCTTATGCTGGATATGGTCATCAAGCATCTTTGCATAATTCATCTTATAGATGTGGTCACCGGAAAGGATCAGAAGGTATTCCGGGTTCTGTGAGTCGATGAAATCAATATTCTGAGAGATCGCATCAGCTGTTCCACGGTATACATCCAGACCGGCATCAGCCTTCTCACGTGGAGGAAGTACATAAACTCCGCTGTCCTTGGCATCAAGGCCCCAGCGGCCACCGGCTGCTACATAGCTGTTCAGTAAAACTGATTCATACTGTGTCAGTACACCTACGACATCAATGCCGCTGTTGGCACAGTTACTGAGCGGAAAATCCACGATACGGTATTTACCGCCATAACCAACGGCTGGCTTGGCAACTTTATTCGTCAACTCGTGAAGACGACTTCCTCTTCCACCGGCCAGGATCATTGCTAACATACTGTTTTGTTTCATGGCGAATCCTCACTTTCATTTCTTGTTTACTGCCAGGTGTCTTTAACCATAAAAACAATAAACTTTGTTAATATTATACACCTTTTAAAAAAGAAAATCCAGTTTTTTGTGCAAAAAAACGTTATTTTTATATTGGGAAATTAGACGGATTTGGGAAAATTGATGGATGATCTGTCGAAAAAAAGAAACGTTTAAGAAGGTTCCGGGATGCTGAAAAAACAGTAACACTGAAAATAGCCGGATTTCGGATACATCGGCGAAGATTCTTGCGGAAAATGTGAAAGCAGTGTATTCTGTAAAAAAAGTCCGGAATACAGCGGAGAAAGGATATCGATATCAGACAGGGAGAAGACAGGATGAAAGAAGAAAGAATTTCCAACTATGTAAAACTATGTGAAGAGTGGGCACAACGCTTTTTGAAGATGGATCAGGCAGATCTGCATAAACGGGTGCCGGAACTGAAGGAAGAAAACGGGTTTCTCACGATCATTCATTTCGGAAGAAGATATGGGGTGAGTCTGGAAGACGGCAGTATCCGGAGCCTGGATGGACAGAGAGAACCGGATACTACGGAGATGCTGAATATTTATACGCTTTTGGGGTATGCGAAAGAGGGGGCTTTTATTATGGATAAGTGGGTCCCTTTTGCAGATCTCAGGAATGCAAGACCATTTGCGCCGGCGTATCAGATCGGAGAGACGGATGTGTTCAGTGCTACATTTTCCGGCCATGAAAAGGAATTGAGGGAGGCGTTTCAGAAGCTTGACGGCAGGGAACTGCCCCAGGGTGATGTGGGATATGAGATCAGGGCCTTTGACTGTATGCCTATGAGATTCTTTTTCTGGGAACGGGACGAGGAGTTTGAAGCACAGGGAAATATCCTGTTTGATTACAGTGCCACAGATTTCAATCATGTGGAGAGTGCGGTATCCATAGCAGATTCCGGAATCAAAAGGCTTGCGGAGCTTGCCGGGGTTCCGCTCAGGGGGAAATCTTTTCAGATGCGCTGATAACCGAAATATAATAAAACCAATATGAAAAATAAATAATACGAAAGATAATTGCAGTTATCAGAAAAATCGTATATAATGAAGGAATATTTAAGGATTTTGAGACAGTAACTGTCACGAAGGATCTATGAGAAATTTACGAATCCGGAGGTGATGCTCGTGGGGAAAAATGCATCGGGAATGTATGTCATAGATGAGGATTATAAGATTATCAGCTATAACCTGGCAGCACGTGAGATCTATCCGCAGCTGAAGAGGGGCGAGAAATGCTATCACTGTCTGAGAAACAGAGAAACTCCCTGTGAGATCTGTCCGGTCGTTAACGGGATCAAAGGTCCGAAGAATTATCTGGAACCGGGACGGAATATCCTGCGTTCGGTTGATGCTGTGGAGATTCCGCTGGAATCCGGCGGGACAGGACATGCCCTTGTTTTTTCGGATACAGAGACGAATGATGAGATCAGCAGCGGAATGATGGAGAATCCGATTCTTATGGGGATCATTAATGTTCTCGGAAAAAATTTTATCAATATCTACTCTGTTGACAGAGAGACTCATAAGGTCCAGGTATGCCGCTTCCAGGGGCAGAGTGGAGCTTATGGGGAGGAGGGACTTCGCAGGGATGAATCCTATGAGAAGATCATGGATATTTATATTGAGAGCAGTGTTGCGGCAGAGGACAGGATCCGGATGCATCAGATGATGGATTTTGAGAAGATATGCCAACGTCTTACAAGGATTCCCCAGTTGATGGTACATTATCGTGTACGCCGAAGCAACGGGAGGATTGAATATTTCTATGTGAAATGTGCCAGGGTAGGAACGGCTGAGGATTTTCAGACCGTGGTGTTTGCTTTTGCCAATGAGGATATGGATGTACGGTACAGTGAGATGGAGGCCATACTGGAACCAGGAGGAACAGCATCCGGAAGAAAACTTCTTATTGTAGTGAATGACGAGACGGATCGGAAAGCGCTTACAGAACATCTGGAGGGCAGTTTTGAGGTTATCACTGCGATGAATGAAGCAGAGGGGATGAAGCGTCTGTCTGAGAATTACAAAACCCTTTCTGCAATTCTTCTTGATATGAGTGTGCCGGTATGTGATGAATTTCAGTTTCTGGAGCTGATCCGTGATGATGTGATGCTGACCTCTGTGCCTGTGATCATCATAACCGGAAGTAACCGGTTGGAGGATGAGGTGCGATGTCTGGAACTGGGAGCAGTGGATTTTGTACGGAAACCGTATAATGTCCGTATATTAAAAAGTAAGATCAACAATGTGATCAAGCTGAGAGAGTCCGTGATGGTACTCTCAGCTCTGGAATATGATGATCTTACAGGGCTTTATATCAGACAGGCCTTTTTCCATCATGCAAAGACGCTGATGCGCTTTAATACGAATCAGGATTTTCATGTGGTGGTGGCAGATATAAAGAACTTTAAATGGATCAACGGAACCTATGGAGAGAAGACCGGTGATCAGGTTCTTACCTATCTGGGAGATACGTATAGAAATCAGGTTCGCTACGGGACGGTGGGCAGATATGGAGGAGACCAGTTTGTAGCCATCATATATGGAAAGAAAGAGATCCGTATGGCAGATATGGAGAAATTTATCCACAGGGTCGAGAGCGGAGCGCCGATTCCTAATCTGGTGGTCAACTATGGGGTTTATGAGAATGTGGATAAGACACTGCCTTTTACCCTGATCTGTGACAGGGCTTTTCTGGCCATGAAGAGTATCCGGGATGACTATGAGCACCAGATCGCTTTTTATGATGATGAGATGAGACAGAGGCATATCCGTAACGGACAGATGGAGAATGCTTTCGTGGAGGCTATACGCAATGAAGAATTCGTAGTCTACCTGCAGCCGAAATACAGTGTGGAGACAGAAGAGATCGTTGGGGCGGAGGCACTGGTGCGCTGGAAGAGAGCGGAAGGAACTATGGTTTCGCCGGGAGAATTTATCCCTCTTTTTGAGAAGGATGGTCTGATCGTACGCCTTGATGAATATGTTTTCCGAAAGGTATGCAGCATCCAGGGGGAACGTATAAGATCAGGGAAAAAGATACTTCCGATTTCGGTGAATCTGTCACGTGCCAGTATCCATTACGATAATATGATCTGTCGTTATGTGAAGATCGTGGAAGAAAATGGCATTCCGTTTTCTTCTGTTCCCATTGAATTGACAGAAACTGCTGCGTTGTATAATGATCGGATCAGTAAGCTCATAGAGAAGATGGTGGATGCAGGATTCGAGCTGCATATGGATGATTTTGGCTCCGGCTATTCATCTATGACAAGCCTGAACCAGCTGCCATTCGATACTCTGAAGCTGGATAAAAGTCTGATCGATTACATAGAGAATTTTCGTGGGCAGCAGGTAATCCGTCATACCATTTCGCTGGCACACAGCCTTGGAATGAAGGTTCTTGCCGAGGGCGTGGAGAAAGCAAAACAGGTGGAGATCCTGCGAAGCCTGAGCTGCGATGAGATCCAGGGCTTTTATTATGCACGGCCTTTGCCGTGGGAAAACTTTGAAACAAAGGTTATAAGAGCAAAAGAGGCGTGTAAAAAATGAGAGATCATTTTTACACGCCCTTTTTACAGCTAATGCTTCCGGACCTGTTTTTCAATAAGATAAAGTGCAAAATACAGCAGCATGGCAATGATGCAGAGGATCACAATGGACATCAGGACCCATGTAAGTCTGAATGTCTGGCTTCCGTAAATGATCAGGTATCCCAGGCCTTTTCGGGCACCGATAAATTCTCCGATGATCACGCCCACCAGGCAAAGCCCGATGTTGACCTTCATCACACTCAGGATAAGAGGAATGGAGGAGGGCAGGACGATCTTCAGAAGCTTTTCCTTTTTGTGTCCCCCCAGAGTTTCGATCAGCTTCAGCTTTTCCGGATCTGCCTGGCAGAAGCCGGAGTACAGATTGATAACGGAACCCGAAGATGGCTACAGACATGCCGGCGACCACAATGGTACGTTCGTTGGCACCAAGCCATACGATCAGAATGAGGGGCCAGAGCAGATTTCGGGAGACTGTTCAGTACCACCAGGCATGGCTCCAGGATCCGTGCGATCCGTCGGGAGCACCAGAGAAGTACTGTGGTTCCTACGCCCAGGATCACAACGAAAAAAAGAAACTGACAAGAGTTTTCTGCCAGTGTCACGGCAATATGTGCAAACAGGGACTGATCCCTGCACATGGAAAGAAAGGTCTCTGCGATCAGGGAAGGACTGCTGAAGATAAAGGAATCGATCCATCCAAGATCAGAGGATATTTCCCAAAGTCCCATAAACAGAACAAAAAGAAGTGTTCGTGCAGCCAGGATAATGTGTTTTTCTTTTTTCTGCCGTGCAAGATATTGTTTCTGCTGTCTGGAAATTTCAGGCATTTTCATTGAGCTCCTTCCATATGATGTTAAAATATTTCTTAAAATCCGGAGCATTTCTGGAGGAGAGGGGAGTGCGGTCGCTGATATCCAGATCGATATCAATGATCTTTCGTACAGTGGCAGGACGTGCAGAAAGGATCAGTACCCGGTCGGCCATACTGATGGCTTCGGAGATGTCATGAGTGACCAGGATCGCAGGCTTGCCGGAGCTTTTGAGGATTTTTCCGATATCATCACTGACATTTAAGCGTGTCTGGTAATCCAGTGCAGAAAAAGGTTCATCCAGAAGAAGGAGCTCCGGTTCCAGCACAAGGGTCCGGATCAGAGCGGCACGTTGGCGCATACCGCCGGAAAGCTGGGAAGGGCGGGCATCACGGAAACGGTCCAGACCGTAGGTCTGAAGAAGGGCTTCTGCATGTGCCAACTTTTCAGGTGTGAGTTCTTTCCGGATCTCCAGGCCGAGAAGGATGTTTTTGTAGATGCTCCGCCATTCCAGAAGATGATCCTTTTGGAGCATATATCCTACAGTGGCACTGCCGGAGGATACCGGCCGGCCTCCCAGAGTAATGGAACCGTGCTCAGGAGTGAGCAGGCCGGCAATGAGATTCAGAAGAGTGGATTTTCCGCATCCGGAAGGTCCTACAATGGACAGGAATTCACCGGGCATCAGGTCAAAGGATATATGAGAAAGGGCGGGTGTCTCACCGGACAATGTGTGATAGGAGAGACACACGTCCCGCACTTTCAGGACAGGATTCATGGATGTTGCCTCCTTTTCGTAGATAATGATATAATATTATCATATGTCTGAAACATGAGAAGGCCAATGGCAGAGATGCATACTTTGATGTCTGCCTGAAAACAGTCATAGAGAAAGGAATTACAAACATTGAACAAGAGAAACTACCAGAAAGAACTGGATAAACTGATTGAAAGAAACCAGAAAGAAGGGAAAATCCCCAGACTTTTTCTGCATGCCTGCTGTGCGCCATGCAGCAGCTATGTGATGGAATATCTGTCGCAGTATTTTGAAATCACGATATTTTTTTATAATCCCAATATCGCACCGGTGGAGGAATATTCACACCGCGTGGCTGAGATCCGCCGCCTGATCGGGGAGATGGAATTTGTCCATCCGGTAACTCTTATGGAGGGCCGGTATGACCCGAAGGAATTTTATGAGATGGCAAAAGGCCTGGAAGATGTTCCGGAAGGAGGAGAACGGTGCTTTCGGTGTTACCGCCTGCGGATGGAAGAGGCGGCAAAGCTGGCGAAGGAGGGCAGATATGATTATTTCACCACAACCTTAAGTATCAGTCCTCTGAAGAATGCACAGAAGATCAATGAGATCGGTGAGGAACTGGCAGAAATCTATAAAGTGCCACATCTGACTTCAGATTTTAAGAAAAAGAATGGCTACAAGCGTTCTATTGAGCTGTCTCATGAGCATGCTCTGTACCGGCAGAATTACTGCGGCTGTGTATTTTCAAAGAAAGAAGCCATGGACAGAGAACGGCTGGTTACTGAGAACCGAGTGAACAGTAACAACGGCTGAAGACAGCAAACGTATAATTATGAAAAACTTTGCATTTTTATAAAAATATGTTACACTAACACAGAAAAGTGCAGACGTCCGGGAGACGGAGCTCGTGTATGTCCGGAGAAGACAGTTCTGCCGCAAAAAAGAAAAGTGAGGAAGAATCAATATGGCACAGTTATGGGGAGGCCGTTTTACAAAAGAAACGGACAAGCTGGTTTACAATTTTAACGCATCCATTTCCTTTGATCAAAAATTTTACAGACAGGATATCCGTGGAAGCAAGGCACATGTTGCCATGCTTGCAAAACAGGGAATCCTGACAGAGGAAGAAAAGGAGCAGATCACAGAAGGACTGGACGGAATCCTTGCAGACGTGGAAGCAGGCAAGCTGGAGATCACAGCAGAGTATGAGGATATCCACAGCTTCGTGGAGGCAAACCTGATCGACCGTATTGGAGATGCCGGAAAGAAGCTTCACACAGGAAGAAGCCGTAATGACCAGGTAGCTCTGGATATGAAGCTTTATGTCCGCGACGAGATCGATGAGACAGATAAGGAGCTGAAGGACCTTCTTCTTGCCCTGCAGAAGATCATGGAAGAGAATGTTCACACCTACATGCCGGGATTTACCCACCTTCAGAAGGCACAGCCGGTAACTCTGGCACACCATGTAGGCGCATATTTTGAGATGTTCCGCAGAGACCGTGACAGACTTTTTGATATCCGTAAGAGAATGAATACCTGTCCGCTTGGAGCAGGAGCACTGGCAGGAACCACTTATCCGTTGGATCGTGCCTATACTGCAGAGCTTCTTGGCTTTGATGCACCAACCAGAAACAGTATGGATTCCGTATCTGACAGAGATTATGTCATCGAGCTTCTCAGTGCATTTTCTACGATCATGATGCATCTGAGCCGTTTTTCAGAGGAGATCATTCTGTGGAATTCCAATGAGTACCGTTTCGTTGAGATCGATGACGCATACAGCACAGGCAGCAGTATCATGCCGCAGAAGAAGAATCCGGATATCGCAGAGCTTGTCCGTGGAAAAACAGGCCGTGTTTACGGAGCGCTGACATCTATTCTCACAACAATGAAGGGAATCCCGCTTGCATACAACAAAGATATGCAGGAAGACAAGGAGTTGACCTTTGATGCCATCGACACCGTAAAGGGCTGTATCGCCCTGTTTACCGGCATGGTTTCCACTATGCAGTTCAACAAAGCCAACATGGAGGCAAGTGCAAAGAGAGGCTTTACAAACGCCACAGACGCAGCAGACTATCTGGTTAACCACGGTGTACCGTTCCGTGATGCTCATGGCATCGTCGGAAGACTGGTCCTTCTCTGTCTGGATAAGGGAATCTCTCTGGATGAGCTTCCGCTTTCCGAGTACAAAGAGATCAGTCCTGTGTTTGAGGAGGACATCTATGAAGCCATCAGTATGAAGACCTGCGTGGAAAAACGTGTGACTCTGGGAGCGCCGGGACCGGACGTGATGGAGCAGGTGATTGCTCAGAATAAAGAGTATCTTGAAAAAAATTAAGATAATGCTTGCATTTTAGGAAAAATTGGTATAGTATTTACAGAAAAGACAAATGTGTGCCATGGAGGGACACAAGATGAGGAGAGTTTTATTATGAGTGAAAAGCTTAAAGTCGGTATTTTAGGTGCAACTGGAATGGTTGGTCAGAGATTCATTTCTCTTCTGGAGAATCACCCGTGGTTTGAGGTGGTTACTGTAGCGGCAAGCCCGAGAAGCGCAGGCAAGACCTACGAGGAGGCTGTAGGCGGCAGATGGAAAATGGATACTCCGATGCCGGAGGCAGTAAAGAAGCTGGTTGTTATGGATATCCACGAGGTTGAGAAGGTTGCAGCTACGGTTGACTTTGTATTTTCCGCAGTTGATATGACTAAGGATGAGATCAAGGCGATCGAGGAAGAATATGCAAAGACAGAGACACCGGTTGTGTCCAACAACAGCGCACACCGCTGGACACCGGACGTTCCGATGGTAGTTCCGGAAATCAATCCGGAGCACTTCGAGGTTATCGAATTCCAGAAGAAACGTCTCGGAACAAAACGCGGCTTTGTAGCTGTTAAACCGAACTGCTCTATCCAGAGTTACGCTCCGGTACTTACCGCATGGAAAGAGTTCGAGCCGTATGAAGTAGTTGCCACTACATACCAGGCTATTTCCGGAGCAGGAAAAACCTTCAAGGACTGGCCGGAGATGGAGCACAACATCATTCCGTACATCGGTGGTGAGGAAGAGAAGAGTGAGAAGGAGCCGTTAAGACTCTGGGGCAAGATCGAGGACGGCGTGATCGTTCCGGCCACCACACCTGTCATCACATGCCAGTGTGTACGTGTTCCGGTCCTCAACGGACATACAGCAGCTGTATTCGTTAAATTCCGCAAGAAATCTACCAAAGAGCAGCTGATCCAGAAGCTGGTTGAGTTTAAGGGACTTCCGCAGGAGCTTGAGCTTCCAAGCGCTCCGAAGCAGTTCATCCAGTATCTTGAGGAGGACAACCGTCCGCAGGTACAGATGGATGTAAACTATGAGAATGGAATGGGAGTATCTGTAGGACGTCTTCGTGAGGATACTGTTTATGATTACAAGTTCATCGGACTTTCCCATAACACAGTAAGAGGTGCCGCAGGCGGAGCAGTTCTCTGTGCAGAAACTCTGAAAGCGAAAGGATATATCCAGGCTAAATAAGAACTGGATCCTTTACAGGAAATAAAGAAAATCATCAGAAACGGGATATCGGTTTTTCCGGTGTCCTGTTTTTGCGTATGTGGAAGGAACAAAGGAGATATGCGCAGAAAAGTAATTACTACAGTTGTGACATTTTCCACAACCACGGCTGCCATGAAAATGGAAAGAACGGCCAAGGAATCTGAATTTCCGGGAAGGCTGATCCCGATCCCTTCAGAGATCAGTGCCCAGTGCGGACTGGCATGGAAATGCGTGGAGCAATCAGAGGAGGAAACAGAAAATTTCCTGAAAAAAAAGGAACTGGCCTGGGATGGCATCTATCGTGTTCTGGTATAAAACGGATATTGTTTGTTGTATGTAACAAAACGGAAATTTTTGAAAATTTTCGCATTTTTATTGTTAAATAATTAGTAAAGTGTTACAATATAACAAACAGATTTCCGGAAAGCGTGTTGCTGTGAACAAAGAAGCAGCAACAAAGTGCCACGCTTGCTAAAAATATGTGGAGGTGCTATTTATGAACAGGGAGGATGTAGAGAAACTGTCAACCGCTGCGAAGGGTAAGATAAACTTACTGAACAGCAATTTCGGAAAATACTTTATGCGGGCGATCATGGCCGGATTTTTTATTGATGTGGCGATGATCTACAGTAACGTTGTTGGAAATGTATTTTCCAAAACTTTCCCGGAATGGGGGAAATTCCTTGGAGCCATCGTGTTCTCCATTGCGGTCCTGTTGATCGTAATGGTAGGAGGAGAGCTGTTTACCGGTAACAATCTGGTAATGGCTTTTGGTGCGTATGACAAGAGCGTATCATGGAAAGATGTTGGAAAGGTCTGGGGAATCAGTTACATCGGCAATTTTGTGGGATGCCTGATCCTGGCGCTGATCTTTGTAGGTGCCGGAGCGTCCGGTACAGCAGATTATTTTGCAGGATTTATAAACGGAAAACTGAGTATTCCGGCAGGACAGATGTTTTTCCGTGCGGTACTTTGTAATTTCTTCGTCTGTCTTGCTGTTCTCTGCGGCATTAAGCTGAAGAGTGAGTCAGGCAAGTTCCTGATGATCGTGATCTGTATTTCAGGTTTCGTTGTCAGCGGATTTGAGCATTGTATTGCAAATATGGGTATTTTTACAGTTGCATTCTGTATGGTGCCAGGATTGTCTGTCGGCGCTATGCTTAAAAGCATGGTGATCGTAACACTGGGAAATATAGTTGGCGGAGCTGTGCTTCTGGCATGGCCGCTTAGAAAGATGAGTGCAGATAAATAGTATGGCAAAGGCTTTATACATAGCGGAGAAGCCCAGCGTGGCACAGGAATTTGCGAAGGCTTTGAAGATCAACGGTCAGAGAAAAGACGGATATCTGGAATCTGATGATTCTGTGGTAACCTGGTGTGTAGGACACCTGGTTACCATGAGCTATCCCGAAAAATATGATATCAAGTTTAAAAGGTGGAGTTTTGATACCCTGCCTTTTTTGCCGCGCGAATTTAAATATGAAGTGATCCCCGGGGTCAAAAAGCAGTTCGAGATCGTAAAAGGACTGCTGAACCGGCCGGATGTGGATACCATTTATGTGTGTACCGACTCTGGACGTGAGGGTGAATATATCTACCGTCTGGTAGCCCAGATGGCAGGAGTAAGGGGAAAAGTCCAGAAACGTGTGTGGATCGATTCCCAGACAGAGGAAGAGATCTTAAGAGGGATCCGTGAAGCGAAGGATATTTCGGAGTATGATAATCTGGCAGCATCTGCGTATCTCCGCGCAAAGGAAGATTATCTTATGGGAATCAATTTTTCCAGAGTTCTGACCTTGCGCTACGGAAGCAGTGTCACCAATTATCTCCATTCCAAATATCAGGCCATTGCAGTTGGGCGTGTGATGACCTGTGTTCTTGGCATGGTGGTGCGGAGAGAACGGGAAATCCGTGTCTTTGTGAAGACACCGTTTTACCGTGTCCTTGGCAGCATTGGACTTGCAGGCGAAAATTTTGACGGTGAATGGAGAGCTGTGGAAGGCAGCCGGTATTTCCAGTCCCCGTATCTTTATAAAGAAAACGGCTTCAGGAAAAAAGAGCATGCACAGATGCTGATCAATCAGCTGATGGTGAACCAGCCCCTTTCTTGTATTGTGGAAAAGGTGGAACGAAAAAAGAAACAAAAATCCGCCGCTTCTTTTTAACCTGGCGGAGCTTCAGAATGTGTGCTCAAAGCTGTTTAAGATCAGTCCGGACGAGACACTCCGGATCGTACAGGAGCTTTATGAGAAGAAGCTGGTGACTTATCCGAGAACGGATGCCAGAGTTCTTTCTACGGCAGTGGCCAAGGAGATATACAAGAATATATCCGGCCTTCGAAATTATCAGCAGGCCGGTGCTGCGGCGGCAGAGGTTCTGGGGATGGAATCCTGGAAAAGTATTGCAAAGACCAGATATGTGAATGACAAGCAGATCACAGACCATTATGCGATCATTCCTACCGGTCAGGGATTGAATGCGCTGGGAAGTGTGTCTCTTACCGCACAGCGTGTGTACGAGACCATTGTACGGAGATTTTTGTGCATTTTTTATCCGCCGGCCGTTTATCAGAAGGTGAGTCTTGTGACGAAGCTGGACGGCGAGGCATTCTTTTCATCCTTTAAGGTTCTCAAAGAAGAAGGCTATCTGAAGATCGCTGCCAATTCTTTTTCACGAAAAAGGGCTTCAGACAGTGAGAAAAACGGAAATGGAGAGGAAGACGAGGTTTCCTGTGATACTGTGCTCCTGGAGGCGTTGCAGAAGCTGAAAAAGGGTGATATACTTCCTGTGAACGGTTTGAGTATCAAGGAGGGTGAGACTTCACCGCCCAAACGATACAATTCCGGTTCCATGATCCTTGCCATGGAAAATGCAGGACAGCTGATCGAGGATGAGGAGCTTCGAGCCCAGATCAAGGGAAGCGGGATCGGCACCAGTGCTACCCGTGCCGAGATCCTGAAGAAGCTTTTTAACATTAAATATCTGGCACTGAACAAAAAGACCCAGGTGATCACTCCGACGCTTCTTGGGGAAATGATCTTTGATGTGGTAAATTGTTCTATCCGGCAGCTTCTGAACCCGGAGCTTACGGCAAGCTGGGAAAAGGGACTCACCTATGTGGCAGAGGGCAGCATCACGGAACAGGAATATATGGACAAGCTGGAGCATTTTGTGCGGGTACGTACCCGGCAGGTGGAGGCAAGCAATTATCAGTATAACCTGCGGCAGTTTTTTGATGCGGCCGCTGTAAACTACAGGAAGCCGGAGCGAGCTTCCGGACAGGGAGGAAAGAGATCATCATGATGAAAGATTTTACTATCAGCAATATGCTGGATCTGAATGAGACCATTGCAGCAGAACTTTTTGAGGGAAAAACCTATCCGTGGGAGGTTCTTCCGGAGATCGGAGATTTCATCATTAAGCTTGGAAAAACACTGGATCCTTCTGAATATGAGGAGAAGGGCGAAAATGTATGGATCGCAAGATCTGCTACAGTTGCGCCGACTGCAAGTATCACCGGACCGGCTATCATTGGCAGGGACGCCGAGGTGCGCCACTGTGCATTTATCCGCGGCAAGGCTATCGTTGGTGAGGGCGCAGTTGTGGGAAATTCCACAGAGCTTAAGAATGCAGTGCTGTTTAACAAGGTTCAGGTTCCTCATTATAATTATGTTGGAGATGCTGTGCTGGGATATAAGTCCCACATGGGTGCCGGATCGATCTGTTCCAATGTAAAATCCGACAAGAAACTGGTTGTCGTAAAAGACGGGGATGAAAAGATCGAAACCGGTCTTAAGAAATTCGGAGCGATGCTCGGAGATCATGTTGAAGTCGGATGTGGTTCTGTGTTGAATCCAGGTACTGTGATCGGACGGAATTCCAATATTTACCCGCTGTCACCGGTACGTGGATGTGTTCCTGCAGATTCCATTTATAAAAATGCAAAAGAGATCGTAAAGAAAAAATAAGAAACAGATTTTTCCGGACATGCATTTAGGCTGCACTTTTGAGAGAGTGCAGCCTTTTTTGATGGGGTGATGGATGTAACGGTATTGGTTGTGGAAGGCTGAACCGACCGGGAGAGGGCGGGATTAAGATAAAAACAAAAGCTGTCGGAGTATGACCAGTCCTATAATATGGACTGGGTAAAACCAGTAAAAGAAATATTTTGCTGATTTTCCGCGGATGAAGCCTCTTTTTCCATTGTACAGGTTAATGGACAGAAAGGCAAAGGAGGCTCTCCATTCATAGTAAAGCCAGCAGCTTCCGAGGATTGCCTGGCCTGGTTTATCGTTTCGCATATAGTATATGATCAGCAGGAAGATATACCCCCGCCATCCATAGTCTGCTTTCAGAAAAATGGAAACAACAAGCAGTCCCAGGATGCAGAGAAGCTGCATCGAAGGTCTGGTCTGGAAATATTCGATGGCACAAAAGGCCAGATATCCGAGGAAAAGCGTAAAAAACACATTTTGTCTTTCGTAACGCAGCGTATTTGTAAACATCAGATTCCACGGAATTTCTGAGAGCAGCGCAAAAAGAAGGAGATTTCTTCCATAGAGGAACCTGCTCCGTGTATGCCGGAAGCCTTCCAGCAGGAGAAAACAGAAGATGGGAAAAGCAGCTCTTCCGATATCGCGGAAAATAAGATATACAGTATATTCTCTGCCGAAAAGTGTAAACAGGATTTTCTGTGCGGGCTGATACATACTGAGTAGCACAGCTCCGATATGATCGATCAGCATGGTGATGACCGCGATCATCTTCAGAGCGCTTCCGCTGAGAATGCGGTATTTTTCTGGAAAAACAGAATCCACAGATGCATTCATGAAAAATATACCTCCAAGGTTAAACTTGCTAATATATTATCACATACATACAGTAGTTGCCAGAAATATTTGACAGTTAGGCATGCAATACTGCCGGAATAACTACCAATATTATGCGTTTTATGGCAAAATTTTATCAAATATGACTGGACGAAACAAAGGTTTTGTGAGAAAATAGCGATAGGGTGTTATCGAACTTTTTTTCTCAATAACATCGGTCAATCTATACTTGAAAGGAGTTTTAAAATGATTTATTCACGCGAAGTAGAAGAAATGTGTCCAGTGGCACAGGGCGTACATCATGGTGCCGCTCCGATCCCGGAAGAAGCAAAATGGGTTCAGGCAAAAGAAGTAAAGGATATCTCCGGATTTACACACGGTGTTGGCTGGTGTGCTCCGCAGCAGGGTGCATGTAAGCTGTCCCTTAACGTTAAAGAGGGAATCATCCAGGAGGCACTTGTTGAGACAATCGGATGTTCAGGAATGACTCATTCTGCAGCTATGGCTTCTGAGATCCTTCCAGGACTTACCGTTATGGAGGCACTGAACACAGACCTTGTATGTGATGCAATCAATACAGCTATGAGAGAGCTTTTCCTTCAGATCGTTTACGGACGTTCCCAGTCTGCATTCTCCGAGGACGGACTTGCAGTAGGCGCTGGTCTTGAGGACCTTGGAAAAGGACTTCGTTCTCAGGTTGGTACAATGTATGGAACTCTGAAAAAAGGACCTCGTTACCTTGAGATGGCTGAGGGTTATGTTACAGGTATCGCTCTTGACGAGAACGATGAGATCATCGGATATCAGTTCGTAAGCCTTGGAAAAATGACTGACTTCATTAAGAAAGGTGATGACCCGAACACAGCATGGGAGAAAGCAAAGGGTCAGTACGGCCGTGTTGCAGATGCTGTTAAGATCATCGACCCAAGAAAAGAGTAATTACACTTCGTAAGGTGAAAATATCAGGAGGTTACAGGAAATGGCTTTATTTGAATCATATGAGAGACGAATTGACAAGATCAATTCTGTTTTAAACAGCTATGGAATCGCTTCTATCGAAGAAGCTGAGAAAATCACTAAAGACGCAGGACTGAACGTTTACGATCAGATCAAAGGCATTCAGCCGATCTGCTTCGAGAACGCTTGCTGGGCTTACACAGTAGGTGCAGCTATCGCGATCAAAAAAGGCTGCAGAAGAGCCGCTGACGCAGCAGCAGCTATCGGAGAAGGCCTTCAGGCTTTCTGTATCCCGGGATCCGTTGCAGACACACGTAAAGTAGGTCTTGGACATGGAAACCTTGGAAAGATGCTCCTTGAGGAAGAGACAGACTGCTTCTGCTTCCTTGCAGGACATGAGTCTTTCGCAGCAGCTGAGGGTGCGATCGGTATCGCAGAGAAAGCAAACAAGGTTCGTAAAAAACCTCTTCGTGTTATCCTGAACGGTCTTGGAAAAGACGCTGCTCAGATCATCTCCCGTATCAACGGCTTTACATATGTAGAGACAGAGTATGATCCATATAAGAACGAGGTTAAGGAAGTATTCCGTAAATCCTATTCAGAGGGACTTCGTGCAAAGGTTAACTGCTACGGCGCTAACAGCGTTCCGGAAGGTGTTGCGATCATGTGGAAAGAGGGCGTTGACGTTTCCATCACAGGAAACTCCACGAACCCGACTCGTTTCCAGCATCCGGTAGCAGGAACATACAAAAAAGAGTGCAACGAGAAAGGCAAAAAATACTTCTCCGTTGCTTCCGGCGGTGGTACAGGACGTACACTTCATCCGGACAACATGGCAGCAGGTCCTGCTTCCTACGGTATGACTGATACACTTGGACGTATGCATTCTGACGCTCAGTTCGCAGGATCTTCTTCCGTACCGGCTCACGTAGAGATGATGGGTCTTATCGGCGCTGGAAACAACCCGATGGTTGGTATGACAGTTGCTGTAGCTGTTTCCGTACAGGAAGCTGCTGACGCTGGCAAATTCTGATTTCAGATAACGAAAAATAGTGGGAAAGGCTGTAAACCTTAGGGTTTATGGCCTTTTTCTTTTTGCTCTGCAATAGAAAAAAATATTCTCAAAAAGTGCGAAAACAGTAATAGCGAACACGTAGCTAACATTTTTGGGGAATTTATGAAATATTTTTTGGAGAAATTCATAAAATAAATCAAAGCGGCAGGGGAGATACGGAGAATATTTATGGAAGCGCTTGTGGATTATATTAAACCGGAATTGCTGATCACAGCGATCGCTTTGTATTTTATGGGGATCGCACTGAAGGAGGCTCAGGCTGTGAAGGACAAATATATTCCGCTGATACTGGGGTGTGCAGGGATCCTTATATGCGGAATTTATATTTTTGCTACCTGTTCCTGTAAAAATGCACAGGATATTGCAATGGCAGTATTTACATCTACGACACAGGGAGTCCTGGTGGCGGGGCTTTCTACATATGTGAACCAGCTGATCAAACAGCTGGAAAAAGATGAATAATGGATTTTGTAAGGTAGTTTCAGATACTTGCAGCAGCTGCAGGAATTTATGCGCCAGAAGAAAGCCGTTCAGAACAGGATGCAGGTAATTTGCGGAAATGTCATAATTGAGAGTAGGAGAAAATATATCATAAAAAGGAAGGATACATCATGCATGAGCAGATGTATCCTTCCTTTTTGAATTGGTTATTTATGCATTTTTCAGTGCCTGATCCAGATCTTTGATAATATCATCCACATTTTCGATACCAATGGAAAGACGGATCATTCCGGGAGAAACTCCTGCTTCAACCAGCTGCTCGTCGTTCATCTGACGGTGAGTATGGCTGGCTGGGTGAAGGACCATAGTGATGGAAGCAGCAACATGAGTTGCGATGGTGGCAAGCTTCAGACTGTCCATAAAACGGACTGCTGCATCACGGCCACCGGTCAGTTCAAAGGAGATAACGCCGCAGGTACGGCCATCCTTCATATATTTCTGAGCCAGTGCGTGATATTTATCCTCCGGAAGTCCTGCATAATTTACATGAGAAACCTTTTCGTGTGCGTTTAGGTATTCTGCGATCTTCTGGGCGTTGGAGCAATGGCGTTCAACGCGCAGTGGAAGTGTTTCCAGGCCGAGGTTCAGAAGGAAGCAGTTCATCGGGGACGGAATAGAGCCCAGATCACGCATCAGCTGGGAAGTAGCCTTAGTGATGTAAGCTTTTTTTCCGAACTGCTTTGTATAGACAACACCGTGATAGGATTCATCCGGCTCTGTCAGACCGTGATATTTATGGCCATAGGCATCCCAGTCGAAGTTACCGCTGTCGACAATGGCACCGCCTACCTGAACGGCATGCCCGTCCATATATTTGGTGGTGGAGTGGGTAACGATATCTGCACCCCACTCGAAGGGACGGCAGTTTACCGGTGTGGCAAAGGTGTTATCCACAATAAGAGGCACGCCGTTCTGGTGTGCAACGTGTGCAAATTTCTCGATGTCCAGGACGACCAGAGCCGGATTGGCGATGGTTTCTGCAAAGAGAACCTTTGTGTTCGGTTTAAATGCGGCAGCAATCTCTTCTTCTGTTGCATCGGTATCAACAAAGGTGCAGTCAATGCCAAGCTTCTTGAAGGTGACGGCAAGAAGGTTGAAGGTTCCTCCGTAAATGGTAGAAGCGGCAACAACGTGATCGCCTGCCTCACAGATATTAAATACTGCGTAGAAGTTGGCTGCCTGTCCGGAAGAAGTCAGGATCGCAGCAACACCGCCTTCCAGATCTGCGATCTTTGCAGCTACGGCATCGTTGGTCGGGTTCTGGAGACGGGTGTAAAAATATCCGTCTGCCTTCAGATCAAATAACTGGCCCATTTCGTCGGTGGTGTCATATTTGTAAGTAGTGCTTTGATAGATAGGAAGTGCACAGGGCTCGCCCTTGGATGGGGTATAGCCGGAGTGGATACATTTAGTTTCTAAATTATAGTCGCTCATAGGGATAAGTCCTTTCTGCTGTGTTTTTCGTATGAATTTAACCGAATCAGGGAAGTTTGCCTGCGTTTCAGGGATTTCTGAGGGAAGCTTTGATCCTTACAGTTCGGTTAAATAAAGTATGAAAAATGCATTTGTGTATTTTAAATAAAACTACATACAAGTATAACTCTTTATGTGTTGAAATACAATAATATTCTACATAAACTCTACTAGGGTATAAGGGAAATGAAATATTGCGTTCTGGTGCACATAATAAAACGCTATATGATCAACGTTTGTAATAAGCATAGTAAGTCATTTTATAGATGCAAAAATGTGAGTGAATGCCGAAAAAATACTGTAAAACAAACAAAATATATGAATGAAGTAACAAATAGTGAAAACCGCATAAAAACAAAATGGAAATTTTGTACAAAAAAGATATCGCATTCACGTGCACAAAAATGGTAATAAATCCGCCGTGGCTGAATGGTCGTGGAAAAGCGGCATTGCCTGCGTTTCCATGTTTGGTTTTCCGGAAAAGATGGATAAGCAGGCACCGGAAGCAAGAGAGCGGATTGAGAGAGAACTGCTGGGGAAATGATCGGGTGATCGTGGCAGATCAGAAAGAAAACTGCAATAAATGAGCAGCTGACAGTATGCAGAACGGTGAATAAGACTGATAAAATAACGAATGTGTGCAGAAACACGGTTTTCAGGATGAAAGTTTCATTGTGGAAACCGTGTTTTTTGATGTCTTTCTTTACAAAAAAACTTTACATATATCAAACAACTGTCTTGTCACATGTAAAGGACTGTGGTATTATGTGTAAGATGTTTTGAAAAAAGTTACATGATAATAAAAAATCAGACAAGTCAATATGGCGGTTACTTAATATTCGCTGTACTAGAAAGCAAAAGCAGGAATTCAAAAAAGAAATCCTGCAGGAAAGGTGAAAGATAATGACAGTTGCAGAAGAAATCCAGAAATTAAAAAAAGAAAAAGATGCCATCATCCTTGCACACTACTACGTGCGTCCCGAAGTACAGGATGTAGCTGATTATATAGGAGATTCCTTTTATCTCAGCAAGATCGCAGCTAGTGCGAAAGAGAAGACGATCGTGTTCTGTGGAGTAGGATTTATGGGAGAGAGCGCCAAGATCTTAAGTCCGGATAAAACTGTTCTGATGCCTGCCATGGATGCAGACTGTCCGATGGCTCATATGGCAACAGAAGAAGGCATCCGCAAGGTGCGAGAGGAATATGACGATGTGGCAGTTGTCTGTTACATTAATTCCACAGCAGCATTGAAGGAGCTTTCTGATGTATGTGTTACTTCCGCAAATGCAGTAAAGATCGTAAAAGCGCTTCCGAACAAAAACATCTTTTTTATCCCGGACAGAAATCTTGCACATTTTATTGCAGAACAGGTTCCTGAGAAGAACTTTATTTATAACGAAGGTTTCTGTATTGTCCATGAATTTATGGATCCGGAAGAAGTAAAAGCAGCAAAAGAAGCGCACCCGGATGCACTGGTTCTGGCACATCCGGAATGTCCTCAGACAGTTCTGAAACAGGCTGATTACATCGGAAGCACATCCGGAATCATTAAATATGCACAGGAAAGTGACAATAAAGAGTTTATCATCTGCACAGAATGTGGCGTTCAGTACAAGCTGGAAACTACCTGCCCGGATAAAAAATTCTACTTCACAGAAACCGTACCGGTTTGCAAAAACATGAAAAAAGTATTTCTGGAAAAAGTTCTCCACGTTTTGAAAACCGGGGAGAATGAGGTTCATGTAACAGACGAGACACGTGAAAACGCGAAGAGACCGCTGGAGCGGATGCTGGAACTGGCAAAATAAATAAAACACATTTGTATAAAAGATTTGTCTGAGTTGGCTGAAAAGAGAAATCAAGACAGAGAGGCGAAAAGCAATGAGAATTAAAACAGACGTAGTGATCGTGGGAACAGGTGTTGCAGGTATGTTCAGTGCCTTGAAGCTTCCGCGGGACAAAAAAATCGTGATCATCACAAAAGAGGATATGAGGAGCAGTGATTCTTTCCTGGCCCAGGGCGGGATCTGTGTGCTTCGTGATGAAAACGATTACGACAGCTATTTTGAAGACACCATGAAGGCAGGACATTACGAAAACAGAAAAGAGTCGGTAGACATTATGATCCGAGGCTCCAGAGACATCATTAATGACCTTGTCGGATATGGCGTGGATTTCAAGATGGATGGAGATGATTTTGCCTATACAAGAGAAGGTGCACATTCCAGACCGAGGATCCTTTATCATGAGGATATCACAGGAAAAGAAATTTCCGAAAAACTGCTCCAGCAGGTCCTGAAGCTTGAAAATGTAACAATTCTGGAATATACTACCATGCAGGATATTCTTGTGGAGAATGGCAAATGTACAGGCCTGAAGGCAGTTTCCGCAGAAGCGAACAGGGCATGTCTTGAAGCTATGGAAGCCGAAGAAGCGGTGAAAACCCAGGAAGAGATCCAGCCGGGCGGAGAAATCCCAGTAGAGATTTATGCACAGGATACGATCCTGGCCAGCGGCGGGATCGGAGGAAGATATGCGCATTCCACCAACTATCCGCATCTTACAGGGGATGCTCTTGATATTGCAAAAAAACACAATGTGCGTCTGGAACATCTGGATTATGTGCAGATCCATCCGACAACGCTGTATTCCAAGAGACCGGGCCGCAGATTCCTGATCTCAGAATCGGTCCGCGGAGAAGGTGCAGTACTTTATAACAGCAAAAAAGAGCGTTTTGTCAATGAACTTCTTCCAAGAGATGTAGTAACAAATGCGATCCGGGAAGAAATGAAAAAAGAAGGAACAGACCATGTATGGCTTTCCATGGAAAATATTGATAAAGATACGATCCTGAATCATTTTCCGAATATTTATCAGAGGTGTCTGGAAGAAGGCTATGATGTGACAAAAGAATGCATCCCTGTTGTTCCTGCTCAGCATTATTTCATGGGCGGTATCTGGGTGGATTCTGACAGCAAGACCAGCATGGACCAGCTTTATGCAGTGGGAGAAACCAGCTGCAACGGTGTACATGGCGCGAACAGACTGGCAAGTAATTCCCTGCTGGAGAGCCTTGTATTTGCAAAACGTGCAGCCAAAGCAATCTCAGCAGAAAAGAAAAGTGCTGCAGGTGCGGCATAAATGCAGTCGGAATATAAATATCCGTATTATGAAAGACAGGAGCAGCCTTGCTTTGGAGAACAGGGCTGCTGTGATAATTAAGAAAGAGCAGGTATTGTAAAATGAATAAGATCACAATGACACTTCAGGTAGATCACCTGATCCTGGAGGCTTTAAAGGAAGATATTTCAAGCGAAGACGTTACCACAAACTCTGTTATGAAAGAAGCAGTTCCGGGAGAGGTAGATCTGATCTGTAAAGAGGATGGAATCATTGCGGGACTGGAAATCTTCAGCCGTGTATTTACGCTTCTGGATGCTGACACAAAAGTGGAGCTGTTCTGCAAGGATGGCGATGAAGTAAAAAAAGGTCAGAAAATGGGAAAAGTTACAGGAGATATCCGGGTGCTTCTTTCCGGCGAGCGTGTGGCGCTGAATTATCTTCAGAGAATGAGCGGGATCGCAACCTATACACATTCGGTTGCGTCACTTCTTGAAGGAACAGGGATCACATTGCTGGATACCAGAAAAACGACGCCGAATATGCGTATTTTTGAGAAATATGCTGTTCGTGTAGGCGGCGGACAGAACCACAGATATAATCTTTCAGATGGAGTTCTTTTGAAAGACAATCACATCGGAGCAGCAGGAAGCGTTGCGAATGCTGTAAAAATGGCGCAGGAGTACGCTCCTTTTGTCCGCAAGATCGAAGTTGAGGTAGAAACTCTTGATCAGGTAAAAGAAGCTGTTGAGGCCGGCGCAGATATCATCATGCTTGATAACATGACTCCGGAGATGATGAAAGAAGCGGTGCAGCTGATCGGCGGAAGAGCAAAAACTGAATGTTCTGGAAATGTTACAAAAGAAAACATTGCAAAGATCAGGGATGTTGGTGTAGACTATGTATCAAGTGGTGCATTAACGCATTCTGCACCGATCCTTGATATTTCGCTTAAGAATCTTCATCCGCTTTCCTGAAAAATGCAGGATTTTACAGAATACCGAGTGCTGTGCCAGGAAATACCCCGAATATCAGAAAAGAAGCGTGAATTGCCGGAAGCAGAGGCATAGCAGGTGATGTCGGGCCGGGTTGGAGAGATCGCGAGAATGAAGGAGAGAGGTATCGGAATAAAAAGTACAGGCACAGCCAGGAAAGGGGAACTTAAATGACTGGTTCAGAACGCAGGACAGCGATCATGGATCAAATTAAAAACAGTGAACGGCCGGTCTCAGGAAGTGCTCTGGCCAGAACATTTCAGGTCAGCAGACAGGTGATCGTGCAGGATATTGCGCTGATACGCGCGGAGGGGAATGACGTGATCTCCACCAACAGAGGATATATTTTTACTGCTCCCCATACTGTGAGCCGGATATTCAAGGTGCATCATACAGATGCAGATCTGGAAAACGAGCTCTGCGGGATTGTGGATCTTGGCGGAAAAGTGATCAACGTAATGGTGAATCACAGAGTTTACGGGCATATCGAGGCAGAACTGAATATCAGCTCCAGGCGCCAGGTTGAGAATTTTATGGAGGATATCCGAAGCGGCAAGTCCAGTCCTCTGAAGAATATCACATCGGATTATCATTATCATAAAGTAGAAGCAGAATCCGAGGAAATCCTGGATATGATCCAGGATATGCTGAAACGACGAGGATTTCTGATCGAAGCAGAATAGCAGAAGTCAGATACAAAAAGAAAAGATATACAGAATGAGAAAATTCTGTTAATATGAAAATATAGTGATCACGAAAATAGGAGAAGGAATCCTGCATGGCAGGGTTCCTTCTTACACCCTGCGGAAATGTGCACCTTGTGGAAATGTGCAGACAGGGAAAACAGAATGCAGATATGAGGGTGAGAAAAAATACGGCTTGATATGCATGGAGGGGGAAATGGATTATCAGAGTATGTTTACATTTATGCTGGAGATGGCAGGAACTATTGCGTTTGCTGCTTCCGGAGCTATGGTGGGGGCGCAGAGAGGAATGGATATTTTCGGGGTCTGCGTTCTTGGAGTGGTGACTGCAGTGGGCGGAGGAGCTACCAGGGATATTATCCTGGGAATCGTGCCGCCGGGAATGTTTCAGGATCCGCTGTATACCATTGTGGCAACCGTGACGTCCTGTATTGTTTTTGCAGTGATGTACTGGAAGCAGGAGCTGCTGGAAGGCGGGAACCGGCTGGTCTATGATAAGGTGATGCTGGTGATGGATACGGTTGGCCTTGGTGTGTTTACTGTCATGGGGGTTGATAAGGGGATTTCCCAGGGGTATATGGAAAGAACATTTTTTCTTGTATTTCTTGGAACTGTCACAGGAGTTGGAGGCGGCCTTATCCGTGATATGATGGCAGGAGTACCGCCATATATTTTTGTGCGCCATATTTATGCCTGTGCGTCTATTGTAGGGGCCATTGCCTGTGTTTGGATATACAGGCTGTGGGGCGGAGTGCCGGCCATGGTGATCGGAACGGTAGTAGTGATCCTGATCCGGTACCTGGCGGCACATTACCGGTGGAATCTGCCGAGACTGAGAAGAGAATAAAAAAAGCTATGAAAAGCTCCGGAACATTTAAGGAATAATGTTCCGGAGTTTTTTGGCTTTTATTTGGTTTATATTGCGTAGAAGATTTTATCTGTTCCTCTCATAAGAGAATCATGCGTCTGTATCCTGCAGAGCCAGGAAGCCTTCCTCGCCGGTACGGATCTTGACAACGTTTTCGATATCGTAAACGAAGACCTTACCATCACCGATCTGACCGGTATGAAGAACTTCTTTTGCAGTATCAATAACCTTCTGAACCGGTACAAGACTTACAACGATCTCGATCTTAACCTTCGGACGGAGGTTCATGTCGACTTCAACACCACGATAGTAGGTTGGAGCACCCTTCTGAACACCACAGCCCATAACGTTTGTGATAGTGATGCCGGTTACGCCGATCTCGTTCATAGCCTGCATAAACTCATCCAGCTTGTTCTGACGTGTGATGATAACAACCTTTGTCAGTTTATGTACGCCGTCTGCAGGAATTTCAGGAACAGATTCAGCAGGAGCAGAAGGAGCATGCTTTACAACAGGGGCTTTTACGGAAGTTCCCATTGGAGTCGGAGCCTTTGTCATGGTATCCTGTACAAAGAATCCATTGTATGCACTTGCGAGGCCATGCTCTTTCATATCCAGACCTGCGATCTCTTCCTCAGCGGAAACACGAAGTCCGATCGTGTGTTTGATCACCTGGAAGATAATTGTCATAGTAACAGCAACCCATGCGATGGTGATAACCATACCAATAAACTGAACACCGAAGCCATGGAAACCACCGCCTGTGAGAAGACCTTTCCACTCGGTACCTGCACCGTCGGAGAAAAGACCGACAGCAAGAGTTCCGAAAGCACCGTTAAGACCGTGAACGCCAACAGCACCAACCGGGTCATCAATTTTGAGAACTTTATCAACAAATTCAATACCAAATACTACAATGAATCCGGAGAGGATTCCGATGATAGCTGCAGATGTAGGAGATACGGTATCACAGCCTGCTGTGATGGCTACCAGTCCTGCAAGAGAACCGTTCAGGGACATGGAAACATCCGGTTTTTTATAGCGGATCCATGTGATCAGCATAACTGTTACAGTAGCAACAGCAGCTGCAAGGTTTGTTGTTACGAAGATCTTTCCGGCGCTTACAATGGCATCGCCTTCCATGCTGACAGTAGATGCACCGTTGAAACCGAACCAGCAGAACCAGAGAATGAATACACCAAGTGCACCAACTGTAAGGTTATGTCCCGGGATCGCTCTGGATTTACCGGATTTGGAATATTTTCCGATACGAGGTCCGAGGATGATGGCACCGATCAGTGCAGCAACACCACCAACCATGTGAACGGCACAGGAACCTGCGAAATCATGAAATCCCATCTGGCTGATAAAGCCGCCGCCCCAGATCCAGTGACCGGATACAGGATATACAACGAGACTGATCAGTAAACTGTAGATACAGTAGGAGATGAATTTAGTACGCTCTGCCATGGCACCGGATACGATGGTAGCAGAAGTAGCACAGAATACAGTCTGGAAGATGAGAAATGCCCAGAAAGGAACTCCATCCGGAAGCATTGCGTTTCCGTAGTTTGCCTCTGAGGCGATTCCGCCAATCTTGCCGAAGAAACCGTTTCCTGCACCGAACATGATGCCAAATCCAACCAGCCAGAAGACCGGTGTACCGATACAGAAGTCCATCAGGTTTTTCATGATGATATTTCCTGCGTTTTTTGCTCTTGTGAATCCTGTTTCGACCATTGCAAATCCAGCCTGCATGAAGAAGACCAGTGCTGCACCGACGAGGACCCAAGTTGTGTTTACTGAAGAATACATAGTAACACTCCCTTTCCCAATTTTTTTCTTTCTTATTATGTATAGAAAGAATTTTTGTAATACCGGACAGAAAAAAATCAGATAGAATTTATCCAGTATCAGTATAACGAAAAAGCGCAGGAGAGAGGAAATTCTCTTCCGCGCCTTTACGAAATCAAAATTAGTATATGTAAAACAGGGGATATCTGTATCGTGTGATTAATGGATGAGGAAATCGATAATGAATTATGAAGTAGAGTTCATAAGGGATATCCCCTGTATTTACCGTATGAAATTGTTATCTGATATCCGTGATCAGATGGAGAATAACAGCTCGTCGTAGGTCGGATAAGGAAGTAACTCATCCGGGATCAGAGCCTCTGCCTCATCTGCAGATTTTCTTAAAGTTTCCATGTCTTCCAGAACAGTTTCCTGATAAGCCTTGGAGCATGCAAGTACATCGTCAGAAGAAGCAAGAGCTTTTGCTGTATCTGCTTTCAGAGTTTCCAGATCTTTTGCCATGGTATCTGCAAGTGTACTCAGTTTGGAGATCAGAGCAGCTTCACTTGCTACAGAAATATCAGCTACTACGGATTTCTTTGCAGCTGCAGTATCTGCAAGCTTTTCAACATATGTATATACAGAAGGAATTACCTGCTTCTGGATCATCTCAGCCAGAGTGTTGGACTCGATGTTGATGGTCTTGTAATAGTTCTCAAGCCAGATCTCGTAACGGGAGAAAAGCTCTTCCCTTGTAAAAATGCCATGCTTTGTAAACAGCGCAATGTTCTTCTCAGCAATGAAATGCGGAAGTGCATCCGGAGTTGTTTTCAGATTGTAGAGACCACGTTTCTCAGCTTCTTCAACCCATTCGTCTGTATATCCGTTTCCGTTAAAGATGATGCGTTTATGCTCTTCAATGGTCTTCTTAAGAAGTGCATGTACTGCGCTTTCCATTTCTTCTTCCGGAACATCCTTAAGAGCTGCGCTGAATTCTGCAAGAACCTCTGCAACAGCGGTATTCAGTACGATGTTCGGGTTTGCGACAGATGCTGCAGAACCAAGCATACGGAACTCAAATTTGTTTCCGGTAAATGCAAATGGTGAAGTACGGTTTCTGTCTGTGGTATCCTTTATGAAGTGCGGAAGTACCTTTGCTCCGATATCCATCTGTACCGCATGCTTATTGCTGAAGAAGGTATCGTTTTCAATAGATTTCAGTACGTCTGTCAGCTCATCTCCAAGGAAGATGGATACGATCGCAGGAGGTGCCTCGTTTGCTCCAAGACGATGATCGTTTCCGGCGCTTGCAACGGATACGCGGAGAAGATCAGCATAATCGTCAACGGCTTTGATGACAGCTACCAGGAATACCAGGAACTGTGTATTTTCTGCCGGTGTTTTTCCTGGATCAAGAAGGTTTACACCTGTGTCTGTGCTCATAGACCAGTTGTTGTGTTTACCGCTTCCGTTGATTCCCTCAAATGGTTTCTCGTGAAGGAGGCAGACCATGTTGTGCTTGTCGGCAACCTTCTTCATGATCTCCATGGTCAGCTGGTTGTGGTCAACAGCAACATTTGTGGTATCAAATACAGGAGCCAGTTCGTGCTGTGCAGGAGCAACCTCGTTATGTTTTGTTTTTGCTGGAATGCCAAGCTTCCAAAGTTCTTCGTCAAGATCATGCATGTAAGCAGCAACGCGAGGCTTCAGGGCTCCGAAGTAATGATCTTCCATTTCCTGTCCTTTTGGTGCAGAAGCGCCCAGAAGAGTACGGCCGCAGAAGATCAGGTCTTTTCTCTTTTTGTAAAGATCCTTGTCAACCAGGAAATATTCCTGCTCAGGTCCTACGGTTGTGTCGATGTGACGGACCTCTTTGTTTCCAAGGATGTGAAGAATACGAACCGCTTCTTTGTTCAGAACATCCATGGAACGAAGAAGAGGAGTTTTCTTATCCAGTGCCTCTCCGCTGTAGGAACAGAATGCAGTAGGAATGTAAAGAGTTTTATCTTTAATGAATGCAGGTGAAGTAGGATCCCATGCTGTATATCCTCTTGCTTCAAAAGTAGCACGAAGTCCGCCTGACGGGAAGCTGGATGCATCCGGCTCACCTTTTACCAGCTCTTTACCGGAGAAATCCATGATCACCTGTCCGTCACCTGTAGGGGAGATGAAGCTGTCATGCTTCTCAGCAGTTACGTTTGTCATCGGCTGGAACCAGTGTGTGTAATGTGTCGCACCGTTTTCAGTAGCCCATTCTTTCATTGCAACTGCTACGGAATTTGCAACGTCCAGTTCCAGATGAGTTCCGTTTTCAATTGTTTTCTTTAATGCTTTGTACATGTCCTTTGGCAGTTTGCTTCGCATCACTTTGTCATTGAATACAAGGCTGCCATACATTTCAGGGATACTCTGTGCCATATAGGTACACTCCTTTCGATTTCACTCATTCATTATAATTTTTAATTATTTTATAAGGACCGCTGCCGGAAGAACCGGGTATAAACGGACCGGAAAACAAAAAAAGCGCTTCAGATACTTGCCGTATCCAAAGCGCCTTTGCTTTATGTGTTGCAGTATACACCAAAATAAAATATTGTCAAGAGCTTTTTTGAAAAAATCTAAAAAATTGACCAGGGCGATCGGACTGTCGGAAAATAGGCAGGGTTGACAAATCTTGTCCTTTTATTATAATCTGATATCGTAGTTATACAGTCGAAAAGTCAGCAATCGCTATAAGTGATTGAGGCAAAAGAAGCTTTTTGACCAGTGACAAAGATGTACAATACGGAAAGAACAGATGGAGGGAAATATGTCAGGAGTAAAGGAAGAATGTGGCGTATTCGGGATTTATGATCTGGATGGAGGGAATATTGCACCATCTATTTATTATGGTCTTACCTCGCTGCAGCACAGGGGACAGGAGTCCTGCGGAATGGCCGTTTCAAGGACGGACGGAGAAAGAGGAAACGTACAGTTCCATAAAGATCTCGGACTGGTAAGCGAAGTTTTGCGAAAAGATGTTGTACATAATATGAATGGTGATATTGGAATCGGACATGTTCGTTATTCCACCACCGGAGAATCTGTCGCAGAGAATGCACAGCCGCTGGTACTTTCTTATATCAAGGGAAGTCTGGCACTTGCGCACAACGGAAATCTGGTTAATACAGAAGCTCTGAAATGGGAGTTGATTCAGACAGGCGCAATTTTCCATACAACTACCGACTCAGAGGTTATCGCGTTCCATATCGCAAGAGAACGTGTGCATTCTGCCACTGTAGAGGAAGCAGTACATAAAACCGTAGAGAAGATCCGCGGAGGATATGCTCTTGTGATCATGAGCCCCCGGAAGCTGATCGGTGCCCGTGATCCTTACGGACTGAAACCCCTCTGTCTTGGAAAAAGAGATAATGCCTATGTCCTTGCATCTGAAAGCTGCGCGCTGACATCTGTAGGAGCGGAATTTATCCGTGATATTGAACCGGGTGAGATCGTCACGATCACCAAGAACGGACTGAAATCCAGTAAACTGACTGAGAAGAAAAAGCATGCTCATTGTGTTTTTGAATATATTTATTTTGCAAGACTGGATAGCACCATGGATGGCGTGAAAATCTATGATGCAAGGATCCGTGGAGGAAAATCTCTTGCAAAATCCTATCCGGTAGAAGCGGACCTGGTGACCGGTGTACCGGAATCCGGACTTCCGGCAGCAAAAGGCTATTCTGAGGAATCCGGAATCCCGTTTGGCTTTGCGTTCTATAAAAACAGTTACATTGGAAGAACTTTTATCAAGCCTACACAGCAGGAGAGAGAGTCCAGTGTCCATCTGAAGCTGAGCGTTCTGGAATCCGTGGTGAAGGGGAAGAGAATCGTTCTGGTGGATGATTCCATTGTCCGCGGAACTACCATTGCCAATCTGATCCACATGCTGAAAGAAGCAGGAGCAAAAGAAGTCCATGTACGTATCAGCTCCCCGCCATTTTTACATCCCTGTTATTTTGGTACCGATGTGCCGTCCAATGACCAGCTCATCGCAGCACAGCACAGCACGGAAGAAATCCGTAAGATGATCGGTGCAGACTCCCTGGGTTATATGCAGATCGATTATCTGGAAGGCATGGCAGGTGGACTTCCGCTGTGTAAAGCATGTTTTGATGGCAATTATCCGATGGAAATACCGGCAGAAATCAAACAGGATTAATGAACTATGTGGAATTAATCTCACAGTAAAAAATAATGGATTGAAAAACGAAAATGTAAAAACTGCACAATAAATATATAAAAAACCCGGATTTTGTCATATAAAATCCGGGTTTTTATAGAAAGACTCTTAAAAACGATAAAAAACATCAACTTGACAAATCTGACAACATGAGACATAATGTGGAACAGCCAGATGAAAAAGGCCGCTGGTCTGGAATATACAGGAAAACAGCAAGGCCGAAAAAAGGCCGGTTTTTTGCCGAGATAAAAGAGAGGATGATATTTATGTCTAAAAAAATTAGATTGAATGCGACAGAGGATGTTAAAGAATTTGTTAAGGCTGCAAGTAAATGTGATTTTGATGTAGATATTTCATATAACAGAATTTTAATTGATGCAAAATCTATTCTTGGAATCCTCAGCATGGATCTGACCAGAGTTCTTACAGTAACCTGTCATGGCGAGGATCATGAGTTTGATCGTTTCCTTCAGAAATATGCAGTTGCCTGACAGACAGTGCAGAGACAGACAAGATATGAAAGACATAAAAAGAAAAGGCAGACGTGACTGCAGAGACAGGAGATCAGTTTGAAATCCTCAGCAGGCGTCTGATTTTTTCTTTGCATCCATTTCATAGGAAGAAATTCCGCAGACTATATGAAAAATCAGTTATTGACAAATCAAAAAAAAAATAGTTTATAGTAAACCATATTTTATATGAAAGATAACTGACAAAGGCGTCAGGAACGGATACCACAGGGGAATTCTCACCCCTTGGAATCTGTTCCGGACGCCTTTTTGTTGTGGGACACAAAATGGAGGAGGAAATCGAAGATGGCAGTAAAGTATGTTTTTGTAACAGGTGGAGTTGTTTCCGGTCTTGGAAAAGGAATTACCGCAGCGTCTCTTGGGCGCCTTCTGAAAGCCAGAGGGTATCAGGTGACCATGCAGAAATTTGATCCCTACATTAATATTGACCCGGGAACTATGAATCCCATTCAGCATGGAGAGGTTTTTGTAACGGATGACGGTACAGAGACTGACCTTGACCTTGGACATTATGAGCGTTTCATTGATGAAAGCCTTGACAAAAATTCCAATGTGACAACCGGTAAGGTTTACTGGTCTGTTCTTCAGAAAGAGCGTCATGGTGATTTCGGCGGAGGTACCGTTCAGGTGATCCCGCATATTACCAATGAGATCAAGAGCCGTTTTTACAGAGCAAAATCCGCAGACGAAGACAGAATTGCCATCATCGAGGTTGGTGGTACAGTCGGTGATATTGAGAGCCAGCCGTTCCTGGAATCCATCCGTCAGTTCCAGCATGATGTGGGACATGACAATGCGATCCTTATCCATGTAACTCTGATCCCGTATCTCCGTGCTTCCGGAGAGATGAAGACCAAACCCACCCAGGCCAGTGTAAAAGAACTTCAGGGAATGGGAATCCAGCCGGATGTCCTGGTATGCAGAAGTGAATATCCTCTTACCGAGGATATCCGTGGAAAGATCGCCCTGTTCTGTAATGTGCCTGTAAGCAATGTGCTTCAGAATCTGGATGTGGAATATTTATATGAAGCTCCTCTTGCAATGGAGAGAGAAAAGCTTGCAGACGTAGTACTGCAGAGCTTAAGACTGGAGAATCGCAAACCAGATCTTACAGACTGGGAAAATATGGTAGAAAATCTCCGCCACCCGGATAAAACTGTGAAAATCGCCATGGTTGGTAAATATACACAGCTTCATGATGCATACTTGAGTGTTGTGGAAGCACTGAAGCATGGCGGGATCTCTTGCCGTGCAAAGGTTGATATCACCTGGGTGGACTCCGAAGAACTCAATGAAAAAAATTTGGATCAGACTCTTCATTCTGTAGATGGAATCTTGGTTCCGGGAGGATTCGGAAACCGTGGTACAGAAGGAATGATCCTTGCGGCACAGTATGCAAGAGTTCATAAAATCCCATACCTTGGGATCTGCCTGGGAATGCAGATGGCTATTGTGGAATTTGCCCGCCATGTGCTTGGATATGAAGATGCCAACAGTATTGAGCTGGCACCGGAAACAACACATCCGGTCATTGCCCTGATGCCGGATCAGGAGGATGTGGAAGATCTTGGAGGAACTCTTCGTCTTGGAAGTTATCCGTGTGTGCTTGCAGAAGGCTCCAGATCCTATGAGCTTTTTGGAAAGAAAGAGATCCAGGAACGTCACAGACATCGTTATGAGGTAAACAACGCATTCCGTAAGGAACTGGACGAAAAGGGAATGTCCATTGTAGGAACATCCCCGGATGCTCACATTGTTGAGATGATCGAAATTGCCGGACATCCGTTCTTTGTGGGAACACAGGGACATCCGGAATTTAAATCCAGGCCAAACCATGCACATCCACTGTTTCGTGGATTTGTGCAGGCGGCAGTTGATAAAAAGACGGCAGAAGAAGCTGCAATGAAAGGATGAGAAAAATGAGAGAAGTAGCAAATCAGCAGCAGGGCCTCTACCGCCCTGAATTTGAACATGATAACTGCGGTATCGGAGCCGTTGTTAATATAAAAGGAAAGAAAACACATGATACAGTTGCCAATGCTCTTAAGATCGTAGAGAATCTTGAGCATCGTGCTGGTAAGGATGCAGAAGGAAAAACCGGTGATGGTGTCGGTATCCTTCTTCAGATCTCCCACAAATTTTTTAAGAAGGTCTGTAAAAAAGAAGGCTTTGATATCGGCGGAGAGAGAGAATATGGTGTAGCCCAGCTCTTTTTCCCGCAGCAGGAGATCAAACGTGCCCAGGCAAAGAAGATGTTCGAGATCATCGTGGAAAAAGAGGGTCTGGAGCTTCTTGGATGGCGTACAGTACCGGTCTTCCCGGAGGTTCTTGGTCATAAAGCGAAAGAGTGCATGCCGTGCATTATGCAGGCATTTGTTAAAAAACCGGAGGATGTGGAAAAAGGTCTTGCCTTTGACCGTATGCTTTACATCGCACGTCGTGAATTTGAACAGAGTAATGATAATACTTACGTAGTTTCCATGAACAGCCGTACCATCGTATACAAAGGTATGTTCCTGGTAGGACAGCTCCGTACCTTCTTTGGCGATCTTCAGAGCCAGGATTACGAGTCTGCCATTGCAGTGGTACATTCCCGTTTCAGTACCAACACGAATCCAAGCTGGGAGAGAGCACATCCGAACCGTTTCATCGTACATAACGGTGAGATCAACACGATCCGCGGAAACGCCGATAAGATGCTTGCACGTGAGGAAAACATGGAGTCTCCGTATCTGAAGGATGAGCTTCACAAGGTCCTTCCTGTAGTTAACCGCAATGGTTCTGACTCTGCAATGCTTGACAATACCCTGGAATTCCTGGTTATGAGTGGAATGGATCTTCCACTTGCAGTGATGATCACGATTCCGGAGCCATGGGCAAACAACGATACGATTTCTCAGGAGAAGAGAGATTTTTATCAGTACTATGCGACTATGATGGAGCCATGGGACGGTCCTGCGTCCATTCTGTTCTCTGATGGTGATGTGATGGGAGCGGTTCTTGACAGAAACGGTCTTCGTCCATCCAGATACTATATCACATCGGATGGCTATATGATCCTTTCCTCCGAGGTTGGTGTTCTTCCTGTGGATGAGGAGAAGATCGTATTAAAAGAACGTCTTCATCCGGGAAAAATGCTTCTGGTTGATACCGTTCAGGGTCGTGTCATTGATGACAATGAGCTCAAAGAAAAATATGCGAAAAAACAGCCTTATGGTGAGTGGCTGGACAGCAATCTGGTACAGCTTCGTGATATCAAGATCCCGAATCAGAGAGTTGTCGAATACACTCCGGAGGAGAGAGCGCGCCTTCAGAAAGCCTTCGGATATACTTATGAGCAGTACCGTACTTCGATCCGAAACATGGCATTAAACGGCGCAGAAAGCATCGGAGCCATGGGACATGATACTCCCCTTGCGGTATTTTCCAAGGAACATTATCCGTTGTTCGATTATTTCAAGCAGCTTTTTGCACAGGTAACAAACCCGCCGATCGATGCGATCCGTGAGGAGATCGTTACTTCTACAAGTGTATATGTAGGAAAAGACGGAAATCTTCTGATCCAGAAGCCGGAGAACTGTCAGGTGCTGAAGATCAACAATCCGATCCTGACCAATACCGATATGCTGAAGATCAAGAATATGAAAAAGGACGGCTTCAAGGTTGTAACACTTTCTACATTATATTATAAGAGCACAAAGCTTGAACGTGCCATTGACCGTCTGTTCGTAGAGGTAGACAAAGCCTTCCGTGAGGGAGCAAACATCCTGGTCCTTTCTGACCGCGGTGTGGATGAGAACCATATGCCGATCCCGTCCCTGCTGGCGGTTTCCGCAGTACATCAGCATCTTGTAAAAACAAAGAAGAGCACTTCCCTTGCCCTGATCCTGGAGTCCGGTGAGCCGAGAGAGGTACATCATTTCGCAACACTCCTCGGATATGGTGCAAGTGCAGTCAATCCGTATCTGGCACTGGATACGATCCATGAGCTGATCGATACACATATGCTGGATAAGGACTATTACGCAGCCGTTGATGATTACAATCATGCGGTGATCAGCGGTATCGTAAAGATCGCTTCCAAGATGGGTATTTCCACTATCCAGTCCTATCAGGGATCTCAGATCTTTGAGGCAATCGGAATTTCCCAGGATGTGATCGATCGTTACTTTACAGGAACCGTAAGTCGTGTAGGCGGAATCACATTGGAAGATATCGAGGATAATGTAGAAAAACTTCATTCTGAGGCATTTGATCCCCTTGGACTTGCCACAGATCTTACTCTGGACAGCGTAGGTGCCCATAAGATGAGAAGCCAGGGTGAGGAGCACAAATATAACCCGCGTACCATTCATCTTCTCCAGCAGTCCACAAAACAGGGCAGCTATGAGATGTTCAAGGAATATACAAAACTGGTAGATGACGAGGGTCATGGAAACTTAAGAGGTCTTCTGGACTTTAAGTTTGCCAAGGAGCCTATTCCGATCGACCAGGTTGAGAGTGTTGAGGATATTGTAAAACGATTTAAGACAGGTGCCATGTCCTATGGTTCTATTTCCCAGGAAGCACATGAGACACTGGCTATTGCCATGAACCATCTCCATGGAAAATCCAATACCGGTGAGGGTGGTGAAAGTGATGAGCGTCTGGATTCAGCAGGAACAGACAATGACCGCTGCTCTGCAATCAAACAGGTAGCCAGCGGACGTTTCGGCGTTACCAGCCGTTACCTGGTTTCCGCAAGAGAGATCCAGATCAAGATGGCACAGGGTGCAAAGCCGGGTGAGGGTGGACATCTTCCTGCAAAGAAGGTATATCCGTGGATCGCAAAAACCCGTCATTCCACACCGGGAGTCAGCCTGATCTCTCCGCCGCCACATCATGATATCTATTCTATCGAGGATCTGGCAGAATTGATCTATGACCTGAAAAACGCCAATAAATATGCGGATATTTCCGTAAAGCTGGTTTCTGAGGCGGGTGTTGGTACGGTTGCAGCCGGTGTTGCAAAGGCCGGTGCACAGACTGTTCTGATCTCCGGATATGACGGAGGTACAGGAGCAGCGCCAAGAAGCTCTATCCATAATGCAGGACTTCCATGGGAGCTTGGACTTGCAGAAACACACCAGACGCTGATCATGAACGGACTTCGTAACCGTGTACGTATCGAGACAGACGGTAAGCTGATGAGCGGCCGTGACGTTGCCATTGCAGCACTTCTCGGTGCAGAGGAATTCGGTTTTGCAACAGCGCCGCTTGTAACGATGGGCTGCGTGATGATGAGAGTCTGCAATCTGGATACCTGCCCGGTAGGTGTGGCTACACAGAACCCGGAGCTGCGTAAGAGATTCCGCGGAAAACCGGAGTATGTGGAGAACTTCATGCGCTTTATTGCACAGGAGCTGAGAGAGTACATGGCACGCCTTGGTGTTGCCACCATCGATGAGATGGTAGGTCGTACAGACCTTCTTACAGTTTCTGACAGTGTGCAGGAGCCGCATAAGGGTAAGGTTGACTTAAGTGCCATCTTGAATAACCCATATGCAGGAAAGGGCAAAGTAACCTTTGATCCGAAGGCTGTATACAATTTCAATCTTGAGAAAACTCTGGATGAAAAAGTTCTGGTCAAGAAATGTGCACCGGCGATCCAGAAGGGTGAGAAAGTTTCTGTTGATGTAAATGTTACCAATACAGACCGTGCATTTGGTACCATCCTCGGATCTGAGATCACAAGAAATCATAAGGATGGACTTCCGGAGGATACGGTAACTGTGAACTGTACAGGTGCAGGCGGACAGAGCTTCGGTGCCTTTATTCCGAAAGGACTGACATTGAAACTGACCGGTGACAGCAACGACTACTTCGGAAAAGGCCTTTCCGGTGGAAAGCTGATCGTTAAGGTTCCGGAGAAGGCCGGATACAAGGCTGAAGAGAACATCATCGTCGGAAACGTGGCACTCTATGGTGCGACCAGCGGAACTGCATTTATCAACGGTGTTGCCGGTGAGCGTTTTGCAGTACGTAACTCCGGTGCGGTTGCAGTTGTTGAGGGTGTTGGCGAGCATGGCTGCGAGTACATGACAGGCGGCCGTGTGGTAGTTCTTGGAAAAACAGGAAAGAACTTTGCAGCAGGTATGAGCGGCGGTATCGCTTATGTCCTTGATGTGGATAACGTTCTTTACAAGAACCTCAATAAAGCAATGATCTCCATTGAAAAAGTGGATAATAAATATGATAAAAAAGAGCTTCGTGATCTTATCGAGGCTCATGTGGAAGCAACAGGCTCTGAGATCGGTAAGAAGGTGCTGGCTGATTTTGATTCCTATCTGCCTCACTTCAAAAAACTCATTCCGGATGAGTACAAGAGAATGATCACATTAAGTGCAAAGCTGGAAGAAAAAGGTCTGACCAGCCAGCAGGCACAGATGGAAGCGTTCTATGAGAGCATCGGCGTGAAACATTAAGGAGGATGAGGAAATGGGAAAGCCAACTGGATTTTTAGATTATGAAAGAGAAACGGCAAAGGTTCTGCCGCCAAAGGAACGTATTCAGAATTTCAACGAATTTCGTATTCCATTAAATAAAGAAAAACAGAAACTTCAGGGAGCACGCTGCATGGCCTGCGGCGTCCCCTTCTGCCAGTCAGGTATGATGATCGGCGGAATGGCTTCCGGCTGCCCGCTGCACAACCTGGTTCCTGAGACAAATGATCTTGTGTACACAGGAAACTGGAAGCAGGCATTCCTTCGTTTAAACAAGACACACAGCTTTCCGGAGTTTACATCCAGAGTGTGTCCAGCACTTTGCGAAGCTGCATGTACCTGTAACCTGAACGGAGATCCGGTCAGCACAAAGGAGAATGAGAAAGCGATCATTGAGACAGCCTATGCAGAAGGATGGGTAAAACCGCAGATCCCGCCTGTCCGCACAGGAAAGACGATCGCAGTCATCGGAAGTGGTCCTTCCGGACTGGCAGCAGCACAGCAGCTGAACCGCCGTGGCCACAGCGTAACCGTATTTGAGAGAAACGACCGTATCGGAGGACTTCTCCGCTACGGCATTCCGAACATGAAGCTGGAGAAAAAGGTCATTGACCGCAGACTGAAGCTGATGGAAGAGGAAGGCGTGAAATTTGTTACCAATATCAATGTTGGTGTTGACATCACTGCAGAACAGCTTTTGAAGGATTATGACCGTGTCCTTCTCTGCTGTGGAGCTTCTCATCCGAGAGATATCAAGGTTCCGGGAAGAGATGCTAAGGGAATTTACTTTGCAGTGGATTTCCTGAAGCAGGTAACAAAAAGTCTTCTGGATACAGATTTTGCAAAATTCCCATATGAGCTTGCAAAGGGCAAAAATGTTCTGGTCATCGGCGGTGGTGATACCGGTAATGACTGTGTGGGAACATCCATCCGTCTGGGGGCGAAATCTGTAACACAGCTTGAGATGATGCCGCAGCCTCCTGCAGCAAGAACTCCTTCCAATCCATGGCCGGAGTGGCCGAAGGTCCTGAAAACCGATTACGGCCAGGAAGAGGCTATTGCAGTATTCGGCCATGATCCTCGGATCTATCAGACAACCGTTACCGAGTTTATCAAGGACAAAAAAGGAAATGTCTGCAAGGCCAAGATCGTAAAACTGAAAAGCGTAAAGGATGAAAAGACCGGAAGATTCAATATGGTACCGGTTGAGGGCAGTGAGGAAGTGATCCCTGCAGATGTGGTCCTTATTGCAGCCGGCTTCCTTGGCAGCGAGAAATATGTGACAGATGCCTTCCGTGTAGCGCTTACACCAAGAACTAATGTGGAAACAAAACCGGAGCAGTATGCAACAAGCGTAGATCGTGTGTTCACAGCAGGTGATATGCATCGTGGACAGTCTCTTGTAGTATGGGCGATCCATGAAGGACGTGAGGCTGCGAAAGCAGTGGATGAATCACTGATGAGCTATTCATATTTACAGTAAAATAACAGATACCAGGGGCAAAAGATCAAAAAACTGTTCGTGTTTCCGCGATAAAGCTTTTGAACTTTTGCCCCTTTTAAAAAATGGTTGACAAAGAATTGACCGATTGCTATAATTACGTCCATGAACAAGGGTGTTCTTCAGGAGCGAAAGCTCTCTGAAGTGCACCCTTTTTCTGATTTTGAGGGTAATTATTTTGTGTGATGAGGAAATAAAGGAGAGAATACTATGGGGAATTATACCAGAGAAGAGATTCTTGCAATGGCAGAGGAGGAAGACGTAGAGTTCATCCGCCTCCAGTTTACAGATATGTTTGGAACTCTGAAAAATATTGCGATCACATCAAGAGAGCTTCCAAGAGCCCTGAATAACCAATGCGTTGTATATGGCTCTCATATTGCGGGCATTGTGGGAGAAAAGGAGCCGGATCTGATCCTGTATCCGGACTATGATACCTTTTCAATTCTCCCATGGCGTCCTCAGCAGGGAAAGGTCGCAAGACTGATCTGCGATATGCGCCGGGCAGATGGATCTGAGCATGAGATGAGTTCCAGATATATTCTGAAAAAAACAGCGCAGGCAGCAGAAGAGGCAGGCTACACCTGCTATGTTGACCCGGAATGCGAGTTTTTCCTGTTTCATATTGATGATAACGGAATGCCTACAACGGTTTCTCACGAAAAGGCCGGATATCTGGATGTAAGTCCGGTGGATTTAGGCGAAAATGCAAGACGTGATATGGTACTGACTCTTGAGGATATGGGATTTGAGGTGGAATCCTCTCATCATGAGACAGCACCTGCACAGCATGAGATCGCCCTTCATTACGGGGAAGCACGTGAGATGGCAGACGAAGTTATGACCTTTAAGATGGCAGTAAGAACTGTAGCCAAACGTCATGGACTTCATGCGACATTTATGCCGAAGCCAAGACGGGAAGTAAACGGTTCAGCCATGCATATACATTTTTCGCTGTTTAAAAATGGAAAAAATATTTTCGCGGATCCGGAGGATCCGTCCAGATTAAGTGAAGAGGCATACTATTTTATCGGAGGTCTTCTGGCTCACAGCCGTGAGATGACTCTGATCACCAATCCGCTTGTAAATTCCTATAAGCGTCTTGTGCCTGGATTTGATGCGCCTACAGAACTGACCTGGACGAGAAATAACCAGAATTCACTGGTAAGGATCCCGAGAGTCAATGGAGCTGATACCAGGATCGAGCTTCGAAGCCCGGATGCTGCATCCAACCCATACCTTGTTTTTGCGGTATGCCTGGCAGCGGGCCTGGATGGAATCAAGAAGAAGATCTATCCTACAAAAGCTTCTGACCGTTCTCTTTCCGAGTCGGATCAGAAGGAACAGGGTATCGAGAATTTACCGGAGAACCTGCGGGAAGCGATCACACTGTTTGAGGACAGCAGCTGGATGAAGGAAATCCTTGGGGAAACTTTCTGCGAACAGTATGCGCAGGCCAAGAGAAAAGAGTGGCTGCGTTATTCCCAGGAGATTTCCAACTGGGAGATCGAGGAGTATCTGTATCGGATCTGATGAACGAGGCATAATGGGACGAAAGGGAGTGGCGGCTTATGAACACGAGTATCGTGATTGCATTACCGAAAATAGAAGATGCAAAAAAGATCCGCACAGTCCTTAACCGATATGGATTCACGGTGGCGGCGGTGTGCAATTCGGGTGCAAACGCCCTTGCCAGTATCTCGGAGCTTGATGGCGGCGTTCTGCTTTGCGGCTATCATCTTCAGGATATGTACTATCGTGATCTTCTGGACTATATGCCGGATTATTTTGAAATGCTGCTTATGGCCTCTCAGGGAGTGATCAGTGAGGCACCAACCACCATTTTATGCGTGGGAATGCCTCTGAAAGCCGGAGATCTGGTAAATACGGTGAGCATGATGCTTTCCCAGATCGAAAGGCGTTGGAAAAAAGATAAGAAAAAGCCGAAACAGCGTTCATGGAAAGAACAGAATTATATTTCAAATGCAAAGATGCTTTTAATGGAAAGAAATCACCTGAGCGAGGATGACGCATACCGCTATATCCAGAAATGCAGTATGGATTCCGGGACTAATATGGTTGAGACGGCCCAGATGGTTCTGATGCTTTTATATGATTCTGTGTAAAAAAAACAACAGAGCGGACAGAAATGATCTGCGCTGAATGCCTGATATCACACCGGATCGGGGAAAATTCCGCAGGGAATTTCCTGATTCGGTGAAACTACTTTGAATTGGAGGATGAGGGAATGGAATTTATGGATGGAATCTGTAAGACTAGAGAATGTGCCTGGGATGTGTTTCTTTCCGAGAGCATGAAAGACCAGGAAGCGACAGTGGAAGGTGCAATACACAGCATCCGTAATATGGGGGACGTGGCATTTGTGATACTCCGAAAAAAAGAAGGGCTTTTTCAGACCGTATATGAAAACGACAAGACAAATGTTTCCATTCATGATCTGAAGGAGGCAATGTGTGTGCGCCTTACAGGAACTCTTCATGAGGAAGAAAGAGCGCCTCATGGAAGAGAACTCCGCATCAGCCATGTGGAGATCCTTTCCTCACCTGCAGAGCCTCTTCCGCTGGCCATCGACAAATGGAAGCTGAATACTTCCCTGGAGGCAAAGCTGAATTATCGTCCTATTGCTCTGCGTAATGTGCAGGAGCGTGCAAAATTCAAGATCCAGGAGGCTCTGGTGCGGGCATTTCGTGATTACCTCTATGAGAAGGGGTTCACCGAGATCCACACACCGAAGATCGGAGCCAGAGGTGCAGAGGGTGGTGCAAACCTGTTCAAGCTGAGCTATTTCCATAAACCGGCTGTTCTGGCACAGAGCCCGCAGTTTTATAAACAGATGATGGTAGGCGTTTTTGACCGTGTATTTGAGACAGGCCCTGTATTCCGTGCAGAGAAGCATAACACAAAACGTCATCTGAATGAATATACAAGCCTTGATTTTGAGATGGGCTATATCAACGGATTTGAGGATATCATGGAGATGGAAACCGGATTTCTCCAGTACGCAGTAGAGCTTCTTAAGAAAGACTACGCCCATGAGCTTTCCATTCTGAAGGTGGAGCTTCCGAAGGTGGACAAGATCCCGGCAGTACGTTTTGACAAGGCCAAAGAGCTGGTAGCTGAAAAATATAAACGTAAGATCCGCAATCCATATGATCTGGAGCCGGAGGAAGAAGCGCTGATCGGAAGATATTTTAAAGAAGAATATGATGCTGATTTTGTTTTTGTCACACATTATCCGTCTAAAAAAGCGTCCGTTCTACGCAATGGATGATCCGTCAGATGAGAAATTTACATTAAGCTTTGACCTTCTGTTCAAGGGACTTGAGGTAACTACAGGCGGACAGCGTATCCATGATTATCAGATGCTGAAGGATAAGATCGCAGCCCGTGGTATGGATGAAGAGGGTATGGAGCAGTATCTGGATACTTTCAAGCATGGAATGCCGCCTCACGGAGGTCTTGGAATCGGACTGGAACGTCTTACCATGCAGATCCTCGGAGAAGAAAATGTTCGTGAGACTTGTCTGTTCCCGCGTGATATGAACAGACTTGAGCCGTAATAAGGAGAAAAAAGATGGCAAAGATAATCGATGATGAAACAATGGAAAATGTCTGCATCCTTGCGAAGCTTTCTCTGACAGAGGATGAAAAGGAAAAAGCAAAAGAGGATATGCAGAAGATGCTGGACTATGTAGACAAGCTGGACGAGCTTGACACCTCTTCCGTAGAGCCCATGTCACATATTTTTGAGGACGAAAATGTATTCCGTGAAGATATTGTGACAAACGGAGATAATCATGAGGCAATGCTTGCCAATGCACCGAAGCAGAAAGAAGACCAGTATCAGGTTCCGAAAACAATTGGATAAGACAGGAGACAGGACATGGATTTGGGAAAATTAACCGCATTACAGCTTGCGGAAAAGATCAAGCAGCATCAGATAAGCGTCCTGGACGGTGTGAAATACGTTTTTGATCAGATCGAAGCAAAAGAGGACAAGGTCCACGCTTATCTTGATACTTACAAAAAAGAAGCCTATGCAAGAGCAAAAAAGGTACAGAAGGGCATTGAGGACGGAACCTATACCGGACCTCTTGCCGGTGTGCCTGTTGCAATTAAGGACAATATCTGCATCAAGGGAAAAACAACTACCTGTGCATCGAAGATCCTTGAGAATTTTGTGCCGCAGTACAATGCCGAGGTTATTGACCGTCTGGAACAGGCAGGTCTTGTGATCATCGGAAAGACAAACATGGATGAGTTCGCCATGGGAAGTACCACAGAGACATCTGCTTACGGTGTCACCAGAAACCCGTGGGATCTGGAGCATGTTCCGGGCGGCTCCTCCGGCGGCTCCTGTGCGGCAGTGGCAGCAGGAGAGACTTACCTGGCACTGGGTTCTGATACCGGCGGTTCCATCCGTCAGCCAAGCTCCTACTGCGGTGTTACCGGAATCAAACCGACCTACGGAACGGTATCCCGTTACGGACTGGTTGCCTATGCATCCTCCCTGGACCAGATCGGGCCGGTAGGAAAGGATGTTGCGGACTGTGCGGCACTTCTTGAGATCATCGCCGGACACGATGCCAAGGACAGCACATCCATGAAGAGAGAGGATCTTGACTTCTCCGCTTCTATGACAGATAAGATCGTGGGAATGAAATTCGGTGTGCCGAAGGAATATCTCTCAGAGGGACTGAACCCGGAGGTAAAAGAGGCCTTTATGAATACGCTGAAGGGTCTTACCGAGATGGGCGCTGTGGTGGAATTTTTCTCCATGAAGACAACAGAATATATGATCCCTGCCTACTACATCATTGCCAGTGCAGAGGCCAGCTCCAACCTGGAGCGCTTTGACGGTGTGAAGTACGGCTTCCGTGCAAAAGAGTACGAGGGACTTCATGATATGTACAAGAAGACAAGAACCGAAGGCTTCGGCGAGGAAGTAAAGCGCCGTATCATGCTTGGCTCCTTTGTGTTAAGCTCCGGTTACTACGATGCTTACTATCTGAAAGCACTTCGCACAAAAGCCCTTATCAAAAAGGAATTTGATCAGGCCTTTTCCAAATATGACGTTCTTCTTGCCCCGGCATCACCCTTTACGGCGCCGAAGCTGGGAGAGAGCCTGAAAGATCCTCTTGCCATGTATCTTGGTGATATTTATACGGTAGCAGTAAACCTGTGCGGACTTCCCGGAATCACAGTTCCATGCGGAAAAGACGCAGCAGGACTTCCGATCGGAATCCAGATGATCGGCGACTGCTTCAAAGAAAACAACCTGTTCCGCGCAGCACACGCCTATGAGAAAAAACGCGGTGATTTCGGAACGGCAATGGAAGGGGGAAAAAAGGCATGAAACAGTATGAGACAGTCATAGGACTTGAGGTGCATGTGGAGCTTGCCACAAAAACAAAGATCTTCTGCGGATGCTCCACAGAATTCGGAGGCGCACCAAATACACATACCTGCCCGGTCTGCACCGGTATGCCGGGCTCTCTTCCGGTCCTCAACAAAAAAGTGGTAGAGTTTGCCATCAAGGCAGGTCTTGCGGCAAACTGTCATATCCATCAGTACTGTAAGTTTGACCGTAAGAACTATTTTTACCCGGATAACCCCCAGAACTATCAGATCTCTCAGCTGTATCTGCCGATCTGCTATGATGGAGCTGTTGAGATCGAGACTTCCGCAGGCAAAAAGACCGTACGCATCCATGAGATGCATATGGAAGAGGATGCCGGTAAGCTGATCCATGATGAGTGGGAAGACTGCTCTCTTGTTGACTATAACCGAAGCGGAGTGCCGCTGATCGAGATCGTATCCGAGCCGGATATGAGAAGCTCTGAGGAGGTTATCGCATATCTGGAAAAGCTCCGCTGCACCATGCAGTATCTTGGAGTTTCTGACTGCAAGCTCCAGGAGGGCTCCATGCGTGCCGATGTCAACCTTTCCGTCCGTGAGGTGGGAAGTGAGAACTTCGGAACAAGAACGGAGATGAAGAACCTGAACTCCTTTAAGGCTATTGCGAGAGCGATCGAGGGAGAGAGAGAACGTCAGATCGAGCTTCTGGAAGAAGGCAGAGCCGTTGTTCAGGAGACAAGAAGATGGGACGATAACAAAGAGTCCTCTCATGCCATGCGTTCCAAGGAGGATGCCAAGGATTACCGTTACTTCCCGGATCCGGATCTTCCGCCGATTCATATTTCCGATGCATGGATCGAAGAGCTGCGTACTTCTATTCCGGAGCTTCGTGAAGCCAAGATGGAGCGTTATCAGAAGGAGTATGAGCTTCCGGCTTATGATGCAGGGATCCTGACCGAATCCAGACATCTGGCAGGACTTTTTGAGGAGACAGCGGTTCTTCTTGGAAATCCGAAAAAGGTGGCAAACTGGTTTATGGTGGAGGTTCTCCGCCTGACAAAGGACAAGGGTCTTGATCCTGAGAAAGTAAACTTTACACCGAAGTATCTGGCAGATCTTCTTTCCATGGTGGAGAAAAAAGAGGTCAGCGCACAGAATGCCAAGAAAGTATTTGAAAAAGTGTTTGACGAGGATATTGATCCGGTTGTATATATAGAAGAGAATGGTCTTAAGATCGTAGAAGATACAGGACTTCTCACCGAAACTGTGAAAAAGATCGTAGATGCAAACCCCGGACCGCTGGCAGAGCTTCTGGGCGGCAAGGATAAGGTTATGGGATTTTTCGTAGGACAGCTGATGAGAGAGCTGAAAGGCAAGGCAAATCCTGACAGCGTCAGAAAAGCACTGGCAGAGGAAATTGAGAGAAGGAGATAAAATACTATGGTTACAGTAAATCAGAATTATTTAAAACTTCCGGGAAGCTATCTGTTTTCCAATATCGCAAAGAAGGTAAGCGCATATAAGGAGGCCAATCCGGAATTTAGGGATTCTGTGATCAGTCTTGGAATCGGTGATGTGACACAGCCGCTTGCACCGGCGATCATCGATGCCCTTCATAAATCCGTAGACGAGATGGCACACGCAGAAACCTTCCACGGATATGCTCCGGATCTCGGGTATGAATTCTTAAGAAGTGCCATTGCAAAAAATGATTATCAGTCCAGAGGCTGCAACATCAGCGCGGACGAGATCTTTGTTTCTGATGGAGCAAAAAGTGATTCCGGAAACATCCAGGAGATCTTTGGACTGGATAACAAGGTTGCAGTCTGCGATCCGGTTTATCCTGTATATGTAGATACCAACGTTATGGCCGGACGTACTGGCCTTTATAACAAAGAGCGTGAGAATTTTGATGGCGTGATCTACATGCCCTGCAAGGAGGAGAATGGTTTCCTTCCGGAAATTCCGGCAGATGAGGTACCGGATCTGATCTATCTCTGCTTCCCGAACAATCCCACCGGTGGTGCGATCACAAAGGCAGCTCTTCAGGAGTGGGTCGACTACGCCAACAAAAACGGCTGCGTGATCATCTATGATGCAGCATATGAGGCATATATTTCTGAGGAGGATGTCCCGCACAGCATTTATGAGTGCGAGGGTGCAAGAACCTGTGCCATCGAGCTTCGAAGCTTTTCCAAAAATGCTGGCTTTACAGGCGTTCGTCTTGGCTTTACCGTTGTTCCGAAGGAACTGGTGCGTGATGGCGTAGAGCTTCACAGTCTCTGGGCAAGACGCCATGGAACCAAGTTTAACGGTGCTCCGTACATTGTACAGAGAGCAGGCGAGGCTGTTTACTCTCCGGAGGGAAAAGCACAGCTGAAGGAGCAGATCGCTTATTACATGCGTAATGCAAAGACGATCCTGGAGGGACTTTCCGCAGCAGGATTTTCCGTGTCCGGTGGAAAAAATGCTCCATACATCTGGCTGAAAACACCGGATCAGATGACCTCCTGGGAATTCTTTGATTATCTTCTTGAGAAAGCACACATCGTAGGAACACCAGGTTCAGGCTTTGGTGCACATGGCGAGGGATATTTCCGTCTGACTGCATTCGGAAGCTATGAGAATACACTTGAGGCAATTGAGAGAATTAAAAATCTGTAATATAGGTATAAATTGCGGAGCAGGTCTTTGGAAAAGAGCTGCTTCGTTTTTTAACCGAATCAAAGAAGTATCCTGCTTCAATTGCGAATAGAAGCTCCCGGCAGGGTCGCGAAAAGCAATAAACAGTAGGGGAAATTTGCCTGTAAGTTAATTTGTGAAAATAACAATAAGGATTGCGAAAATTTATCATATCATTTATAATTGTACAGGAAGTAGGGCGCAGGCCGCAGAAAGCCTGTGTTCATAAAATTTCACAAATTTACGCAATCACGAAAGGGGATTTTATCATGGGTATCAGAAGAGTAGAAAATATGTGCGGCGGTAAAGGCCATGTGATCATCAAAGACATTCTTGAGGGAGACGAGCTGAAGGGAAAATGCGGACTTTACGCACAGGTTACCATCGAAAAAGGATGTTCTCTGGGATACCATGAGCATCATGGCGAGACAGAAACCTACTATATCTTAAGCGGTGAAGGCGAGTACGACGATAACGGTGTGAAACGCCCGGTAAAGGCCGGCGACATCACCATCACACCGGATGGAAAAGGACATGGTCTTACAAATACAGGCGACACAGATCTTGTGTTCATGGCACTGATCATTTTTGACTGATCCATATAGAAAAAAATCAGAAGTGAGACAGAAGGGCGGCCTTTTTAGAAGAGGCTGCTCTTTTTACGACTGAGGCGTAACCGGTGTCGTAGTATAAATTCTGGGATGAAAAATTAGCTGTCTCAGATTGTTATTGAACGAAATGTATTAATTGTATAAACAAAAAATATTTTTGGATTTTTTTGAGAAAAAACTGTTGACATACAAAAATGCACTTTGCTATACTATCACTTGTCGCGAGGGAGAGAATAAAAAAATTCCCAAAGAAATGCGATATGCGGAAGTGTCGGACTGGCAGACGAGCAAGACTAAGGATCTTGTGAGCATTGCGCTCGTGTGGGTTCAAGTCCCATCTTCCGCATTTTTTATTTAGGAAACCTGCATCTGGAAA
>ENA-OQBD01000054-OQBD01000054.1-human-gut-metagenome-genome-assembly--contig:-NODE-54-length-66888-cov-9.820584_pt1 | contig 66888 bp, 49 predicted proteins | sample MGYA00242742_ERZ504543 | MGnify/ENA primary metagenome ERZ504543 (study PRJEB26092, sample SAMD00036239) | human gut metagenome | host: Homo sapiens | study: EMG produced TPA metagenomics assembly of...
CCAAAAAAAGCAAAAAGCCACCCGGCAAAACCGAGTGGCGAAGTTTTATTGTCTGGTACGCAAAGCAACTGACATGGGAGGAACGGTTAGTTGGCCGTCCATGCAGGTATCGTCAAAAAAAGGCATAAGCATTGTCCCACACCGAATCCACGGCAAAGGTCTTAGGCTCAGAGGTGCGGTTCACTGCCGCCAGCAGACGGGCACCGTCGCTTTGGCGCTCATAGCACACGCCGCCCAGGTCGCCCTGTACCGGCACGAATGTGCCCGCAGCCAACGCTTTGCAGCCCCGACGCATTTGGCCCAGTCGCTGATACCAATGCAGTAAATCCCGATCCTGGTGCGCCCAAGGCATACAGCCCCGGTTGAAGGGGTCTTTCATGCCCTGCACACCCACCTCATCTCCGTAATATAGAGAGGGTACGCCGGGCAAAGTATATTGCAGGAAAGAAGCCAGCTTCAGCAGCTGCACCCCGCGGGCATAATCCGCCCCGGACAGGGTATTGTTGCGGTGCTGCCAAGCCCGCCCTTGGCCGGTACAATCCGGTCCGGCCAATGCGGTAATCGCCCGCAGAGTATCGTGGGTGCCGATATGGTTCATCAGCACCGCCGTCACCTGGGGCGGATAATGCTCGGTAATAGACAAGATGGCGTCCAAAAACGCCTGACCGCCGCCGTAGCGCACAAAGCGCAAGATCGCCGCGGCAAAGGGATAATTCATCACACTGTCCAGCTGATTCCCCAGCAGATAACGCCGCCGCTGCCCATAGGCAAACTTGGTGGTGGCGTCCTCCCACACTTCGCCGATAATGATGGCGTCCGGGTCCTCGCTTTTTACAGCTCGGCGCAGGTCGTCCAGGAACACATCCGGCAGCTCATCCGCCACATCCAACCGCCAGCCGCTGATGCCGCAGCGCATCCAACGGCGAAGGATGCCGTTCTCACCGCAAATATAATCCCGATAAGATGGCTCCTCCTCACGGATCTCCGGCAGCAGGCGAATGCCCCACCAGGACTTGTAATCGTCCCGATTCTTGCCAAATTGGTACCAGCTGTAATAGGGGCTGTCCGGGCTGTTATAGGCGCCCACCGTGGGGTAATGACCATAGTAATTAAAATACTTGGAATCCCGACCGGTGTGGCTGAACACGCCGTCTAAAATCACACCCATCCCCAGTTTTTTCGCCTGGCTGCACAGATATTTTAAGTCCTCTGCATCACCCAGCATAGGGTCAATCTTTTCATAATCCCCGGTGTCGTACCGATGGTTGGAATGGGCCTCGAAAATCGGATTCAAATAAATCGCAGTCACGCCCAACTTGGCAATATACGGCAGCTTCTCCGCAATACCTTTCAGGTCGCCGCCGAAATAATCGTTGTTCCAAAGGCCGTTCATCTGAGCCTCGTCCCAAAAAGGCTCCTCCCCCCAGTTACGCCGCACCCGGGTGGCAGGTACACCGGTCTTTGGCACGCCGGAATTGTAAAACCGATCCGGAAAGATCTGATAGATCAGTCCACCCCGCAAAAAGGCCGGCGTTTGAAAATCCTTATCATACACCGTTTGCTGAAAATCCGCGCCGTCCGGCAAAAAATCCCCTTTGCCGCCCCCGGCGTTGCGCACAAAGTGCAATCCCCATGGGGTGTCCAGCTCAAAATGATAAAAATACAGCCCCGGGGTGGTGGCGGTAAAATGCAGTTCCCAATACTCTGCCTCCGTGCCGCACATCCCGGCCCAAAACATACCGTAAGGCACCGGCGTTTCGCCGTCCTTGGTAACCACCAACCGGGCGCCGGAGCAATGCATATCCCGCGAGACCACCAGCCGCAGATGCACCGACTCATCCGTTGCCACGGCGCGGATGGGCGACTTGTACTGTGGGTCTCTGGCGTTGAAGATCAGCATATTTTTCCTCTCTTAAACAGTAAAAAGCGGCAGACACAGGCATTGCCCTGCGCCTGCCGCAAGCAGATTTATTTCTTCTTGGTGGTTTTCTTTGTAGCGGACTTTTTGGCCGCAGGCTTTTTGGCTGCGGGTTTCTTCGCCGGCTTTTCGGCGGGCTTCTCCGCAGCAGCCGCCGCCTTTTGAGGCCGGGGCTGCGCTACAACCACCGGGTGGGTGTGCCAAATATTCTCCGCATATTCCTGCACGGCACGGTCTGCGCTGAAAATGCCTGCACCGCTGATATTCATCAGGCTCATCTTGGCAAAGGCGGTCTTGTCAGCATACACCTGTGCCGAACGCCGCTGGGCGTTTTGATAATCGGCAAAATCTGCCAGCGCCATATACGGATCCACATTGATCAGTGAGGAGGTAATCTCACTAAAGTCCTTGCCGTTCACGCCATACTGGATCATATCAATGGCGTTCTTTAACGCCGGGTTATTGGTCACATAGTTCATGGGGTGATAGCCGCTGCGGCGCAGAGCCTCCACCTCCGGCGTCTTCATACCAAACAGGAAGATATTGTCCTCCCCTACGGCGTTGCAGATCTCCACATTGGCGCCGTCCAGGGTGCCCAGAGTAACGGCGCCGTTGAGCATCAACTTCATATTGCCGGTGCCGGATGCCTCCGTGCCGGCCAGCGAAATCTGCTCACTGATGTCCGCAGCAGGCATCAACACCTCTGCTAAAGACACGGAGTAGTCCTCCATAAACACCACTTTCAGCTTATCCTTGGTGTCCGGGTCATTGTTCACCACATGAGCCAAAGCGTCAATCAGCTGAATGATTTTCTTAGCCATGTAGTAACCCGGGGCTGCCTTGGAAGCAAAAATATAAGTCCGGGGAGTAAAATCCATATTCGGATTTTCTTTCAGCGCCTGGTACTGAGCAATAATGTTCAGTACATTCAGCTGCTGGCGCTTATACTCGTGCAGGCGCTTCACCTGCACATCAAAGATGGAATCCGGATCCAGCACCACGCCGTTCTGCTTCTTCACCACCTTGGCAAAGCGCTCTTTGTTGGCGCGCTTGATCTTTTGCAGCTGGTCCAGCACTGCCGGGTCGTCCTTGTAATCCCGCAGGGTCAGCAGGCGGTCACTGTGCTTGATAAAGTCGTCGCCGATCAGCTCCGTTAAATAATCGGTCAGCTGCGGGTTGGACTGGCACAGCCAGCGGCGGAAGGCAATGCCGTTGGTTACATTGGAAAACTTGGCCGGGGTGATGGTGTAGAAATCGTGGAACACCGTGTCCTTCAAAATTTCGCTATGCAAAGCAGACACGCCGTTGACGCTGTGAGAGCCGGCCACGCACAGGTTGGCCATACGCACGGCGCCGCAAGAGATCACAGCCATACGCTCCACCTTGTCTGCGTCATGGGTAGCGCCCCAAACAAAGGCACGGAAGCGGTTGTCGATCTCCTTGGTGATCTCATAAATACGGGGTAGCAGGCGCTTGTACAGGTCCTCGCTCCAGCACTCCAGCGCCTCTTTCATCACCGTGTGGTTGGTGTACGCCATCGTGTCGGTTACCAGTTTCCAGGCAGAGTCCCAATCATAGCCGCACTCGTCCAGCATAATGCGCATCAGCTCCGGAATGGCCAAGGTGGGGTGGGTATCGTTAATATGGATTGCCACCTTCTCCGGCAGATTATCCAGCGTGCCGTACTTGGACAGGTGACGGTGAATAATATCCTGCACAGAGGCGGACACCAGGAAATACTGCTGGCGCAGGCGCAGAGACTTGCCCTCCGCCGTGTTATCTGCCGGGTAAAGTACCTTGCTGATGGTCTCTGCCATGGCAGACTGCTCCATAGCCTTAATATACTCGCCCTGATTAAACAGACTCATATCCAGTGCAGGCTTGCGAGCCGCCCACAGGCGCAAACGAGCCACACCGTCACCCAGACCGCTTACATACATATCATAGGGCACAGCGATCACGGTGTTGCAATCCCGCATGGTGACGGTATGGTACTCACCGTCCCAGCTTTCATCAACCCAGCCCTCAAAGCTGACAGTCTGGGCGCGCTCCTCACGGGGCACTAACCAAACCTCTCCGCCAGGCAGCCAAAAGTCCGGCAGCTCCGTCTGCCAGCCGTCTACCAGCTTCTGCTTAAAAATACCGGCCTCATACCGAATGGAATAGCCCATAGACTGATAGCCGTCAGAGGCCAAACCATCCAGATAACAGGCAGCCAGACGACCCAAGCCGCCGTTGCCCAAACCGGCATCCGGCTCCTCATCGTACAGCTGCTCCAGCTTTACATCAAAGCCGGCCAATGCCTTTTCAAAAGTCTCAGTCAGACCCAGGTTATACAAGTTGTTCTTTAAGGAACGCCCCATTAAAAACTCCATACACAGATAGTAGATCTGCTTAGAGTCCTGACCTTCGGCCTGATGGCGAAACTGGCTGTTTTTTTCGCTGAGCATCTCCCGCAGGATCATGGCCACAGCCTTATAATATTGTTCATTGGTGGCGTCTGCCGGCGTAACGCCGAAGAAGTGACTGAGTTTGTCGTTGATCCGTCGCTTTGCTTGCGCCACAGAAATCGTTGATTTCATACAATTCCTCCAAAAATTATCATAAATCACGCAAATAATCGTGTTCCATTTGTAGATTATATACTAAAATCGTCTGTAATTCAATACCAAGTCGCTAAAAGAGCCTATGCACGAAACATTTCTCTTATTCTTCCTCTGTTTTCGGCTTTTTCAGTTTGGACAGTATCTTGGTCGTCACCAGTTTGTACAGCTCTACCACCTGATACCAGTTCATTCCCAACATCAGGGCAAACAGCAGTGCCTCTGCCACATAGAACCACATGCCCTGCAAGCACAGCGCCGCCACCGTTTGGGCCACCAGCACCACGGTTTGGCAGGTAAGCACCACCGGCTGGTAGTTGATCTTAATGAATCGGCGCGTATCCCGACTGCGGGTCAGGAACACGACCACAAAGGCGCAGGCAGTGGCAACGGCCGCACCGTTGGCACCCATACGGGGGATCAAAATCAGGTTCAGCACCACATTGGTGACTGCACCGGTGAGGGCAGTTACCATCGCCATAATATTCTTTTTCTCCGCCATATAGATAGAGGCCAAAAAGTTCACCAGACAGGAGAATACGGTGGAGATGATCAGCACAGGCACATACTGCCAAGAGTCAAAATACGCGTCTGCCACCAAAACTTTCGTAATAATCTTACAAGTCAAAATCAGGAAAGAAGCCACAAAGAAGGTGCCGCCACAGTACACCCGAAAGATCTTGGAGAAAAACCGGGCGGTATCTTTATTGTTATACTCATCCACCGCAGACAGTTGCCAGGCGTCTGTAAATACAGATGCGCACATAATCACCAAATTAGGAATCTTAGACGCGGCGGAATACAGACCGTTGGCAGAAGAGCCCACAAAATAAGTAACCATATAGCGGTCAGACACATTGATGATCCACCACAAGATAATGGTAGGAATCATGGGCACGCAGTAACGCAGCATATCCCGCCCGGTCTGGCGGCGCACACCCTTAAAGCGCACATAACGGTACAGCTTGGCAGTTACGGTAAAGAACAGCACGGAGCAGAAGTCCGACGCCACGATGGCTAAAATATAGCCGGTAACCCCCCACTTAAACACACCCAAGAACAGCATGGTAAACAGCAGATAGGTCACGGTAGCCAAAATACCGTCAATGGCAAACAGCTTTACATGACCGGAGCCGCGCACAAACTGCTGGCACAGCTGGCGAAAACCGGAGGTGAGCACAAACACATAAATGAGCACCAGGTAATCGCCCAGCTTAAAGTCGTTAATTTTAATTAAACTGATCGGGTACGCAAACAACAGAAAGGCCAAAAAGCCCACCAGGGTCACCCGCACGCCTACGGTAAACACATCGCTCTTGCGCTCTGCCTTGTCCATCGAAAAGCGCAGGGCTGCCGAGTTGACGCACAAAAAGGCAATGGGAATGATCACATTGCCCGTCTGCTGGATCAGATCCGCCGCGCCGTAGCTGCCCGTGGTCATCATACGGGTGACAAAGGGCATCAGCAAAAACGACAGAATTTTAGACGAAAAGGTGCCAATGGCAAAGATAATGGTATTGGAAGCGAGTTTTTTGTACTTATCCACTGTGTTTCGTTCCTTTACTCAGGGGGATTGATTAGTAGGACCATTTTCCGCTGCGGAAGTCCATGGTATTGTCTGCCGAGGCAGAGGTGTAAATGCAGGAGGCGCGGTACACACTGCCGCCGCTCTCCGTCTTTTTGCCGATCAAAAAGATATACTGATAGCCGCAGGCCACCGCTACGGTGCCGGACTTGTCCGCACCGGAGGCGGTGAGCATCACCTTTTTGGCACCAAAGTTCATATTCAGCTCCATTGCCTGGGCGGCTCCGCTCTTATAATCGGTATAATACAGCCGGTTGCCGTACACCACCGGATAATCGGTGGAACGCACATGCTCCAGCAAGGTCACGGTCTTTTGGCTGCCGAACTTTTGGCGAACCAGATCATACTTGTCCTCCGACCGGCGCTGATAATAGTAGAAATAGCCGTTTTCCAACGCCATAGAACGCACTTCGTCCTTCTCCGTTGCGGCACGGAAGTGGGTGCTGTTGCCGCCGGTCTGCCCCACGGTCAGGTACTCCACCTCGCCGGTCAGGTTGTCCGTCTCCGTAAAATACACATCGGTAAGCGAAATGCCCACCAGTGCCAGTTTTTTGTCTGCCCCCGCTGTATAAAGCAAGGTCTTGTCCCCTGCCGCCGTCACGGTGTACAGAGAGTCGCCGGTCAGGCAAAACAGCCGATCGTTGTAGCCGTAGGCCCGGCGTGCGTCGGGGAGCAAAGTCACGGCATCGCCGCCGGAGACGGAGAGTTTTTGCAGCTTTTTGCTGTCTTTATCAATATAGTAGAGGAAATCGCCCATAATATTCAGGCAGCAGGCATTTTTCACGCCCTTCACCTTGGTGGTGGTCTCCTCTGTCGGCGCAAAGCGGTAAATACCCTGACCCGGTGCGGCAAAATAGATATACGCACCATTAAAGGTCACTGCCCCATGGGTTTTATTCAGAATATTGCCCACCTGACTGCCTTGCTTGGAAGTGTCAAACGCAAAAGCGGAGGCATCCTTGTAATCGGCGTAAGTAGGTTTCTCCGTAGTGGGCGGCGCAGTAGGTGCCTGCGTAGTGGGCGCCGTGGTGGTGTGACCCAGCACATTCTCCTGCACAAAGGTCACAGCCTTGTCCGGCACCAAAAGGGAAAAATCAAAATCCGGCTTGCAGATCTTAACGGTAATCAGAAAGGCCGCCAGTGCCACCACCAGCACACCCAGCACCATAAAAAAGCGCTTGGTGCGGGCACGGCGCTGATTTTGCTTCCGCCGGCGCAGCCGCTCTTTTTCTACTGTCTGGTTCATTTTATCGCACCTGTCCGTTGCCAAAGATCAAGTATTTAGTGGTAGTCAGGGCACGCAGACCCATGGGGCCGCGGGCGTGCAGCTTTTGGGTAGAGATGCCGATCTCCGCCCCCAGGCCAAACTCCGCCCCGTCGGTAAATCGGGTGGAGGCGTTCACATACACCGCCGCAGAGTCCACCCGCTGCAGAAAGCGGCGCGCGCTCTCCTCGTCCCGGGTGATGATGGCCTCGCTGTGGCCGGTGGAGTGCACATTGATAAAGTCAATGGCCTCGTCCACGCTCTTCACCGTCTTTACGCTGATAATATAATCCAAATACTCGGTATAAAAATCTTCTTCCGTGGCGGGCACCAAACCGTCGCAGGCCTGCATGGCTCGGGCGTCGCCCCGCATTTCCACATTCTTTTCGTCCAGCCGCAGCTTAATGGCCGGCAGGGCGTGGTCAATAATATCCCGGTGAATCACCAGGCTCTCACAGGCGTTGCATACGCCGATCCGCTGAGTCTTGGCGTTAAAGATAATGTCTGCCGCCATATCCACATCCGCCGAGGCGTCCACATAAATATGGCAGTTGCCAGAGCCGGTCTCGATCACCGGCACAGTGGCATTCTCGCACACGGCAGCGATCAGTCCCTTGCCCCCCCGGGGGATCAAGCAGTCGATATAGCCCTTCATATGCATCATCTCGGTAGCGGAAGCCCGGGAGGTGTCCTGCACCAGCGCCACAGCGTCCTGCACAATGCCTGCGTTAAACAGGGCGTCCCGCATCACCTGAGCCAGCATGCGATTGGAGTGAATGGCCTCTTTTCCACCCCGCAGAATCACGGCGTTGCCGCTTTTTAAGCATAGAGCGGCGCCGTCCACCGTTACATTAGGCCGAGCCTCATACACAATGCCGATGACCCCGATAGGCACGCTAACCTTTTCCATATACAGGCCGTTGGGGCGGGTCTGGCTCTCCAGCACGCGACCGCAGGGGTCCGGCAGGTCCGCCACATCCTGACAGCCCTGGGCCATACCCTCGATCCGGTCGCCGTTTAGCGCCAGCCGATCCAGCAGTGCCGGGGACATACCGTTTGCCTTACCGGCTTCCAAATCCAGTGCATTGGCAGCCATGATCTCTGTCTGCCGCGCCCGCAGCGCATCAGCAATCGCCAGCAGCCCTGCATTCTTTTCCTCAGTTGTCAGGGTAGCCAGTACACCGGCTGCGTGCTTCGCACGGATCCCCATTTCTCTCATCTTTTCATCCATTGCATTCACCTGCTGTTCGCTTCAAAATAGGTGCCGATGGGCTGCCCGTCCAACACCTTATAAATAGCCGTGGGTCGCTCTCCATTCATAATAATCACCGGAATACCGGCGCCGGTGGCGATCTCCGCCGCCCGAATTTTCGTTGTAAAGCCGCCGGTGCCCTTGCTGCCGGCACCCCCGGCTACGGCGTACACATCGTCGTTGATCTCTGCCACACGGCCGATCAGGCGTGCGTCCTCATTCTCTGCCGGGTTGGCGTCAAACAGGCCGTCCGTATCGGTAAGCAGAATCAGCAGATCCGCCCCAATCAGCTGAGCCACCGTGGCAGACAGGCAGTCGTTGTCACCGTGGAGCAGTTCCTCAACGGACACGCTGTCGTTCTCATTCACAATGGGTAGGGCGTCATATTCCAGCAGCTGATTAAAGGTGTCCACCAAATGTGCCTTTTCCTCCGGGTGATTTAAGGTGTAGCCGGTAAACAGCAACTGGCTCACCACCACGCCGTACTCGGAAAACAGCTTGTCGTAGAGGAACATCAGCTCGCACTGCCCCACCGCCGCGCAGGCTTGCAGCCCGCTGGTATGGTCCGGTCGCTCATGCATGCCCAGCTTACCGGCACCGATACCCACGGCGCCGCTGGACACCAGCACCACCTGATGACCGGCGTTCTTCAGATCTGCCAGCACAGATACCAGCTTGGCCATCCGGGCAATATTGGTCTTGCCTGTGTCGTGGGTCAAAGTGGAGGTGCCTACTTTGACCACAATGCGTTTTTTCTCCGTCAACTTCATTATACACTGCTCCAGGTTACATAATCAGTTACAGTATACCATACTTTAGTCCTGGAGTTAAGATTTTTTTGTATGTTTTTCAAAATTCCGTCAAAAATAGAAAAAGAAATGCGGCGGCAGCACAGCGCTGCCCCAAGGGAATGAGGAATGATTATGACAAAGCGAAGCTCCGTGCGACTGCTGTCCTTCGGTTTGCTGCTGGCGGGTATTTTGATTATCTATGCCATCACCGGCACCGTACAGGCTGCCCAGTACCGGGCGCGGCTGGAAAGCACCTATCGCCAAAGCCTGTCTGCCCTGGCAGAGGACCTGGAGGGCATTGAGACCGATCTGACCAAAAGTGTCTATGCAAACGGCGCCGCCACCCTGTCTGATGTAAGCCGAGATCTGTCTCAGCAGGCCAATCAGGCCAAGGATTCTCTGTCCCGCCTGCCGGTGGAGCAGATGAACCTGGTAGGCACCTATAAATTTCTAAGCCAGACCGGGGACTACGCCACTTATCTCAGCAAAAAAGTCTATGCCGGCGAGGTTGTCACCGCCAAAGAGCACGAAAATCTGCTCCGGCTGCTGCAATACGCCACCAAATATAAAAACAGTGTGACCCAAATGGTAGAGATTTGCAACAACGGCGGCCAAATCACCAAGCGCGATGTAAAGTCTGCGGACGGCACCCGTCTGCCCGCCATTAGCACAGACTTTTCCACCGCGGAGGAAGCCTTTGAGAACTACCCCACCCTGCTATATGACGGCCCCTTTGCAGACGCGGTACTGCACAAAGAGCCGCAGCTGCTCAAAGGGCAGGACAAGATCAGCAAGGACACTGCCGCCAAGATCGCTGCCAAGGCACTGGGGTGCAATGAGACCCATCTAAACCGACTGGAAGACGAAGCCGGGCGTATGCCTGCCTATGTGTTCGCCAAAGGGCAACAAACGGTAAATGTGACCAAAAGCGGCGGGTATGTCAGCTCCATTCTCTACGGCGGCAAAATCAGTGCCAAGGCCATAGATGAAAAAGAAGCGATCAAGCAGGCAGCCGCCTATTTGAAGAAACTGGGCTACCAAGATATGCGCTCCACCTATTACGCCGCCGACGGCAATATTTGCACCGTCAATTTTGCCTACTGCCGAGACGGAATACTCTACTATACAGATCTAATCAAGGTTGGCGTGTCCCTGCGGGACGGCAGCGTGGTATCGCTGGAGGCTCGGGGCTATATCACCAACCACCACCGACGGAATGTGCCCACCTTTACCGTATCGGAAAAGGCAGCCACCGCCAAAATCAGCCCCTATTTGGAGGTGAGAAGCACCAAAAAGTGCCTGATCCCCAAAGAGGACGGTCGGGAGGTAGCCTGTATTGAGGTGCTTACGCATTCGGCAGACACCGGAGAGGACGCACTGGTGTACCTGAACGCTGCCACCGGTGCGGAAGAGGACATTCTTCTGCTGCTGTACAGCGATCATGGCACCCTAACCAAATAAAACGCATAAACCCGGCGCCGCCGGGCAGAATAGAACCGAAAGGAAGGCAACACTATGAAAAACCGATTGATGATTTTAGCACTGGCCGTGACCGTGCTGGCAACCGTGCTGCTGGGCTGCGCCAAGCAGGAGGAAAATCCCACCACAGAACCGGACACCGCCGTCAGCGAAACCACCACACAAGAGGAAACCACAGCAAAAAGCCCCGGCGAGGCACTGAGCGAGGGCGCATCGGAGGCCGGCTCCAAGGTGCGTGAAGGCGCCACCGATCTCAGCGAGGCCGCCTCTCGTGCCGGGGAGACCGTATCCCGTGCCCTGGAATAAAACGAAAAAGGAAAGGACTTGTTCACCAGAACAAGTCCTTTTTTTATACCTGAAGGCGCCGCCGCGCAAGCGGGAGCCTTGGCGTCATCATTCGTAAAATCCGATTTCGGCAATATCCGGGGTGCTTCGGCTTTGGCGGATCACCAAGCGCACGCCCAGGCAATTAAATCCCCGGCGCAGCCGCACAATTTTCTTCATTCCGATCACCGTGCCCTTGTAAATGCGCTTCATCTTGCCGTTTGGCTTCTTAGCCCACAGTTCAAAGGCCTCCACCCGCTGGCTCTTGCGAATCTCCTCGGACAGAATCACATATTTCAACTTATGTACGCTGTCAAAGTCAAAGTCGATATACCCCTGCGCCGGCTGTAATTCGCCCAGCTGGTATGTGATGATCGGGTGCTCGGTCATCTTGCGAATGGCCTGGCCCATCCCTTTCAAGGCGTGGGCGTCTCTCGGATGGATCACGCCCTTGTTGGTAGGCGGCACATTCAGCAGCAGGGTGCAGTTGTTGCCCACAGAGCCAAGATACAGCTTAAACAGTCTACGCGCGCTCTTAACCGTGCGATCCTCATTCTTGGACCAGAACCAACCCTTACGGATGGACACATCCACCTCCGCCGGATACCAAATCAGATCCTGCGCCATAGACAGCACCTTGCGGCTGCCCAAATCCTCGTCCATATTGTTCAGCTTTTTCAGCGCGGCAGCGTCGCCCTCGCCGTGTTGGCTCTTCTCATGCGTCTTTTCAGCGTCTGCAAGGCGAGCAGGTACCACACAGAACTCGCTTTTGCGGGTCTTGCCGCCCTCGTTGCCCACCCAGCGCACATCCGGGCCGCAAATGGAAATCAGTGCGTCCGGCTGCAATTTGCGGATCAGGGCATAATACCGCGCCCAATCATACTCAAAATTCGGCACATCGGCGCCTTTCGCACCGTCAAACCAAACCTCACTGATATGGCCGTAATTGGTAAGCAGCTCCGTTAACTGATTGCAAAAATAATCATTATAATCCGGGGTGCCGTAGGTGGGCTCATGCATATCCCAAGGGGAAAGATACACGCCAAAATCCAGTCCGCCGGCAGCGCAGGTGTCAGACACCTGCTTCACAATATCGCCGTCAAAGTCCGTGTTCTTTACACTGAACGATGTGTATTCACTGGGCCACAGACAAAAACCGTCGTGGTGCTTACAGGTAAGAATGATACCGCTGGCACCGGCAGCCTTCACCGTGCGCACCCACTGCTCCGGCTTGATCTTCTTAATGGTAAAGTCCTGCACCGTTTCTTTGCCGCTGCCCCACTCCCGCTGATTGGCAGTATTCATGCCAAAGTGCATAAAGCAGTAAAAAGGCTGCTGTGCCAAGTGAACCTGGTTGGGGCGCGGCACCACGCGAATGTAACGCTCCACTTCGCTGTCATTCAGCGGCACACCGCCGTTGGTGGTGGTCCAGTTCTGGTCAAAATTCGGTTTCATCTTATTCCCTCTCTCTTCCTCGGTTGTAGCAACTGAAATAGCGACCTTTATCGCCCATATACCAAGGCAGTTTCATACGCAGGTAACGCAGTTTGTCCCCTAGGCGCATGGTGTAGTCAAAGGGGCGGTCCTCGACCCGGTCATACAGCGGGGTTGCACAAGGCACAGCCACTGTGTTCAGCTCCGTTGCGGCCAAAACCAGTGTTTCTTCATCCCGGGGCAATACCACCGTGTCGCCGCCCTGCACATTTAAGATCAAAATATAGAAGTACAACTCCTTGGCAATGGCGTCCGTACCGTCTGCGTTATGGCTGTGGGTACTTACATACCCCAGCTGCCCCTCTTGAATATGGGCGGTCTCGTGCAGATCGTACAGATCCCAGCTTGCAAAACGCCGGGTACGGCTCAGCACCGAGCAAGGCACCGTTTTTCCACCTACGGTAAAGTCTAAAATCCGATTACTGTCCGCAGACAACAGCAGCGCCAGCCGGCGGGTATCTTTCTTTAAGGTCAGGGTCTGACCGGCAAGGCGCAAGGCGTTCTTGCCGTCCTTTGCAATAGCAAAAGGAATACCGGCAGCCGTGACCTGATCGCCGATCCGCTCCGCCGGAATAGACAGGGGCAGCTCGCCCTGCTCGCCTTGCTTGGTAATCAACTGCACGTTCATAGGCAGTGTGAGAGGCGTTGCCTTGGCAGCGTGACCCACCTGCGCCGCCGGTTGCAGTCGTAGGGCAAAGGTCTTGATCTGATACGGTGTAAAGTCCGTGACCAGGCAGCCGTCTTTTACCGTTGCCGGGCCTTTTTCTTCTTCAGAGGCAAACAGCTCTCGGGCTTCTGCCACACCGGCACCCAGGCGCAGGGAGTAGTGCTCCACCGGCATACCGGCGCCCTCGTTCAGGCGCACCACGATCTCGTCGCCGTCCTCCGCGAACTTCATTGCCCGCAGCACCACCTGGGGGTGAGAGGCATTTCCAAAACTGTACGCGGTACCCAGCACGCCCGGGTGCTTTGGCTCCACATACCCGGTCAGGGGCTGCAAAAAGGCACGAGCCTGATTTTGCGTATCGGCGCCCACCTGCCCTTTATGGGAGAACAGGGCATAGCTGTATCGGTTCAGTCCCAGGTCCATCATAGATTGCATGGAATCAATCCGGTAATTGCGTACCGGGCTGTGCAGCACGGTCATACGCAGGGTATTGTCCTTATACTTGTCCCAGCCGTACTTGCACTCGCTAAGCACAGACACGCCCCAGTCGCCGCTTTTATCCGTCAGATCCACCCAGTTTTGCGCAGGCACTTCAAACAGCTTTTTCGTCATATTGCCCCGACGAATGGCGCCCAACCCCAGGTCAAAGGTAGCCTCCGGGTTGGTGCAGGCAAACGCAAATTTGTTCTTTGCCATGGTGTGCAGACTGCGCCACTCGATCTCAGAATACACCTCTATCCGGCTGCCGCCATCAGTCAGAGCAATGATATTCTTAAAGGTAGAGTCCCCATCCTTTTGCTCCACACAGAAGGATACCCGTGCCGGGCCTTTCTCCTGCATGGTCACCGTTACCGGATTTGGCAAACGGTCCGGGTCCTTGTTGGCTTCTTTATAATTCATCTCCCAGGCAGGCCAGGGCTTAGAGCCGGTGTACTTGAACAGCCCCAGGCTGATGGGCTCCGCCAGCAGCTCCTGCTCGTCCATTTCTTTGTCCAGAATGGAGGTGATGTTGCCCTTTTTGTTCAGGCGCACAATGTACTTTTGGTTCTCCATCTGATTTTCGCTGCTGATGGACAGGCTGCCCCGCAGGCGGCAGGGCACATCGGAGGGCCGCACATCATAGACCGCAAAGCCCAAGGCAGGCACCGTGGCAACAAATACCAGCTCCGCCGTGCCATTCTCATAGCGGTTCACCTGACTTTTCACTTCCCTGCCCTTGGGGTCGTATACCCGCGCACAGGCCTTGGGCCAGTGGGGCAGCTCCAGAGTCACCGCATCCGTGCGGGCCACTTCCAGACTGTTAAATACCGTCACCGGCGTACCGGCGCAGAAGTCCGTTTTCAGCAGACTGCCCACAGACCCAGCAGCTTGAGTCAACTCACCGGCAAAGCCGTTCATGGCCATACCGTAGTCGTTCCAGCTGCGGCGATAGGCGCGCTGCACGGAGGTGCCCGGCAGATCATCATGGAACTGATGGGCAATGGTACGCTTCCAGTTCAGTTCCATAGCCTCTTTATTGTAATGGGCGGTGCCCAGATAATCCGCCACTACGCCGGAACGCTCCGCCATATCCGCCAGTTCTTGGCAGCGGCGGTTCCAACGCTTACCCACTGCCCGGGAAGTGTAGCCGCCAACGCCGTGATTTTGCATCACCAGTTCCGTCTCCCACCGAGGCAACTTGGCTTTTTGCTCCGGGGTCAACTGGGCGTTCAGGTCACGGAACAGATCATCCGCACCGGACGCCAGCACCTGCACAGCGCTGTCTTTGTTTTTGTTGATCTCCTGCTCCACAAAGGCTACAGAGGCTTCCTTGGGCGCACCGCCACGATCGCCGATCCCGTGGAAAATCATAGTGCTGTTCAGATCGTATTTTTCGTTTTCTTTCAGCTTTTGCTGCACAAAATCCCAGTCCCGCAGCTTCTTCAGCGTAAAGTAATAATCATGGGGGTTCAGACTGGCCAGCACCTGCGCGCCGTCCGGCCCTTGCCACTCGCCAATATCAAAAGGAATGCCGTAGGCGCCGCCCCAACCCAGCTTTTGGGTCGTAAAGCCCATCAGGTTGGCGTGGGCTATAATGCTGGGCAGCGCCCAACCGAAGCCAAAGCAGTCCGGCAGATAAATATCCACTGAGCGCTTGCCGAATTTTTCCTCAAAATAGCGATTGCCGTAAAGAATATTGCGAAAGAGTGCCTCCGGAGACGGCACATTCACATCGCCATTCTCAAAGGCGGAGCCGCAAACGCTCCACCGCCCCTGGGCAATATAGTCTCGCATTTTGGCGTACAGTTCCGGGTAATATTCCTCCATCAGCTCGTAACGATAGCTGCCCTCAAAATTGAAGTGATAGGTGGGATATTTTTGGAACAGTGCAAAGTTGTCCACCAAGGTATTGTAGATGTACCGGGACACGGTGGTCTCAAAGTCCCAGGACCAAATGGTATCCAAGTGGGCCGTAGCCACAGTATAGATTTTTTTTTGCATCGGAAGTCCCCCCTTATGTGGTCATTGTATCACTAATTTTAGGGGATTGCAACACTGCTTTGCGACCTTATCCCTTGAGCAAGGAATGGACATTAAAACGGTATCGCATATGCTCGGACACACAGACGCAGGATTTACAATGAATACCTATATGCATGTAACGGATTCAATGCAAGAAAACGTTGCAAACACAATGGGAAATCTACTCGGCGGAAATGCGGCAAATTCATAAATGGCCAATAGATGGTCTTGGAATATTTAACGCCAAAAATCACAAAATCTCACTTGGTAAAAAAGAGTGAGATTTTTTGTTGCGTAATGAATTTTGAAATGCATTTCTGAAAAAGAAAAAACCTGCGAAAACGCCGTGTTTACGCAGGTTTTGGAGCTGATAGTCGGACTCGAACCGACGGCCTGCGCATTACGAAACAGATGAAAAAATATAAAATACACTCAAAACAACGAAAAACAGCCATTTCTTTTATACCTCGAAATGACTGCTTTTCAATTTAGCGCTGTGTTTTCATCCCGCTTTCCGTTCGTAAGTGGTCAATAAATGGTCAAAGAATAAATAACAAATCCACAGTTTTTTATGGACAAAATGTCATATATGACGGTAAATAAATCACACCGTCTTTCAAAATACCCACTGCAATCAAAGTCAAACCCAACATCAAGCAAATAATCGCTTTACTTATTCGCTTTTTATTTTACACCTCATCAATCAATTGAAACCTTAAAACATAAAGGCATATCTGTTTCAATAGGTCTGTCAAGTTCTATTTTTAAGCATCTGTTATTTCTTTCATAATGCAGATTTTGATTATATCCTAAAACCTCAACATTTTTAATATCGGCAGCAAACATATCTCCGCTGTATTTTAACGATTTAATCTTAAAAGTTGTTCTGTCGGGCTTTAATGCAAATATATAAATGCTACCCGTTTTGTATGTGAAGCGGTAATCCTTACGGGAGTAATTATATTTTTCGTTAAATGAGCCGTTGCCGTGTTTTTTCCCTTCTCCGAAAATCTTATACGGTTGAGTTTTCCATATTGCTTCCTTGTTTTTGGCAGTCCAATCACTTAACTTTTCCAATATTTGCTTTTCTTCTTCACAAAAAGTTTCGTCTGCCTTTGGACCCAAATTCAAAACAAAGTTACCGTTTTTACTGATAACATCAACAAATGTTCCTGCAATTTTACCTGCTGTTTTGAATTTGTTTGTTGTACAGTAGCTCCACGAATTATAGGCAGTAGATGTTTCGCTTTGCCAGATATACGGTGAAGTTGCAGCAAGCTGACCTCTTTCACGGTCAAAAATACCCACATTATACATAATAGCGTCAGACTTATACTGAACGCAGACCTCTTTGCCCCATTCCACCGACCGATTGTAGTAATAGGCAAGAAATTTTTTCATATAAGGTCTGAAAGCATAGTTCATTACCCACCAATCAAAGAAAAGTGTTTCGGGCTGATACTTATCAATCAATTCGCAGGAATTAACAAGCCAATCCTCAAGCCATTCCTTTGTCGGAGTTATTCCGTGCTCCTGCTTGAGAAGACTATGCAAATTGTTGATTTTATGAATATTATGGGCAGGACCGTAAAAATCACGATATTTTTCATCGAGCACTTCGTTATCATAGCCCACAGTCCTACCACCGTTCAAAAACCAAAAATGCTCTGCACGGTGACTTGATGTAGCAAATGTAACTCCCTGTTTGTCACATTCTTTTCTTAATTCCCCTAAGAAATCGCAATGAGGTGCCTGTTTAACGGAGGTCCATTGAGATAAATCACTGTCATACATTTTATATCCGTCATGGTGTTCGCCCACAGGCATAATGTATTTTGCTCCTGCATTTTTCAAAATGCTGACCCATTTTTCGGCATCAAATTTTTCCGCCTTAAACATAGGTACAAAATCACGGTAATTAAAATCCTTGCCGTATTTCTTTTTATGATGCCAATAAACAGGGTTACCCTTGTAATACATAAGCCTTGGATACCACTCGCTGTAATATGCCGGAACACTGTAAACGCCCCAGTGAAGAAACACACCGAATTTAGCGTTTTTGTACCAAGTAGGTACAGGGTATGCCGAAAGGCTTTCCCAATTATCCTTGTACCTGCCGTTTTCTATAACGGAATCAATTTCCTCTAAATATTCATCAAGCTGTTTTCTGTATGTATCACGCATAATATTTCCTCCTTATAAGTACCAATTATGCCCAACGCCAATTTTATTTACATCAATTTCGTTTATTCCAAGCTCATAAGCAGGCGAATTTTCTTTGAAAGAGAAATCATTACTTTCAGAATCGGTAAACATCGGGTCTGCAATCAAAGAATTGACGTCATAACCCGACTCTCTTTTTCATTTTTTACTCCTGTGCCGATTTCATTGCACAATAAAGACTTTTATATATTTTATAGATTGAATTATAATAATCAATTTTTTCAGCATTAAACTCTGTTACTGTCAAATCGCAAACAGTCATTTTTTTACTTGCTTCGGTAACTGAATTATAATAACCGCTTCCTACACTTGCGAGAATAGCAACGCCTAACGCTCCGCTTTCTACACATTGAGATGAATATAGATTATTCGTTGTAATGTCTGCAAGAATTTGCAGCCACAACCGGCTTTTAGCACCGCCTCCGGCTACCTTTACCATATTCAAGTCAACACCTGATTCGCAGATAACCTCACAGCAATCTTTAAGGCTGAAGCAAACACCCTCCAACAAAGCTCTGTAAAAGTTGAAACAGTTATGATTGACTGAAATGCCCGTAAAAGAGCCTCTGCAATTAGGGTCAAGATGAGGCGTTCTTTCTCCCATTAAATAAGGCAAATAGATTATTCCGTCACTTGTAATTTCCTTTGCGTTTTCATCAAGCTCGGCGTAGCTATACTTCTGTGCAAAGTTCTTTCTAAACCAATTTACCGACAAACCACAGCCCTGCGTTACGCCCATAATGTGCCACATATCCTCAACAGCATGGCAAAAGGTGTGAGTTCTTCCGAATTTATCATATATAGGCTTATCAACTGCTGTGAATACAACACCGCTTGTTCCGAGAGAAATGCTTGTGCATCCCGGTTTAACAACACCGTTTCCCACTGCGGCAGCCGCTTGATCTCCTGCTCCTGCAACAACAATCGTATTTGTTGATAAACCTGTTTGCATTGCAATATCCTCGGTTATATTTCCAACAACCTGTGAGCTTTCATAAACCTGTGGCAACAGCTCTTCATCAATGTCAAATGTGGCAAGAATTTCTTTACTCCATTTTCTGTTTTTAACATCAAAATATCCTGTTCCGCTTGCGTCCGAAACATCAGTTGAAAAATTACCGGTTAAGCAAAAATTTATGTAATCTTTCGGTAAAAGCACCTTTCGTATTTTCGAAAAAATATCAGGCTCATTATTTTTTAACCACAACAGCTTGCTTAATGTAAAAGAGGTGTTCGGAGCGTTTAAGGTCAGGTCAATATATCTTTCCTTACCGATAGTATCAATAATTTGATTTACCTCTTTTTCTGTTCTTTGGTCGCACCAAATAATGCTGTCATATAAAACATCATTATTTTCATCAAGCACAACAAGACCGTGCATTTGACCCGAAACACCAATGCCCTTGATTTCATCGACACTAACCTTTCGTGCAATGCTTTTCAAGGTTTCAACGGCAGCATTTTTCCAATCATTAGGTCGTTGCTGTGCCCAACCGTTGCGAGGCTGAATGAGCTCATACTCACTGCCGTTTAAAAAAACAATTTTTCCCGTTTCGTCAAACAGTACGGATTTTGTTGCAGATGTCCCCACATCAATTCCGATAAAATAACTCATAAATCCTTACCTGCTAAAATAATATACCGATTAACAAGTGCTTCAAGATATTCCTGTTTTCCGCTTTCTGCTGTCGGCTCTCCGTTGTTCAGCGTGTACTGTTCAAGCTCCGCAAGAGAGGTTTGCCTGTCAGCAATTTTTTTGCCGATGCCCTTGGTGTATGAGCTGTATCTGTTTTCGACAAAACTATCCATAACGCCGTCTGAAATGATTTTGTTGGCAACGATAAGGCCGTAAGCGAAAGCGTCAATACCTGCAATATAGGAAAGGAAAATGTCCTCATAAGTATTGCTTGCTCGTCTTGCCTTTGCATCAAAATTAAGTCCGCCGTTGGCAAAGCCACCGTTTTTCAGAACCTCGTACATACACATTGTTGTGCTGTATAAATCCGTAGGAAATTGGTCGGTGTCCCAACCTAAAAGCATATCGCCTTGGTTAGCATCTATCGAACCGAAAACGCCGTTATCTCTTGCAACCCTAAGCTCGTGTTGTAAAGTGTGTCCTGCAAGCGTTGCGTGGTTTGCTTCAATATTCATCTTAAAATCTTTATCCAAGCCGTATTTACGCAGGAAAGCAAGCACGGTTGAAACATCAAAATCGTACTGATGCTTTGTAGGTTCTTTCGGCTTCGGTTCAATGTAAAAATCACCTGTAAAGCCAATGCTTCTGCCGTAATCAACAGCCATTTTCATAAGATATGCCATATTATCCTGCTCTTTTGCCATATCTGTATTGAGCAGGGTATCGTAACCCTCTCGACCTCCCCAGAAAACATAGCCCTGACCGCCGAGTTCAACGGTAATTTCAAGGGCTTTTTTAATTTGTGTCGCCGCATAAGCAAACACCTCGGCATTAGGAGATGTTCCCGCACCGCACATATATCTTGGATTATTAAAGCAGTTCGCTGTGCCCCAAAGAAGCTTTATGCCTGTTCTTTCCATTTCCGACTTGATGATCGGAACGATTTTGTCAAGATTATCATTTGTTTCTTTTAAGGTTGCACCTTCGGGAGCAATATCACGGTCATGAAAACAGAAATATTCAATACCGAGCTTTTCCATAAGCTCAAATGATGCATATACCTTGTTTACTGCGATTTCCATAGGAGTTTTTCCGCCGAAGGATTTGTCAATTGTTCCTCTGCCGAACATATCTGTTCCGTCGGCACACATTGTGTGCCAGTAGCTCATAGCAAATTTTAAATGCTCGCTCATTTTTTTACCTGCTATAATTCTATCTGCATCGTAGTACTTGAAAGCAAGAGGATTTTTTGAATTTACGCCCTCAAATTTGATTTTTTCGATATTATTGAAATACATTTTTTCTTACCTCTGTTTATTTTCTGCCGATTTCATCAAAAGGAATCTCCTTGAAACCGGGGCATTTTTTTGAAATTTTACTATCTGCCTTGATTCTGTAATCGCCGTTTTCGTAATCGACAAAGGAGCTTTTCACACTGTGCAATGTGAATGTCTGATTGTTTTCAACAACAGAATATTTCTTAACTGCCTTTGCAATTTCACCGACCTTGTTTTTCCTTGAAATAATGATGTTGTTTTTAAGTGATGAGCCTGACGGATTAACTGCAAAGCCTTCATCTTCTTCCCTTTCATAATCCTGATGCATACGTTCAATGCCGTCATATTTATGACCGATTGAAGCATTAAATTCCTTTGCCTCATTCATGAGCTGCCACAAACGGCTGTCGGGCGTTTTACAGTTTTTAGCATACCAGCCGTCATTGTGATAGCCGTCATATGCACGGTCATCATAGATAATCTGCTTTCCTGCATTGATGACAAGATTGTTTTCAATCATATTATCCCTGCCGCCGCCGATAAGAAAAGCGTAACCAGGTATATTGATAAGCACATTTCCGTAAGCCGTCTGACCTGAGGAATTGTCATCAAAGTAAATGCCGCTTGGTGTAAAATCGCTTGAGCCAATATCGGCAATGCAGTTATAGCGGACAACATTTCCGTAGGTGCTGTAGCTGTAGCCCGTATAAATCGCACCTGCATCTGAAGATTGTAAAACTACATCATGAATGTAATTGTATTCCATTACATTTTCATTTCCCATATAGTAAATGCCCATATGTGGAGCGTTATAAATTTCATTGTGGGAAACAGTGTTGCCGATACCGCTTAGATTCACACCTGCAATATATGTTTTCTGAATTTCGCCGTAATCGTGCAGGCTGTTGTTGGTGACGGTGTTGTTGCCATAGACAAAGCCCTCTGCACTGCCGCCCGAAAGCACAACCGCATCTTTTCCGATAAAAGCGATCTCGCAGCTTTCCACAAGATTATTTCTGCCGCTCACATTGATTCCGCATTCCGCCGCATTTTTAACCGTGCAGTTCACGATTTTGCAGTTTTCGCCTGCAACGTTAAGGGCATCGGTTCTTGTACCCTGCAATGTAATATCACAGATGGTTATATTTGACGCTTTTTCTGTGATGCTGATTATATTTTCATTGCTTGTGGAAAGCATAATTTTGCTGTTTCCATTTTCATCAGGAGGGTAAAAATACAATATGCCGTTATCACGGTCTATGTAATATTCACCCGGTGCATCAAGCTCTTCAAGAACATTGAAGAAATAATAATACCCGCCTTCTTTAAAGCCGTATTTGCTGCAATACTCAGTAGTTACTGTTTTATCGTCATTTATGCTTTTTATCGGTGTAGACATATCTGCCCAGTCCCAGTAAAAGTAACCAAACGCCCACAAATCGTCAGTATTCTGCCAGCTTTTCACTCTGTTGTAGGCATCCTCATCAATAGCAAATGTACCGCCTCTTTGGTTTCGCCTTTCAAGCCACGATTCGTCGGTAGGACCGGGAGCATTCGGCTCATAGCAGTCGCCGATATCGCTCACCTTGCCTACGGTTATATACGAATCATTGGGATATCGTGCAACAGTCATTCTTTTATCGTTAAAGAACAATTCACAGGGATTTTCAGCTGCTGCATTGTCATAATACTCTTCCGTATTAAATCCTCCTGTTGCCTTGATTTTGCCGTAATCCGATTTTGTAAGACCATATTTTTTCAGGTCAATCATCTTCACCTTATCCTTCGCATTACTGCTGAGTCTTTTTGCGGTTTCACCGTCAACAGATGCAAACTCGGCAATCGTCAAAATTTTGCCACCGCAGAGGATAACCTCACCGTCACCGTAGGAAGTGTAGGTAACAGATGTGCTTTTTGAAGAATCTCTTTCATCAAACGCAATACCCGTTTCATAATATGTGCCCGCCATTATTGCAACGGTAATTGATGCTTTGCTTTCATTGGATGCAATAGCTTCACGGACAGCCTGCTGTGCCCTTTGAATTGTCTTAAACGGCTTATTAATTGTTCCGTCGCCGTTGTCATCACCGTTTACGGATACATAGAAATCAGCATTTTTAACAAGTGCTTTCTGACTGTCTGATTTTGTGTAAGCAAGTGCTGTTGGGGAAGCTATCGGTTCGTATTTATTTATATAAGACATATATACACCCACCGATGCTCCGATTACTGCAAGAGCCAAACCGACGGACACTGCTGAAACTATGATTTTCTTTTTCATAGAACTTCCTCTGTTTTAACTGTAATAAAGATATTTACTTCACCGTAAATTCTGTCGTTAAATATTCATCGCTGACCTTATTAAACGAATTTACTGCATACACATGCAAAAAGTATTTACCTTTCTCCAAGCCTCTTATTTTATTCTGTTCGGTATACATTATATCATTTCCAAGAATATAATTCTTTCCGAAAAAACGCACATAAGTTTTTTGACCGATTTCATTTCCAATTTCATAAATATAATACTTTATCGGGACATTTTGACAAGCACAATCAAAGCTTACTACAGCACCGTCTGATGTGCTTTCAGCAGAAATTTCAGCGTCACCAAAGGTCGGAGTAACGCCACTCCCTAATTTTTCGGCAGTTCTTGTAAATGAACTTTTCTCAAAAGAACGCATTATAAATTCTTCGCCGAATTCAATTCCGGTATTTAAGTTTACTTTTTTCAATGTGAACGAATTGCTTTGCGTATCTACATACATCAAATATCCGTTATTCACATTATTTCTGTCAGGTACATCTTCGAGTTTGTAAATACCGATAAGCTGAGGATTTACCATATAATCCTTTTTATCAAGTAGTCCCTGACTTTGAAAGACAAGATTTTTTTGTGAAATATCCGCCGGAAAGTCGTTTGCTTCATTTTCATCTTCATTATCAAGCCAGTCAAAATCGAAATAGCTTGTTGTTCCCGTATTGATAACGGTAAAATCTTTTTGCATAATTGCTCTTTCATCGCTCATGCAATAATGAGAATGTCCTGTAAATACAACCGCCTGCGGATATTCTTTTAAAATACTATATATTTCTTCATATTGCGGTGTTGCCCAATGTCCGCCATTCACAATATTGCTGATGGGCATATGGATAAAACAAAAATAGGCTTGTTTGGATCTTCTGTATTTGCGGCAGCAAGTTGTTCTTTTAAAAATTCTATTCTTTTCTCATTATATGTTCCATCTGCAAGTGTATCGTTGCTTTCGGCAAGTTCTTCATCTCCTTTTTCAAGTTTTGAATTAGAAATGGAGATAAAGCTATAGCCGTTAACAATCGTTCTTGTGTTGAGAGGAAGACCGGTTGACTTGTAAAAATTGTGTTCCTGGTTGCCGCCGTAAAATTCATGATTACCCATAGGATAAATAATGTGCGGTGCTTCTGCTCTGTCCTCACCGTAAACATAGTCTAAAATTTTGTTATATGCGCTGTATGCAGCATAATCGCCGGTAGCGTTAACCACATCTCCGTTAAATACTATCATATCGACATTTTGACTTTTATAGTATTTTAATGCTTTTATAAGATGATCTGCACCATTCATAACAGTAGCATAATCCCAACCGTAAAGATTTTTTTCTTCCTGTGGAAGCTGTGCGTCTGAAATAATGCCGACTTTTATATAGCCTTTTGAATTTGCTTCTATGGTTTCAACAACATATTTCTTACTTTTAGGAACGGTGAGAGCCTTATAAGTAATTACTGTTGCCGTAATTATTATTGCCGATGTCAAAAATAAAGACAATATAATTAAATGTGTTTTCTTCATTGTTTTCTATATCCTTTTTAATATTTAGTATTACTGAAATTGTTTCTAAAACAATTTTCATTATTTTTTCTTAATTTTCAACATATATATGCTCCACTGTTATTTTATCACCCATTGTTATAAGTGTACCGCCATTCTGACCGGGTGTCTGATTGCATCTGTCGCCGGTTTTCATTGCATAAGTCAGTCTTACTCCCTCATACATCACACTATAATTATTCAAATGGTCATGACCGGCAAATACATATTTTGTACTGTCAAACTCCTTGATTGCATTGAACATACCTGTATTTATATATGACGGGCACTCTTCTTCACCTTTAACGCCGAAGTTTTCGCCTTCTGCACCGCCTGACTGCTGCCATAAATCATAAGCGGTTTTGAATTCGGGAAGCGGAATATGTATAAATAGCATAGAGTCTGTTTTTGAATTGTTGTATTCGTTAATTCCGTTTATCGCCCATTTATACCATTCAATTTGGCTGTCATAGATAAAGTCATAATGTCTATCCTCGTCATCCTTATCGTAGTAACGGCTTGCATGCGTATCCATAAGAATAAGGCTCTGAATAACTTTATCGTTCTCCTTAATATTTATTATATAATTTCCGATTCCTCCGATATTATCGGGACCCTGTTTAAACAAACAATTTTCTGCTTCTTCATATCTGTTAGCTATCCATGCTAAATCGACATTACCTTCACCATCGTGGTTGCCGTTAATCGGTGCCCATGGAATTCCGTAGCTGTCAATTTTATTGATTGCTTTAATTACAGAAAATTTAGTGAATTTTGCCCAGACCAAATCTCCTGTGATAACTATTAAATCGGGCTTTTGCTTTGTAACAAGCGTATCCATCGTTTCATATACATTGTCGGCTTTTCCACACAAATCTAAAGCATCGTTAAATTGCAAATCGGTAATAATAAGAATTTTGAAGTCTTTGTTTTCTTTCTTTTCAAGAACAACTGTATCATTTATATCATAAGGTTTATCTCTGTACCAATAGTCGTAATCGTATGTTTTTCCTTTCAAAGGGAACATCAATATTGCTACGACGATTAAAACGATAACTAAAAATACACTTATACCTATAATCAGACCTTTAATTGTTTTACTCATTTTTCTTTTTCTCCATTTCTATATATGAATTTAATAACGCACAAGCAAGCAACAAACCGCCTGCAGTATACAGTATGGGCTCATACCCGATAAGTGCGGGCATAAATCTGCTTAAAGCAAAAATTCCCGCGGCAAAAAGTACAAGCAATATATAATGAATCACACCGTTTTTTACCGTTGCACCAAACGACAGACCGATAAACAGTCCCGTTAAACCGCCCATAATTCTTGCTATCCACATAACGGCTAAGGTTATTGAATTAGTTTTCATTAAAGGCATAAGCATTTGCAGATGATAGATATTCAAGTATGTAAGCAATATTATAAAAATGCCCGAAAACAAAAGTCCTAATGCAAGAAGCTTTTGCCTGTCAAATTTTTTTCGGTAGTAAAACAGAAAGCAAAGTACCGACTGCAAAAAGAGGTACAAATAAGGCAATCAAAATCGTAAATATTTCTTGTTCCTTCATTGCAGAATGATACACATAATCTTTAATCAGAAAAATGACAGAAGACAGGGAAATGCCTATGCTTGCAGATGTTAAAAATTTTGTAAGCTTTTTCATTTTGTTACCTCCTGCAAGTAATCGGATATTGCTTTTGTCAGCGAGCGTTCATCGTCTGACGGCAAATCACAGTACTGGCTGAATATCATAACGCCTCCGTAGCCCTTTAAGTATGCATAGGCTGTTTTGTCACGGATAATTGCCTGCGAATTGAAATATGTATATCTGTCTTCCTTTGTGTCGCTTTTCTTCATTGTATAAAAATTACTGAATGGAGATATTTCTTCACTTATTGCGTTATACGCATATTGCTCCATTCTGCCGCCCTCCCATGTTCCGTAGAACGGGAAGCCAATGTTTATTTGTTCCTTTGAAAAGCCTTGAATTTCAATATAATCCGCTGCCTGAACACAGCTGCTGAAAAATGAAGAATGCTGTCCGTCCTGATCAAGAATGTCATAGCCCATAACATTCACATAATCAATACATTCGATTGTTTCCGGCGTGTATTTTAATGCCCATGTGGCAAGGGCTAATGAAAGCGTTGCGTCCTCTTTATTCCACATTTCAGTTTTCATTCTTGCTTTCAGTTCCTGCAAAAAGCTGTTGTATGCGTCAAATTCGTCCTGCGACAATGGGAATTCCCAGTCAAGGTCAATGCCGTCAAATTCATATTTGTTGGCAAAAGCAATCATATTAGTAATTAGGGTATCCCTGTTTTCCGTAATGGATTTCATAACCCTCTGATTACCGTTTTCGCCCGATGGATTAAGAATAGTAATAACAAGATTTACACCCTTTTCGTCCAAAACCTCGTGCAGATTTCTCATCATTACGGCATAGTATTTATCCCCGTCACGTTCTGTACCATCCCAGCCTGTTATTGTGATTGAGCCGTCCTCTTCCCAGCGAACATTACCTATGTCAATATAATCAGTTACGGTATCGTAATAATCTGCATCTATAAGCTCCTTGATTTTTGCGTCTTTTTCGGCATCGGACAGCGTTGTGTCATCAATGATTCCGAATACGGAACCACCCAAGGTGCTGTAGGTTGAAACACGAAAATCATTCTTCTTTTCGGGAACGGCATTATATATTTCCATTTCACGGATTTTTGGCAGGTTGTCGCTTTTCTCCACCGTCAGCTTTACATAACGAGCCTTGACCGTATCAAAGGTGCAAAGGCGGTGAAACTCAATTTTATCGTTAGCATAAATTTGCGTAAAGTTTTCGTTATCGTCCGATACCGATATAGAGAATTTCTGCACATTAAGTCCTTTTTCTTTTAGAATAACAGAGTTAAAATCACAGCTTTCGCCAAGGTCAATAATCGATTCGCCACCGTTTCTTGTCTTAAAGCGGCAAACAGAGCTGTCTTTTCCGTCAGTCATTTTATTGCTTTTATCTCTGAGTGCAAGGTTTTCACTTTGTATGTAGTCCTGATTGGACGCATATTTTGAGCTTGTGCCCATAGCCTCGCCGACCGCCGAAAGCGAGATCAGCAGCACCATAAACAGGCTTATTACAGTAATTGTAAATTTTTTCATTATCGTTTTACCTCCAATGTTTTAATTTCAAACGGCTTGAATGTCATTGCATCTAAATCAACATCATTCGGATTTTCAAAAAGCATATCCGTTTGCTTAACGCTGTTAAAGTTAATATTTGCTTTGACCTTTGCAACCGTTTTTATTCCGGCTGTTTCATACATTCTTACCGCAATATTTCCGTTATCGTTCACAAATACCGTTTCAATAATTATGTTTGAATTATCGCAGTTAAATATAGGCTTAATATCCATACTGCCCTTGTAAATTCTTAAAGGATTATTCAGCTCGTAACCGATTTTTACAAGTTCGCTTTCCATAGGCTTTTTGCTGTGAGGATAAATTGCATAGGTAAAGGAGTGTTCTCCTTTGTCAGCAGTTTTGTCGGGATAAACCGGACTTCTCAAACAGTTAAGACTGATTAAACCGTCCTTTACCCTGTGTCCGTATTTGCAGTCGTTGAGTATTGCAACGCCGTACTTGCCATCGTAAACATCGACCCATTTATGAGCAGGAATTTCAAACTGTGCATAGTCAATTTTGTTGTCGGTTTTTGTACTGCGTTCAATGTTACCGAACTGAATGTCGCACAAAACCTTGTCGCTGAAATTTTTCGGATAAGCGTCAATACGAAGCATTTTATGTGTTTCGTGCCAGCTCACCTCATTTTCAACCTTTATGTACGGACTGTTTTGAGTCAAAATAATTTTTTTGTTTTAATGAGGACTTGTTATATGAAAATTCATTTTCTCTTATAACACTGTTTCCGTCGATATATTCACGGCTAGTTTTAAGCTTCATATTCCTTGGTTTATGCTTTGTATAATTTATATCTATATCCCACGCATTGTATGGATGAACAAATCTGTCCTTATAAATTATAACTGCATTAAAGCTTGATGAAACACAGTTATAATCATTGTGCTTATCAAGTATTTTTTCTATCTGTCCCTTGTTATCAAACTCAACCTTAAAGTGTTCATTTTCAATAACATTCTTTGAAAAATGCAATGAGACAGGCAAATTTGCTTTTTCCAATTTACAAGCGGAATAAGGAGCAAGAGAGTATTTGTACCACTCACCATTATGTTTTGCGTAGCCCGAACGCTCAAAATCAATAGAATTTACCGCAAAATATGAATTTTCGTCACTCCTTAAATAAGAAACGGCTTCATCAATAATACAGTTCAGTTTTGCCTTTAAGATTTCATATCTTGCGTTACATTCCTCATAAACCCTGTGAATGGACGAGCCGGGAAGAATATCATGAAACTGATAGAGTAAAACCTCTTTCCAGATTTCTTCCAATTCTTTATGCGGATATGCCTCACCTTGAATATATGCCATGGTACAAATCCACTCGGCAAAATGAAGCAGACGCTCGCACTCTCTGTTGCTCTTTTTTACTTTGCCCTGTGTGGCATATGTGCCTTGGTGCTTTTCTAAATAAAGCTCGCCCTTATATTCGGGATAATTTGATATATCTTTTTTGAGTTCATTAAAAAACTTTTCGGATGAGGACATCTTAACATTAGGAATATACCTTAAACTCTCGCACCTTTTTGCCATATTGATATGGTATTCGCCCGGTCCTCCTCCGCCGTCACCGATGCCGAAAGGCATAAATGCAATCTTGCTTACTGCCTTTTCTTTATATTTTTTGCTGATTTTGTCAAAGGCATATGGCGTTGCGTTGGAATTGTAATCCCCCTCGGGCGGCATATGCACAAGCACCTCGCTGCCGCCCAGCCCCTGCCATAAAAAGGTGTGATACGGAAATTGATTTACCGTGTTCCAGCTCAGCTTTATTGTGAGAAAATTATCCATACCGCACTTTTTGATAATCTGCGGCAAAGCGGCGGTATAGCCGAAAACATCAGGAAGCCAAAGTGTTTTAACGTCCTTTCCGAATTCCTTTCTGAAATAAGTCTTACCGTAAAAGCACTGACGGATAAGGCTTTCTCCGCAAGGCAGATTTGTATCGGGCTCAACCCACATACCGCCCTGCGGCTCAATATTGCCGTTTTTTACAGCCTGTTTTATTTTTTCAAAAAATGCAGGCGACTGCTCTTTTATAAACTCATATTGCTGTGGCTGACTGCCGTTAAAAACATATCTTGGGCACTGTTCGCTTTCATAAATTGCATTTGAGAATGTTCTTATTGCTTTTCTTTTTGTTTCACGAACAGGCCACAGCCAAGCAAGGTCAAGGTGACCGTGTCCAACAGCATAAACGGTAAAATCCTGTTTGTATTTACCATCAAACATTTTTGCTAAAACATTTCTTGCATTCAAAATACTTTGCGAATCTGTATTGTGTGCAAGTGATATTGCCTTGTTTATATTAGCTTTAATTTCTCTTTTTTGTGCACTATCATTTACTGTGCTGAGGAGCTGATAACAGGCTAAAATATCATAATACAAATCTAAAATATCCTGTCTGAAGACACAAATATCTGCTCTTTTAAAGCGTGCCTGACCGCTGCTTTTTCCGCCTCTGCCGTTGTTGCCACAGTCGGCATAAAATAATACTTTACCGTCCTTAAATGTATCTATTCGGTCTAAAGGAATTACCGCTTTGCCTTTGACAGTCTGAAAATTATCCACCATTCCAAGCACATTTGTTATGCCTTGGATAACTTCACCGTCCTTATTATAGATACAACCCTCGCCGCCGACATCAATTACAGCAACAAGATTTTTCTGCATATTCTCTATATCCGCTGTGAATTTGAACCATGCGCAGTCAAAAAAACCGCCCCAACTGTCGCCGATTTTTATATTATCGAAACGCTCGTTTTTCATATCGTCAAAGCATATCGGTTCGGTTGATTTATGCACAAACGCATTTAACTGTGCAATAGGTGTGTAAATGCTCTGCTTTAATTTTTTCAAAAAAAGCGAATATTTTATATTACTGTGATGCTGTAAAAATGTTCGTAAATTTTCGTCCATAATGTTCTCCGTTCTCGTGCACGATAATGTGTAAAAATAAAATGCAATGGCGTTGCATTTTATTAAAGTGATTTATCAACCTTTATATACAGCTGTGAATACTGATACTCGGGCACGGCTGTTTTTGCAACAACCGTTTCAAACACGCTTTTTACGGCGTTATATCCCTGCTCAAAGGGCTGCTGATAAACAGTTGCCAGTATATCACCATTTATCATAGCTTTTCTTGTTGTTTCGGTATCGTCAAATGAGCAGACCTTTATATTCCGTCCGCTTTCTTTAATCGCTTTCAGCGTTCCTGTAACACCGCCTGCGGTTATGCATACAAAATCAATGTTTCTGTTTTTTTGCAGCACGGTTTTCATTGCCGTGTAGGCTTTTTCGTTATCGTCATTATTCTCTATCACATCGGCAATTTGTATGTTTTCGTATTCTTTAATAACGTTGGAAACGCCCTCAACTCTCTGCCTGTGCCCTTTATGCGCCGAGCTTCCCGTAACAATGCAGAGGTTTGCTTTTCCGCCCGAGAGCAGACCCACAAGACGACCTGCCGTTTCACCGCTTTTCAGATAATCACAGCCCACATATGTAAGACGCTTTGAATCGGATATATCGCTTGAAAGCGTAATTACATTTATACCGCTGTCGGTCATTTCATCAATTTTTCTGCAAAGCCCTTTGTCCTCAACAGGGGTCAGAATTACATTTTTTGTGTCCTCGGGCAAATCGGAAACAGCCTGAATAATATCACAAGCGTTATATCCTTTTATTTCCCGGATATTCAGTTTTATACCATAATCAGAATATTCATGCTCGGCGGCAAGCATTCCTTTTTTAACATCGTCAAAAAATGAATTTCCAATACTGTTCATAATAACCGTAACAGGCACAGAACGATTGGAATATACCAACGCCTTTCCTATAAGATTAGGCTTATAGTTATGCTCCTCTGCGATTTTTAGTATTCTCTCCTTGGTTTCGGGATTTACGCCTTCTCTCCCCTTCAAAGCACGATCAACAGTACCTCTGCTGACCCCTGCAAGCTCTGCAATTTCTTTTGCGGTTATTGCCATAAACTCCTCCGCTTGACATTTTATTTCAAATATTATATAGTAAATGTTATCATATTCGTGCTCGTGCACGTCTATAATGATTGTAATTCATTAAGTTAAGAAAGTCAAGAGGTATTTCTATGACAGAGGAAAATTACATACATCATAAAGAAAAAGGAAAGCATATTGCAGGGCAGATGACTCTGACAGAATTAGCGTCACAGATGCGCAATTCATCAAAATCAATAAAACGCTTAAATATCAAGCAGTATAACTGGTGGAACGAGGGACTGCACGGTGTTGCAAGAGCAGGTGTTGCAACCGTATTTCCCCAAGCTATATGCATGGCTTCAACCTTTGATGAAAAGGCTGTAAAAAAATGTGCAGATATTATTGCAACAGAGGTAAGGGCAAAATTCAATGAGAGTCAAAAGAACGAGGATTACAGTATATACAAAGGACTTACGCTTTGGTCTCCTAATATAAATATTTTTAGGGATCCACGCTGGGGCAGAGGTCACGAAACCTACGGCGAAGACCCGTATTTAACCTCCGTTCTCGGCTGTGCCTTTATTGAGGGAATACAGGGTGATGACGAAAGATATATGAAAGCCTCTGCATGTGCAAAGCACTTTTGCGTACACAGCGGTCCCGAGGGATTAAGGCACACTTTTAATGCCGAAGTGTCCAAAAAGGATTTTTACGAAACGTATATTCCTGCGTTTGAAGCCACCGTTAAAAAAGCAAAGGTCAGCGGTGTTATGGGAGCATATAACATGGTGAACGGTGAAAGCTGTTGTGCCTCTGACAAGCTGATTGATAAGCTATTAAGAAAAGAATGGGGCTTTGACGGTTACTATGTTTCAGATTGCTCTGCAATATTAGATGTTATATATAAACATAAGAAAACATTAAATCCAGCAAAAGGCGCCGCGATGGCTGTAAATGCAGGTTGCGACCTTGAATGCGGAGTAGTATATTCATTATTGCCAGTATCCGTTAAGTTGGGATATACAAATAAAGAAGCCTTAAAAAAGTCTGTATCGAGGCTGATGGCAATTCGTAGTGCTCTCGGAATGTTTGATAAGGATTGCCCTTATAACGAAATAAGTATTAGTGATAATGCAACACCCGAGCACGAAAGCGAAGCAGTTAGAATGGCAGAAAAAGGAATTGTGCTTTTAGAAAATGACGGTATACTTCCCCTTAAAGAAAACGCACAGAAAATCTTGATTACAGGATTTAATGCTGATAACAAGTTGGCTTACCTCGGAAATTATTTCGGAGATCCGTCGCATTTTGTTATGGTTACAGAAGCTATTTCACAATATAACATTGATACTGAATTTATAAGAGGAATCCATCTTTATAATCAAAACACAAAACATGACAAGGAAACAGCATTAAAATCTGCAGCAGAATCGGATATTATCATTATGTGCACAGGGCTTGACTCCTCCATAGAGGGCGAAGAAGCCGGTGGTGCTCTTGCAGGAGGCGGCGGCAATATCGGTGAACAGGGTGACCGTGAAACAATAGAACTACCGCTTAATCAACAAGAATATATTGAAGAATTACTCAACACAGGCAAAAGATAATTTTGCTTAACTTTTCAGGTGGCTGTATAGATTTTAGAAAATATAAAAACAGAGTAAACGCTATCTTGCAATGCTGGTATCCGGGAGCACAAGGCGGAGAGGCTATTGCTAACATACTTTTCGGCAAATGTTCTCCAAGCGGTAAATTACCGATTACATTTTACAACTCGGTTGATGATTTACCTGATTTTTGCGATTATTCCATGCAAAACAGAACATACAGATATTTTAAGGGTGATGTGCAGTATCCTTTCGGCTACGGAAAGACTTATACAAAGTTCGATTTGTTAAAAATCGATTACAATTCAAAAGAAAAGCAATTATCTTGCTTAATTAAAAACTCCGGTGAATTTGATTGTGATGAGGTAGTTCAAATTTATATAACTTATCCCAAAACAAATTACGAACTTCCGACTAAATCGTTAATCAAGTGCAAGAGAGAATTTATTCCAAAGGGTGATACAAAAGAATTTATATTCACTTTTGAAGAAAATGATTTTTATTCAATAGACCATTTTGGTAATACTGTTTTCCTTGAAGGTTCATATAAAATATTGACAACAGATGGACAAAACATATATGATGAATCAAATTCATTTTATAATACAGATTAATCATCTAATATAATAGAATTATTATAATGAGTATATCATAAATACATTTTATAAACAAAAATGTTATGAGAATCATCTCATAATATAGTCAAACATGTATTTCTATTTTTACCTTTCCATTTTTGATGGATAAACAATATGTAAAGGCTAAAAAATTTTTCTAACCAAAAGTACTTGACTTGAATTAGTGCTTTTGCTACTATGAGGTCGGAGAGAAAATTCAATAAAACTATGATAAACCTATATGCATTTTTGTTTTAAGATGCGTATAGGTTTATATTTTTTCTTGAAAGGAGTGTTGAAATGATTTAAAAATCACAAACAGTGTTGTCAAATTTAGTGCACCCCACTGTAAGAGCTGTTGACGAATAATCTAAAAGCCTAATCTTGAAAAACAGTGTTTTCCTTTTGCTTTTCTTGGATTGATTTTTGATGCGGTTTTGGATGAAATCTCGGCTCTTTTGAGTGGGTTTTTGAGCGAATTTCAAGCCGTCGATTTTAAAGCAGGATAAAGGGGTATGATTTTCGGGCATTGAAATGCCCGAAAACGCCGTCCGGCAAAGCCTGTCGGCTTTTCGATTCGTAATACTTTTGCGTATGATTCCAAATTCGTATGCAGTCAGGGGCTTTTTTCGCAGAATTTCAAGGCTTTTGCGTATTCACTTGAGCGTTGCGGTATGATGATTAAAAGTCAAGCTATTTTGGCAACGCTGTAAGCAAAAATTGGCGAGTTTAATCTAAAATAGAGTAACTCGTCGGACTAAAACTCAAAACGGCTTACAGGCGATTTGTACGAGCCTGTGAGCAAAGAAACGGAGGTGATAAAGTGTATAAAAACTTTGATGAAATGCCTGTAATGCTATCAGTCAATCAAGCAGCGGAGGTGCTTGGCATATCCAATGTCAGTTTGTATAAACTGATTGAAAAAGATAAGTCGTTCCCTGTTGCTCAGTTGGGCAGAAGAAAATCCATTCCAAAAGAACAACTCAAGGAATGGATTGATGAAAATTCTAAAAGATAATTATCTGGCTATTGAAAAACGCTTGTGGTAATGTTTGAGTTGCCAAAAGCAGAAAGGAGGCTATAGAATGGCAAGAAGAACAAAAGGCGAAGGAACACTTCGCAAAAGAAAAGACGGAAGATGGGAAGGTTGGTTTAACATCGGTAAAGACGAAAACGGCAAGACAAAACGAAAAAGTGTTACCGCAAAAACCAAATCCGAATGTCAAGAAAAGCTGAACAAAGCCAAAGAAGAATATCTGAAAGAACAGTCTGTGTTATCTTCTCATACTTACTTGACCAATTCCGATCCCACGCTTAATGAATGGTACGAAATATGGATAAACACATTTTGCAAAAATGTGATCAAGGACTATACCGTAAACGGTTACGAGCAAAGGTTCAAAACCAATATCTTACCTGCGTTGGGTGATATGAAATTAAGCGAGATGTCTACCGTAAACTGTCAGCAGTTCTTGGTGGGATTATTCAGTAACGGCAGGCAACGAGGCAGAGAAAAACACGGTAACGGATTGGCATATTACTCGGTAAAAGGGATAGAGAGAACACTCAGTTCTTGCCTTCAAAAAGCGGTAGATGAAGATCTAATTCCAAAGAATCCCATATCAAAAGTGAAGTTGCCGAACTGCACAAAGCCTGAAATGAAAACGCTGAAGAAAGAAGAATTAACAGCATTTCTTGAAGAAACCAAGCGTTCTGGTTGCTATGAATTCTACTATCTTGAACTGACAACGGGAATGAGATTAGGTGAAATCTGTGCTTTGGAATGGGATGATTTAAGCCTGGAAAACAAAACGATAACAGTAAACAAAGCGGTACAAAAAATCAAAGGCGAGATAAAAATCAACACACCGAAAACAAAAAGCTCAATCAGAACGATAAAATTATGTGATGAGTGTATTCGGTTATTAAGTGAATTAAAAGCAAATCAAATACCGAAATCGAAGTACATATTCCCGTCATCTGTGACAGGCGGAATTAAAGACACTTCAGCAGTCACACGAAGATTACACAGAATACAGGACAGAGCAGGCGTGCCGAGAATACGCTTTCACGACTTGCGACACAGCTTTGCAACCTTATCCCTTGAGCAAGGAATGGACATTAAAACGGTATCGCATATGCTTGGACACACAGACGCAGGATTTACAATGAATACCTATATGCATGTAACGGATTCAATGCAAGAAAACATTGCAAACACAATGGGAAATCTACTCGGCGGAAATGCGGCAAATTCATAAATGGTCAATAGATGGTCTTGGAATATTTAACGCCAAAAATCACAAAATCTCACTTTGTAAAAAAGAGTGAGATTTTTTGTTGCGTAATGAATTTTGAAATTCTTTTCTGAAAAAGAAAAAACCTGCGAAAACGCCGTGTTTACGCAGGTTTTGGAGCTACTGGTCGGACTCGAACCGACGGCCTGCGCATTACGAATGCGCTGCTCTACCAACTGAGCCACAGTAGCATTTATTCAATTTTTCACTTGCTTTGAGCCTAAATCGGCGAACAGCCTTCCGTTTACGAATGCGCTGCTCTACCAACTGAGCCATATCAGCATAACATGCTTCGTTGCAGCACGGCTAAGATTATACTATATTTCGCGGAGAAAATCAAGAGAAAAATCACAACTCCCGCGCAAAAACAAAACCGCACTGCCAGTCTTACAAAATCTCCAGCAATTTGGAAAAAACGAATTTCACAGCAGACTCGCGCACCCGGTTGCGACCCAAATTGCCAAATTGGCAAGTATAGGTCTGCACTTGATCCTGCACGCAAAAGCCAAAACAGACCATGCCCACCGGCTTTTTAGCTGTGCCGCCACCGGGACCGGCAATACCGGTGATGCCAACGCCCACATTGCTCTCCGCCGTCTTGGCCACGCCCCGTGCCATTTGCGCCGCCACCTGCTCGCTGACTACGCCATAATTCAAGATCGTGTCCGCCGCCACGCCCAAAAAACGAATTTTCGCCGCATTGGCATAGGTTACAAAGCTGGCATTCAGCACCTTGGACGCATTAGCCACATTTACCAGCGTGCCGCAGCACAGCCCGCCGGTGCAAGACTCTGCAAATGAAACGGTGTACCCCAAGTGGATCAGCCGATCCACCACCTGTTCTTCCAACGCCATTTCATCACCTCTTGTCCATTCTGTAATTAGTATAATCCTTTTGCAAAAAAAATGCAACCATTCGCAAAAAAGGCTTGCAATATAGCGCATTTTATGGTATAGTGTTTAAGCAATCGGGGTGTGGCGCAGTTGGTAGCGCACTAGACTGGGGGTCTAGGGGCCGCAAGTTCAAGTCTTGTCACTCCGACCATAAGGACAGCTTTTCGGCTGTCCTTTTTTATTTTGCTTTTTATTTTCGGCTTGCCACGGACTTCTTTTCTTTTTGGGTCAGGTCCGCATCTTCTGCCAGCCACTTGGCAAACTTCTCGCCGCCCTCCTGCGTGCTGGCTTCGCCACTGATGAAGTCAAAGATCCTCTCGCTGACGGCATCTTTTTCACCTTAGAACCATTATACAGTCTTGCCGCCGCGGCTGTCAACGCTCCGCGCAAGCGGATCCCTCTTGTGTACCAAATAGCGGACAATAAATTATAGTACCAACGAACGCCACGCAATCGGTTAGCCATTGAAATGGGTTCAAAACCGAGTTTGCTAACAAAAGGACGGATCTGAACCCTCCTTGCGTATAGCTATCAATGCAAAAAGAGCAAGTCCGAAGACTTGCTCTTTTATAGATTCTGTAATTCCGGGAATTACTCCTTGATAGCGGTAACAACGCCGGAACCAACGGTACGGCCGCCCTCACGGATAGCGAAGCGCAGACCCTCTTCAATAGCGATGGGGGTGATCAGCTTAACATCCATGTTTACGTTATCGCCAGGCATGCACATCTCAGTGCCCTCGGGCAGAGTGATCACGCCGGTAACATCGGTGGTTCTGAAATAGAACTGGGGACGATAGTTGTTGAAGAAGGGAGTATGACGACCGCCCTCTTCCTTGGTCAGTACGTACACCTGACCGGTGAACTCGGTGTGGGGATGAATGGAACCGGGCTTAGCCAGAACCTGGCCACGCTCGATGTCAGATCTCTGAACACCACGCAGCAGGCAGCCGATGTTGTCGCCGGCCTCAGCATAGTCCAGAATCTTACGGAACATCTCAATACCGGTGCAAACGGTCTTGGAGCTCTCGTCCTTCAGACCAACGATCTCAACTTCCTCGCCGGTCTTCAGCTGGCCTCTCTCCACACGGCCGGTAGCAACGGTACCACGACCGGTGATGGTGAATACATCCTCTACGGGCATCAGGAAAGGCAGGTCAGCCTTACGGTCCGGAGTGGGGATATAATCGTCAACAGCGTCCATCAGCTCCTGGATGCAAGCGCAAGCAGGATCGTCGTTGGAAGATGCTTCCAGAGCCTTCAGTGCGGAACCCTTGATGATGGGGCAATCCTCATCAAAGCCATACTCAGCCAGGGTCTCACGAACTTCCATCTCAACCAGCTCAAGCAGCTCAGGATCGTCCACTTGGTCGGTCTTGTTCAGGAAAACGATGATTGCGGGCACGCCTACCTGACGAGCCAGCAGCAGATGCTCCTTAGTCTGTGCCATGGGGCCATCGGTAGCAGCGATAACCAGGATAGCGCCATCCATCTGCGCAGCACCGGTGATCATGTTCTTAATGTAGTCAGCATGGCCGGGGCAGTCCACGTGTGCATAGTGGCGCTTGTCGGTCTCATACTCAACGTGAGCGGTGTTGATTGTGATACCACGCTCTCTCTCTTCCGGAGCCTTATCGATATCTGCATAGTCCTCGAACTTTGCATAGCCCTTGTTTGCAAGGTACTTGGTGATAGCTGCGGTCAGAGTGGTCTTACCATGGTCAACATGGCCGATCGTACCAATGTTAACATGGGGTTTGGTTCTGTTAAAATGTTCTTTTGCCATTGGAATTTCCTCCTTAAGAATTTACAATAGTCAATTGTCATTGCTATTCTATCAAAATCGAATAAAAATAGCAAGCATTTTTTATTGATTTATCGAATTATCAGTCTTTTTTAGCGCGCTCGCTGATAATGCTCTCAGAAATGGACTTGGGAACAGGCTCATAGCCGTCCGGCTCCATGGTGTACTGGCCACGACCCTGGGTCTTGGAACGCAGGTCGTTTACATAGCCAAACATCTCAGACAGCGGTACGCGAGCATTGATCTGCTTTGCGCCGTTGCGGTCCTCCATACCCTGGATCTGGCCACGGCGGGAGTTCAGGTCGCCGATAACATCGCCCATGTATTCCTCAGGAACGATAACAACAACCTTCATCATGGGCTCCAGAATGATGGGACCGGCCTTCTTGGCAGCGTCCTTAAATGCCATAGAACCGGCGATCTTAAAGGCCATCTCAGAGGAGTCAACCTCGTGGTAAGAACCATCGTACAGCTCTACGCGAACATCTACCACATTGTAGCCTGCCAGAATACCGCTCTTCATAGCGCCCTGGATACCGGCGTCTACCGCAGGGATATACTCCTTGGGGATGGAACCGCCGACGATCTGGTTCACGAATTCATAGCCCTTGCCGATACCGGTCTCCGGATCAATGTTGGGCATAATGCGGATCTTACAGTGACCATACTGGCCGCTACCACCGGACTGACGCTTATACTTGGTATCGGAAGCTGCTTCCTTGGTGATGGTCTCTTTGTAAGCCACCTGGGGAGCGCCAACATTGGCCTCTACCTTGAACTCGCGCATCAGACGGTCAACGATGATCTCCAGGTGCAGCTCGCCCATGCCGGCGATGATGGTCTGGCCTGTCTCTTCATCGGTGTAAGCCTTAAAGGTGGGGTCCTCTTCTGCCAACTTGGCAAGACCCAGGCCCATCTTTTCCTGACCGGCCTTGGTCTTAGGCTCAATGGCAACACGGATCACGGGATCCGGGAAGTTCATGGACTCCAGAATAATGGGATGATTCTCGTCACACAGGGTATCACCGGTGGTGGTGTTCTTCAGACCTACGGCAGCAGCGATGTCGCCGGCGTAGCAGGTGGGAATATCCTCACGGTGATTGGAGTGCATTTGCAGAATACGACCCATTCTCTCCTTATGACCCTTTACAGAGTTGTAGCAGGGAGAGCCTGCGTCAATGGTACCGGAATATACACGGAAGAAGCAGATCTTACCAACGAAGGGGTCGGTAGCGATCTTGAACGCCAGAGCAGCAAAAGGCTCTGTGTCGGAAGAGTGACGATACTCCTCCTCGTCCGTGTCCGGATTTACGCCCTTAATGGACTCAACATCCGTGGGGGCAGGCATATAATCTACGATTGCGTCCAGCAGGGGCTGTACACCCTTGTTACGGTAGGAAGTACCGCAGGTGATGGGCACCATCTTGTTGGCAATGGTAGATTTTCTGATGGTCTTTTTGATCTCGTCAACAGTCAACTCTTCACCGGCGAAATACTTCTCCATCAGCGCGTCGTCCATCTCGGCGACATGCTCGATGAGCTGCTCGCGGTACTTCTGCGCCAATTCCATCATATCCTCAGGAATGGGCTCACGGCGAACATCGTTACCCAGATCGTCATAATAAATCTCGGCGTCCATATTCACCAGGTCCACAATCCCGCGGAAAGTGTCTTCCGCGCCGATGGGCAACTGAATGGGCAGTGCATTGCACTTGAAACGGTCATTGACCATATCCAGTACATTGTAGAAATCTGCGCCCATAATGTCCATCTTATTGACATAGATCATTCTCGGTACATGGTACTCGTCAGCCTGACGCCATACGGTCTCAGACTGGGGCTCAACGCCACCCTTGGCGCACAGAACGGTAACGGAACCGTCCAACACACGCAGGGAACGCTGCACCTCTACGGTGAAGTCCACATGCCCGGGGGTATCGATGATATTGATTCTGTGCTTCTTCCAGAAGCAAGTGGTAGCAGCGGAAGTAATGGTAATACCGCGCTCCTGCTCCTGCGCCATCCAGTCCATGGTTGCTGTACCATCATGGGTCTCACCGATCTTATGGTTAATACCCGTGTAATACAGGATACGCTCGGTGGTGGTGGTTTTACCAGCATCAATATGCGCCATGATACCAATATTTCTTGTCATTTCAAGAGATACTTTTCTCGGCATAATATCCTCCTAACAAACTGAATGGCTTAATATCTGAAATGAGCAAACGCCTTGTTTGCCTCAGCCATCTTATGGGTATCGTCGCACTTTTTGGCAGCGCCGCCGGTCTTATTGGTAGCATCCATAATCTCGGCTGCCAGGCGCTCCTTCATGGTTCTCTCAGAACGCTGACGCGCATAGAGAGTGATCCAGCGCAGACCCAGGGTCTGGCGCCGTTCCGGACGAACCTCAAGCGGTACCTGGTAGGTCGCACCGCCTACACGGCGAGCCTTAACCTCCAGTACGGGCATAACATTCTCCATGGCAGCTTCAAAAGTTTCCAGGGGATCATTACCCGTCTTTTCTTTGATGATGTCGAAAGCGTCGTACACGATCTTCTGTGCGACACCTTTTTTACCATCGTACATAACGTTGTTGATCAGGCGTGTAACAAGCTTAGAGTTGTACAGCGGATCAGGCAGAACGTCACGCTTAGCGATCTGGCCTCTTCTTGGCATCTTCGCTTCCCTCCTTCATTATCATTGATGAGTTCATAGGTACTCGAGTTTTCCCGTGGAGCCAACAAAAAGGTCATACACTGTATAGCTATATAAAGTATATAAACTTTTGCCGGATTTCCAAACAAGAAGATCAAACTCAGCCGGGCTGAGCTTGGTGGATCCTTAACGGATCGGCGCTGCTCTTATTTCTTAGCAGCCTTCGGTCTCTTGGCGCCGTACTTAGAGCGGCCCTGCATTCTGCCGTTCACGCCCTGGGTATCAAGAGTACCGCGAATGATGTGGTAACGCACACCGGGAAGGTCCTTTACACGGCCGCCGCGGATCATAACTACAGAGTGCTCCTGCAGGTTGTGACCTACGCCGGGAATGTAAGCGGACACTTCAATGCCGTTAGACAGACGCACTCTGGCAATCTTACGCAATGCAGAGTTCGGCTTCTTCGGAGTTGCAGTCTTGACTGCGGTGCAAACGCCGCGCTTCTGGGGAGAATTGTTATCGGTCATAACATTCTTCTTGGTGTTCAGCCCCTTCAGCAGAGCCGGTGTTTTGGACTTTTTCTCCAGCGTCTTACGACCTGTTCTTACAAGTTGGTTAAAGGTAGGCAATCGTTTATCTCCTTTCAAATTATTTTGTACGCTTTTGCGCACAAAACACAAATTTGGCAAAGCAAATTTGCATTTTCTGCTCAAAAACGCACCTACTGGGGCAGAACTTTACGGTTCTGCCCCGGTAAATGGTCAATTTTCGGCTAAATTCGATGGGATTTGGGCTGATTTAGCGCAAATCGCACACCGACAATTTAGCATTATATCACTCGGACATACTGTTTGTCAAGAGCTCTTGCAGCTGTTCCAGGTTCAAAATTTCCTCGCTGCCCTCAGCGGAGAAATAGCTGGGCACCACATCCACCTTGTCAAACACCTGCATACCGGTACCGGCGGGCACCAGCTTACCGATGATTACATTTTCCTTCAGACCGATCAGCGGATCCACCTTGCCCTTGATAGCGGCGTCGGTAAGCACGCGGGTGGTCTCTTGGAAGGAGGCGGCGGACAGGAAGGAGTCGGTAGCCAGAGACGCCTTGGTAATACCCATCAGGATCGGGATATAAGTGGCGTGCTTCAAAGTGGTCTCACCCAAAGCGATCCGCTTGTCGATGGCCTCATTGGCCTCGTCTACCTGAGCCACATCCACCATGGTGCCGGACACCAGATCGGTATCACCGGCATCGTCCACGGTGCACTTCTTAAGCATCTGACGAACGATAACCTCAATGTGCTTGTCGTTAATATCAACACCCTGGGTACGGTAAGCGAACTGTACTTCCTTAATTAGGTAGTTATAAACAGCCTCTTCGCCCAAGATAGCCAAAACATCGTGGGGGTTCACGGCGCCGAGCGTCAGCTCCTCGCCCTTCTTCACATGGGCGCCCTCAACAATGTGCTCGCACAGGCGGGCACCGTAGGGGATCAGATACTTCTTCTCTTCCCCGTCCTCGCCGGTCACAATGGCGTGGCGGCTCTTCTTGATCTCCTCAAAATGAACCACACCGTCGATCTCAGACAGAATGGCCAGCTGCTTGGGCTTTCTGGCCTCGAACAGCTCCTCTACACGGGGCAGACCCTGTGTAATATCGGCACCACCGGCAACACCGCCGGTATGGAAGGTACGCATGGTCAACTGTGTACCCGGCTCACCGATGGACTGGGCGGCGATGATACCCACGGCCTCACCTACCTGAACCGGCTCGTTAAAGGCCAGGTTGGCGCCGTAGCACTTGCAGCACACGCCGTGGTGGGACTTACAGGTGATCAGAGAACGAATCTTTACGGACTCGATACCGGCGTCCACAATACGCTTGGCGTCTTCCTCTGTCATCATACGATCCGGCTCCATCAGCACTTCGCCGGAGTTAGGATCGATCACCGGGTCTACAACGAAACGACCGGTGAGGCGCTCCTCCAACGGCTCCAGTACACGGTTGCCGTCCATGATCTTGCTTACGATAATACCATCGTGGCAGCCGCAATCCTGGTCGCGAATGATTACATCCTGGGATACATCTACCAGACGGCGGGTCAGGTAACCGGAGTCTGCGGTACGCAGTGCGGTATCGGCCAAACCTTTACGGGCACCACGGGAGGAAATGAAGTATTCCAGAATATTCAGACCCTCACGGTAGTTGGCACGAATGGGAACCTCAATGGTCTTACCGGCGGTATTGGCGATCAAACCACGCATACCGGCCAGCTGACGCAGCTGAGAGGTACTACCACGGGCACCGGAGTCTACCATCATGTGAATGGGGTTATGGGCGCCGTCAAAGTTACTGGTCAGCTCGTTAGACACCTTGTTGGTGCAGTCCTCCCAAGCCTTAATAACGGCAGAAGAACGCTCCTCGTTGGTGATCAAGCCGTAGTTGTAGTTGGTGGTAATCTCGTCCACCCGCTTCTCGGCCTCGTCCAGGTACTCCTTCTTCTTCTCCGGGATCAAGGCGTCCACAACGGCTACGGTGGTGCCGGAAATGGTGGAATACTTATAGCCCTGCGCCTTCAAAGCGTCCAGCACCTTAGATGCCACGGCCACACCGTGCACGCGAATGCACTTCTCGGCGATTTGGCCCAGCTGCTTCTTCTTTACAACAAAGCTGATCTCCGGTACAAACTCATTCTCCGGATCGGAACGATCCACAAAACCCAGGTCCTGAGGCACCGGGGCGTTAAAGATCACACGACCGATGGTCGTCTTAACCAGGTGCTCGTGCACTTCCCCGTCCACTTCCTTGGAGAAGCGGATCAGGCACTCGGAGTGCAGACCCAATGAGCCTTCCTGGTAGGCCATCATGGCCTCGTCCTTATCTCTGTAAATATTATAGCGGGTATATTCGTTGCCCTGGGCGTCTTTCTCCACCGTGGGGCAGCCCGGCTCGCCGCCCTTAATCATGGTCAGGTAATAGGAACCGATCACCATATCCTGGGTAGGCACGGTCACCGGCTTACCGTCAGAGGGCTTCAGCAGGTTGTTGGCAGCCAGCATCAACATTCTGGCCTCTGCCTGCGCCTCTGCGGAAAGGGGCACGTGCACAGCCATCTGGTCGCCGTCGAAGTCTGCGTTAAATGCGGTACATGCCAGCGGGTGCAGCTTAATTGCGCGACCCTCTACCAGCACCGGCTCAAAGGCCTGAATACCCAAACGGTGCAGGGTAGGTGCACGGTTAAGCATCACCGGGTGATCCTTAATGACCACTTCCAGAGAGTCCCAAACGGCCGGGTTGTTGGCACGCTCCACCATCTTACGGGCAGACTTAATATTAGAGGCCACGCCGGTCTCTACCAGCCGCTTCATCACAAAGGGCTTAAACAGCTCGATCGCCATTTCCTTCGGCAGACCGCACTGGTGCATCTTCAATTCCGGGCCAACCACGATTACGGAACGGCCGGAGTAATCAACACGCTTACCCAGCAGGTTCTGACGGAAGCGACCCTGCTTACCTTTCAGCATGTCAGACAGGGACTTCAGCGGACGGTTGTTGGGGCCGGTGACCGGACGGCCGCGGCGGCCGTTGTCGATCAGGGCGTCCACAGACTCCTGGAGCATACGCTTTTCGTTGCGCACGATAATATCCGGTGCGCCCAGCTCCAGCAGCTTCTTCAAACGGTTGTTTCGGTTAATAACGCGGCGATACAGGTCGTTCAGATCAGAGGTGGCAAAACGGCCGCCGTCCAGCTGAACCATAGGGCGAATATCCGGGGGGATTACCGGGATGGCATCCAGGATCATCCACTCCAGCTTATTGCCGCTCTGATAGAATGCATTGACCACATCCAGGCGCTTGAGCAGACGCACACGCTTTTGACCGGTAGCAGTCTCCAGCTCCTCGGTCAGCTCATCCCGCAGGGCTTTCACATCAATGTCTTGCAGCAGCTTTTTGATGGCCTCGGCGCCCATGCCGGCCTCAAAGTCGTCCTCATAACGCTCGCGCATTTCTGCATATTCTTTTTCGTTAAGGATCTGCATTTTCTCCAGCGGGGTGTCGCCGGGATCCGTTACGATATACAGTGCAAAGTACAGCACCTTCTCCAAATAACGGGGACTCAGATCCAGTACCAGCCCAAGGCGGCTGGGAATGCCCTTAAAATACCAAATGTGAGACACGGGAGCCGCAAGTTCAATGTGACCCATACGCTCACGGCGTACCTTGGCCCGGGTGATCTCTACGCCGCAGCGCTCGCAGACCTTGCCCTTATAGCGTACTCTCTTATATTTGCCGCAGTGGCACTCCCAGTCCTTCATGGGGCCGAAAATGCGCTCGCAGAACAAACCGTCCCGCTCCGGCTTCAGCGTTCTGTAATTGATGGTCTCCGGCTTGGTGACCTCGCCGTAGGACCACTCCCGAATCTGCTCGGGAGACGCCAGACCGATTTTGATCGAGCTGAATTCGTTTTCTTTATTCTCCATCATGGAAGCACTCCTTTATATATAATGTAGTGTCGGAATGGCGTTTACGCGTCGGCCCCGTCGTCCGAATCGTCGTCCAGGGCGTTTGCAAACAAATCTGCAAACGAATCCGCTGCGTCTGCACCTGCTTCCTCGCCGGCTTCTTCCGCATTCTCAATGCCAAAGCCCTCGCTGCCCTCGTCAAAGTCATTGACGGTGGTGAACGCCTTGTCATCAATAGGCTGAATACCGGTGCCATCGTCCAGATCCTGCTTGAGCTCTACTTCCTCGCCGTTGGCGTCATACACACGAGTATCCAGACCCAGTGCCTGCAGCTCCTTAAACAGAACCTTGAAGGATTCCGGCGTGCCTGCCTTGGGGATATTCTCGCCCTTAACAATGGCCTCATAAGCCTTCACACGACCCACAACATCATCGGACTTCACCGTCATGATCTCTTGCAGGGTGTAAGCAGCGCCGTATGCCTCCAGTGCCCAAACTTCCATCTCACCGAAACGCTGGCCGCCGAACTGGGCTTTACCACCCAAAGGCTGCTGGGTGACCAGGCTGTAAGGACCGGTGGAACGGGCATGAATCTTATCATCTACCAGGTGATGGAGCTTCAGGTAATACATATAGCCCACGGTCACCGGGTTATCAAACTTTTCGCCTGTACGGCCGTCGGTCAGGGTAGTCTTACCGTCCTCACGCAGACCGGCCAATTTCAGACACTCACGAATGTCGTCCTCATGAGCACCGTCAAATACGGGGGTCATCATCTTCCAGCCCAGTGCCATAGCGGCATAGCCCAGATGCACCTCCAGCACCTGCCCGATGTTCATACGAGAAGGTACGCCCAAGGGGTTCAATACAATATCCAACGGGCGACCGTCCGGCAGGAACGGCATATCCTCCTGGGGCAGTACCCGGGACACAACGCCCTTGTTACCGTGACGACCGGCCATCTTATCACCGGCCTGGATCTTACGCTTCTGGGCGATATAAACGCGAACCACTTTGTTCACGCCGGGGCTCATTTCATCGCTGTTGGCACGGGTGAACACCTTAACATCCACCACAATACCATACTCGCCATGGGGCACACGCATGGAGGTGTCACGCACCTCGCGGGCCTTCTCACCGAAGATGGCACGCAGCAGCCGCTCCTCTGCGGTCAGCTCCGTCTCGCCCTTGGGGGTCACTTTACCCACCAAAATATCGCCGCTGTGTACCTCGGCGCCGATGCGGATAATACCGTCCTCGTCCAGATCCTTCAGCGCGTCCTCGCCCACATTGGGAATATCGCGGGTGATCTCCTCCGGACCCAGCTTGGTGTCTCTGGACTCCACCTCGTGCTCCTCAATGTGAATGGAAGTATAAACATCGTCCCGCACGATCTTCTCGTTGATCAATACGGCGTCCTCGTAGTTGTAGCCTTCCCAGGTCATAAAGCCGATCAGGGCGTTCTTACCCAGAGAAACCTCACCATTGCAGGTGGCGGGACCGTCGGCGATCACCTGGCCGTCCTCTACCTGCTGGTGCAGGGAGACGATGGGCCGCTGGTTGATACAGGTGCCCTGGTTGGAGCCGCTAAACTTTACCAACTCGTAATGGTCGATCTCACCGGAAGCGGTCTTAATATCAATGGTACGAGCGTCTACGGCGCACACGGTGCCGCCACGCTTGGCAATGACCACCACGCCGGAGTCGTAAGCTGCCTTATACTCCATACCGGTACCCACCACCGGGGCCTCGGTCTTCAGCAGCGGCACAGCCTGGCGCTGCATGTTGGCGCCCATCAGTGCACGGTTGGCGTCATCGTTCTCCAAAAACGGAATCATAGCCGTAGCTACGGATACAACCATCTTGGGGGATACATCCATGTAATCCACCCGCTCCGGGGGCAGGGTCAGGAACTCGTCCCGATGGCGGCAGGTAACACGGCGGTTGGTGAAGTGACCTTCCTCGTCCAGAGGCTCATTGGCCTGGGCCACAACGAACTCGTCCTCCACATCGGCGGTCATGTAGACCACCTCATCGGTGACCACACCGGTCTCTTTGTCCACTTTACGGTACGGTGCCTCAATGAAGCCGTACTCATTCAGCCGGCTATAGCAAGCCAAATAAGAGATCAGGCCGATGTTGGGTCCTTCGGGAGTCTCAATGGGGCACATTCTGCCGTAATGGGTATAGTGTACATCTCGCACCTCAAACCCGGCGCGGTCACGGGACAGACCGCCGGGGCCCAGTGCGGATAGACGGCGCTTATGGGTCAGCTCCGCCAAGGGGTTGTTCTGGTCCATAAACTGGGACAACGGAGAGGAGCCGAAGAACTCACGAATGGCAGCCACCACCGGGCGAATGTTAATCAGTGCCTGGGGGGTAATGGCGTCCTCGTCGTCCTGTGCCTGCAAAGTCATACGCTCACGAATCACGCGCTCCATACGGGTAAAGCCGATACGGAACTGGTTTTGCAGCAACTCGCCTACCGCGCGGATACGACGATTGCCCAGATGGTCAATGTCGTCCGTGGTGCCTACACCGCAAGCCAGGTTGCAGAGATAAGACACGGTAGCAAAAATATCGTCTGTGGTAATGTGCTTGGGCACCAGGTCGTCCTGCTTAATGCGGATCTCCTCTTTCAGTGCCTTTTCATCATCGCCGCACTTCTCCAGGATCTCTGCCAGCACAGCATAGCTGACCTTTTCGCGGATACCCAGAGGGGTGCAGTCAAAGTCCACATATTTCTTGATATCGACCATGCCGTTGGACACAACTTTTACCTTGTTGCCGTCCACATCGACAAATGCAAACATAACACCTGCATCCTCGATCTCCATGGCCTTGATCTTGTCGATCTTCTCACCGGCGTCTGCCAAGAACTCACCTTGGGGAGAAATCACCGGTTCTGCCAGGATCTGGCCGTTCAGGCGGTCAGCCATACCCAGCTTTTTGTTATACTTGTAACGACCCACTCGGGACAGATCGTACCGGTGCGGGTCAAAGAACAGGCCGTCCAAGTGAGCCTGTGCCGTCTCCAAAGTGGGCGGCTCGCCGGGACGCAGGCGCTTGTACACCTCCAGGAGTGCCTCCTCCTGGTTCTTGGTGGTGTCCTTCTCAATGGTGGCCACCAAGCGCTCATCCTCACCGAAATAGTCAATGATCTCATGATCGAGACCCAGACCCAACGCACGCAGGAAAGTGGTGATAAAGATCTTGCGGTTTTTATCAATGCGCACATAGAACAGGTCGTTGGCGTCTGTCTCATACTCCAGCCATGCGCCCCGGTTGGGGATCACGGTGTTGGTATACAGTTCCTTACCGGTCTTGTCATGGTCCATGTGGTAATACACGCCGGGGGAACGCACCAGCTGAGACACAATGCAGCGCTCTGCACCGTTGATTACAAAAGTGCCGGCATCCGTCATCAGCGGGAAGTCGCCCATGAAGATGATGTTCTCCTTCACCTCACCGGTCTCTTTGTTCTGCAAGCGGGCACGGACCTTCAGCGGTTTGGCGTAAGTCACATCCCTTGCCTTACACTGGGCAATGGTGTACTTGGGGTCCTCGTCCATGGTGTAGTCGATAAAGTCCAACACCAGATTGCCTGTATAATCCGTGATGGAACCAATGTCGCGGAACACCTCTTCCAAACCTTCATCCAGGAACCACTGATACGATTTCTTCTGCACTTCAATGAGGTTGGGCATTTGCATCACTTCATTGATCTTTGCAAAACTCTTTCGTGTTGTGGTGCCGAGCTGCACGTCTTTCACGTTCAACATAAAAGGGGTCACTCCAATCTTTTTTTCTCAGAAAAAAGTCGAAATCCAGCGCCGATCCGCTGCCGCGGGCCTAAAGTTTTTCGCACGGCCCGGCAGGGGCGCGCATATACTCGTGCGCATAAATTTCCATTTTAATCGTGCATATAATATAGACGAACAAGCCCGGAAAGTCAACAATTATTTTTATATAAATTCCACAAAATGAAAAACTTTTTGATACACGCCACCGTGTGCTTCTTGTTTTTCGTCACTTTGCACAAGAATTTTTCAAAAAATTCTACAAATCGGAGCGCTAAAAATTGATTTCTTCTCTCCCCTTATGGTATAATAGACGGCAAGAAAATCAACTGGAGCGAACCATGAAACAAAACTGTAAGCGTATCTTCTCTCTGCTGCTGTGCGCCGCTTTGGTGTGCGCCCTGTTTGCCGGTTGCGGCGGACGGAACAAGCAGCTGGATATTATCTACCCCATCACCGGCAATATCACCAGCTTTGACCCTCAGGTGGCTGCCACGCAGGATGAATACCTGCTCGCGGAGAACTGCTATGAGGGGCTGGTGCGTGTGGAGGACGACGGCACGGTCAAGCCGGCTGTGGCTGCGGACTGGACAGTGAGCACCGACCAAAAGACCTACACCTTCCATCTGCGCCAGGGACTGAAGTGGCACCTGACGGACGCAGTAACCGAGCGTATGGGCAAAAACTGGGATCCGGACATTACCGCCCATGATTTTGTTTTTGCACTTCAGCGCGCCGTGTCACCCCAAACTGCCTGTCCCCTGTACCCTGCCCTGTCCGGCATTGCCGGTGCGCAGCAGGTGTACACCAAACAGAAGAGCGCCTCTGCGCTGCAAGTAAAGGCCACGGACGATTACACCTTGGTGATCACCCTACGCACCCCGGACGCCGGGTTCTTTTCTACCCTGTCCGGCGCAGCAGCCATGCCCTGCAATAAAGAATTCTTTACCGCCACCAAGGGCCGCTACGGCCTGGGCACGGAGTATTCTCTCTTTAACGGCCAATTTTATGTAAAGAATCAACTGGACACCTCTTATACCCTGAACAAAAATGAAGAATACAAGGGCGCCAACCCCACGAAGGTGGACAATATCACCCTGAATATCAAAGACGAAAACAGCAAGGTACCGGAGAAGTTGGAAAGCGGTTACTACGACGCCGCCTTTCTCACCGGCAGTGAGTACGGCGCCCTGAAAAAGAAGGACGACCTGACCGCTATCCCCTATGCCAACACCACCTGGGCGTTTTTGCTTAACACCAACCAAGGCAGCCTGTCCAATGAAAAAATGCGCCGAGCCATCTGCCTGAGCCTGTCCCCGGCAGATACAAAAAACAGCAAGTATCTGCAGGCGTCCACCGGCATTACCCCGCCCAGTACCACGGTAGACGGCGGCACGGTGACCACCGCCAAAAGCAACCTGGTGCCTGCCAGGGACGCTGCCCGGGCCCAAACCCTGTGGAAAGCCGGGTTAGAGGAAACCGGGCTGACCACCGTAGCGCTGACAGTCATTACCACCCCGGAGATGGACGCTTACGCCAAGGCGCTGGTACAGGGGGTGCAAAGCAGCTTGGGCACCGTAACCACCTACGGCAACGGCACCGGCATTGCCTTTTCCCTGAAGATTGAAACCATGACCAAAGCGGAGATGGAGAGCCAGATGGCCGCAGGCACCTACGACATTGCCTTGTACCCTATGGAGGCCGCCAGCCAAAGCCCGGTGACCTTCCTGTCCGACCTGCTCTCCACCAACTATATGAAGCTGCAAAGCGATAAAATCGAACGGGCGCTGACAGTGGCCAAGAACGCCACGGCCGGCACGGCCACCGCCGCCTGCCGAGCCTGCGAGCAGGCACTGATCCAAACCGGCGCCGTGCTGCCGGTATTCTATGAGTCTGCCTACTATGTGATGGCTGGAGGCGTCAGCGGCGTTCAGTTCCACCCGGGCAGCGGGAGGGTCTCCTTTGTTGAAGCGGTCAGAGCATAATAAGCGGTACGCTATGGTCTTTTGGGTGCTCAGTGTGGTGTGTATGGGTGTAATCTTCTACCTGTCCTCCCGCACAGCGGACCAATCCAGCCGTGAGAGCGGCGCCGTACTGGCCTGGCTCACCCGCCTGTTGGGCGATGGTCGGCTCACAGACTTTTTGGTGCGCAAATCCGCACACTTTTTGGAATACACCGGGCTGTGCCTGCTGCTGAGCTTTGCCTGCGCAGCCACCTGGGGACGCCGGTACACGGCCGTCAGCCTGCCCCTTGCCAGTCTGTATGCAATTACCGACGAGGTGCACCAGCGCTTTGTGCCCGGGCGTTCCTGCCAGGCGACGGACTGGGCCATTGACACCGCCGGTGCAGCTCTTGGCCTGCTGTGTGCCGGGGTGCTGCTGTGGCTTTGGCTACGCTATCGTACCAAAAAGCACGACAAGAATTGACATTGCCGCCAAATCGTATATAATATAGGACATATTCTTAAAATTAAGAGCGAGGAAACAACATGAATGTATTGATTTACGACACGGAAGAACAGATCGGCATTGCAGCCGGTAACTATATGTGCGGCCAGGTGCTGGCAAAGCCCAACTCCGTACTGGGTCTGGCCACCGGCTCCACCCCGCTGAAGCCCTACAACCACATGATCCGCCTGTACGAGCAGGGTGCTGTGGACTTCTCCAAAGTGACCACTTTTAACCTGGACGAATACTGCAAGCTGGATGTGGAAGACAAAAATTCCTACCACTCCTTTATGCACGAAAATCTGTTTGACCATATCAATATCCCGGAGGAGCGCATTCACTTTTTGGACGGCAACGCAGCGGACTTAGAGGCCGAGTGCAAGCGGTACGAGGAGAGCATTCGCGCTGCCGGCGGCATTGATATTCAGCTGCTGGGTATCGGCTCCAACGGCCACATTGCCTTTAACGAGCCCAGCGACTCCTTCCAGCGGTGGACCCATGTGGTGTCCCTTAAGGAGAGCACCATTCAGGACAACAGCCGCTTCTTTAACACCATTGAGGAGGTGCCCACCCAAGCACTGACCATGGGCATTGGCTCCATTATGCAGGCCAAGCGCATTCTGATCATCGCCTTGGGCGAGCACAAGGCCAAAGCCATCAAGCAGGTAATCTCCGGCAATGTGACCCCGGAATGCCCCGCCTCTGTGTTGCAGTTCCATACGGATGTAACGCTGATGCTGGATCGGGGCGCCGCTTCCCTGCTGTAACATTTTGAAATCAGGTGATTGAGTATGAATAAAGGGATCAAAGCAGCGCTGGCGCTGGGTCTGTGCTGCGTTACCGCCGCCGGGCTGTTTGGCTGCACCAAGGCTGCCCCGAAGGAGACCACCCAGCCCGCCACGGTCACTGACCGGCCCGCTGCCACCGCGGCAGACACCACGGTGCCGGAGAGCACCACAAATGCTTCTACCGACACCACTACAAAACCGGCAGAAACCACCACCAAAAAGGCAAAAGAAGACAGCGGAAGCGCCTACACCGTCAACCAGGCGCTGGACGCCCTGACCAACTACTACGGCAAGGGCTACGATGTGGACGGCACCGTGTCTGAGGGCAACAACTACTATTTTGCCGTTTATAAAAACAAAAAGAAGTACGCCTCCGTCAAAGTCAATATGCAGACCGGCGATGCGGTGGAAACCCGCACCAAGGACGGCGCGACGGCCAACTTCAATGTATTTGTATAAGGAGGCTCCTATGGATAAGGAAAAGTTTTATATCACCACGCCCATTTACTACCCCTCCGGCAATCCCCACATCGGGCACTGCTACACCACCGTGGCCTGCGACTCCATCGCCCGCTTTCGGCGCATGCAGGGGTATGATGTGCTCTTTCTCACCGGTACGGACGAGCACGGTCTGAAAATTGAGCAAAAGGCCGCCGAGAAAGGCGTGACCCCCAAGGCGTATGTGGACGAGATCGTAGCCGTCTTTAAGAAGCTGTGGTCCTACATGAACATCAGCTATGACCGCTACATTCGCACCACCGACGATTACCATATAGAGACGGTACAGAAAATCTTTAAGGAACTGTACGACCGGGGCTATATTTACAAGGGCGAGTACAAAGGCAAATACTGCACCCCCTGCGAGAGCTTTTGGACGGAAAGCCAGCTGGTGGACGGCAAGTGCCCGGAGTGCGGCCGCGAGGTCACCGAGGCCGCTGAGGAAGCCTATTTCTTTAAGCTGTCCCCCTTTGCCGATCGGATCGAAAAGCTGCTGTTGGAGACGGATTATTTACAGCCTAAGAGCCGCGCGGTAGAGCTGGTCAACAACTTTATCAAGCCCGGTTTGGAAGATCTGTGCGTGTCCCGCACATCCTTTACCTGGGGCATTCCCGTCACCTTTGACCCGGGTCATGTGGTTTATGTGTGGGTAGACGCGCTCTCCAACTACATCAGCGCCCTGGGCTACCTGAATGACAAGTATGACGACTTTGACCGCTATTGGCCCGCCGATGTGCACATGGTGGCTAAAGATATTATGCGCTTCCACGCCATTATTTGGCCCGCCATGCTGATGGCGCTGGATCTGCCGCTGCCCAAGCACTTGGCAGTACACGGCTGGATCACCTTTAACGGTCAAAAGATGAGCAAATCCATCGGCAATGTGGTAGACCCGCTGGTGCTGGGCGAGCGCTACGGCGCAGACGCCATTCGCTACCACATTCTGCGAGAGATGGCGCTGGGCGCAGACAGCTCTTTTTCTAACGAAATTATGATCAACCGCATTAACGCGGACTTAGCGAACGATCTGGGCAACCTGGTGTCCCGCACCGTGGCTATGGCAGAGAAATACTTTGGCGGCACCTTGCCGGAATGCAGAGAAGCAGACGAAGAACTGGACGCCTCTCTCATTGACCCGGCACTGGAGCTGCGGGATAAAGTAGCCGCCTATATGGACGAGACCCAGTTGAACAACGCCCTGGCAGAGATCTTCAAGGTGATCTCCAGAGCCAACAAATATATTGACGAAACCACCCCCTGGATCTTGGGCAAGGACGAGAGCCGCAAGGCCCGGCTGGCCAGCGTGCTGTACAACCTGCTGGAGGTGATCCGGATCACCACCACCCTGCTGTCCTGCTTTATGCCCACCTCTATGCCCAAGGCCTGGGCGCAGATCGGCGCCACCGAGAACTTGATCACCTATGAGAACGCTGCCAAATTCGGCGTGCTGCCTGCCAATGTAACGGTGCACAAGGGTGATGCCCTGTTCCCCCGCATTGACACAGACAAGGAGATCGACGAACTGAATGCCTTAATTAAAGCCCAAATGGAGAAGGCCACCGCTGCCCAGCAGCCTAAGGCAGAGGTGCCCGGCGTGGCACAGATTGCCTTTGACGACTTTAGCAAGGTAGAGCTGCGCGTGGCAGAAATCACCGACTGTGAGCCCATTAAGCGGGCAAAGAAGCTGCTAAAACTGCAAGTGAACGACGGCGACGGCAGCCGTCAGATCGTCAGCGGCATTGCCCCCTGGTACAAGCCGGAGGACCTGATCGGTAAAAAAGTGGTGATCGTAGCCAACTTAAAGCCTGCCAAGCTGTGCGGCGAGATGAGCAACGGTATGCTTCTGGCCGGCGATGTAGGCGATCATGATGTGCAGGTGCTGTTTGTGGACGGTATGCCCGCCGGCACCAAGATCCGCTAAAAAATCACAAAAGAGCGAGCAGTCTGCGGACCGGTCGCTCTTTTTTTATAAAGGAATTCGATTTATGAAAAACGCTCCGATTTTTGACACCCACGCCCATTATGACGATCCTCAATTTGACCCGGATCGGGAGCAGCTGCTCCGCCGGCTGCCCGACCAAGGCGTAGTGGGTGTGGTCAGCTGCGGCTGCGATCTGCCCTCCTCCCTGCAAAATCAGGCGCTGAGCCGCCAATATCCCTGGTTTTACTTTGCCGCCGGGTTCCACCCGGAGAATTTGGAAGGGGCCGATTTAGAGGACATAGAGCGCCTACGAACGCTGCTGGCGGACCCCAAGTGCGTGGCGGTTGGCGAGATCGGCTTAGACTACCACTGGATGGCCAGCGACAAAGACACGCAAACGGCCTTTTTCCGCCGTCAGATCCAGCTGGCAAAGGAAGTGGACAAACCCATTATCGTACACGACCGGGAAGCCCATGGTGACACGCTGGAGCTGCTGCAAGCCTTGCAGCCCAAAGGCGTAGTGCACTGTTTCTCCGGCAGCAAGGAAATGGCAAAGGAGATCATCAAACTGGGCATGTACATCGGCCTGAACGGTGTGGCCACCTTTAAGAACGCCCGCAAAGCGCTGGAGGTGGTGGAAACGATCCCCTTAGAACGCCTGGTGTTGGAAACGGACTGTCCTTACCTGGCGCCGGAGCCTTGCCGCGGGCAGCGCAATAACTCTGCCCTGATCCCCCACATTGCCACACGCATTGGGCAGGTGCTGGGGCTGTCTGCCCAGGCTGTGCTGCGCCAAACAGAAGAAAACGCCCGCGCACTGTATGGTCTGTAAGTCTAAACAAATAGAGAGCCACAAAAACCGTTACCGGTCTCTGTGGCTCTCTATTTGTGTTGGATCGCCTGCTTACAGACTCTTGATAAAGTCAAGGACTTTCTTCTGATCCTCTTTGTCTATCACGCACAGGCGGAACAGGGTCTCCCACTCCTCTTTGTTCAACTCGCCCAAGCGGTTGATAAAGTTGACGATGCCATTTTGGTCCTCTTTGTCCATAATCCGCAGACGAAACAGCACCATACGCTCTACATTACTAAGCTCGGCAATACCGTCATTGATCTGGCCCTTCAAATAGCTGGAGGGCTGCTCGTTATTGGCATCGTAAGCCACGCCTTCGTCATGTAGCGTATCTGCGGTGTTGCTTGCAGCGCTTTTCAGGCCCAGCAGGTAGTCCACGCTCACCTCGTAGGCATTGGCAATCCTACACAGCAGGGGGTATTTGGGGTGGCTCTTTCCGGTCTCATAATACGCATAAGTGCTGCGATTTACATGAAATAGCTTAGAGGCCTCCTCTTGGGTCATACCTGCGTTCTCACGCAGACGAGTCAGCATGGCCGGCAGGCCATTGCCCTCTCTCGCATTACTGGGTTTTTGTTGTTTTGTTTCGTTGTTCATAAGTGCTTCCCGATCTCCTCTCTCTCGGTCTTGGTCATTGGTCGATTATTTTGATCGTTATTCGATATGGGCCGTGTTCTTTTTTCACAGCGTGACAAGTTTACACAATTTTTCCGAATTTGTCAAGGGTTTCGCCAACATTTTCCGGTTACAAAAAATTGACAATGCCGTGATAAAATGATATTATAAAGCAAAACAAGCGAAAAAGCGCGTAATACCGCCAAATATTTAAGGAACGGTGATGACTAAAATGACAAAAAAACTTTTAGCCTTTTTTTGGCAATTTGTCTGTTAATGACCACTTTAGCAATATTACCGACAAATGCCTTTTCCAAAAGTTATGCCGACCAGCTACGGGACAAAGGCTTCCCGGAAAGCTACATCAGCAAGCTGGTGAGCCTGCACAATAAGTACCCCAAATGGGATTTTCAGCCGCTGAAAACCGGACTGAATTTCACCGCTGCCGTTAAAGCAGAGCGCTCCCCCCACTCTAAGCAACTGATTGAGCGTCAATCTTCTCTGTCTGCCGCCTATTACTGCAGCTGCGCCTCCTGCAAGAACAAGCCCCAGGAAGGCTCCAGCTGGTACTCTGCCTCACAAAACGCGGTGATGCACTATATGGATCCCCGCAACTTCTTTGATGAGAAACATATTTTCCAGTTTGAATCCACCGCATATAATGCCAATCAGACCAAAGCCGGGGTGGAGACCATTCTCTCCCCTACCTGGATGCACAATTCCCTGATCAACTACCTAACCACTGACGGCAAGACCCGCAAGAGCTATGACAGCAAGACCAAGTATTCCGACGCGATTTTGGCCGCCGCAAAAAACAGCGGTATGAGCGCCTATTATCTGGCCTCTAAAATCGTACAGGAGGTGGGCAGTACCAAAGCCACCACCGGCGGCGCCAGCGGCAACCGTGCGCCGTTTATCGGCATTTACAACTACTACAATATCGGCGCTTACAGCGGCGCGATGGACGGGCTGGAATGGGCTGCCGGTTATCTGCGCCTGGAGGAGGACGCCACCATTTACTCTGACTATGAAAACGGCAAGGTCAGCGGTACCAAGACCAAGGCTAAAAAGGGTCAGTATATGGTATGGCGCGCCAATGCGGGCAACTACTACCGGGTGCGCCTGTACACAGATAACGGCGGTAGCTACGCCACCGGCACCTCCGGCTATGTGCTCAAAAGCGCCTGCCGCACTAAGTACTTTAACTACGGCCGTCCCTGGAGCAATCCCTACAAATCCATTTACAACGGCGCAACATACATAGCAAACGGCTTCTCCAAGACCCAAAACACCGGCTATCTGCAAAAGTTCAATGTAGCCCCCGGCACGGCAGAGAAGCACAGCCACGAATATATGGCCAATGTACAGGCGGCGGCTTCTGAGTCTGTTACCACCTATAACGCCTATAAATCGGCTAAAATTCTGGACACGGCCAAGACCTTTATTATCCCCGTGTACAGCGGCATGCCCGCTTCCACCGCAGATGTGAACCACATTTCCACTTTTGCATCCGGCAGCACCACGACCACCACAAAGCCCTCCACCACCGCAGCAGCCAAGAACCAGGTCACCGGACTGACTCTGACCGGACGCACCCAGACCAGTTTAACATACAAGTGGAACAAGGTATCCGGCGCCACCAAATACTATATCGACATTACCAACAAAACCAAGGGTACCAACTTCTCCAAAACCGTCACCGGCACCAGCGCCACCCTGCACAACCTGACAGACACCCAAGAGTATGCCGTGCGGGTGCGAGCCTATGTAAAAGGCAAATACGGCCCTTACAGCGCCTACAACACCAAACACTGCCTACCCGGTAAAGTCAGCGGTGCTAAGGCAAAACGCCGTTCTGCGGCCTCTGTGGCCCTCCAGTGGGGCAAAAAGGCCGGTGCCGACGGCTACTATATCTATCGCTACGACAGCAGATCCAAAAAAACAACCAAGGTAGCTACGATCAAAGGTAACAAAACCACCGGCACCGTCAGCAAGCTGAAAGCCAACACCGCTTACACCTTCCAGGTGGCGGCGTACACCACAGACAGCAGCACCAAGACCGGCGCCAAAAGCAGCAAGGTCAGCACCAAAACACTGACCGCCACCCCAAAGATCAGCTCCGCCACCTCGCCTAAGTCTAAGAAGATCACGATTAAGTGGGGCAAAGTCGCGTGCAGCGGCTACCAGGTGCAATACTCCACCACCAAGAACTTTAAGCGGAATTTTCTGGACTTTACGGTAAAGAAGAGCGCCACCTCCAAGACCTTCTCCACCTACCGGGCCAAGACCACCTACTATGTGCGTATGCGTTCCTACCGCACCGAGGGCAAGAAAAAAGTCTACTCCCCCTGGAGCGTCACTAAGTCCGTTAAAGTGAAATAATAAGCATAACAAAACGCCCCGTGCAGTTCCAAACCGCACGGGGTATTTCTTTGCAAAACAAGGCGGGGAGTACCCGCCTTTAATATTTTAATCCTTATTTCTTTTTGCCGGATTTTTCCTCATACACGGCAGCCACGGTATCCACATCGCCGGAGGCAATAATATGCCCTTTCTCCAGCAAAATGGCTGTGTCGCAAATGGCCTTTACCTGCTGAATATTATGAGACACGAACAGCACGGTCACGCCCTGATCAAACATAGACTGGACCTTAGCCAAACTCTTTTTGCGGAAGCGGGCGTCGCCTACGGACAGCACCTCATCCAAAATCAGAATATCCGGCTCCACGGCCGTGGCAATGGAAAAGCCCAAGCGCGCTTTCATACCGGAAGAATAGTTCTTCAGCGGCACGTCAATAAACTTGCCCAGCTCGGAGAATGCCACAATCTCGTCATACTTGCTCTCCAAATACTCCCGGTTGTAGCCCAGAATGGCGCCGTACAGGAAAATATTTTCCTTACCGGTGTAGTTGGGGTCAAAGCCGGCGCCCAGCTCCAGCAAAGGCGCAATCACGCCTTTCTTTTTCACAGTACCCTCCGTAGGCTTGTATACGCCTACAATGGTCTTGAGCAGCGTGGATTTACCGGCACCGTTCAGGCCCAAAATGCCCAAATGCTGGCCCCGGCGCACCTGGAAGTTAATGTCCTGTAAGGCATAAAACTTCTTGAATTCCAGCTGACGCCTTAACAGCTTGATCACATATTCCTTTAAGTTGTCCACCTTTTCCTTATTCAGGTTAAAGGCCATGGTCACATTTTCAACAGAAATGACTACATCGTTGTCCATACGGTTCATCCTTTACAGTTCTTGCCCTTGCGTGCAAAGGCCACAATCCCGGAAATCGCCAGCAGCAGTCCGCCGGCACCCAGACACATATACAGCCAGTCGATCATATACCGAGTAGCAGCCGCACAAAGATACGCGGGAAAAATATACAGGTTTTTTTGGTGCAGCAGCACCAGCATGATCACAGCGCATAGCACCGTCACCAGTCCGGCGGCACAGATACCGTCTGCCGCCAGCAGACGCTGGAGCCGCTTGGCAGCGCCACTGCGCCTCAACAGCCATACCGCCAGCGCCACGCCGCAGCAGGCGATCACACCCCCTGCCACAGAGGCTCGCATACTAAGATTTACAAAGCTTTGCAGATCCGCCGCAAAAACCAGCGCCATACGGCCACCCATATAATCAGCAAATGCCTTGCCAAAGTCCTGCACCTGCGCCGTAGTGGCGCCGGGAGCTGCCTTGGCTGCCGCCGTTTCTAATGCGGTACGCACCTCTTGGAGCGCCGGCGCCAGCTTGGCCGAGCGATCCTCGCTTTTTAACATAACCCCCGCATAGGTCTGCACCGCCGTGCGCACGCCGTCCTTGGTGACTGCGTCTGCCACAGCCGTGTCCAGCCCGTACTCCAGGCAAAGATCCGCCGCATACTGGTGGACCTCCGTATAAAGGCCGTCCACATAAGTATCGCCGCCAAGGCTGCGCACCATACGCGCCGGGTTGCCAAAAAGCGCACCCACCAACACAGACAGGGTCAGCACGCCGGTAAAAAGAAACAGCAAAAACGCACTGCAACAAGCGCGTCGATCGTGCTTTTTGATCTTAATCATCGGTGCTCACCTCCACAGCCGGGCCGGAGGCCTTTTCACAAAACACATACAGCCGCTGATCCGCCAAGTTGCCAAAGGGCGACTGGGGATAGGTACAAAAAAGGATCAGCTTCTCCTTGTCCACCACAGACACATCTACGGATTCGTCCGAGGTGAGCACCTGGCGGTCCGTCACCCGGTAGGAGAAGTGCCCCCAGTTGGTGGAAAAGTCGATGAGGTCGCCTTTTTTCAGCTGTCCCAAGTTCCGAAACGCCGTTGTGTTGTACCCGGTGACAACGGTAGACTTGCCGTAACCCGGCAAACCATAAGCCGTAGACGCGGCCGCACCGGCACGCAAACACACCCGATTGGCGCCATAATACACCGGGCAATGCAGCCCAATTTGGCTGCATTCCAGCCGACCGAAGTGCATACCGCCGGTCACCGTGGCGCCCTCTACGATTCCAAAGGTATTGGGCTGGGGGTCGTACTGCTCCGTCAGCTGCAAATCGCTGTCTGCCCGGGGCAACTTGGCCTGCACATCATGCACGGCAGACACCGCATAGCGCCCGCCCAGCACCCATATCGGCGTAAACACCAGCGCAGCTGCCAGCACAAACACCAACACCACCGCCAGGTGGCGCAGCAGCGCACGTCCTTTACCGGCCGTCCCGTCTTTTTTCATACTCAGTCCTCAAACACTGCGCCCTTGGCGCCGCTGGTCACATGCTGGGCATACCGCTTCAGGTAGCCGGTCAGATGCTGCTCCGGCGGCTGCCAGGTGGCCTTACGCCGCTCCAACTCCGCATCGGACACATCTACCCGCAGCACGCGCGCAGGAATATCAATCTCGATCATATCGCCGTCCTGTACCAAAGCGATAGTACCGCCCATAGCCGCCTCCGGACTTACATGGCCAATGGAAGCGCCGCGGGTGGCACCGGAAAACCGGCCATCCGTCAGCAGTGCAACCGAGGAACCAAGCCCCATGCCGATAATGGCAGAGGTGGGAGACAGCATCTCACGCATACCGGGGCCGCCCTTGGGTCCTTCATAGCGAATGACTACCACATCACCGGCAACCACTTTGCCGCCGGTAATGGCCGCAATGGCCTCTTCTTCGGAATTGTAGCACTTGGCCGGGCCTTTATGCTGCATCATCTCCGGTGCAACAGCGCCCTTCTTCACCACAGCGCCGTCTTCTGCCAGGTTGCCGGTCAGCACAGCGATACCGCCGTCTGCAGAGAACGGTGCCTCCAGGGTGTGAATAATCTCACCGTCGGCGTCCGGCGCAGCGTCCAGTCGATCCTGTACCGTGCCGCTGACGGTCAGGCAATCGGTATTGATCATACCGCCCTTGGCCAGCTCTTTCATCACTGCGGGAATACCGCCCACATCGTTCAGATCCGTAATAAACACGGAGGAGGCCGGATTCAGCTTGCAGATCTGGGGGGTCTTTCTGCCGTAAGCGTCCAGCCGGGCCAGGTCAATATCATGGCCTGCCGCATGGGCAATGGCCGTTAAATGCAAAATGGTGTTGGTGGAGCAGCCGATGGCCATATCTGTGCGCATGGCGTTCTCAATGGCTTTCTCCGTAATAATATCCGAGGGCTTAATGTCCTCTTTCAGCAGATCCATTACCCGCTCACCGGCCTCTTTCGCCAGGCGCAGACGAGCGCTCATTACAGCCGGAATGGTACCGGAGCCGGGCAGGGACATGCCGATGGTCTCCGTCAGGCAGTTCATGGAATTGGCGGTGTACATACCGGAGCAGCTGCCGCAGGTGGGGCAGGCGGTATAGGCACAGCTCTCCAAAATCTGGTCGCTCATTTTGCCCACTGCATTGGCGCCCACATACTCAAACTGCTCGGACAGGCCGATACGCCCGCCGGTGACGGCGCTCTTGCCGGGCAGCATGGGACCGCCGCTGATGAAGATACAGGGCAGGTTCAGTCGGCAGGCAGCCAGTAGCATACCGGGCACGATCTTGTCACAATTGGGGATAAACACAATGGCATCCAGCGGGTGCGCGGTGAGCATCACCTCAATGCTGTCAGCGATCAGCTCACGGGAGCACAGAGAATACTTCATACCCTTGTGATTCATGGCGATACCGTCGCATACGCCGATGGTGTTAAATTCAAAAGGCACGCCGCCGGCGTTGCGGATACCCGCCTTCACCTGCTCGGCGATCTTGTCCAAGTGCATGTGGCCGGGAATGTAGTCGCTCTTGGAGTTCACCACGGCAACGAACGGCCGCTTCATCTCCAGATCATCAATACCCAGTGCGCGCAGTAACGAACGATGGGGGGCTCTGCTGGGTCCCTCTTTGATCAAATCAGAACGCATAATTTCACTCCTATGTCTTATATATAAAATACTAATATGGTATTCGCTTTATTATACTCATTTTTCGTCCGGTAGTCAAGCCCTGCCAGGGCAGCAAAAAGCGCGCCGCACACCTCGGTGCAGCACGCTTTTTTCAGCTTGATCAAAAATCAAAAGTCAACGGGCCGTGGCTGGTACGACGGTTTTGATTCATGCCGCCCAGCGCCGCCATATCCTCCCCCTCCGGCGCAAAATCAAACACGGCAATATTCTCCGCCAGGCGCGCCGGGTTCTTGGACTTGGGAATGGGAATGATCCCCTGCTGCACATTCCAGCGCAGCAAAATCTGTGCCGGGGTCTTACCGTGCTTGCGTGCCAAATTCTGTGGCAAAAGCGTTCCTTTTTACCGCCTTTCTTGCCGTCTTGGCGCAGAAGCAGTGGAAGCATAGCTTTGGTCCAGCAAATCCTGCACCAGCACACGCGGCACACGATCATCCATCGCAATGGAGATCCAGTGGGCTTTATTCATATGGTACGCAGGATAAATACCCTCCATACTGCACAAAGATCCAATCATCAGCGGGTCGCATTTTATATTCAGGATCCATACCGGTGCTGTACCCGGGCATCCTAATTTATCCCCGGTGACACGCAGCAGCAGCGCAAACCACTTCTTGTTTTCGCAATGACGAAACACAGCATTTTCCGGACTGACCGCCCAGGGATATTCTGCCGAAACGCCGTACTGTGTACCTATCCATTGCTCCAATTCCTTTGGTTGCATTCTTATACCCGCCTTATCGACCTTACATCGTTTATAATGCACAGCATACCACAGACCGCTGCTATTTTCAATGCCGGTTCCGGGTACGCCAAACAAACGAATTTGCATATTCTTGTTAACAAACGGTCTGCACCGTGGTACAACCCCTTCACAATCGTTCTAAATAGAACATACGAGGGACTGTTCCTATATATTTTTGAGATAAGCACAAGACCATCACCTGCTGCTATGAATCGCTGATGCGTACCATTTGCAACAAATATGAATTAACACAAATGGAATGTGACATTCTGATGTTTTTGCACAGCAATCCGGAATGCAATACCGCTGCAAGCTTGGTGCGGATCTGCAAATACACCAAATCCCATGTATCCACTTCTCTAAAGCAGCTGGAGCAACGCGGGTTGGTAGTACGGCAGCAAAGCGCAACCAACAAAAAGCATATTGAACTGCATTTAACAGCTGACGCGCAGCCGATTCTTACCGACGGCATTGCCATTCAAAAGGAATTCGCAAAGCACGCACTGGCAGGCATTTCACAAGAAGAACTCGCTGTGTTTAAAAGTGTATTTGACAAAATAAGTAACAACGCAGAAGCGTATTTGCAGCAAAATAAATAGAAGGTATTGCTAAGTTTCTTGTAAAAGAGGACGCTGCTCTTCATCGCCGGCGCAGTTTGATTGATTGCCGGATTCAATGTAGCTCGACTGGGCATACTGTCTTACCGCATAATTGAGCCGAAGTGGTATATGTACTTGCTCACCGTGCTTGTTTTTGCTCTGTTTGGCGCTATGTTCTTCAAAATGAGCAAAAAGCACACCAAGCAAATTTTAGGCTATGAGGGCGACCGCCCCTTTTGGCATTTTTTTGACTTAAAAGCGTATTTGATTATGGCCTATATGATGGGCGGCGGCATCGGTTTGCGTGCAGCAGGCATATTCCCGGACACATTTATTGCATTCTTTTATACCGGTCTCGGGTGTGCACTGGCGACTGCCGGTATCCTGTTTCTGAAAAATCACATCATCTACCATAAGCTGATTAAAAAGGAGTTTTAATAGGATGAAAGACAATGTATATAAACCGCGTATGATTCCCAAAACCTGCGCCTACATTTGGATGATTGCAATGGGTCTGGAACTGCTTTTTTGAAGTCTTTTCGCCGCACAAAAAACCGCTTGCTGTTGTGATACACAGTAAGCGGTTTTTATTATGGCTATTTACATTTGTACAGCGCAGACAGCCTCTTGCAACCGTTGCAGATCCTGCTCATCCGGATGGGTCAATGCACGGTCAAAATTGGCAATCAGCATATCCAAATTAGGAGCCGGATTCGGTTGTTCTTTCATTTTCTCATACCGTTGCCGCACGGACAAGGGCATTTTGCCTTGGCACATAAATGTGCCAATCACTTGATTGCCGGCATCCAAATTTTCCTGCACGCGCAACAGAATGTTTTGAAAATACGCAGCACTACCGCCAAATCCGGCGGTACCAAACAAAAAAATCTTTTTGTTCTTTACGATTTTCAACAATTCCAAGGTGGCGGCATCTGCCGTACCCTTATCGGTCCAAAAGCCGACAAACAATACCGGTGACGACGGCACACGGCCTTGGTAATCTCCAAAATAGTCGCAGCCCGCTGCCGGCAGCGCTTGCGCAATGGCCTGCGCCAGTATTTTTGTGTTGCCGGTTTGACTGCTGAATAGAACAAAATAACGCTCTTGCTCCATACCTGTTTCGCTTCCTTTCTGCTAAGAAACCCCGGAGGGATTCACCGCCTTTATTATACTGCGTTTTTGCTATTTTTTCAAGAACTGGCGATTGTAAATCCTTGCGTATTAAGTAATCAATCCGGTTGTCCCGTCCCATAAAGAAACGATGGGTGCCGATTGGATAAAATCCAATATGTTCATAAAAGCACAGCGCTTAGTCTATGTGCAGCTTTCGCTTTATCTTGCAGTTTGCGAATATCAGTAAAAATAGAAAAAGCCCTTTGAGAAAGGGATTTCTCCTCTCTCAAAGGGCAAGTTGGCAAACTTGAATTTCTATTTGTGTTGCCATGTCATTACATAATCTTTTTCTCCGGTAGCCTCATCTAAGCCACTATGCTGAATCTCAAATCCTTCTCTCTTATAAAAAGATATTGCCCGTGCGTTCTTTTGGTATACGTTCAAGTGCAACTTATTCCTTTTATCCTTTGCATAATTCAGCAGAATTTTACCTATACCCTGCGATTGCATTTCACCAGAAACAAAAATGCCCTCAACATATTCATCATTTAACCCTATAAAACCCTGTATTTCTGTATCATACTCATACACATAAACCTCTGCTAGTAACAACGCTTCTTTTACTGATTTGAAATTGCTTTTCCAGTATTCGGCGGGGATAAAATTATGTGCCTTTATATTTGTATCCAACCATATATCTGCAACTTTATTTATATCATCCCTTTGAAATTCT